>Ga0307305_10001040_pt1 | contig 10744 bp, 10 predicted proteins | sample ER_DNA_186_FD_194512 | JGI IMG/M metagenome (GOLD analysis project Ga0307305, IMG submission 194512) | Bulk soil microbial communities from the East River watershed near Crested Butte, Colorado, United States - ER_DNA_186 | ecosystem: Environmental > Terrestrial > Soil > Floodplain | place... | reverse complement strand
TCCTGCTCGGGGTGATCGGCTGCGTCGCCGTCCTCGGCCTGGCTGCGTTCGCCAACGCCAACCTGTGGCCGAAGGGAATATCCGGTGGCCTTGATATCGCCACCGGCGTCCCATACCCGATCGTGCTATTGATCGGCGTGACCCTCGTCATGACGTGGCTGGCCACTCGCCGAAGGTTCGGGCGCTACGTCTACGCCTATGGCGGCAACCCCGACGCCGCCGAGCTGGCCGGGATCAACACGCGCCGGACGGTCCTCAAGATCTATATCGTGATGGGCATCCTCTGTGCACTCGCCGCGGCCATCGCGGTAGCTCGACTGAACACCGCGACGCTCGATGTCGGTCAAAGCTACGAGCTCTACGTCATCGCCGCCGCCGTGGTCGGCGGGACGTCGTTCGCGGGCGGCATCGGTTCCATCGCGGGTGCCGTCCTCGGCGCGTTCGTGATGCAGTCGCTCGCCTACGGCCTGAGCTTCATGGGTGTCAACTCGCCCGGCCAGAACGTGGTCGCCGGGATCGTCCTGATCCTCGCCGTGGGTTTCGACGCCTACAACCGTCGGCGCAGCTCGTGAGCGGGAGGGAGTCAAGACCGTGACCGTCGCCGAGCGTACCCCGCTCGTTGAGATGAAGGACATCAACGTCGCCTTCGGCGGCGTGCACGCGGTCCAGGACGTGACGATCGACCTGGATGCGGGAGAGGTCATCGGCCTCGTCGGCGGCAACGGCGCCGGCAAGTCAACGTTGATGCGCGTCCTGTCGGGGGCGCACCCGGCCGACTCGGGCGTCATCAGCATCGAGGGCAAGCCGGTCACGATCAGCAACCCGCGCGACGCCAAGGCCTACAACATCGAGACGATCTACCAGACCCTTGCCCTCGCCGACAACGTCGACGCACCAGCGAACCTGTTTCTCGGGCGCGAAATCACGACCCGACTCGGCAACCTGGACGACTCGTCGATGGAAGCCGAGACGCGCAAAGTCATGGGTCGCCTGAACCCCAACTTCACGCGTTTCGCCATGCCCGTGAAGTCGCTGTCGGGCGGTCAGCGTCAGGCCGTCGCGATCGCACGGGCGGTCCACTTCAACGCCCGAATCATGATCATGGACGAGCCGACGGCGGCGCTCGGGCCAGCCGAAACGGGCCAGGTGCGGAATCTCGTGCGGCAGCTCAAGGGGGAGGGGATCGGCATCTTTCTCATCAGCCACGACATCCACGACGTCTTCGACCTGTCCGACCGGATCAGCGTGATGTACCACGGCAGGGTCGTCGACACCGTGAACAAGGCCGACACCGACCCCGACGCGGTCCTGGGGATGATCATCCTCGGCAAGAAGCCGGACGAGGTGACCCAGAAAGAACTCGCGGAGCTCGAGCTGCGCGCGTAGCGTCCTAGCCCATCCGAGCGCGGTCATCGCAGATTTCGGCGCGACCGTCGACGGCTCGCGAAGCCCGCGAGTCAGGTTGTTACTGCATTTGCCTGAACGAGGGGGCGAGTGCCGGGTAGAGCTCGCGATAGATCGCGTGGGCCTCGGCGTAGCGTGGCGCGTCAGGGCCCGGTGTTGCGGCTCGGGTCGCCAAGACAAGCGCCTCGCAGGCGGCGTCGACGCTCCGGAACCAGCCCGCGCCCAGCGTTGCGAGGATCCCCGCTCCGTATGCCGCACCCTCGGTCGTGTTTACCGTCGCGATCTCGACCTCCAGCACGTCTGCGAGGATCTGTCGCCATAGCGGGCTCGCCGTGCCGCCGCCGGAGGCGCGGATCTCGCTGGGGGCGCGCATCCCCGCTTGGGTCATCAGGTCGAGTCCGTCGCGCAGGCCGAACGCGACACCCTCCAGGACCGCGCGGGTCATGTGGCGACGATCGTGGGCGACAGTGAGTCCGACGAAGGCGCCCCGGGCGAGCGGGTCCGGATGGGGGCTTCGTTCGCCGGTCAGGTAGGGCAGGAAGAGCAGGCCGTCGCTGCCGGCGGGAACCTCGGCCGCAGATTTGGCGAGGTCGCCGAAGGCGACGCCCGGGGCCAGCGTGTCGCGGAACCAGCGCAGGCTGCCCGCCGCCGACAGCATCACGGACATCATGTGCCAGCGATCGGGAACGGCATGGCAGAACGCGTGGACCCGGCCGCGCGGCTCGAAGAGAGGCCGGTCGGTGGCCGCGAAGATGACCCCCGACGTCCCGAGCGACAGGGCGACCACACCAGGCGCGACGGCTCCGACCCCGACCCCGTTGGCGGCCTGGTCGCCACCGCCGGCCACCACCGGGGTGCCGGCCCGGAGTCCGGTTGCCTCGGCGGCGTCCTTCGTGATCGAGCCGGTCACGGCGGGCCCCTCGAACGTCGGTGGCAGCCACGCCGGGTCGATCTCCAGTGCGCCGAGGACCTCGGCCGACCAGTCGCGCGCCGCCAGGTCGAACAGGATCGTGCCCGCCCCATCGGCCTTGTCGAGGGCGTAGTCGCCGGTCAGCCGGAGGCGGACGTAATCCTTCGGCAGCAGGACGTGGGCGATCCGGGCCCAGACGTCCGGCTCGTGGTCGCGGATCCAGACGAGCTTGGGGGCGGTGAAGCCGGTCAGGGCGTCGTTGCCGGTGATGGCGACGAGCCGCTCGACGCCGCCGACCGCCTCGCGAATGGCGTCGCATTCGGCGCCCGTTCGCTGGTCGTTCCAGAGGATCGCGGGCCGCAGCACCTCGCCCGCCCGATCGAGCACGACCGCGCCGTGCATCTGGCCGGTCAGCCCGATCGCCGCGATATCCTCGCCGCTCGCACCCGTCGACGCGAGGACGGACCGGATCGCGTCGATCGTGCCGCCCCACCAGAGATGGGGATCCTGCTCGCTCCAGAGTGGCTGCGGGACGCTGACGTCGTATTCGGCGGTGCCCGTGCCGCGGACCGCCCCGGTCTCGTCGATCAGGACGGCCTTGGTCGCTGTGGTCGAGACGTCGATCCCGAGGACGTGACCCGCGGAGGTCAGCGTTCGGCACCCGCTCGGACGGGCGCCGCCCGATCGGCGGCCCAGATCTGCTGGTTGACGACGTTCTCCAGAAGCTCCTGGCGGCCCGACACCGGCTGCGGATCGATCTCGCCGGTGAGGACCCGACCGGCGAGCATCTCGAAGAGGGCGTCGCCGGTGAGGATCGACCGGCCAAGGTCGCCGGTCCAGCCCGCGTAGCGCTCGGCCCGGAGTCGCTCGACGGTACCGCTCTCGATCATCGCCGCCGCTACGAGAAGCGCCCTGGCTAGGGTGTCGATCCCGCCGATGTGGCCGTGGAACAGGTCGGTCCGGCTCATGCTCTGGCGGCGCAGCTTCGTATCGAAGTTGAACCCGCCGGTCGTGAAACCGCCGGCCCGAACGATCTCGTAGACCGCGAGGGCGAGCTCGTCGACGGAGTTCGGGAACTGGTCCGTGTCCCAGCCGTTCTGGTAGTCGCCGCGGTTCGCATCGACGCTTCCGAATACCCCGTGGGCCAGGGCGTAGGCCACTTCATGGTGGAAGCTGTGCCCGGCGAGGGTCGCGTGATTCACCTCGAGGTTGAGGCGGTATTCCTTGTCGAGGTCGTGCCGCTCGAGGAATCCGAGGATCGACGCGCCGTCGTAGTCGTATTGATGCTTCGTCGGCTCCTGTGGCTTGGGCTCGATGAGGAGCGTGCCCTTGAAACCGATCCGATGCTTGTGCTCCGCGACAAAGCCGAGGAACCGGGCCAGCTGCGCTTCCTCGCGGGCGAGATCGGTGTTGAGGAGGGTCTCGTAGCCTTCGCGCCCGCCCCACAGGACGTAGTTCGCGCCGCCGAGCCGGTGAGTCGCCTCCAGCATCGACTTCACCTGGGCCGCGGCGAACGCGAACACCGCGGGGTCGGGATTGGTCGCCGCGCCGGCCGCGTAGCGGGGGTGACTGAAGAGGTTGGCGGTCCCCCACAGGAGCTTCACGCCGGTCCGGGACATGTGGCCGGCAATGAGATCGACGATCGTGTCGAGATTCGCCTGCGTGGCTTTGAACGTCGGACCCTCGGGTGCGACGTCCCGGTCGTGGAAGCAGAAGAGGGGAACGCCGAGCTTGGCGAGGAATTCGAACGCCGCGTCGAGCTTCGCCCGGGCCGCGAGCATCGGGTCGACGCGCGGATCGAGCCACGGCCGGTCGAATGTCCCGACGCCGAAGACGTCGGAACCGGGCCAGTTGAACGAGTGCCAGAGACAGACGGCGATCCGAAGGTGATCCTCCATCCGCTTGCCGAGGACGAGGCGGTCGGGCTTATACACCTTGAATGACAGGGGATCGGGCGAGTCGAGCCCGCCAAACGGGATCGGCCCCGCGACCTCGGAAAAGAAGCCATCGTCCACGCCAGAACCTCCGTTATGGCCGCAGCCGAAGGGCGGTGTCTTGCCCCGGCGACTCGTCGAGCGAGCTTAGCACGAGATTTGTGCGAAAGAAGCACAAATCAGCCGCAGACCCAACGTTCCGGGGCGTGACACTAAATCGGGAACGACGCGGTTGGTCGACCTGCAAGGCCGCTGTCTGCCGCTCGGCCGTTTCGCCCGCGGCCAGAAAAGGCGACGAGGGTCAAAATGTGCGACGAAGCCCGAGCGACCGGGCACCAATCGCGATGGCTTGGCGGACGCACATGACACCGAGGCAGGCAATCGAAGGCATCGTCGAACTGGGGCTGCCGGACGGCGGCCGTGTCCTCGTGTCGTTCGGCGACGAGGTGTCCGGCGACGCTGACGTCGAGAACGGCGTCCTCATCGCGATGCTCGGTGCCGGCGAGAGCCAGGACGACGTGTGTCGAGCGGTCACCGAGCATGCCGCATCGACAGGCCTGCGCGCCATCGTGTCCGACCACGCGGACGCCGTCATGGTCGTGATCGAATCGTCCGAGGCCGGCAGCGCCTGAGGGCGTGTCGATAGACTCCGATCGAGCGGGCTCGGCGCCGCGATCTTCGACGACCGACCGATGAGTTCCGGGCCGACGCTCGGTCTAAGTGGTTGGCGCCGTCGAAATGACTCGCTGGCGCCTCCGTTCACCGGCCGGTTCGTACATCAACAAGAGGAGCGCCTCAGGTGGTCGCACCCGAGGATCCCGCGGCGCCAGGGCGCGCCATGCCACCCGTGCCTGCGGCGGGATCCCCGCGCGAGCCCAAGACGATCGAGCTCGGTATCACAGCACCGATCCTGAGCGTGGACATCCCGTGCCTCTGTTCGCACGCCCGCCGCCTCCTGGAGTCGGGCGATGCCGATCGGCTGATCTGCGACGTCGGTGGGCTCGCGGACCCGGACGCGGTGACGATCGACGCGCTGGCGAGGCTGCAGCTCACCGCGCGACGCGTCGGAAGCCAGATTTGGCTGAGGAACGCCTCTCGGGAACTCCGGGAATTGCTCGACTTCGCCGGGCTGGGCAGCGTCGTGCCGCTCAGCCGAGGGTCAAGGATCGAGGCGGGGCGGCAGGCCGAAGAGCGGGAAATAGGCGGCGGTGTCCAGGAAGAACGTGATCCCGCTGATCCGATCCCCTGACAGCTCGAGCACCTGGAGCGACCACGGCTCGAGCCCGCCGTCGGGTGCCGGCTTGTACTGGCCGAAGCCCGGCGAGCCGTTGGCCATCACCGGGATCAGGCGCGAACCGCGGCAGCCGATCCCCGGCCCGAGGCACCAGCGGACGATGTCGCGATGGGTCTGCAGCCACAGTTCGTACGGCGGCATGTTCCAGGTCGCGTCTTCCTGGAGCAGCGACGTCAGGGAGTCCATGTCGTAGCGCTCGAACGCGTCGACGTAGCGGGTGACGAGGGCACGCTGTTCGTCGGTCATCGCGGCGGGTCCAGTTTGGGCGCTGGCCTTGGTCGCGGCGAGCGTGGCCCGGGCTCGCTGGAGTGCGCTGTTGACCGACGCGACCGTGGTCTCCAAAAGCTCGGCGACCTCGGTCGCCTGCCACTGGAGGACCTCGCGGAGGATCAACACGGCACGCTGGCGCGGCGGCAGGTGCTGGAGGGCGGCGACGAAGGCGAGCCGAATCGTCTCGCGCTGGATCGTCAGGTCCGCCGGGTCACCGCCAACCGGCAGGACGCGGCCGTCGGGGATCGGCTGGATCCAGGTGGCCTCCGGCAGCATCGCCCCGAGCGGAGCATCGGCCGTCAGCGCCGGCCCCAGGTCCATCGGGCGGGCCCGTCGCTCTCGACTGCCCAGCATGTCGAGGCAGACGTTCGTGGCGATGCGATACAGCCAGGAGCGCAGCGCGGCTCGACCCTCGAATCGCGAGAAGCCCTTCCATGCCCGAACGAACGTGTCCTGGACGGCGTCCTCCGCCTCGAACGCCGACCCGAGCATCCGGTAGCAATGGGCGGTCAGCTCGGTCCGATACTCGTTGAGCTGCCCGCCCAGAGCCTCGCCCTCCAAGGAGGCCGTGCCTTTGGCCTCGCTGCCCGCCGCCGCGACTTCAGTCATCCCCGGTCCTTCCTGTGCCTCGGTTGGACCATGATCCTACCCGATGCGTGGTCGACGGCAGCCACCCGCGCCTTTCCGTTCGGACGGTGTCGCGGTGCGGCCGAGACCTCGTTATGACGAGCGGAACTGCCAGCGCGTCTGGCTGAACGGATCGCCCTTGGCAAAGCCGAACGCCTTCACCGGCCTGATCTCGTATGCCAGGCCCGGGTCGTCGCTGCCCTCGATCCACAACGCGCCATCGCGGACGTCGAAGACGAAGAGCTGGTCGTACTTGGCGACATAGGCGTCGGCCAGGCGGTGGAGTCTTGCCTCGTCGGTGACGCCCACGGCTTCGCCTTCGACGACGACATCGAGGCCCTCGAAGGTATTCGTGCCGGTCGTGATCACGCAGCGCGCGTTCTCGGCCAGGTTCTTCGCCTTGCGCTCGGTTCGACCAGTGGTGAAATGCAGGGCGTCATCGACCCATACGGCCGCCACCGTCGTCACGTGGGGTCGGCCGTCGGGACGGACCGTCGAGAGCCAGTACGCCTTGGCCCGTTTCAGCTCCTCGCGCGCTTTCGGCCACGGCGTCGGTGTCGCGTTCGGGTCGCTGAACCGCGGGTCGAGCTCGGCGGCCGGCTCGTTCTGCGCCATCACGAGGCCTTCGGGGGAATGTTCTGGTTGAGCCGGAACAGGTTCGTGGGGTCGTATCGAGCCTTGATCTCGGTCAGCCGATCCCAGGTCGCGCCCGGGTAAGCGTCGCGGATCCGCTCCGTGCCCTCGTCGGCGAGGAAGTTGACGTAGGCGCCGTGGTCGTCCTGGCGGAGCGCCCCAGCGAGACCCTCGACCCAGGCTGTGCGGCGGTTCAGGTCCTCGGGACCCTCGTAGAACGTGGCGACATTGACCATGATCCGCGAGTTGCGATGGGCGAAGGCCGTCGCGTCGGCGGAGACACGCGCCATCGCCCCGCCGAGGACACGCAGCTGGGCGACGCGCATCGCCGCGTCCGAGGCATCGAGGTGCTCGACAATCGTCTCCGCGACCGGAAGATCTACCGTGTCGACGAACATCGTCCGGGTTAGCGCGAGCGGGTGGTAGCTGTCATCGTCCGGCGGATAGATCTCCGGGTATGGCATCGGCTTGAGCATGTCGACGATCGGCGCCGCGAGAGCCCGGAACGGGGCAAGGGCACGCTCGCCGGCCTCGGTCTCCCCGGCGAACGCCATGATGGCCATGACAACGAGCTTGCCGTGGTGCTCCTCGGCGACGAATGGCATCGGTGGGCAGGGCATGACGTTGGCGATCGTCGACAGCTCCTCGGGCGCGGCCTCGGCGGCAGCCACGAACCCCGCGATGACCTCGGCCGTCCCCGGCAGGATGAGGATCCCGCCGACGATCAAGGGGACCTCGTGGAGCCGGAACTGGAATCGAGTCGCGACGCCGAAATTGCCGCCGCCGCCGCGGATCGCCCAGAAGAGGTCCGGGTGCGATTCGGCATCGACGCGGAGCAGCTCGCCGTCCGCCATCACGATGTCGGCGGCCAGGAGCGCATCGACCGTCAGGCCGTGTTTGCGAACGAGATACCCGACGCCCCCGCCGAGGGTGATGCCGCCGATCCCGACCGAGCCGGTGTCGCCGAACCCGGTCGCGAAACCGTTAGCCGCGACTGCCGTCGAATACTCGGCAGCCGTCAGGCCCGTCTCGGCCCAGGCGGTCCGTCCCTCGACGTCGATATCGAGGGCTTTCATCTCCGACAGGTCAAGGACGATCCCGCCCTCGCAGACGCCGTGGCCGATGCTGCTGTGGCCGCCGCTCCGGACGGCGAGCTCGAGCCCGGTTTCCCGGGCCAGGCGGATGACCGTCGCAACGTCACGGGCATCGGCGACGCGGACGATGACCGCCGGACGGCGATCGATCCCTCCGATGAAGACCGTCCGCGCCTCGTCGTAACCGGGATCGTCCGTGGCGATCACCCGACCGGTGACTTCCCCACGGAGCGTCGAGAGCGAGATGGTTTCGGAGCGGGTAGTGGACGATGGCATTCCTGGGGCTCCTCCGGGACGGGTGAACAGTGTTCTCAGGCTTGGGACGCGGCCAAAATGCGCGTCCACGTGGCGAAGGGTTAGACCGCGGGCGACGCCGAAACTCATCGCTCCGCCGTCGATCTGCCGCGATCAGGAATTGGACGCCTGGAGCCAGGTGTTGTCGTGGTGCAGGTAAAAGTCCTCCAGTTCTTCGTCGCTGGGCCTGCCCGAGGCGGCGAACTCCGCCAGCCCCTCGAAATAGGCTTCGCGCGGCGCGCCAGGGGCGAAGTGGAGCAGCATCGATGCGGGCTCGCCGGATTCGTTGCGGAAGGCGTGGATGCCGCCCGGCGGGACGTGGACGAAGTCACCTGGGTGGGTCTCGATCCAGTCCGTCCCGTTGTAGATCCGGACGGTCCCCGTGAGGACGTAGAACGATTCCGCGATCGACCGATGGAAGTGCGGTCCCGGACCGCTCGGTTGCGGGCCCATTACCCAGCGATAGAGCCCGAACAGGCCGTCGGTCGAGGCGCCGGTCGCCAGGTAGTGCGCCGTGTTGCCCGTCTCCTGGTAGGTCAGCTCGGGCGGCTGGTCGGCGGGTCGGTACGTCGCGCTGACTTCGCCCGCCTCGCCGAAGTAGCGGGCCGCCGGATAGGTCATCGATCGGTCCTCCTGGGGTGCGGCTATGCCGGTATCGTCGGGCACGAGTCCCCAGCCGTCGAGCGCTATACCCGGAGTATCAGCCCTTGAGCGCGCCGCTCAGCCTCGGGCCCCGCAGGAAGAAGCGCTGGAACAGCCCAGCCTAGGCCCCTTGGTAACGAGTTTGAAAGGGTTCCCCTGCGACGGTCGGCCGGTCACCATCTGAACTGCACCGACGGAGGGCAACGACCATGGACCGGAACGCGCGACCATCGATACCGACCGCGGTGCTCCCGATCGGACGGGAGCTTCACGATCCGAACGAGCCCATCTTCGACCAGGGGCTTGCGTTCGACCTCACGACCCTGATGGATCGGCGCCAGGTCATCAAGCTCATCGGCAGCGCGGGGGTCGCCGCCGGCTTATTCACAATGTTCGGCTGCACACCGGGCGCGCTATTGAGCTCCGCGTCGACCGCCGCCGGCTCGGCCGGCAGCACAGCGGGATCAACCGCGACGACAGGCTCCGCCGCGAGTTGCGACCCGATCCCGGAAGAGACGGCCGGACCTTTCCCGGGCGACGGATCGAACGGCCCGGATGTCCTTGCGCAGAGCGGTGTCGTGAGAAAGGACATCCGATCGAGCTTCGGTTCCGCCTCCGGTGTCGCCGCCGGCGTCCCGCTGACGATCAGCCTGACGATCCAGGACGAGGCCAACGGATGCGCGCCGCTCGCCGGCGCCGCGGTGTACGTGTGGCATTGCGACCGCGACGGGGCGTACTCCCTCTACTCCCAGGGCGCTACCGGCGAGAACTACCTGCGCGGTGTGCAGGCGGCCGACAGCAACGGCGTGGTCACGTTCACGAGCATCTTCCCTGCCTGCTACTCCGGTCGCTGGCCGCACATCCATTTCGAGGTCTACTCGAGCCTCGCCAAGGCGACCGACCCGGCGAACAAGATCGCGACCTCGCAGATCGCCCTGCCAAAGGACATCTGCGACACGGTCTATGCGACCGACGGCTACAGCCAGAGCGTCACGAATCTCGCCCGGGTGAGCCTCGCGTCCGACAACGTATTCGGCGATGACGGCGGCGTCCACGAGCTCGGGACCATCGGCGGCAGCGTCGCGGCTGGCTTGACCGTCGCCCTCGCCGTCCCTGTCAAGACCGCCTGACGACGGCCCACGCGGCCACCGCCGTGCTTCCGTGACCGCGTGATGGCCGCGCAGAAGTTCTACTATGCCTATCGGAGTTATCAACAGACAGGTCCACTCGACCACACGGCCCACAACGCCGCGGCACAGCGGAAACAGAGGTGAATGCTTTGACGCAGGCCGGACCGCTCGCACTGAGATTCGTGCACAGCACGGCGGTGTACAGAACGCTGCTCGTGGTGCCGGTGCTCGGCGCCGTCGTCGTCGTCGCCTCGATCGGGACCGCGCCAGGCAGCGACCGCCTGGTCCTGGTCTTGGCGGCGTTCGTGGCCGCGGCAGCGGGCATGTCTGCCACGAGTATCGGGGTCTTTGGCGGCGTCCTGGTGCCTGGGCTCCTGCTCCTCGGTGTTGAGCCGAAGGTTGCCGCCCCGCTGTCCCTGCTGCTCCAAGTGATCGTGATCCCGCTTGGTGCCACGAGCCATGCAGCCGTCGGCAACGTCCAGCGTGCCATTGCCGTCCCGCTCATCGTTGGC
>Ga0307305_10001038_pt1 | contig 10763 bp, 11 predicted proteins | sample ER_DNA_186_FD_194512 | JGI IMG/M metagenome (GOLD analysis project Ga0307305, IMG submission 194512) | Bulk soil microbial communities from the East River watershed near Crested Butte, Colorado, United States - ER_DNA_186 | ecosystem: Environmental > Terrestrial > Soil > Floodplain | place... | reverse complement strand
GGATCGCCTCGAGCGGTCGATCGAATGGTCGGCCCAACCCGAGGTTCGATCCGTCGATGTCACGTCTCCGAGAGCGCTGTCCCGCCTGCGACCGTCGCCTCATCACGACGCGATTCGACACGACCTTCCGGATGGCCGATCGGACCGAGCGACTCTGCTTCGGCATTCCCGGTGGCCTTTGCGAAGACTGCCATCAGCTCTACATCGATCCCGACCTGATCGACCTGCTCGAGCTGCGCGAGGGCCGCTGCGTCTTCGCGATCGAGAGTGACTTGGTGGTTCAGGAACAAGCTTGGTCGTCGGGCCACTAACCGCCTCGAGCATCCTGTGATGGCGCTGGGCCATTGATTTCTGGCCCAAGGGCCCACTCGACCGATCAACGGACGCATCGATGGTTCTGCGCCATCGAATGAACGCGAGGACGGTCGGCCATCGGGGTTGGCCGACTTTGGACTCGATTTCGATTCCTCTCAGCCATACCCGTGCGGCGCCCGCCGCGAACCCGCCGGGGCCACGTGGTCGGCGATCCAGAGCGTGAAGCCCAGGCGTCGCTGAGAATCTCGTGCTTCGCTGCCGGGCGCGCTCTTCACTGTCGCGTCGAGCTCCAGCAGATCCTCGAGCGCAGCCTGGAGCTCGGCGACCGTCCAGCGTCGCGTCTGCGTCGCAAGCTGCTGGACCCGGAACGGATGCAGGCCGAGTGCCCGTGGCAAGGTCTCTTCGCGTGTGCCGGTCGCGAGCAGGTCGCCGATCTCGAGAAGCTCGCGGATCCGGCGGTGGAGCACGGCCAGCAGAACCGGCTCCGGCGTCGACGGTGCCAGGCGGTCGAGCAGGGCCGATGCCTTCGCGGCATCGCGCTGGCCGACCGCGTCGGTCAGTGCCCAGACGGATCCCGGCACGGCCTCGGCGACGAGCGCCCGGACATCGTCGACAGAAACCGGCTCGATGCCGCGGTAGAGGGACAGCTTGTCGAGCTCGAGCGCGGCCATCCGGGTCTGGTTTCGGCGCTCCGCGTCGTTGTCCATGACGAAGCCGCCGATCCGCAGGGCCAGCTCGCGAGCCGCGCCCGCCCCGAGCTTCATCGTCCGCTGACGGGCTTCCGCTTCGATCCAGCCGGCCAGCTCCCCGGCCTTCGGTGAGCGGAACGCACGAATCTCACCACCCGCCGCGCGGACGGCGTCGACGACTCGTTTCTGCCCGGGCTCCTTGGCGCCGGTCGCGGTCGCCTCGACGAAGACGACGGCGTTACCCGGAGCGATGAGCGGCAGCAGGGCGAGAAGGGCGTTGCGGTCGTCGCCCTTGACGGTCATCGCCCCGACGTTTGTCACGACGGCGAGCGTCCCGCCACCGAAGAGCGACTGGGTGGCGACGCGTTCGTGGAGTTGTCCGATCAGGCCCGCCGCCTGGTTTCGGTCGCCGAGGATCGCGAGGCGCTCGATCGGCCCACCGGACGCCGCCGAGATGGCCTCGGCGAAGCGGTCGACCGCCCGGCCGGCGGCGAGGTCGTCGTCGCCCCAGAAGAAGGCGACCGCCGGGACGGTCGTGATCGGCGTCGTCATCATCCGTCGCGCCGCTTGGATGCCGCGCGAAGAGCCGATCCGGTCCATGCCAGGCGCCGGACATCCTCCGGGGCAACGTGCGCGGCACGACAGACCTCGTCTTCGAGGCGACGAGCGCGATCCAGTACGGCGCGAGCTTCCTGGGCCGACCAGCCATCGGGATACCGTCGGTGCCATGACGCGAACCGGGCCGCCATCGACTGGAGACGCAGGCTCGCTCTCTTGTCCGCGTAGGCGACGACGCGCTCCTCACGGCTGGCGAAGGCCGCCCACCGGCGATAGCGCTCGCCGTCGATCAGCCTCGTGACGGGATGGCCCGCCGCGGCCCTGGCGAGTTCCGGGTGTCCGTGTCGTGTAAGCCACGCGGCCGAGCCATCGCCGTGGGGCAGAGCGCTCGCCGGATCGCCGGCCGGCAGCAGCTTGTCGACGTCGTGGAGCAGGGCCGCGGCCTCGACGAGCCGCCGGTCGACGGTCGTGCCCGCGGCTGTGATGCGCGCTGCCAGCCAGCCCGCGACCTCGCCAACCGCGCGAGCGTGGCGGAGGAACCAGGCCGGTGGGTCGAGGGAGAGGAGGAGCTCGGCGGCCTCGACCCGCCCGGGTACGGTCATCCGCTCGATGGTACCGCGCAGACGAAGGCGAACGTGACGACGGACCTGGCGGCGACACGGAAGGGCTTCTCGTACGGAGTGGCAGCGTCGACTGGCCCGGGGTTCGGGACCGCGGGATTTGTTGGAACGGCCCTCGCGACGCTCGATGGGCCGGCCGGAAGGCCGCCAGTCGAACGCCCGATGAGCCCTGTTCGACCGACGAACGCGGTCGCCCTCCCGCCCGATGCGGCGACGTGGACCCCGGATCCGCCGATGTCCACCTCGACCGACCCGTCCGTGTCCGTCCGAAGGACGCGAGCCCCTGTCGACGCCAGCCGATCCAGCGTCGATCGGGCCGGGTGGCCGTACGGATTGCCGGCGCCGGCCGAGACGATGGCGATGGCCGGCTTGACCACACCGAGAAACGCCGGCGTCGACGCCGTCTTGCTCCCGTGGTGGGCAACCTTGAGGACGTCGATCGGCGGCAGGCCGCGGGCTACGAGGAGGGGATCGACATCGTCCTCGACGTCGCCGGTGAGAAGGATCCGCCGTCCGGCGACCTCGCCGAGCAGCACGACCGAGACGTCGTTGATGCCGCGTCCGCCGTCCGGCGGCTCGAGCGGCACCTTGCCGGGATCGGGCCACAAGACCCGAAGATGCAGGTCGTCGACGGCGAGCCGGTCGCCGGTCGCGAGCCGGCCGTCCGGGGGTGCGTTCGGCAGGGCGAGGGCGCGCGCCCAGGCCTTGTAGCCGGGACCCGGTCCGTGCATGCCGGTCTCATAAACGCGACCCACCCGGTACCGGCCCAGGAGCATGGCCAGCCCCGCGACATGGTCCTCGTGCGGGTGGGTAAGGATGACGGCGTCGAGCCGCCGATCCCATGGCGGCAGCCGCCGATCGAGCTCGATCAGCAGCCGGTCCGGATCTGGTCCGCCGTCGACGAGCAGGCGCCCACCGCGGCCGCCCTCGACGAGGATGGAGTCGCCCTGACCGACGTCGATCACGGTGATCCGGGTGGTCCCGTCCTGCCGATGGGCGAAGGCGACGACAACGGCGATGAGCGAGGCAGCGGTCGCGATCGCAACGATCCGCTCGAACCGGCCGGATCGCCGCCCGGCTCCGTGGCGTGTCTGCGGGGACGCCCCCCGAGCGGTTGCCGCGCGGGCGGGCTCGGCGGCCACACCCCGGGCCCCCGGCCGGTCTCGTTCTGTGTCATGGCGTCCTGCCATCCGCCTCGAACGGGCCGCAAGGATGGCCGCCGGAACCGCTGCGGCGAGCGCGGCCGCGACGACGTTCGACGGCGGCTCAAGCGTTGCGCTGGCGAACGGCAGCCGGGCGCCAGCCTGGACCACGCCGACCATGACGCTGAGAAGGAACCAGCCTGGTAGGCCCAGGATCGTCGCCACGAGCGCCGGCGCCCCGGCCATCGATGCGAGCCCTCCGACGAGGGCGATGCCCGCCGCAGCCATTGCGGGCGCGACGATCGGGACCACCGCCAGATTGATCACCGGCGAGATGATTGCCAGCCGGCCGAACACGAGGAGGACGAGCGGCAGCGTGGCCGCCTGCGCCGCCAGCGATACCGCCAGGCACTCGACCAGCCAGTCGGGGAGCCGCGTCGGTGCCCGCCGGCGGAGATCGGCATTGAGCGGCGTCGCCCAGGCCAGGATGCCGGCCGTGGCCAGCGTCGACAGCTGGAAGCCGGCATCGCTGACGAGCGCCGGATCGACGACCAGCAGGATGACCGCCGCCCACCCGAGGGCCGCCGCCGCTCGTCCAGCTCGGCCACTCTCCCTCGCGACGAGGACCACGCCGGCCATCGCTGCCGCTCTCACCACGGATGGCGACGCGCCGGCGAAAACGACGTATGTGACGATGGCGACGGCAGTCAGCAGGGCTCGCCGCCGGCGTGCCCAGCTCCCGGCGAGCGCCGCCACCGAGGCGGCGACGATCGCGATGTTCCAGCCGGAGATCGCGACGATGTGGCTAGCTCCGACGGTCGTGAAATCGGCGGCGAGCGCCCGGTCGACCCGATCCCGGAGTCCGACCACGATCCCGGCCGCCAGGCCCGCCTCCGGCTCTGGGATGGCCGTCGTCAGGGCCGCTCCGGCGGCCCGCCGCAATCGTTCGAGCGCGGCTCCCGGGCCGCCTTCCGATCCCTTGATGTCGAGACGCCGTGACTGGAGCGTGCCGGCAATTCCCGTTCGCTCGAGGTAGTCGCCGTACGGCCCATCCGGCGGGGCCCGGATCGCCCCGTCAACGACGACGTCCAGACCGGGTTCGATCTCCGGGTACCGGGGGAGCGTCGCCGCAACGCGGGTGCCCGGCGAATCGATCAGCCGAAGGGTTGCCACCTGGCTGCCGTCGCGGACCGCCCCGATCGACTCGACGACCGCGGTCCAGGGTCCCTTTCCGGCAGGTGTCTCGCCGGCGATGGGGGCCGCCGGCGACGCAATGACAAGGCGAGCGGCGATGAGGCCGCAACCAATGAGCAGCAGGCAGGCCGAACGCACGCGTCCGTCGCCGCGGGACCGAGGTGCCACGGCGACGACGATCAACGCCGCGCTCGCCGTCGCGAGGATGACGACGAGCGGCCCGACACGTTGCGCGCCGAGCGCGGCGATCACCGCACCCACGGCCAGCCAGCCGCTCATCGTCACGGCGTGACCGTCACGAGATCCTTGAGCTTGTCGAAGGCGGCCGCACCGATCACCTTCCGATCGCGGAGCGCCTCGATCGTTGCGAACGGCTGTTCCTCGCGGGCGGCGATGATCTTCTGGGCCGTCACGGGCCCGACGCCTGGCAGCGCATCGAGCTCCGACGCGGTTGCATGGTTGAGATCGACGAGGCCACCGCTGGGGCCTCCGCCGGAGCCCCCGACGCCCGCCGAGCCGGCGCCGCCCGAGCCCCCCGAGCCGCCGCCGGAGCCCCCGACGCCCGATGGCGGTGGGTCGTCGCGGGAGGGAACCAGGACCCGGTCGCCGTCACGGAGCTCGGCGGCAAGGTTGAGCTCGCGGCCCGCCCGGTCGGCGTCGACCCGCGGGCCATAACCGCCCGCCGCTGCGATGGCATCGGCGACCCGCGAACCGGCCGCGAGGTGGTGAACGCCGGGTCGCAGGACGGCGCCTTGGACGTCGACGACGAGATCGCCATTGAGCGGTCGAGCCGACCCCGCCGACGGCCGAGCCGACCCGGTAACAATGACCGCGGCGCTGTCGACGGTGACGCCGCCACCGGTCGACCCGGTTGCCGCGAGGCCGAACGCCGTGGCGGCGAGCGCGGCAGCCGCAATCAAGCCGGCGACGAGGCGCAGGGACACATGCGTGAACGGAGGGCGGGCTTCGCCATCACTCCCAGTGCTCGCTGCAATCGGGCCTGCAGCAGACCCCGAGGCTCCGCCGGCCGCGTCGTCGAGGACACGCCACGGGCTGCCGGATCGATCCAATCGACGCTCCACCGGCGGGCGGATCGTCGCGTGTCGGCGCCGCCCGGAGCCTTCGACGGTGGCCCGGAGACACGACGACGCCCCGCGACGTTGGGGGCACTTCCGACGTCGGCGGGGCGTCTGGATCGGGACTCTAGCGGAGCCCGCTTATCTGGCGATTAGCTGCGACGTTCATAGACGAGAACTGGGGCCACATTCGCACATCAGACGTCCTCGAGGACGTCATAGCTGACGAAGGGAATCGTGCTCTTGTCGAGGTCGCTGGGAGCGATGTAGTCGACCACCTTTTCCTTTCGGGCCCATACATCCAGGACGACCTCGTCGTCGTGGGCTTCATCGACTGAAATTGCCGTCGCCCATTCCGTGATCACGAGGTACTCGCCTCTGTCGGTGAGACAGATCGGCGCGGCGCGGTCCGTGATGTAGCCGCGTGCCCGCAAGGTCGCCACTTCGTGCCGGAAGTGCGGCAGCACTTCGCCGCTGCGCCCGGGCCGCGGGCGATAGGCCGAAAGCGAAAGTCGAGACGTCGACAAACGGACACCGCCGATTCGCGTTGCTGCCACCCGTTAGCGCCAAGCGCTTGTCGGGTGGCAGGAATGCGATCTCAGCGGGTCGCGGCGAGGCTCTCCGGACGAAGCGACTCAGCGAGATCGTCGGCGACACATTCATCGAGGCGACGAACGGCCGCCGCGACCAGCCGCCCAACGGCGGCCAGACCGATCGCAACATAGCGGCGGGCGGACCCTTCGCGGTTCTCGACGACCATCGCGACGAGCCGCTCGCGATCCGCCTCGCGGACGCGCTGGTTCGCGATGTCAAGGGCTATGAATGTGTAGTAGCTGTGCATTGGGGGATCTCCTGACGGCGGGACAAACCGGCTGTGATCGCTCACCGCTCAGCGGCGGTGATCGTCAACCATTCCGGGCCGCGAATCGACTCCCCACAGGGTGGCCGCGAGGTCGAGCCCGATGAGTGCGACGAGAGCGGCGACGATAGCAACGAGTGCTTCCATTTCGGGCACCTCCTGGGCCGTACATAACCCGTTTGCTTAGTCAGTTGGGTTACTTGAGTAATGTACCCTCTTGCGCGTAACCTGTCAAGAGGATTAGAGTGGTTATATGACCTCAACAAGAATGGCCCACGGGGCCTCCCGGGACCACACCCACGAGCTCTCGCTCGAGGACACCTTTGACTTCTTAAACACCATCGAGCTGGAGAACGGTTTCCTCGATGACCACTTCGTCTCATTCCGTGAGGCGGCCGACTGGCTTCTCGACCGCGGGGTGGTCCATCGCTGGCGAGCGGCCGCGAGCCGCCCGACGGGTGCCGCCGCAGAGGAAGCCCTGGCGAAGGTCCGGTCGGTCCGTGGCGCCCTTCGCGAGGTGTCGGACGCCGTGGTTCACGGTCGGCCCGCCGATCCGGCCGCGCTGGCCGAGGTCAATCGGGCGCTCCAGGCGCGCGAGCGGATCGAGCTTGTCCAGGCCGCCGACGGCGTGTCGGTGGGTCACAGCCACGTGGGCGACCCAATCGACGACGCCCTGGCCCGCCTGGCCGAGCCGCTCGTCGACGAGATCCAGGCCGGCAACGCCGATCGCGTCCGGATCTGCGCAAACGACACCTGTCGCTGGATCTTCTACGACGAGTCGCGAGCCGGCCGTCGGCGCTGGTGCGACATGGCATCCTGCGGCAACCGCGCCAAGGCTGCCCGCCATCGTGCGCGTGTGAAGGCCGCGGCCGCGCCGGCGAATTCGGTGCCTTCGGCGTCCTGATGTCCTAGGCGGTCGCGGCAGCCGCGCGCTTGAGCAGCGGCCGCACCTCCGTCGCGAGGCGGGTCATCGATTCCTCGTCGTACGTCGCCGGAAAACCCGCGACGAGGTGGCGATAGCCGAGCTCGACGAGCGGAGCGAGCTTCTCCGCGACATCCTCCGGCGTGCCGACAGGCTGGTCCTCCCACAGCCTGGCGATCCGATTCCGCTCGAACGCCGCCCGGAAGAGCCGCTCGGCTTCTGCCCGATCGTCGCGGATGAACACCGTGCCGATGCCGGTCGTCCGCTCGATCTCGGCAGGGTCGCGGCCGACGGTCTCGCAATGCCGGATCAGGATCTCATCCTTGCGCCGGATCGCGGCGATGCTGCCGCCGATGTTGTTCATGTCGCCGTACTTCGCCACGAGCTTCAGCGTCACCTTCTCGCCGCCGCCACCGATGCAGATCGGCAGGTGTGCCTGGATGGGCGCCGGAAGGTTGCGAGTGTGTCGGGAGAAGTAGTGCGGGCCGCGAGCCGTCGGCTCCGTCCCGTCGAGCATGCCGCGCATGATCGGGAGCGCCTCGCCCAGCCAGCGGAGTCGCTCCGGCGGGCCGTCGCCGAACTCGAGCCCGAAGGCGAGGTGCTCCTCGTCGAACCAGGCCGCCCCGATCCCGAGGATAGCCCGACCGTCGCTGATATGGTCCAGCGTCGTCGCCATCTTCGCCACGAGTGCCGGGTTGCGGAACGTGTTGGCCCCGACCATCAGCCCGATCCGGATCCGCTCGGTCGCCTGGGCCCAGGCCGTGGTCGTCAACCAGCCCTCGAAGATCGGGCCGCGGGAGTCGCCGATGATCGGGTAGAGGTGGTCCCACGTCCACAGGGTGTCGTACCCGAGCCGCTCGGCGTGGATGCCGGCCTCGAGCAGTGATGGCCAGTCGGTGTACTGGTTCCAGCACAGCGCACCAAGGCGGATCTCGACCACGGGCGGCACCTCATCCTCGCGTCCGCTCGGCTGCGGATCCGCCACAGGCTAGCTGAGTTGCTCCCACTCCACCCAGCGGGAGCCATCCCACCAGCGATGCCAGATGCGGCCGTTCCGGCCGCGAGCGAAGACGTCGATCCGATCCGCCGACCACGACGAAGCGCCCGGACGGGCACCGGGGTCCAGCTCGCCACCCAGCGATTCCCATGGATGCCAGCTCGTGCCGTCCCAGTACCGATTCCACAGCTGACCGTCGGGGAAAACCGCGAAGACCTGGAGCTGGTCGGTTGCCCACGCGGTCGCCACAGGCGGGGAGGCGAGCGTGCCGCCGAGGGACTCCTGCTTCGCCCATGAGCCCTTGTTGTAGGCCCGATGCGTGAGTTCGCCGTCCTCGTTCCTCCAGAACAGGTCGATCCGACCGGCGCCCCACGAGACCGAGGCGACCGCATCCATCGGGTATCGGCGACGGTGAGCGATCTGGGCGTCGATGGCAGCCCGAACGGCAGGCGAACCCGCGGCCTCGACACTGCGGATCTTGATATGCCGAATCCGCTTGCCTGTGCCCTCGATCAGTCCGTCCGGGTTCGGCAGGTCGGCGCCGTCCGCGAGCTGGAGGTTCACGTGGGCGGTATGCGGGATGATGGCGAACAGCATGTCGCGCAACCCCGTGCCGGTTCCGAACGCAAGGAGACGATCCGGCAGGTCGACCTTCTGGATGGCGGCGGGGATCGCGTCCTCGATGGCTGCCCGGAGGGCGCGGGCGGTTGTGGAGACCTGCAGGCTGCTCGGAGCGAGGAGGGTCTCGAACTCGGCGTCGACCGAGCCTGGCTTCGGGGCGCCGAGGCGCTCGACGTGCGGCACGGCCGATCCTTTCTGGCCCGCGAGCTCGCGGGCCACCTCGCGGCGTCCTTAGCGGACGACGATGTTGACGAGCCGGCCGCCGCCGGCCTGGATGACCTTGAGTGGCTCTCGGCCGTCGAGGGCCGCCTGGACCTTGTCACGGGCGAGGACGACCTGCTCGAGCTCGATCTCGCTGATACCGGCCGGGACAGTCACCTTGTCGCGAAGCTTGCCGTTGACCTGGATCGGCACCTCACGGGTGTCCTCGACGATCGCGGTCGGATCGACCTCCGGCCACGGCTGGGTGTGGATCGAGACCCACGGCTGGCTGGCCGCCGCGAGGCGGCGGGACCACAGCTCCTCGGTGATGTGCGGCGCGGCCGGGGCGAGCATGAGGAGTGCGAGGCCAACTGCCTCGTTCCACTCCGCCGTGCCGGCGACGCTCGTACCGCGGTAGCGCATCAGCAAGTTCGCCAGCTCCATCAGCTTGGCGATCATCGTGTTGAAGTGGAACGCCTCGTAGTCGGCGGTCACCGCGCGCAGCGTTCGATGGGCGGCCTGGCGGATGGCGGTCCGGGCGTTGGCTTCGGACTGCCCCGCCGGGAGCGTCCCCGCGTCGGGATCGCCGCCTTCGAGCCCATGCTCGTCGAGAGCGATGGTCCACAGCCGGTTGAGGAACCGGTGGACGCCCCCGATCCCCGTCGGGCTCCATGGGCCGCCCTGATCCCACGGACCCATGAACATCAGGAAGAGACGGACCGTGTCTGCCCCGTAGCGCGCAACGAGGTCGTCCGGATCCACCGTGTTGCCACGCGACTTCGACATCCGCTCGCCGTCCAGCCCGAGGATCTGGCCCTGATTGAACAGCCGCTTGAATGGCTCGTCCTGGTCCACGAGGCCGACGTCGCGCATCATCTTCGTCCACTCGCGCGCATAGAGAAGGTGCATGACAGCGTGCTCCGAGCCGCCGGTGTACTGGTCGACCGGTGTCCAGCGCTCGACAAGCGCTCGGTGGATCGGCGCGCCGGCCTTCTCGGGTGACAGGTAGCGATACCAGTACCAGGACGAATCGACGAAGGTGTCCATCGTGTCGGTCTCGCGGCGGGCTGGGCCGCCGCACATCGGGCACGTCACGTTGAGGAACGCCTCGTCGCGGTTGAGCGGGTTCTCGCCACTGCCGCGATAGTCGACGGTGTCGGGCAGGCGAACCGGCAGGTCCTCATCGGGGACCGGCACGATCCCGTCCCGTTCGCAGTAGATCACCGGGATCGGTGTGCCCCAGTAGCGCTGTCGGCTGATCAGCCAGTCGTGAAGTCGATAGGTGACCGTCGGCTTGGCCAGACCGCGTTCGGCAAGAGTGGCGACGATGGCCCGACCGCCCTCGTCCGCCGGTCGTCCGTCATGGGCACCGGAGTTGACGAGAACCTCGCCGGCGGCATGGGCGATGTAGGCATCCGCCATCTCGTCGTCGGCGGCGGTGCCGGGCGCCGCCACGACTCGCCGGATGGGCAGCTCGAACCGCTTCGCGAATGCAAAGTCGCGCTCGTCGTGGGCCGGCACGGCCATGATCGCCCCGGTCCCGTAACCGGCCAGGACGTAGTCAGCGAT
>Ga0307305_10001037_pt1 | contig 10770 bp, 10 predicted proteins | sample ER_DNA_186_FD_194512 | JGI IMG/M metagenome (GOLD analysis project Ga0307305, IMG submission 194512) | Bulk soil microbial communities from the East River watershed near Crested Butte, Colorado, United States - ER_DNA_186 | ecosystem: Environmental > Terrestrial > Soil > Floodplain | place... | reverse complement strand
TTTTCCAATCAAAATAATAGGAATAGGCATAACCCGAGGCTGCCCAGGACCTGTCACCGAGTGGCGATGTGCAGGACCTGTTCCGTCAGCGGCCGGGGTCAGGGGGCAATCGGGCAGACCTCAGCGGTGGTGGTCAGGGGGCAATCGGGCAGACCTCGTGTATCCACTGGCCGTTGGCGCGGAGCCGCACGTCCTCGCCGGCCTGGATGACCGTACCGCAGCGGGGGCAGGTCTGGCCGGCCGCGTGCAGCTCGTTGTCGCTGAAGTCGGTTTCAGGCTCGTCCTGGTGAGACACCGGGTGTTTCTCGTGCGGGCCGCCGAGGTCCTCCAGCAGCCCCTCCTCGATTTCGTGGCCTCCGAAGTCTGGCGGGGTTGTCACGTGGGCCTCCTGCGGGTGTGATGTGGCTCCTCCCCCAGTCTGGCACCGGAGCGGGGCGAAACGTAGGGCGACAGGCCGGGGCCGCCCCCTCAGGCCGTCCCGCCGTGCTTGGCCAGGTACTGCCGGATCTGCTCCAGGTTGTACGTGGAGGACTCGCGGGCTCGTTCTTCCCAGGCGAAGACGCACACGGTGGCGATGCCGTCGAAGTTCACCTCGGCCAGGGTGCGGAAGAAGACGTCCCAGTCCACCTCGCCCTGACCGATGTCCAGGTGCTGGTGGATCCGGGCGGCCGAACCGGGCGGGTTGACGATGTACCGCAGCCCGGAGGAGGCGCGATGGTCGAAGGAATCGGCGATGTGCAGATGGGTGAGCAGCGGCCCGGCGTACTTCATGATGCCTTCGATGTCGCCGCCCTGGTGAAAGGTGTGCGGCGCGCAGTACAGGAACGAGACCCAGTCCTTGTCGATGCCGCGGATGAGGTCGACGGCCGCCCGTCCGTCCTCGATGAAGTCGTCCGGGTGGGGTTCGAGCACCAGTCGGACGCCCTCGCGCTCGAAGACGGGCAGGAGTTCGTCCATCGACCGCCAGAACTGGGCCTCGCTGGCCGCGGCCGCCTCGGGCCGGCCGTTGAACTCCGAGTTCATCGTGTCCACGCCGAGGTCCGCGGTGATCTGGATGGCCCGTTTCCAGTACCGGACCGCGGCCTGGCGCTCGTCCTCGTCCGGGCCGGACCACCGGTACAGCGGCAGCACCGACGCGACCTGCACGCCGGCCGCGTCCAGGGCCCGGGAGAACGCGGCGATCTGCGCCCGGTCCGCCCGCGGGTGCAGGAAGAACGGCATGAAGTCGTCCCGGGGCGACAGCTCGATCCAGGAGTAGCCGAGGTCCGCGACCAGCGCGGGCAGATCGGCCAGCGGCACCCGGCGGAACATGTAGGGGTCGAGGGCGATTCTCATTTGGCGTAGAACTCCGGACGTTCGGGCATGGAAACCGCGGTGCGCTGGCCGGTGCGGAGGGCCTCGAGGGCGGCGTCCGTGACCACGGCGGCGGCGAAGCCATCCCAGGAGGCCGGGCCGGTGGACGTGCCCGCCGCCACCGCGTTGAGCCATTCCTGCAGTTCGGCGTCGTAGGCGCGGATGAACCGGTCGCGCCAGTCCACCGGGACCCGCCCGCCGTGCCGGTTCCCGGACCGCACGATCACCTCGCTGACGTCGGCCAGGGCGACGGTGCCGGTCTCGCAGACCACCTCGCCACGCACGTCGTAGCCGTACCCGGCGTTGAGGAACAACTCGTCGTCCACGAGCACGCCGCCGGCCATCTCGAGCAGCAGGATCAGCGGGTCCTGCAAGCCCTCAGGGGCCTGGCCGCTGCGCCGCGGCGTCAGCACGCTGGCCGCCACGATCTCCTCGCCGAACAGCCAGCGGACGACGTCCATCTCGTGCACGGCCGAGTCGCTGATGATCATCTCGGTGGTGAAGCCGTAGTCCGGCACCGAGGGGTTGCGGTGCGCGCAGTGCATCAGCAGCGGCGCGCCGAGGCCGCCGTCATCCAGCGCCGCCTTCATGGCCCGGTAGCCCGCGTCGTAACGGCGCATGAAGCCGACCTGGACCAGCCGGCGGCCCGCGGCCATCTCGGCGTCCATGATCCGCTGGCAGGCGGCGCTGGACGGGGCGAGCGGCTTCTCGCAGAACACCGGCTTGCCCGCGGCGATCGCCGCGACGACCTGCTCCTCGTGGGCCGGGCCCCAGGACGCGACCAGCACCGCGTCGACGTTGCCGTCGGCGATCAGGTCCTGGGCGGTGGCATGAGTAACCGCCCGGTGCTGGCCAACACTGGGCAGGCCCGCCGCGACCTGCCCGGCGCGCGCCGCGTCGACGTCGTTGACGGCCGTGACGCACCCGCCGGTGAGCACCTGGGTGATCCGGCGGATGTGGTCCTGGCCGATCATCCCCACTCCGATGACGCCGACGCGGACGCTCATGGTTACTCCTCTCCGATGCCGAGGCTGCGCAGGTAGGTGTAGGTGCGCTGGGCGATCGGCTTCGGCTGGCCGAAGTCGCACGGGTACATGTCCTGCTCGACCACCACGAACAGGTCCCGGTCGAGAGCACCCCGGTCGAGAGCACGCAGCGCCTTGGCCACATCCTCGACGACCGGTTCGCCGGCGGGCGGCTCGCAGCTGGCGCCCATGGCCACGGCCTGGCCGAAGGCGAGGCCCTCGCGGTCGGCCCTGGCCACGATGGCCGGGTCCATCTGCTTGATGTGCACGTAGCCGACGCGGTCGGGGTAGCGGTTGATGATGGCCACGTTGTCCGCGTGCCGGTAGGCCAGGTGGCCGGTGTCCAGGCACAGGGATACGTAGCGCGGGTCGGTCTCGTCCAGGAACCGTTCGGTCTGGGCCTGGGTCTCGACGTGGCTGTCCGCGTGCGGGTGGAACTGCAGCCGCAGGCCGTACTCCTCCGCGACGATCTTGCCCAAGTCGTCCGCAGACCGGATCATGGTCTGCCACTGCCCGGCGTCGAGCTCGGCGGGCTCGAGGAAGGCGCCGGTGGAGTCGTCGCGGTAGCCGGGCACCGGCACGAAGATCACGTGCCGCCCGCCGACCGCGGCGGTGAGCTCGGACACCTGGCGGGTGATCGCGACGATGTCCGGCCAGTCACCCGGCCGGTGCAAACCGCTGAACCCGTGCACGGTGCCGCCGGCCACGGCCAGGCCGCGCCGGCTGAGCTCATCGGCCAGCCGCGCCTTGTCGCTGGGAAGATAGCCGAACGGGCCTAGTTCCAGCCACCGGTACCCGACCTCGGCCACCTCGTCGAGGAAGCGGGTCCAGGGTGTCTGCAACGGGTCGTCGGCGAACCACACGCCCCAGGAGTCGGGGCAGGTGCCCAGCCGGAGACGCGCGTGGCCGCGCGCCTCCGGCTCTCCCTCATTCGGGGCCTGGGTCACCGGGCGTCTGACTCGGTAGTGGTGGACGGCTGGCTGATACCGAGGTCGCTGACCTCCGCTTCCATCATGTGTGCGGCCTCGGCGGCCGCGCCGCCCGCGCTCTCGAGCTCGTGGCTGAGCTGCTCCAGCTCGGAGCCGCCGGCCATCAGGCCGGTGAGCTCGTCGCGGGTGACCTGATTCTTCTCGTAGTTGCCGATGGAGGCGCCGCGGTTGAGCAGCAGGAACCGGTCGCCCACCGGGTAGGCGTGGTGCGGGTTGTGGGTGATGAAGATGACGCCCAGGCCGCGTTCACGGGCCTGGATGATGTACTTCAGCACCACCCCGGACTGCTTCACGCCGAGGGCGGCGGTCGGCTCGTCCAGGATCAGCACCTTGGCGCCGAAGTGCACGGCGCGGGAGATGGCCACGCACTGCCGCTCGCCGCCGGACAGGGTGCCGATGGGCTGGTCCACGTCGCGCAGGTCGATGCCCATCGCCAGCAGCTCGTCCTTGCACATCTTCTTCATGGCCGGGATCTCCATCCGGGGGCCCTTGCGGACCTCGTTGCCGAGGAAGAAGTTTCGCCAGACCGGCATCAGCGCCACCACGGCCAGGTCCTGGTAGACGGTGGCGATGCCGTGCTCGAGCGCCTCACGGGGAGAGGAGAAGTGGACCGGGGTGCCCTCCACCTCGTAGGTGCCCGTGGACGGCGCGTGCAGCCCGGCGATGATCTTGATCAGAGTGGACTTGCCGGCCCCGTTGTCACCCAGCACGCAGGTGACCTCGCCTGCGCCCACCTCCATGTTGATGTCGTGCAGCGCGATCACCGCGCCGTAGCGTTTCCCGGCGTTGACCAGGCGGACCAGCGGCACGCCGCTCCTGCCGTTGCCTGCCGGCGGGGCGTGGTGCTTGCCCGCCGGGGTTTCTTGGGGGGTACTCATATCGATGCCTCCGCACGGCGACGGATGTAGGTGTTCAGCAGGATCGCGCCGAGCAGCAGCAGGCCGACGAAGAACTGGAACCAGTCGGGGTTCCAGCCGGCGTAGACGATGCCCTGGTTGACCATGCCGAAGATCAGCGCGCCGATGGCCGCGCCGACCGCCGAGCCGTAGCCGCCGGTCAGCAGGCAGCCGCCGACGACCGCCGCGATGATGTAGACGAACTCGTTGCCGATGCCCTGACCGGACTGGATCGTGTTGAACAGGAACAGGGTGTGCATGCCGGTGAACCAGGCCATGAAGCCGACCGCCATGAACAGGCCGATCTTCATCCGGCCGACCGGCACGCCGACCGCCCGGGCCGCCTGCGGGTTACCGCCGACGGAGAAGATCCAGTTGCCGATGTAGGTCCGCAGCAGGATCCAGGTCGCGATGATGACGAAGACGATCCAGTAGACGACGCTCGTCCTGATGTTCACCCCGCCGATGGTCCAGCTGGCCGAGAACACCTGGCGTGCGGAGTTGAACCCCTGCAAGGTGGAGATGTCGGGGCTGGACACCTGGTTGGTGATCGTCTGGGTGAGCGCGATATTCAGGCCCTGGAGCATGAAGAACGTTCCCAGCGTGACCAGGAAGCTCGGGATGCCGGTCTTGACCACGATCCAGCCGTTCAGGAACCCGATGAACAGCGCCACCACCAGCGCGACCAGCACGCCGACCCAGGCGTTGGTGGTGAACTCGTAGCTGAACAGGGAGGCGGTCAGCGACGCGGAGGTGACCGCGACGCCCGCCGACAGGTCGAACTCGCCGCCGATCATCAGCAGCGCGACCGGCGTAGCCATCAGGCCGTAGGTCGAGGTGACGTACAGCACGGACGAGAACGAGGCCGCGTTGCGGAACGGCGGCGCGATGATGAAGAAGAAGATGTAGATGACGATCGCGCCCGCGATCGCGCCCGCCTCCGGACGGGCGAGCATCCGCGCTAGCGGGGACTTGCGCCCGACTCGCTCGTCGGCTCTGGGAGGCGGAGCAACCGGGGCTTCAGCTGTCTGAGTCATGAGAACCTCTCTTTTCCGTGTGCCGGGGTCACCCGCGAGGGCGAGCGACCCCGGCACGGCAATTCCGTTTAGCGGTTACCCACCGCGGCGTACTTGGCCACTGCATCGACGTTGCTGGCGTCGACGAACGACGGGCCGGTCAGCACGACCTGGCCGCCGCCGATGATGTTTCCGTTGGTCAGGTACAGCCACAGCCCGTCGACCGACTCGTAGCCCTGCAGGTAGGGCTGCTGGTCCACGGCCCACTGCACCTGGCCCGACTTGATCTTGGCGATTTCGGGCGCACTGGTGTCGAAGGTGTAGAGCTTGGCGCTGCTGTGCGCCTGGTTAAGGGCCTGGATGGCGATCAGCGCGAACTGCGCGCCGAGGGTGATGACCGCGTCGGTGCTCTTGCTCCTGGTGAGCTCGGCCGTCATCGAGGACAGCACGGCCGCGTTGTCGGTGCCGTTCACGTAGAGCTTGCTCATCGTGCCCTCGGAGCCGAGACCCTGCTTCACGCCCGCGCACCGGGCCTCGAGCTGGGCCTGGCCCTGGGCCTGCAGCACGCAGAGCACGTTCTTCTTGCCCGCGGCGGCGAGGCGCTTGCCCGCCGCGACGCCCGCGATCTGCTCGTCCTGGCCGAAGTACTCCATCCCGCCGCAGGTCTGGTAGTTGAGGTAGCCCGCGTTGAACATGACCACGGGGATACCGGCCGCCTTGGCCTTCTGGATCTGCGGGCACAGCGCGCCGGGGTTGGGGTCGGTGACCGCGATGCCGTCGACCTTGCTGTTGATCGCGTCCTCGATCAGCTGGGCCTGCTGGGTCGGATCGTCGTTGTTGGAGTACTTCAGCGTGACGTTGTCCTTGGCGGCCGCCGCGATCGCGCCGTGCCGGATGATGTCCCAGAACGTGTCGCCCGCGGCGGCGTGGGTGATCATCGCGATCGTGTAGTGCTTCGTGTTGGCGTGACCGGCTGCCACCGCGGTACCTTCTCCCGCGGCGGCCTCGGCGGCCTTCTTGCCGCCGGTCGCGGAGCACGCGGCCAGGACGAGCGGGAGGACCATGAGCAATGCGATGGCGATGGCCCGTCTTCTGAATCTGAACATCTTCGATACCTCCGGGTGAGGATGACTTCTAGGTAGCGGTCGGGAAATGCATGTGCGTACGGTGGTGCTCTTGGTACTGGTTGTCGGGCCAGCGGCTGGTGATGGCCTTGGCCCGGGTGTAGAACCGGATGCCTTCCGGGCCGTGCACGTGGGTGTCGCCGAACAGGGAGTCCTTCCAGCCGCCGAAGGAGTAGAAGGCCATCGGAACCGGGATCGGGACGTTGATGCCGATCATCCCGACCTGGACGTCGCGCTGGAATTTCCGCGCCGCCTGGCCGCTGGAGGTGAAGATCGCGGTGCCGTTGCCGTACTGGTTGGCGTTGACGATGTCGACGGCCTCGGCGAAGCTTCCGGCCCGCAGCACGACCAGCACCGGGCCGAAGATCTCGTCGGTATAGATATCCATGTCGGTGGTGACCTGGTCGAACAGGGTCGGGCCGACGAAGAAGCCATCTTCGTGCCCGTCCACGACCAGGCCGCGGCCGTCCACCACGAGCGTGGCGCCGGCCTGCTCTCCGCGATCGACGTAGCCGGTGATGCGGTCCCTGGCCTGCGGCGTGACCACCGGGCCCATATCCGAGGCCGCGTCGCGGCCCGGGCCGACGTTGATCTCCTCGGCCTTGGCCTTCAGCTTCGCGATCAGGGCGTCGCCCGCGTCGCCCACCGCGACCACCGCGGAGATGGCCATGCAGCGCTGCCCGGCCGAGCCGTAGCCCGCCGCCGTGATGTGGTTGGCGGCGAACTCCATGTCCGCGTCGGGCAGCACCACGGCGTGGTTCTTCGCGCCGCCGAGGGCCTGCACGCGCTTGCCAGCCTCGGAGGCGCGCTGGTGCACGTACCTGGCGATCGGCGTGGAGCCGACGAACGACACCGCCGCGATGCCGGGGTGATCCAGGATCGCGTCCACCGCCACCTTGTCCCCGTGCACCACGTTGAAGACGCCCTCGGGCAGCCCGGCGTCGGCGTACAGGCGGGCGATGAAGTTCGACAGGGACGGGTCGCGCTCGCTCGGCTTGAGGATGAAGGTGTTCCCGGTCGCGATCGCGATCGGGTGCATCCACATCGGCACCATGGCCGGGAAGTTGAACGGGGTGATCCCGGCGCAGACCCCCAGCGGCTGGCGGAACGAATAGGCGTCGACGTCGGTGGAGACCTGCTCGGAGAACTCGCCCTTGAGCAGGGTCGGGATGCCGCAGGCGTACTCCACCACCTCCAGGCCGCGGATGACCTCGCCCTTGGCGTCCGAGACGACCTTGCCGTGCTCGTCGGCGACCAGCACCGACAGCTCGTCCAGATGGCGCTCGATGAGGTCGCGCAGCGCGAACATGACACGCGCCCGGCGGATCACCGACACGTCGCGCCACTCCTGCCACGCCTTGGCCGCGGCGGCCACGGCGGCGTCGACGTCGGCCGGTTCGGCCAGCGCGACCTGAGCCTGCTGCTCACCGGTGGCCGGGTTCCAGACCGGGCCCCACCTGGTCGACGCGCCGGTCGTCTCCGAGCCGGCAATCCAGTGCTGGATAGTACGCATCCGTAAATTCAGCCTTTCCTACAGGTACATCCGCTGGTCGCGCTGGGCCGCCTCGTAGGCCGTACGGGCCTGCTGCGTGCTGTCCAGCGCGGAAGTCTGCGACACCGGCACGTCCCACCAGCTCTCCGAGGAGGGCACCGGGGCGAGCGGGTCGGTCTCGATATAGGTGACCGTGGTCCGGTCCGACGCGCGGGACTGCGCCAGCGCGGCCTGAAGTTCCTTGACCGTGCAGGTCCTGATCACGTCGGCGCCGAGGCTGGCCGCGTTGGCCGCCAGGTCGACCGGGAGGACGTCGCCGTCCAGCAGCCCGGAGGACGGGTCGCGGTAGCGGTACCGGGTGCCGAACCGCTGCGAGCCGAGCGACTCCGACAGCGAGCCGATCGAGCCGAAGCCCTGGTTCTGCACCAGGACGAGGTTCAGCTTGATCCCCTCGGAGACCGCGGTCACGATCTCCTGCGCCATCATCAGGTAGGACCCGTCGCCGACGAGCACGAAGACCTCGCGGTCCGGGGCGGCCATCTTGGCTCCCAGGCCGCCGGCGATCTCGTAGCCCATGCACGAGTAGCCGTACTCCACGTGGTACTGCTTGGGGTCCCGGGTACGCCACAGCATCTGCAGGTCGCCGGGCATGCTGCCGGCCGCCTGCACCACCACGTCCCGTTCGTCCATGAACTCGTTCAGCGCGCCGAGGATCTCGGTCTGGGCCGGCAGCGGCTGGTGGCCCAGGTGGTACGCGTGCTCCACCACCCGCCGCCAGTCCGCGTTCGCGCTGTCGATCCGGGCGGTGTACCCGGGGTCGACGTGGTAGCCGGTCAGTGCCGTCGTCAGGGCCTCAAGTCCGGCCCGGGCGTCGGCGACCAGGCTGGCGCCCGCGTGCTTGCCCGCGTCGAACGCGGCCACGTTGAGGTTGACGAACTTCACGTCCGGGTTCTGGAAGGCAGTTCGGGACGCGGTGGTGAAGTCGCTGTACCGGGTGCCGACGCCGAGGATGACGTCGGCCTCGCGGGCCAGCGCGTTGGCTACCGGGGAGCCGGTGGCGCCGACGCCGCCGACGGCGCACGGGTGATCCCAGGCCAGGGCGCCCTTGCCCGCCTGGGTGTCGGAGACACCGATGCCGGTGGCCTCGGCGAACCGCCGCAGGGCCGCACTGGCCTCGGAGTAGATGACGCCGCCTCCCGCGATGACGAGCGGCCTGCGGGCGTTGCGGAGCACCTCGACAGCGCGCCCGAGCGCGGAAGGCTCGGGCTGTGGCCGGGGCACGAACCAGGTCCGTTCGGTAAATAGCTGTTCCGGCCAGTCGTGGGCCTCGGCCTGCACGTCCTGCGGGAGCGCCAGGGTGACCGCGCCCGTCTCGGCCGGGTCGGTGAGCACCCGCATCGCCGCCAGCAGCGCCGACGGCAGCTGCTCCGGCCGGCTGATCCGGTCCCAGAACCGCGACACCGGCTTGAACGCATCGTTCACGCTCACGTCGTACGAGCGCGGGTCCTCCAGTTCCTGCAGCAGCGGGCTGGCGGCCCGGGTGGCGAAGTAGTCGCTGGGCAGCAGCAGGACCGGGATGCGGTTGATGGTGGCGAGCGCCGCGCCGGTCACCATGTTGGTCGAGCCGGGGCCGATCGAGGCGGTGCAGGCGAAGATCTGCAGCCGGTTCCGCATCCGGGCGAAGCCGACCGACGCGTGCACCATGGCCTGCTCGTTGCGGGCCATGTAGTACTTCAGGTCCGCCTCGCCCGTCTGCTGGGCCTGGAGCAGGGCCTGGCCCACGCCCGCCACGTTGCCGTGGCCGAAGATGCCCCAGCAGCCCTCGACCAGCCGCTGCCGCACGCCGTCGCGTTCGGTGTACTGGCTGGCCAGGAAGCGGACCAGGGCCTGGGCCACGGTGAGGCGGACGGTCATGTACGTTTCTCCCTCGTCGAGGTGAGGGGCAGGCGCGGGTCGATCTGCTGATCCGCCCAGGTGCCGCGGATCCAGGCGTGGGCCGGGTCGTCGCAGAACCGCCAGGACCTGGTCGGCTCGGGGCCCGCCATGACGTTGAGGTAGTACAGGGCGTAGCCGGGTCCGGCGATCGACGGCCCGTGCCAGCCGTGCGGGATCAGGATCACGTCGCCCGTGCTCACCTCGGCCAGCACGTCGACCGGACGGGCCGGGGTGCCGTAAACCCGCTGGTAGGCCAGGCCCTCGGTCTCGAAGTAGTAGATCTCCTCGAGTTCGGCCTCGTCCTCGCGCGTCTCGTCGTGCTTGTGCGGCGGGTAGGAGGACCAGTTCCCGCCCGGGGTGAGCACCTCGACCGCGATGAGCTTGTCGCACTCGAACGCCCCGGGCGAGCAGAAGTTGTTGACCTGGCGGCTGGCCTGGCCGGCCCCGCGCAGTTCCACCGGGACGTCCTCGGCGGGACCATACCGCGGTACGAGCCGGCGCGTGCAGCGGGCGCTCGGGATGGCGAACGCGCCGCCGTCACGGCTGGTCACGGTGACAGTGGCGTCGCGCGGCGCGTAGCTGAAGTCGCTGACGCGGGAGAAGACACTGCCCCGCCCGGTTAGCTCGAAACTAGTGTCCTCGCAGGTCACGGTGGCCGAGCCGGACAGCGGCAGGACCAGGATCTCGTCCTGTCCGGTCGCCCAGGTGTGCGATCCGCCGGGCGGCAGGGTCAGCACCTTGAGGCCGCTGTAAGTCCAGCCGGCCTGTTCGGGCGTCACCACGAGGGAGAAGGCGCCGTCGGTGCTCGTTCCCTGCCTCAGGTACAGCTTGTCGTCCAATCTCTGCGTCACCCCCGCACCATGGACAGGACCGTGTCCACCGCGCCGGACACGTCGTCGTCGGGCGGGAACAGCAGCGACCGGCCGATGACGAGGCCGTG
>Ga0307305_10001035_pt1 | contig 10789 bp, 9 predicted proteins | sample ER_DNA_186_FD_194512 | JGI IMG/M metagenome (GOLD analysis project Ga0307305, IMG submission 194512) | Bulk soil microbial communities from the East River watershed near Crested Butte, Colorado, United States - ER_DNA_186 | ecosystem: Environmental > Terrestrial > Soil > Floodplain | place: USA... | reverse complement strand
GCGATTCGACGGCCTCGTGATCCGCATGGCCTGCAGCGCGCACCAGCTCACGCACCCCCGCGTGAGGAACAAGGCGATCGGAGCTCTCCTCATGCGACGCTATCTCGAGGGGCCCCAAGATCTCACGATCACCGATGGCGCGAACGAGACCGTTCGGCGGATGTGGGAGGGGTCCGGCGGGCGAACCGTACATGTCAGCTGCTTGACCTTCCTCCGGGTTCTGCGGCCGTTCGGCCTCGCGACGCATCGGCTGCTGTCGCGGCAGCCGGCAGCTGCGGCCGAGCGAGCCGTAGCACCGGTCGCGCGACTGCTGGACTTGGCCGCGAGTCGGTTGCTCGACCGCGAGGGCGCGAGCGGGAGCGAGAGCGAGCAGCTGACGCCGTCCGCGCTGCTCGAGCACCTGCCGGACGTGGCCGAGGGCTTGCTCCTCGTGCCGGAGTACGACGTCGATTACCTGACCTGGCTGTTCGCGGAGCTCGATCGAGTCGGCGACGAGCAGGTCTTTCAAAATCGTGTCGCGCGCGGCCCTCTCGTTGCCGAGCTCGTTACCCAAGACCGTCGGGTCATAGGCTGGTACGTGTCCCACCTGAAACCGGGTGGCCTCTGTCGTGTGCTCCAGGTCGCCGCGCAGCCTCGGCACGCTGGCGCCGTGCTCGACCGGCTCGTACGCCGCGCCGAAGAGTTGGGAGCAGCGGGCGTCTACGGTCGGCTCGAACCTCGACTCGTGGGGCCGCTCTCAGAGCGGCGGACCCTCCTTCGCTTCAGCCACGGTCGGCTGCTCGCGCACGCTCGCGATGACGACATCGTCGACTCGATCCTTCGCGGGGAGGCCCTACTGACGCGTCTGGACGGCGAGTGGTGGTGAAGGAATTGCCCGGCGACCCGGCGTCGTCCGCCGCCCGCGAACGGACCGCGATCGAGCGACTGCTCCAGCTGGACGACCCCTTCGCCGCACGGCTCGACGATCGCGGCCACGAACCACCGACGTGGTTCGAGCGCGACGGCTGGCGAATCTTCGCGCCACCTGCGGCCTCGCAGGACGGGGTAGGCGACCCCGTCGCCTCGTTCTCGGTCGCCGACGGCAGCCGAGCGGCTCTTCGCTACGAGAAGACGTCCGGCAGCGCGCTCGCACCGTTCGACATCGGCGCCGCTTACGACGGCTACGTCTTCGAGCGGTGGATCGAAAGAACTTCCAACCGGCGGCTGTCGCAGCGGCAACTGAACGCGTTCTATCGAGTCAAGCCGTTGATTCCTCGCGCCGCGCAGGTGCGCGCGCGGCGCCTGCTGATCAGGTGGCAGGGCCTCCCTCGGTTTCCCGAGTGGCCGATCGACCAAAGCGTCGCGCGCCTCGTCCGCTTCTACGCGTTCTGCGTGCTGCTCGCGCAAGGGCGGACGGAAGCGTCCTTTCGTTGGTTCTGGCCAGGCTCTTTCCGATCAGCCGTCGTTCTCACGCACGACGTCGAGAGCGAGGAGGGTTTGCGGCTCGCAGTCGCCCTCGCCGACGTCGAGCAGGAGCTCGGCTTCCGTTCGTCGTTCAACCTCGGGGCCTGGTACCGGGTCGATCCTGGATTCCTGAGGGAGCTGACGAGCCGGGGCTTCGAGATCGGTGTCCACGGACTTGTTCACGACCGGTCGCTATTCGCTTCGCGCCAGGCGTTCGAGGCGCAACAGCAGGGTCTCGGCGAGCTGATCTCGCGCTTCGATGCGCACGGCTTCCGCTCCCCCGCGACCCATCGCGTCGTGCCGTGGCTCGGCGAGCTCCCCGTCGAGTACGACTGCTCGGTCCCGCATTCCGACCCTTTCGAGCCACAGCCGGGCGGATGTTGCAGCCTGTGGCCGTTCTTCATCGGTCCCGTCGTCGAGCTGCCGTACACGCTCCCACAGGACTATTCGCTGTTTACGTTGCTCGGACACAGGACGCCGCAGCTCTGGATCGAGCAGGCCGAACGGATCGAGGCCGAGTTCGGTCTCATCCAGTGTGTCTCGCACCCCGATCCGGGGTACCTCGGCGATCCGGGCAACCGCGCACGTTACGTCGAGTTCCTGCGCGCGATCGCGGACCGGCCTCGGGTCTGGAAGGCGCTGCCTCGGGAGGTGGCGTCGTGGTGGCGCGAACGCGACGCCTCCCTCGGCGACCCGGTTTCAGGGACGGTCCACATCGGCGAAAATCCTGACGACGTCGTGCTCGATCCTCCAGCCGACCAGGTCGGCTCCGCGTGACGAGCGCGGTGTTGGTTCAGCTCGTCAAGTCGAGGTAGGGAGCCGGACGCGCCCGGCTCCGGGCTGCGCGGAGTCGACCTTCCGGTAGCCGTCTACTCCAGGTCGCAGGCTCTCGGAGCGCCCGTTGTCCCATTTCACGAGGATCTGCAGCTGATCGGAGTAGAAGACAGTGCCGCGCACCCTGACGCCCATGCGCGGCCGCAGGAGCTCGATCCGTTCGCCCTTGCTCGGTATGCAGTCGCTCGCCCGGCGCTCATGAGTGGCCACGTATTGGCAGACGCCGACGCGGCGAGTTGCTTGCGGCGCGCCCTAGGCTCTCGCCGCCGTCGCCTTCGCCTGTTTCCGCGGCGCCAACCCCCACGCCTCCGGTTCGAGGAGCTGGGAAACCTCTCGGCTGATACCGCCCAGAATCGCCGCGACGGCGAGGCTTACCAGGAGGGAGAGCGCAAGCGCGGTGGTTGCTCCGATCAGGATCCAAGCCCACAAAGACATCTTCGACCTTATCGGCACGGGCAGCCGAAGACTGAACCGCCAGTGTCAGCGCTCGTGCAGTCTTTATGGCCCGTCAACGATTCGGAAGCCGTCGACTCCAGGTCGCAGGCTTTCCGAGCGGCCGTCGTCCCACTTCACGAGGATCTGTAGCTGATCCGAGTAGAACACGGTCCCGCGCACGCGGACGCCCATGCGCGGCCGAAGGAGCTCGATCCGCTCGCCTTTGCTCGGTATGAGCTTTCGGCCATCCTCTTCATGATTCGTTCTTCGCCGCATGTGTTAGCTATCGGCACCGGGCAGTCGGCTCTTGACGAACGGTCGATACGGGCCGAGAGGCAAGTCGGACCTCGCGCTTGGACAGGGACGCCGGTGCGCATCGCGAAGTCGTCCGGCATCGCCGCTTCCATTCCAGGGGTGAACGCGCTCGAGCCGATCAGCCCGGAGCTCGTCCTCGTAGACCCGGACCTGGCTCGCGTTGCGCGCGCCCGCCTCCCCGAGCGCGAGACCGCGGCGCCTGACCACGCGACGACCGGACGCCCCGTCCGGCCGCTGCGGCAAGGGCCCGAGCCGGCCGCCCAGGTGCCGCAAGCGCCGAGGGTCGAGTCACCATTACTGGAGCAGCGACCGCGTCGGCGCGTAGCACCCGTCCTTCTCACGATCAGCCTGATGGCCAACGCCATCCTGATCGCCGTGGCCGTCGCAGGCGCTCGCGACAACGACGGCACGTTGACCCTAGCCGGGGCGTTTCGTACGACGACAATTCGCGCAGGCCCCTCGGGGCCGTCCGGCCGTTCGAGCGCGCCGGAGCGTGAAGCATCGGCCAAGAAGCGCGCCGTGGCGCCGCGCCCGGTCCGCGGCAACCAGCCGAAGAGCAGCTCGAAGGTTCTGAAAGAGACGAGCGGAGAGGTCGAGCGGAAGATCCTCAACCTCGTGATTCAGTCACCCAGCGGAAAGCTGCCGCCCGCCCTGATCGATGCGAAAACCGGCCTCGCAAAGAACGGCCTCCAGGCGGTTTGCACACTCAGTGGCGCGCCGCGATCGTTTCTCTGCCTCGTAAGACCCGCGCAACACAAGGCCGCGGAGGGTTTGTACGTCCGCTACCGAGCGGGGCGCGGCGGCGCCGGCGTCTTCACCTGGTACCGCTACCGAGACGGCTAGCGCGCTGTCAGTGTCGCCGGCCGCGCGACTGCTCAGATGTCAGGTTCCGGAGCGCTCTTGCCGGTCGGTGGCCTCCAGATAGGCATCCCGTATCTCTTCGATCGAGCCTTCGGCCTGGAGCCTCCCGCCCTCGAGCCAGAGAGCCCGCTCACAGAGGCGGCTCAGCATCTGATGATCGTGGCCCGCCGCGACGACGATACCCCCGCCGGCGAGGATCTCGTGCGCCCGCTCCTCGAGAACGCGTCGGAATTCGTGATCGAGCGCTTCGTGCACCTCGTCGAGAAGCAGGATCTGAGGGTCGATCTCATCGGCGACGGCCAGGCCGAGTCTCGCACGCATCCCCTGGGAGTAGCTCGACACCGGCCGCTCGAAATAGTCGCCGAGCTTGCTCCGTTCCTTCACTTGCTCCAGCGCAGCGCGCGACTGCGGCCGCGACAAGCCCGCCAGCACGCCCAGGTGGAGGGCGTTCTCGCGCCCGGTCAGGACCGCAAGAAGACCCGCGTCGGTCGAGAGCAGCGAGGCGACGCGGCCGCGTACTTCGAGGCTCCCGGCATCTGGGAAGAGCACTGAGGCCAGGAGTCGGAGGAGAGTCGTCTTGCCCGAGCCGCTGCGCCCGATGAGGGCATAGCCGCATCCCGACTTCATCGCGAAGGTCACGTTCTGCAAGCCCCACGCCTCCGAACCCTGGCGGCGCAGACGCGCCGTTCCGGGCGTCACGACGCGCCGTTGCCGATCGAAGAGGAAGTGAACGCCGAGGTCGTGGGCTGCGACCATCAGATGATCTTCGCGAACTGGCGTTGTTCGCGGTGGTAGATGGGCACAAAGATTCCGAGCAGCACGACGGCGAACCCAAGCGGGTACAGCAGCTCCCAGGCAGCCGGCGCGCGTCCATAGTAGAAGACGTCTCGATACGCCTCGAAGATTCCGGTGAGCGGGTTCAGCTTCAGTAGGGCATTCGCAGTGCCCTGCGTCTGCGAGAGCGGGACGAGTCCCGGCCCGATGAAGAACAACATCCGGACGAAACTGAGTCCGAAGGACCAGAGCTCGCGGAACCAGACCGCGAACAGAGCCATCCCGTAGGCGAACCCGGCGGCGACGGCGAGGTTGACGGGAAGCACGACGGCGAGCCAGAGCAGCGACGGTGTGGGGGCGACCTGGTAGATGGCCATCATGAAGAAGATCAGGAAGAAGCTCGAGATAAAGGACGCGCATTCGGTGCACACCGACGAGAGAGGGATGAGCGTGCGCCGAAACGACATGTTGAGGATGATCGGCTTTCGCGCGTCGATCGAGTTCATGGCGTTGGTCACCGAGAGCATCACGAGCTGGAAAGGGACGACAGATGTGGCGAGATTCAGCCCCGCGGCGTGACCGCCACGGCCCAGCACGACGGTAACGAGAACGAGATAGATACCGACGAGGGCGAAGGGCTCGAACAACCAGCGCAGGATCCTGCCCGGCCCGCGACCGTAGCGCAGGCGCAGGTCGGACTGGCTCAGCGCCAGCAGGACGTCGACGCTCGCTCGCGCGTGCGACCGCGCCTTGCCAACGCTCGCGGTTTTCCCGCCCCGCGGAGCGATCTCTGTCTCCATTCTCGCCACAGCGTCAGCGTATATCGGCACCGAAGCCAAACTGGTAGAGGGCCTTGATTAATCTGAGTGCGTGGTGGAGGGCGACACGCGGGTCATCTCGGGATTCGAATTCGAACCCGAAAACAAGCTGCTGGCATTGACGTTCGACGACGGTCCTTCCCGCTGGACGGCGTCGCTGCTGGACACGCTCGCTCGACATGGGGCGCGGGCGACATTCTTCGTCCTCGGACGGCACGTTCCGCGGGGCGGCGTGGTCCTACGCCGCGCCGTAGCGGAGCGGCATGAGCTCGGAAACCACCTCCTCACCCACCGCAGCGCCGAGCACCTCGACGATTCTGAGATCCGGCACGAGCTGATCGAGACGGGGAATCGGGTCCGCTCGGCGGCTGGAGTCGTGCCGCAGGTCGTGCGCCCCGCTTACGGGGCCGACTGCGAGCGCGTCGCGCGCGTGGCCGCCGAGCTTGGGCTGGGGCCAACGATCTTCTGGACCTTCACCACGAAGGATTGGCGCGAGAAGAAGCCCGAGCCGATCGTGGCGCGGATCGTGGAACAGGCAGCGCCGGGTGCTGTCGTCTTGCTTCACGATGCGGTGGCGCCGCAACCGCGCCCCTGGAACCGCCGTGTGGCGAGAGCAACCAGGAGCCGCCGGCCTACGGTGAAGGCGGTCGGCGAAGCCCTCGAGGTCCTGACAGAACGGGGATTCCGGTTCGTAACGGTCTCCGAGCTGCTCGCGGCTGCAGAGCGGTCGTGAACGTCGAACTCGAGCGGCCGCAGTCGCTGGCCGAGGCCGACCTGGCCAGCTGGCGGCGGCTGCAGAGCTCCCGCGCCGAGCTGTCTAGGGCGTTCCTCTGCCCGGAGTTCGTCCTCGCCGTGGCGGCTGCCCGGGGTGATGTCTGGGTCGCGTCAATCGAGGATGACGGGCGGCTCGTGGGTTTCTTCCCCTTCCAGCGCCGCGGCGGCGACGAGGGTCTGCCGGTCGGTTTCGGGATCTCCAGCGTGCAGGGCGCAGTCACCGACCCGGGCGCGCCCTTCGATCCACGCGAGCTGATTGGCGCCTGCGGGCTGGACAGCTGGTACTTCGACCACCTCGTCCCAAGCATCTCTTTCGAGCCGCACTATTCGGGGCTCAGGAACGCGTGCTTCGTCGACGTCGCGCATGGCTACGACGCCTACGCGCGCGAGCGGCGCGAGGCGGGCAGCAGGCAGATCGCCGAGCTCGAGCGAAAGGCGCGCAAGCTCGAACGCGAGGTCGGACCGGTCGAGTTCACGCTGCACAGCGACGAGCCGGAACTGCTGCGGCTGCTGATGCAATGGAAGTCGGAGCAGTTCAGGCGTACCGGCTTCGTCGATCGTTTTCGGATTCCGTGGGTCGTCGAGACGGTGGAGCGTGTACACGCCACGCAGGCGGCGCACTTCGCGGGGATCCTTTCCGTCCTCTCCGCCGACGGGAAGCCGATCGCCATGAACATGGGCATGCGCTCACACACGGCTCTCGAGATCTGGTTCCCCACCTACGACTCCGACTTTGCGAGCTACTCGCCCGGCCTGATCCTCCTGCTCAAGCTCGCTCAGAGCGCGCCCCAGGCAGGGCTTACGACGCTCGAGCTTGGCCGGTCGGGCGCGCCGTACAAGGAGAGGTTGATGAACGGGGAGCGGCCGCAGGCCGCCGGCCGCGTGAGCCTGAGCGCGCGTCCGGCTCGCCGGCACTCGCCGGAGCGCCTCCTCCGCGCGATCCCGGGCGCGCGCGTTGGCCGCGTCCTCGATCGGCTGGAGGAGCGCAGACGATGGCGATCGCTCGACCCCAGGGCCGGGGACCGATAAGGCAGGTCAGAGCCCGAGGGTCAGTGCCGCCACGCCTCCCAGCCGGCGGCCAGGGAAGGATCGTCGAGCCAGGCGGATGCGACGAGCTCGGTGCCATGAATCCGCGACTCGTCGGCCGATGTCAGTTGCGTGAGGGAGTCGCGCCGGTGAACATGTGAGAGCGAGTGGTGAAGCCAGCAGAGCGTCGCGAGCCTGGCGACGGCATCGGGTGCGATCGCGAGTGCATTCGCACCTGCACGAGTCCAGCGAAACAGCGTCTCCGAGGACGGAGCTTCGCCACGGAACAACGCGATCGTGTGCAGGTGTCGGGTCGCTCCTGCGACCTCGCCGTCCAGCAGGGCCAGCGCGTCGGCGAGGAAGTAGAAGAGGTCCCAGAGCGGTAGACCGTGACGACGAGCCGACTCCCAGTCGACGACGGTGAAGTCGCCGTCGTGCACGAGTACATTCCACGAGCCGAGGTCGTTGTGCTGCAGCACCGGAGCGAGGTGCGGTAGCCCATCGACCAGCTCGCTCGTTGCTCCGTTGCGCGTCCAGTGGGGGATCACATCATCGAGAAGTCGGGCCCGTTCCGGCTCGAGAGCGGCAGGCGCTGCGGCCGTCTCCGCACCGGTCTGCACGATCCACGTGCACAGCGCATCGATCGAGCGGCGCTTTTCTGCGTTCGGCAAGGGTGATGTCAGGAGCTCGCGGAGGCGACCACCGCGACCGGCAGTCTCAACCGAGGCGTGGATTCCGTTCCAGGTGAAACGCCCGACGAGTCGGGGCGCTCGAGCCGCGGCGACGCCTCCAGCAGCGGCTGCAAGCGCAAGGCCCCGCTCATCCCGGTCGAAGGGCTCGGAGTAGTCGGGCACGCGGGCGAACTTCAGCACCCAGTCCGGCTCGTCCCGTTCGCGCCGGAAAAGGTGGAAGACGTTGCGGCTGAGCACGTCCCCCTGCCCGAGCGTCAGCACCCATTCCAGCTCCTCCGGTAGCCCGAGCGGTCGACTCGCCTCGATGATCGCCGGAAGGGCGGCGTCGCGGTGACAAACGGTGACGATCGCCCCGACCGGGGGCCAGAGACCCGTCCGCACAAGCCGGTACGCGACCGAGCGGCGGGCCAGCTTCCAGCGGCTGTCGACGATGCTCCAGTTGGCGACGGCATAGGCGGCCGCACGACGCTGCGCGAGTGGCAGCAGGAGCGCCGGCGCGGCGGCATCCGGCCGCGCGAGGAGCTGCTCCACGTCGAGGCCCGAATCCCTCAACGAGCGCGGTAGCCGCCCTTCGATGACGATCATCGGTACGCCGTAGCGAACCGCCTCTCGCGCACGCGCCGCCGGCGTCACGACGAGGTCCGCGCGGCTTGCGGCCGTGTCGGCGAGGATCTCCACGCCGGCCTCCGCCAAGCCTGAGCGCCAGCCGTCGACGTCTCCAAGCACGACAGCGCGCTCAACGGGCTTCCCGAGGACGAAGCGGGGATCGACGCGATTGAGGCTCAGGCGACGATCTCCGCGTAGAGCCGCTCGAACGCGGCTGCCATGTGGCTCGCGGTGAAGCGTGAGAGGACGCGCTCCCGTCCCGCCCGGCCCAACTCTGTTCGCCTGTCGGGATCCGACAGGAGCGACTCGAGCGCCACGGCCAGCGCGTGCGGGTCGTTGGGCGGCACGAGGATTCCCGTTTGTCCAGAGAGGACTGCATCGGCGACGCTGCCGACATCTGCTGCGACCACGGGAAGCTCGGCCAGTTGAGCCTCGAGCACCGCCAGCGGGAAGCCTTCGAACCGCGAAGGCAGGGCGAAAACGTCGAAGGACGACAGCAGGCGCCGCGGCTCATCCACCCAGCCGGGGAAGGAGACTCGATCTGCCACCCCGAGCCGACCGGCCAGCTCGCGCAACGGGCCCTCCTCCTCGCCGCGGCCGGCAAGCACGACTCTTGCGGCGGGTAGATGCACGAGTGCGCGAAGGAGGACGTCGAGTCCCTTCTGGTGAGCAAGTCGGCCCACGGCGCCGATCGTGGCTCCGTTCCCGGCGCGATGGCCGGTCCGCGCGATTGGCAGGTCGGGGACACCGTTGTGGATCGTCCGGACCTTGCCGGGAGAGAGCCCTACGAGCGCCTCGATCTCCCGGGCGGTCCGCTCTCCGACGCCGACGTGGGCCGAAGTCAGGCGTGCGGTGAGGAGCTTGAGCAGGCGCTGCAACCGGTTCGCGGGCGTGTTCGGCAGCTGGTAGACGGCGACGCTAGGGATTCCGAGCGCAATCGCCGCGGAGATTCCGTACTGGCAGGAAAAGGGGCTGATCAGGTTCGCGTGCAGGACGTCGGGGCGCAGGGCCCGCAGCGCGCGCAGGTGCTCGCCGAAGGACCGTGTGTCCGCCGGAATCGGCCGGGGACGCGAGACGAGGGAGGTCGGTCTCGGTCCGGCCACCAGCGATACGACCGTCTCGGAAACGCCCAGCACGCTCACTTCGAACGAGTCGTCCAGTGCGGTTACCAGATGCGCAAGGGCGTGCTCCGCACCTCCCACCGCCGCCGAATCCGTGTACGCGACGATGCGGAGAGGTCGGCCCACGCTCACGTGTGCGCGTCGGCGATTGAGCTGTCGGGGTCGCCCGACGACTCTCGCCGAACCCGGATTCCGCCCGCACCCACCCACGAGTCCTCCTCCCGGCGGCGAAGCCGTTTGGCCGCTCGGCGCGGTGCGAGCGCCATTAGCGCCGCTTCGACCCGCGCGCGCCAACCGAACCGAGGCCCGGTCGCGACCGCGATTGCGCGCCTTCTGGCATCGCCGCCTCCCGTCAGGATCGAGCGGCGCGCCAAGAGCAGGGCGAGCTCCCGCGCGTAGCCGGCGATCGACGCATCGACGACCGCCCGTTCCTCGTCGCTCAAGCGTGAATCGCGGCGCGTCTTCTCGAGGGTCATGATCTTTCCCCGTGTGATCTCCTCCCGCCGAGCGGAGAGGCTGTCCTCACGCAGGCGGTAGAGGGCGAGCGGCGCGTCGATGCAACCGATCTTCGAGCCTGAAAGGACGAGCCGGATCCAGCACTCCCAGTCCGTCGTCCAGAGAATCGACTCGTCGAACCCGCCGTGGCGCAGGAACACTTCACGGCGGACTGCCACGAGACCGAACACGAAGTTCCGCCGGAGCAGCTCGGTCCGCTGGTCGTCGACCTCGAACCGCCAGCGGCCGTCGTAGCAATGTCGGAGGATCGCGCCGTCGGCCTCGAGATAGGCGTCCGTGGTAATAACGTCGAGGTCGGGCCGAGCGACGACAGCCTCGGCAATCGCCTCCAGGCGCTCAGGGAAGAAGACGTCGTCCGCGTCGAGGATCACGACGAAGTCGCCGCTCGCGGCGGCGGCGGCAGCATTCTTTGCCGAAGCCTCGCCGCCGTGCTCTTTGCGCAAGAGGACAACACTGTCGCCAAAAGGCTCGAGCGCCGCCTGGAGGTCGTCGCTGGAACCGTCGTCGCAGACGATCACCTCCTTGGGTCTGAGCGTCTGCTGTAGGGCGGACTCCACGGCCGCATGAACGATCG
>Ga0307305_10001034_pt1 | contig 10792 bp, 9 predicted proteins | sample ER_DNA_186_FD_194512 | JGI IMG/M metagenome (GOLD analysis project Ga0307305, IMG submission 194512) | Bulk soil microbial communities from the East River watershed near Crested Butte, Colorado, United States - ER_DNA_186 | ecosystem: Environmental > Terrestrial > Soil > Floodplain | place: USA... | reverse complement strand
CCCATGCCGGTCGCAAACCTCGCGGATCGACTGCAGGTAGCCGTCGGGCGGGACGATGATCCCGTTCGTGCCGACGATCGTCTCGAGGATGACGGCGGCGACGTTCTGGGGGCCCTCGTATTGGAGGATCTCCTCCAGGTGCGGGCCGCCGGTGCAGACCGGGCACGGATCGGGGTGCCCTGCGGGGCAGCGGTACGTGTACGGGTCGAGCATGCGAACGACGCCAGGGATCCCCGGCTCGGCCGGCCAGCGTCGCGGATCGCCGGTGAGCGTGATCGCTCCGGCGGTCGCGCCATGGTACGAGCGATAGCGCGCGACGATCTTGTCGCGGCCGGTGTACCAGCGGGCGAGCTTGATCGCGTTCTCGTTGGCCTCGGCGCCGCCGTTGGTGAAGAAGGACATCGTCAGGTCGCCGGGCGTCACCTCCGCCAGCAGCCGGGCGAGCTCCGAGCGCGCCTCGTGCGCCATCGGCGGGCCGATCGTCGTCAGCTTGTCCGCCTGCTCCTTGATCGCCGCGACGACCTTCGGGTGCTGGTGGCCGATCGAGACGTTGACGAGCTGGGAGGCGAAGTCGAGGTAGCGGTTGCCCTCGGCGTCCCAGAAATAGCGGCCCTCTCCGCCGGTGACCACGAGCGGCGAGATCTGGTTCTGCACCGACCAGGAGTGCAGGACGTACTGCTGGTCGAGCTCTTGGATCCGCTTTGTGTCGAGGCCCTGTTCGACCGCCATGTCGCGATCCTACTGTCCCAACCACCCGATCGCGGTTCATCCGCGGACTCGAGCCAACGCGGCCTCTTGGGCGGCATCGCAAGCGATGCCTTAGCCGCGCTAGGCTGGTGCGGCGACGAAGGAGGCAGCGATGACGGAAGTAGCGGAAGCACCCAGCGCCAAGCGGGTAGACGAGCTCAAGCGGATCACGCACTGGATCGGAGGGGGCCCCGTCGAGGGCGGCTCCGGCCGAAGCGGCCCGGTCTACAACCCGGCGGCGGGCATCCAGACGGGCGAGGTCGATTTCGCCTCCGCGGAGGAGGTCGATCGCGCCGTCCAGGCTGCGAAGGAGGCCTTTGCCTCCTGGCGCGCCGTCTCGCTCTCGCGCAAGACCGAGATCTTCTTCCGCATCCGCGCACTCGTCGACGAGCACCGCGAGGACATCGCCAAGATCCTCACGGCCGAGCATGGCAAGGTGCTCTCGGACGCGAAGGGCGAGGTCGCGCGCGGGCTCGAGGTGATCGAGTTCTGCTGCGGGATTCCGGAGCTCTTGAAGGGTGGCTTCACCGAGCAGGCTTCGACTGGGATCGACGTCTATTCGATCCGGCAGCCGCTCGGCGTCTGCGCGGGGATCACGCCGTTCAACTTCCCGGCCATGGTCCCGATGTGGATGTGGGCGCCGGCGCTCGCCTGCGGCAACACGTTCGTCCTCAAGCCGTCCGAGAAGGACCCGTCTGTGTCGATCTACACGGCCGAGCTGTTGAAGGAGGCCGGTGTCCCCGATGGCGTCTTCAACGTCGTCCACGGCGACAAGGTCGCGGTCGACGCGATCCTCGAGCACCCCGAGATCGCCGCAGTCTCGTTCGTCGGCTCAACGCCGATCGCGCGCTACGTCTACGAGACGGGCACGTCGCACGGCAAGCGCGTGCAGGCGCTCGGCGGCGCGAAGAATCACATGATCGTTCTGCCGGACGCCGACATCGACATGGCCGCCGACGCCGCCGTCTCGGCAGGCTACGGCTCGGCGGGCGAGCGCTGCATGGCGGTCTCGATGCTGGTCGCGGTCGGCGACGCGGGCGACGAGCTCATTGGGGCGATCAAGGAGCGCCTGCCGAAGGTGAAGGTCGGCGACGGGATGCAGCCCGATTCCGAGATGGGGCCGCTCGTCACGCGCGAGCATCGCGACAAGGTCGCGTCGTACATCGACAAGGGCCGCGACGAGGGCGCCACCGTCGTCACCGACGGCCGCGAGAGCGCGCCCGACGGCGGAGGGTTCTTCCTCGGCGTCACGCTGCTCGACGACGTCAAGCCGGAGATGGACGTCTACAAGGACGAGATCTTCGGCCCCGTGCTCGGCGTCACGCGGGTCGGCACCTACGACGAGGCGGTGCGTCTCGTGAACGAGAACCCCTACGGCAACGGGGTCGCGATCTTCACGCGCGACGGCGGCGTCGCAAGGCAGTTCCAGTTCGACGTCAACGTCGGGATGGTCGGCATCAACGTGCCGATCCCGGTGCCGGTGGCGTACTACTCGTTCGGCGGGTGGAAGAACTCCCTCTTCGGCGACCTGCACGTCTACGGGCCGGAGGGGATCCAGTTCTACACGCGCGGCAAGGTCGTCACCTCACGCTGGCCGGACCCGGCCACGTCGAAGGTCGACCTCGGCTTTCCGCAGACGCGCTGACCGTCAGTAATCGCTAGCCGGACGGGCCGGGATCTTCCCCGGCCAGTAGGCGCCGAAAGGCACCGTACTGGCCGCCCTTGCCGACAGTGACGAGCGTGTCGCCGCGACGGATGTCATCGTCCGGCTGCGCGCCGCTCACCGGGTCGGGGTCGCGGAGAATCGCAATCACGGTCACGCCCGTCTTCGCTCGGAAGCCGCACTCCCCCAGCGTTTTGCCGATCGCCGGGCTCGAATCCGGGACGGCAACCCACTCGATTGTCAACTCTCCCAGAGCGATCTCGAGATCCTCGACGATCTTTGGGCGCTCATACGCGCCGCCGATAACAGCGCCCAGCTGGCGCGCCTCGTCGTCGTCTAGCGTGATCACTGCCCTCGGCTCCTCGTCGTCGGGATGCCGGAAGTAGTAGAGCTCCCGCGTTCCGTCGTTGTGGAGGATGACGGCCAGCCGGGCGCCGCGGTCGAGCTGAAGCGTGAACTTCGTCCCGACGCCAGGTAGTCGACTCTCGCTGAGGTTTATCGGCATCGCTATGTCCTCTCGACGAGTTTAGGCGCCGGGAAGAGCCAACGGCCCAGGGATTTCGACTCTTTCATCAGGATCAAGCCGAGTGTTGCCGTGGCGAGCACGTAAAGACCGGCAAAGGCGACGAGCCGGTCCTGGGTCGCGCGAGCGATCTGCGGATTCGCGGCGGCGACCTGCGCGAGGATGATCGTGAACTCGCCGTGCGCGACAAGAGCGACGCCCGCGTTGAAGCTCTGGCGGCGCGTGTAGCCGCCGGCCATGCCGGCGAGGAAGCCGCTGCCGACCTTGCTCGCTACCGTGAGGGTCACCGCGAGGGCGAGCAGCCATCCGATCCGGCCGAGCGCCGAGACGTCGATCGACAGCCCGAAGACGAAGAAGAAGAGCGCTGCGAAGACGTCGCGGAAGCTGAAGAAGCGCTCCTCGATCTCCTCGCGTGCTCCGGTCTCGGAGAGGACGACACCAGCCATCAGCGCCCCGATCGCTTCGGACAGTCCGAGCTCGCTGCTGAGGGCGGCGCTGCCGACGACGAACGAGAAAACGGCGAGGAGGAACACCTCGCGCGGAAGCTGGTCGAGGAGGAGATCTATAGGCCGCCGCAGCCACTTCGAAACGGCGAGAGCGGCGGCGATGAATCCGATTGCCTTGGCGACGATCCCAAGCGTGTTCACGAGCTCGCCCCCGCCGCCGGAGGCGAATCCGAGGACGAGCGCAATCACGATGTCCTCCGCGACGAGTATCGCCAGCACGAGATCGGTCTCGTCGTCTGCGAGGCGGCGGAAGTCGATCAGCCCCTTCACGGTGATCGCCGACGAGGAGACGTAGATCGCGGCTGCGAGAATGAGCGCGCCGAAACTCAGTCCGAAGGCTGCGACTCCGACGACTAGGCCGATTGCGCCGTTCACGATCAAGTCGATGGCGCCGCCGACGAGGACGTGGCGGTGACTGCGCGCAAGCCGGCCGAGCGTGAACTCGAGGCCGAGGAAGAAGAGCAGGAAGACGATCCCGATCGCAGCAACGAAGTCGGTCACTTCTGACGGCCGGATCAGCGCGAGGACCTTCGGCTCGTTGGGGCCGAGCAAGAGGCCGGCGAGCAGGTACGCCGGGATCGCCGATAGGCCGACGCGCGAAGCCACGAGCCCTAACCCGCCAAGGAGGGCGACCGTGATGGCGAGCTGAGCGAGGGTCAGTGGCTCGGCCCGGCGCTAGACGGCGGTCGTGGGGACCGGCCGCAGCTCCTTTCCGAACTTCGCCCGCGCGATGAACTGGCCCACCCCGGGCGACGCGACGAGCTCGTCGTTCTCGACCAGTACGCTGCCGCGGAGCAGCACGACCTCGGGCACTCCGGTCACTTCGGTGCCCTCGAACAGGTTGTAGTCCGACTTCGAGTGGTGCGTCGACGCTGAGATCGTCACCTGCTTCTCCGGGTCGAAGACGACGATGTCGGCGTCGGAGCCGACAGCGATCGTGCCCTTGCGCGGATAGAGGCCGAAGAGCTTCGCCGGGTTCGTCGACAGCAGCTCGACCATCCGATTCAGCGAGATCCGGCCGCCGCGGACGCCGAACTCGTGGATCATCTGCAGCCTGTTCTCCAGGCCCGGCCCGCCGTTCGGGATCTTCGAGAAGTCGTCCTTGCCGATCGTCTTCTGCCCGTCCCAGAGGAAGGCGCAGTGGTCGGTTGAGATCGCGCTCAGCGTGTCGGTGCGGACCGCGTTCCAGAGCACTTCCTGGTTCGCCTTGTCGCGCGGCGGCGGTGTGTAGACGTACTTGCCGCCCTCGAAGTTCGGACGCTCGAGGAAGGTGTAGTCGATGAAGAAGTACTGAGTGCACGTCTCGCCCCAGACGTTCCAGCCCTTCTCGCGGGCAAGTTGGATCGGCTCGACCGACTCGGCGCAGGAGACGTGGACGACGTAGAGCGGTGAGCCGGCGACGCGGGCGAGTTGGATCGCGCGGTTCGTCGCCTCGCCCTCGGTCTCGGGAGGGCGGGTCAGCGCGTGGTACTTCGGCTCTGTGTGGCCGGCGGCCAGCGCTTCCTTGACGAGCACGTCGATCGCGTCGCCGTTCTCCGCATGCACCATCACGAGCGCGCCGGTGTCGGCGGCGACCTGCATCGTCTTGAAGAGCGTCTCGTCGTCGACCATCAGCGCGCCCTTGTAGGCCATGAACAACTTGTAGGAAGTGATCCCTTGTTCGGGTAGCGACGCAAGCTCCTCGAGCGTGCCGCCTTCCTTCAGGTCGGTGACCGCCATGTGGTAGCCCATGTCGATCACCTGCTTGCCGTTCGCCTTGCCGCGCCATTCCTCGAGCGCGTCCGCGAACGACGAGCCTTGCGGCTGGATGATGAAGTCGACGTGCGTCGTCGTGCCGCCGAAGGCGGCCGAGGTCTGGCCGGACTCGACGTCGTCGATCGTGACCGTGCCCCCGAAGGGCATGTCGAGGTGCGTGTGCGGGTCGACGCCTCCTGGGAGAACGTACTTGCCGCTTGCGTCGATCACCTTGTCGGCCGCCTGGTCGAGCGACTCGCCGATCAGGGAGATCCGCTCGTCTTCGACGTAGACGTCCCCAACGTAGTCATCCGCCGCCGTGATGACGCGGCCGCCCTTGATCAGGATCGACATGGCGCTCCTTTCAGTGCGGCGGGGACGCCCGAGGCGCCCCCGCCGCCGCAATTCGGCTTACTTCCCTCCTGCCGTGACCTTGACGGTCGCCTTCTTCCAGTTCTTGCCGTAGATGTCGATGTGCTGCTTCTTCAGGATCGCCTGTGCGCCCTTAGCGATATCGGTCCGGTAGGCCTCGTGGCCGGGCAGTTTCTTCAGCTTGCCGTACGTCTTGACGATCCTGGCCGACCGTGCGTATGAGGCCGGGTCCATGAGGCCGATTCCCAGCTTCGAGGGCCAGGTGAGTGCATTGATCTCGTTCATCTGCCACGTCTGATGGCCCTTCGGGAGCGCCGGGCCGTTCGCGAGCACGATCTTGACGCAGTCGCGCAAGTGGTCACGGCACCAGATCCAGCCCTTCAGCGAGGCGGCAACGAACTTCTTCGACAGCGCCTGGTGCGACTTGCTCTTGATCCAGTCACCGCGGACGAAGATGCCGTCTTCGAGCATCGAGGTGCCGACCTTCTGCATCGGGATCACGTTGAGATCCTTCAGCTGGTAGAGCTTGCCGGTCTTCGGGTTCTTCGCCTCGAGCACCTGCGCGAGCTCGTTGTAGGTCATCGCCGAGGCGGCATCAGCCTGCCGCTTAAGGAAGAAGTCCATCGAGAAGGGCTCCGCAACGATCGTGACGCCCTTGTTGTGGAGCGGATCCATCCCGAACTTCGCGAGCGCCGCGAAAACCTCGAACTCGTTGCCGCCGAGCCAGTTGGCGACTTTCTTTCCCTTCATCTTCGCGACGGTGTTGATGCCCGTGTCCTTCCACGTGATCAGCGTCAGGCCGCTCTTGCCGAAGACCTGCGCGATGTTGACGAGGTTGACGCCCTGGTCGCGGCTCGTCATCAGGCTCGAGAGCCAGTCGATGCCGAACTCCGCCTGTCCGCCTGCGACGACCTGCTCGGGGATGATGCTGGGGCCGCCAGGCTTGATCCTCACGTCGAGTCCCTGAGCCTTGTAGTACCCCTTGGCCTTCGCGGCGTAGTAACCCGCGAACTGCGCCTGAGTAACCCACTTCAGCTGGAGCGTCACCTTGGTCAGCTTCTGCGATTTCGTCGAGGCCCCCGCTTTCGTGGCGGCGCCGACGACCACTGCCGCGATCGCCGCAGCCGCAGCAAGTGTCGCGAAGACCCAGTACCTGCGCTTCATGCGGTCCCCTTTCGTGTTGGAATCTTCGGCGCCATTCTGAACCTCTGTCAGTCGCCTGTCGATGCCACCCCGCGCAGGGCGAGCCGCTCGACCAGCGCGACCGCGAGATAGAAGGCGATTCCGAAGGCGCAGGCGACGCCGATTCCCGCCCACGCCTCCTTGAACTGGAAGGTCGTGCTGCGACTGTTGATCAAAACGCCGAGTGCGGTGAACGCACCGCCGAAGTACTCGCCCACGATCGCGCCGATCATCGCCAGCACCGTGGCGATCTTCAGCGACGTGAAGATGAAGGGCAGCGCGGTCGGGATTCGCACGCGCCGAAAGGTCTCGAGCTCGCCGGCCCCGTAGGAGCGCATCAGCTCGACCGACTCCGGCCGCACCGAGGTCAGTCCACGGAGTGAGTTGACGAGCACCGGAAAGAAACAGAGCACGGCGGCGATCGCCATCTTCGATCCTTTCGAAAACGGGTTGAACCAGGCGTTCATGATCGGCGCGAAGGCGATGATCGGGACGGCGCTCGCGGCGATCATGTACGGCATCAGCGCTCGGCCTAGACCGCGCCAGCGGGCGAGCACAAGCGCACAGAGCAACGCAAACCCGCACCCGATCACGAACCCCCCTAGCGCCTCCTGGAAGGTGAACCAGCCGGCGCTGAGCAGCTCGTGGCGGTCTGCCCAGAACGTGCTTGCGATCGCGGTCGGCTGAGGCGCGAGGAACTTCTTGATGTGAAAGATCTCGATTGATTCCTGCCAGACGACCAGCACGACGACGAGCACGACGAGCGCCGGCACCCAGTCGACCATCCGCTTGCCGACGCGCCCCGCGAGGGTTCCGCGCGGGACCGGCTGGACGACCACCGGCGCGGTGCTCACGACGTGGCCTCCCGGCTCGGGGCTGCGAGCTGGCGGTCGACGTCGATGCCCAGATGAAGGGCCTCGCGAACCCGGGTGACGAGGTCGAAGAAACGCGGGTCCTCCCGGATCGCCGCGGTGCGGGGGTGTGGCAGGTCGATCGGGATCACGGTGGAGATGCGGCCGGGCCGAGGGGACATGACGACGACGCGGGTCGAGAGGAAGACGGCCTCCGCGATCGAGTGCGTGACGAAGACCATCGTCGATGCGCTCGCTTCCCAGATGCGCAACAGCTCGAGGTTCAGGCGCTCGCGGGTCATCTCGTCCAGAGCGCCGAACGGTTCGTCCATCAGTAGTAGTGCCGGGTCGAATGACAGTGCCCGCGCGATTGAGACGCGCTGTTGCATCCCGCCGGAGAGCTGCCATGGGTAATGCCTTTCGAATCCGATCAGCTCGACGAGGTCGAGCATCTCTTTGACGCGTTCCGCGCGGCGGTGCCGGCTCCATCGCGCCAGCTCGAGCGGCAACGAGATGTTGCGTGACACGGTCCGCCAGTCGTAGAGGACGGCGTCCTGGAAGACGATCCCGTAATCCCGGTCGGCCCGTGCCTGGGCTGCCGACTTGCCGTTGACCTGGACGGTGCCCTTAGTCGGCTGTATCAGGTCGCCGATGATCCGAAGCAGGGTCGACTTGCCGCATCCCGACGGGCCGATCAGCGAGATGAACTCCCGCTCCTCGATCGATAGGTCGATGCCTTCGAGGGCGACGGTTCCTCCGTCGAAGCGCTTGGTCAGGCCCTTGATGTCCACCACGCTCATGCCACGTGCTCCGGCGCCCGGCGGACGACGATCGCTTCGACGAGCACGATCGCCAGGAAGAACGCGATCCCGAGCAGGGCCGCGATCAGGTTCGTCGCCCAGAGGTTCTCCGGCGCGAGCGAGTAGTACTGATTGAAGTTGACGATGAAGCCCCCCAGCCCGTCCTGGATCGAGGACGGGGCTTCGCCGATGATCGCGCCGACGATGCTCGCCGTCGCCGAGACCTTGAGCGCGGAGAAGATGTACGGCAGGGCGGCGGGGATCCGCAGCTTCCAGAGGATGTTGAGCCGCCCCGCGGCATAGGAGCGCATCAGCTCGACCGCTCGCCGGTCGGTCGATCGCAGGCCGCGCAGCGTGTTGATCGCGACCGGGAAGAAGGTTAGGTAACTGGCGATCACGGCCACCGAGAACCAGGGGGCGACGTGGAGGCTGCCGAGATAGACCACCACGATCGGTGCGACTGCGAGGATCGGGACCGTCTGGGAGGCGACCACATAGGGGAGTAACCCACGCTGCAGCAGCCGGAACTGGGAGAGCACGACACCCAGCAAGAAGCCGAACGAGGCTCCGAGCGCGAAGCCCACGAGGGCCTCCTTCGCCGTGAACCAGGCAGCGTGCAGCAGCTGGACGAGGAGGATGTCGCCGCCGGCACCCGAGGTCGGATTGCGGAAGAGCTGCCGCAGGATGTCGTAGATGTGCGGCATGGTCGTCGAGTCGACGACGAACGGCCACGTCCAGCCCTCGCGAATCCAAAGCCAGCGGTATCCCTCCCAGAGCCCCCAGAGGATCGCCAGCACGAGCACGAGCATCCCGACCCGCCCGGCGGCGCTCCTGATGGCCGCCGCGCGACGATGCCCGGCGGGTTGCTCTGCCGCGATCGTCGCCATCGCGTATCTCTTACCACACTCGCGGGAGCCGTTTACGATCGCGCAGATGCTCGATCCAGGCCGCACCGTCGCCGAGCTGCGAGAGCTTCAGGAGGTGACCGGCGACGAAAACGGCGCCCAGCGCGTCGCCTGGACCGATACGTGGCAGCGCGCCCGCGAATGGCTCCGCGGAAAGCTCGACGGGACCGGCGCCGAGGAGACGATCGATGCGGCCGGCAACCAGTGGTTCACGCTGCGCGGTGACTCCGAGCGTGCGCTCCTGATCGGCGGCCACATCGACTCCGTCCCGAACGGCGGCTGGCTCGACGGGGCGCTGAATGTGATGGCCGGCGCCGAGGTCCTGCGCCGGATCGCCGAGGAGGGGACTCCTCCGCTCACCGTCCGGCTCGTGAACTGGGCCGACGAGGAGGGTGCGCGCTTCGGCCGCTCGCTCTTCGGCTCATCAGCGGCCGCCGGCTCGATGGCCGACCAGGACGAACTGCGGCAGCGAAAGGACGCTGAGGGCATCTCGCTGCCCGACGCGATCGCGCGCTTCGACGTCGATCTCGACACGGCCCTCGAAGCTCGAAGCGAGCTCGAGAACGCCGCCGCCTACCTCGAGCTCCACATCGAGCAAGGCCCGGTTCTGGAGGCGCTCGACCTGCCGCTCGGGGTCGTGCTGGGGACGTTCGGCGTTGAGCGCCACCAAGTGACCTTTCGCGGCCAAGCGGCCCACGCGGGCTCGACCCCGATGGACAAGCGTCGCGACGCGCTCGCCGGTGCGGCCAGGCTCGAGCTGGAGATCCGTGAGATCGCCAAGCGGATCGGCGAGGGCGCCGTCTGCACGATGGGAGGTGTCGTCACCAAGCCGGGCATCGTCACCTCGGTCGTCGAGACCGCCGAGTGCCTGCTCGACCAGCGGCATCTCGACGCCGTCGAGCTGGCGGAGATGTTGAGCAACGCGGAGGCAGCCTCGAGGCGGTTTGCCGAGGAAGAGAACATCGAGGTCGAGTGGGAGCGGATCTGGAACATCGAGCCGATCCTCTTCGACGAGCGGCTGATCGAGCTCGCCGAAGAGTCGATCGCCGAAGTCGCCGGGTCGTCCCATCGGCTGCCCAGCGGCCCGCTCCACGACGCGGCTGAGGTCGCCCGCGCGGGTGTGCCGACCGTGATGGTGTTCGTCCAGAGCTTGCGCGGCCTTTCGCACACGAAGCTCGAGGACACGAAAGAGGAGCACCTCCAGCTCTCGGTCGAGGCGCTCGACCGATTGGCCGACAAGACGCTAGCGATGCTCGGCGGCGAGGCGTAGGCCGAGCGCGACCAGCACCGCGCCGGTGACGCGATCGAGAGCCTGGCGGATCCGGGTCCGGCGAAGAAAGTCGCCCGCTTTCGCAACGGCGAACGCGTAGCCGGTCAGCCAAGTAAAGGTCATCGCGGAGAAGACGAGGCCGAGGACTAAGAGCGCTCCGAAGGCGGGGTGCGTCGCGAACTGCGGCAGCAGGCTCGTAAAGAAGATCGCCATCTTCGGATTGCCGAGGTTGCTGACGA
>Ga0307305_10001033_pt1 | contig 10798 bp, 11 predicted proteins | sample ER_DNA_186_FD_194512 | JGI IMG/M metagenome (GOLD analysis project Ga0307305, IMG submission 194512) | Bulk soil microbial communities from the East River watershed near Crested Butte, Colorado, United States - ER_DNA_186 | ecosystem: Environmental > Terrestrial > Soil > Floodplain | place... | reverse complement strand
GTAATAGTGCCAGACTTCGACCGCGTCGATCCGGTGCCAGTGCACGCTCGCCGCGCGCCAGCAGAAAGAGAATTGCGGTGGAAGCCGGACGGCCACGCCCTCGGGATGCGGCTTGAGCCCCAGCGCACGGATCATCTCGGGAGCGGTGGGCGACGGCATGTGTTGCGTCAAAATCTGTTTTTGCGCGCCCGAATTTCAGCGAAAACCTCGGCCGCTGGCTTGCCCGCCATGCCGATTCCCGCCGCAACATCGGATATGTCGGCGCGCAAAAACGGGTTCGCTTTCTTTTCCTCGCCGATGGTCACGGGAATGGTTGGCTCATTCCGTGCAAGCTCCTGCTTTACTTGCGCCTCACGCGTGGCGAGTGCCTTATTGTTCGGTTCGATCGTGCGGGCAAATTTGATGTTCGCAGCGGTGTATTCATGACCGCAATAGAATTCGGTTTCGTCCGGAAGATCCCGCAGCTTAACGAGCGAGTGCCACATTTGCTCCGGCGTGCCCTCGATCACCCGACCGCAGCCGATGGAAAACAGCGTGTCGCCGACGAATGCGAGTTTGTCCGCGTGAAACCAGTAGGCGATGTGGCCGAGCGTGTGGCCCGGGGTTTCGATTACATTGGCCGATAACGTTCCGACGTTGACCCTGTCGCCTTCGCGCACTGTTTCGTCCACGGCCGGAATTTTGGAAGCTTCAGCCGCCGGTGCGACCACTCGGCATTTGTATTTTTCCTTCAGGGGCTTGATGCCATCGGTATGGTCGGCATGGTGATGCGTGACCAGGATGTCTGTCAGTTTCCAGCCCGTGGCCTTCAATGCCGCCTTGATGGGCGCAGCCTCGGGTGCGTCGATACTGGCGGTGGCGCCGCTGTCCGGGTCATGCATCAGCACCCCATAATTGTCGGATCGGCAGAGAAAAAGACGGGTTTCCGCTGGCATTGGCGTATTCCTATTGGTGTTCCGGACAGAAATTAACCGTACCACGTCGGTGCATGAACATGCACGCTCATGCGTTCCGCGGCTTTAGCGTTTTGCTACGGCGTTTCATGATAAGTTTTGCCGCATGTCGATCGACGTGGTGGACCTTCGTAATTTTTACGGCCAGCGACTGGGGGTTGTCGCCCGCCGCTTCATCGGTCGCGGCATCCGCTCGCTGTGTGGCAACACTGCGGGTCAGCGCGTGCTCGGCATTGGGTACGCCACACCCTATCTCGGGCTGTTTCGCGAGGAAGCCGAGCGGTGTCTCGCCCTCATGCCGGCGGGGCAGGGCGTCGTGAAGTGGCCGACGTTGCGCCCGGCTTTGTCCGCGCTTGTCGATGAGAACGAACTGCCGCTCGCCGACTCCGCTGTGGATCGCGTGATACTTGTGCACGCGCTCGAAATGACGAACGACCCGGGCGCGCTGCTGCGCGAGGTGTGGCGGGTGCTCGCGTCCGGCGGTCGATTGCTCGCGGTGGTGCCGAACCGGCGAGGCCTTTGGGCGCGAATGGACACGACGCCGTTTGGGCATGGCCGGCCCTATTCGCGCAGGCAGATTAATCAGATCTTGCGCGAGACCTGGTTTACACCGACCGGCTGGAGCGAAGCTCTTTACGTGCCCCCCGTTGAACGCGGGTGGTTCCTGAGATCGGCAGTCGCATGGGAGCGGACCGGCGCGACGCTATCTGCTCCGTTTGCAGGAGTGCATCTGGTGGAAGCAACCAAACAGGTCTTTCGCGCGATCCCCGCGCGCCGCGAGAAGCAGCGATTGGTGCCCGCGTTGGAGCCGGCATTGGCCCCGTCACCCGGCGCGTAATACGAACCTGATGAAATTTTTGAATCCGATCGGAATTCGCAGGAGCGGCGCTTGTCGCGCTACTCCGGCTGCCGTGGCTCGTCACCGCCGCCTTCATCTTGAGTCGGCTGCGGCGCCGCGTTTTGCTGATGGCCGCCGCCGTAATCGGGTCGATCAGGACGGAAGCCGCCGCCACCACGGTGACGGCGCCGGCGACGATGCATGCCGAACCGGTCCTGGCCGCGATCACCCTTGTCATGACCGTTCTGGCCGGAGGTCTGCTGTGGCTGACCGCCGCCGGTAATAAATGCCGGCAAGCCACCTACATCCTGTCCGCCTTCAGGACCGCCTTGATTGGATTGGTAGGGCTGCTGCTGATGTTGCGGGCGATTGTGCACTTGTTGGTCGCGCGGCGGAAATGGTTGGGCGTCGCGAGGGAGATAGGGCTGCTGCTGCTGGGGTTCGCGCGGCCCATAGCTCGGTTCATTCTGTCCCATGAACGGCTGACCGTCGTCATCGTCGCCATCGAAACCTTCGTCGGTCCCCTGCTGATGCTGTCCACCGGGCGCGCCCTGTTGCGGTTGCTGATTGTAGTACGGGTTCTGCTGGCGGAACTGTTCCTGCGCGGCGGCAATGAGACGGAAATAATGTTCGGCATGCTGGTAGTAGTTCTCTGCGGCAACCGGATCGCCAGAACCTTGGGCGTCGCGCGCGAGCTGAATATATTTTTCCGCGATATGCGAAGCCGTGCCGCGAATTTTGACGTCAGGGCCGTTTGATTCGTAAACGCGCGTCAGCGGATTCTGGCTTTTGCGGTGGTTGCCGCGTCCCCGCATGCGCTTTTGACCGTTTCTCATGTGCCTGTTATCGCCTTTTGCCTGTTGCGGCGTTGCCCGCCGAACGCTCAACCCGATTTGCAAGTCCACACAATCTCATTGCGCGGCCGGACCTGCACTTTATCCGCGCCAATGATCGAACCGTTGTTCTTTATCGCGTTAGTCGCAGCAACCCCTTAGCCGCGTTTTCTGCCGCGGCGTTGCCAACTTCTCATTACGCGCATCGCCCAAGATTTTGAAAAATGATGCGCCTAACCGGTGAAGCATGCAGACCCGTATCTGGCGAACTCGTTTGCCGTCTCTGCGAAGTCGGCTCTTCGTTATCCGCCTTGCGCCGAACCTCACAGAGCATCAACTCTGGGGTTCATGGCGATGCAACCGTCACGGGTCGATTCCGTGACTGGAAGCTAGTCGTTTCTGTGGAATAATCCAAGAGGTTTTTTCGCCAATAAAGAGCTCTGCGATTTTCATCGGGTGGGAATGCAGCACGCTCATGGCACGAAACCTGCGCCGAGTACACGCGGCGTTCCAGCCAGGTCCTTGCGCGCAATCCCGACCGACAATCCCGCCTTGGTAAACAATGTGCGCACCGAAGGTTCCTGGCCCGCGCCTAATTCCACAAATAGCCGTCCGCCCGACGCCAAAAGCCGTTTGGCGTCTGCCGCAATGGACCGGTAGGCAGTCAATCCGTCATCACCGCCGTCGAGCGCCACGATTGGGTCGTAATCCCGCACCTCCGGCGCAAGAGCGCCAATTTCGCCGCGGACGATATACGGAGGATTCGAGACCACCAGGTCAAACGGGCCCTGCACGCCGGCAGCCATGTCGCATGCAACCAGTGTGCCTCGGGCTTTGAGTCCACATTGCGCCACGTTGGTCCGCGCCGTCTGCAACGCCGGACGGCTGATATCGGTGCCGATCCCGGCTGCATTCGGCAGCTCGTTCAAGAGTGCTATCAGCAGCGCACCCGAGCCGGTACCGATATCGAGAATGCGCAGCTTTTCCATTCGCAACCCATTGCGCACAACATAGTCAAGCGCGCCTTCAATCACAGTTTCGGTCTCCGGGCGCGGCACCAAGACGTCCCGCGTTACCGCAAGGGCAAGGCTCCAGAACTCCTTTTTTCCAAGGATGCGCGATACCGGCTCACGCTTCAGTCTGCGCGCGGCCAGGCCGGATATTGCATTCACTTCGCGAGCCTCAAGAACGCGATCCGACTGTGCGATGAGTCGGGCGCGATCGAGGTACAGTGCGTGACCCACGAGCACGCGCGCATCGACGTCAGCATCCTCGAGTCCCACGCTACGAAAAGCCTGCCCAACAAACTGCAATGCCTCGGAAACAGAAGCGCCGTCCTTCAACCCGGGAATGATTCTCACGCCGCGCCTTCGGCCGCCAGCAACTCGGCCTGATGCTCGGTGACCAGTGCGTCTATGACTTCGTCGAGCGCCTCGCCTTCGATGATCTGCGGCAACTTGTGCAGCGTGAGATTGATACGATGATCGGTGACGCGGCCTTGCGGGTAATTATAGGTCCGGATTCGTTCGGAGCGGTCGCCCGAACCGACCTGACCACGTCGTTCGGCCGCGCGCGCGGAATCACGTTTGGTTTTTTCGACGTCATACAGCTTCGCGCGCAGCATGGTCATCGCCTTTGATTTATTTTTGTGCTGCGACCGTTCCTCCTGCACGAATACGACGATCCCGCTCGGAACATGCGTGATCCGGATGGCTGATTCGGTCTTGTTGACGTGCTGTCCTCCGGCTCCTTGCGCGCGCATGGTGTCGATCTTGAGATCCGATTCGTTGATGTGGATGTCGACATCCTCCACCTCAGGGAGCACTGCGACGGTCGCCGCCGAGGTATGGATGCGACCCGAGGCCTCGGTATCGGGCACGCGTTGCACGCGATGTACCCCCGATTCAAATTTAAGCTTGGCGAAAACACCGCGGCCGTGCACCTCGGCGACGATTTCCTTGAAGCCGCCTTTCGTTCCTTCGCTTAACGAAAGAATTTCCGTCTTCCAACCCTGCTTGGCGGCATAGCGTTCGTACATTCGGAAAAGATCCCCGGCAAAAAGCGCGGCTTCATCGCCGCCTGTGCCGGCGCGGATTTCGAGGATTGCGTTATGATTGTCCATCGCATCCTTCGGCAGCAGAGCTACGCGGATCTGCTGGGCCAGCGCTTCCTTGCGTTCCTGCAATTCGTGTCGTTCGATGTCCGCGAGCTTGCGCATCTCTGCATCCGTGCGTGAATCATCGACGAGAGCTGAAAGTTCGACGATCTCTTTCTCGGTGTTGCGGTAGGCTTTGATCACTTCGACGACCGGGGTGAGTTCGGCGAATTCACGCGACAATTTAACGTAGGCGTCGGGAGCCAATCCGCTGGCCAGCTCGCTTTCCACCAATGCGTGGCGGGCGAGCAAGGCGTCCATCTTCTGTTGCGGCAGGACCGTCAAAGCTGCAACCCCTCATTCGCCGCAAAAGTCTCGAGCGTGTGGCGTATGGAAACGCTGCCGACGGGCTGTTCAAGGCACGGCAGCAGAAGGTCTTCGCCCTTCCGGCAGTCGAGATCAAGCAGAAGCGCCTTGACCGGCCCCACGGCGGACGGAGAGAGGGACAAGGTGCGATATCCCAGAATGGTCAGCGCCAACGCGCCGATCGGTTGTGAAGCGAGTTCGCCGCAGAGTGTAACCGGCTTGCCGTGCTTCTTGGCCTTGTCCGCAATGTCTTTGAGCGCGCGCAGGACCGGTGCCGAAAGTGGATCGAATCTGTCCGACACCCGCGGATTTCCCCGGTCAGCCGCATACAGGAATTGCATTAGGTCGTTGGAGCCGACGGAAAGGAAATCGACGCGCTCGAGCAATTCGTTGAGCTGGAACAGGAGCGAGGGGACTTCGACCATCGTGCCGATCTCGACCCGTTCGGGCAGTTCGTGCCCGTGCCGGCGCAAGTGCGTCAGTTCGACCTCGACCAGCGACTTCGCCTTGTCGAATTCCTCGACGACGGCAATCATCGGAAACATCAGCTTGAGACCGCGCCCGCTGGCCGCTCGTAGCAACGCGCGAACCTGGCTACGCAGCAGGCCCGGCCGGTCAAGGCCGAGCCTGATCGCCCGCCAACCAAGCGCAGGGTTTTCTTCTTCGATATTGCGCATGTACGGCAATACCTTGTCGCCACCAATGTCGAGGGTGCGGAATGTGACCGGCTTTTTTCCCGCTGCATCAAGAACCGCCCGGTAGAGTGCGAGTTGTTCGCCCGTCCGCGGCAGCGTGGTCGCAACCATGAACTGCAGTTCAGTGCGGAAAAGGCCGATGCCCATCGCGCCCGTGTCCTCGATGTGCGGAAGATCGATGGCAAGCCCGGCATTGATCATCAGCGAAATCTTCTGCCCGTCTTTGGTGATGCAAGCCCGATCCCTTAGCGCACGATATTGCGCTTGCCGGCGCGCGCGGAGCTTTACGCGCTCGCCGTAGGACGCCTGAATGTCCTGCGGCGGACGCATGTGAACGTGCCCAGTCGAGCCATCGACGATGATCGGGTCACCGGGCTCGACCAGTCCGGTGGCATTCTCGATTTCGCCTACGGTTGGAATTCCAAGCGCGCGCGCCACAATCGAGACGTGCGATGTCGGTCCGCCTTCCTCAAGGATCAGACCGCGCAACCTCTTGCGATCGTAGTCAAGAAGCGCCGCAGGTCCCATGGAGCGCGCCACGACGATCGCGTTTTCCGGCAATTGCTCCTTGGTTGGCGCGTGATCCTGCCCCATCAGCACGCGCATCAGTCGGTTGGCGAGATCATCAAGGTCGTGCAAGCGGTCGCGTAAATAATGATCTGAGGCACGCAACATGCGTGCGCGCGTATCCGATTGCACACGTTCGACACCGGCCTCTGCGGTGAGGCCGGTCATGACGGCTTCGCGAATTCTGTGTAACCAACCCTGATCGTAAGAGAACATGCGATAGGCTTCGAGCACGTCACGGTGTTCGCCGCCATCGGCGATGTCGCGGTGCTCGACCAGCCGGTCCAGATCTTCGCGCAAGGTTGCGATGGCCGCGTCCAACCGCTTGAGTTCGTGCTGCACGTCGTCAGCGATGACATTGGTGATGACCACGCGTGGCTCGTGCAGCACGACGTGGCCGAGTGCGATGCCGTCGGACAGCGAACTGCCCGTGAGATGCATAGCGTGGCGCGCGACCGGTTCCGCACCGGGGCGGGCGAGTGAAGACAGCTCGCCCGATGCAATCATCTCAGCGAGGACCATCGCCGTCGTTTGCAGAGCCTCTTCTTCTTCCTCGGTGTAAGTGCGGCGCGCGCGGTTTTGCACGACGAGCACTCCGAGCGTATTACCCGCGCGCAGGATCGGAACGCCCAGGAATGAATGGTAGATTTCTTCGCCCGTTTCTGCCCGGTACGAAAAGGCAGGGTGTGCTTGCGCGTCGGACAGGTTTATCGGATTGGCCTCGCTGGCCACCAGACCGACGAGACCCTCGTCGGCTTTTAGGACCGTCTGGTGGACAGCTTCGCGTTTGAGGCCTTCGGTGGCGTACAGCTCGAGCGTTCCGTCTACGCGCAGAACGTAGACAGAGCACACCTCGGCCACCATGTTGGCGGCGATCAACACCACCACCTTGTCGAGGCGATCCTGCGCGCTGACCGGCTCGGCCATTACCTCGCGAAGCCGGCGTAACAGCACGCGCGGACCGCCGAGCGCGCCACGCATTATCGAAGTCCTCTGGTTACGGTTGGGCCGCAGCGTCCTTACGGCCTAATCGTGTAAGAATAGCGACCGCACGATCGTGGATCGGCGGACGCTTACGCGTCAGGCTATAGCCAATGGGCCATGCAAGGGGCAAGCCAAAGCGCTTTCGGGCTCTTGTCAAAACGCTATCGGTGGGGCCGCGCGCCCCAGAGCTGGCCTCGCCATCCCGAAAAGGCCGTCCAGGCGCTCATGCCGCCCCAGATCACCCAGAGCAGGATCAGGATGGCAAGTTCGGCCGCCGAGCAGAACTGCCCGTCCATGCAGCGCCTTGACACGAGCCCGACTGGGGCAAGTGTCGCCATGGCGATTGAGAACAGCAGGAAGCAGACGAGCAGATAGACCCCAATCACAGCAGCGCGCCGGATCTGCGACGGCATGCCCGGCGGCGTCCGGGGGTCCCGGCGACTTCTGAAATGGTAGGGCTCCGCTTTGGCGAGGTCCCTCATCTGGACCGTTGACCGGGTCAGCAAATCGTGGACGGCCTGATGGCGGGACGTCATCGCCATTGCCAGAAATGAGTACCAGCCCAAAAGCGACTTGATGATCATTCGGGCGACAGCCTTGACGAAGCCGATATTGCCACGGTCGTCGTCAACCACCCGCATGTTGCACAGATAGTGGCCGATCGTGCCGCCGGTGAGGGAAACCAGCAACGGTTCATAGAATAGCCAGGTGGCGGCGACCGTGACGCCCAGAATGCGGGCAATATGGTCGGACGCGAACCAGACCGCGAGCATAAGCGCGACGGCTAGAATCAACATGAAAATGATTGCATCGATGAACACGCCTTGCACCCGACGCGTGAAACGCGCGTAGGCGTGTTCGCTATCGACAGTCACATCTGTCTCCGCCACGAAGTGGCCTGGCTTCAATGAGACGTGAATCGACGACCGGAAGTTCAAAAACCGCAGATCGAATTTTATTCCATTTCGGCCCGGACACGCGGGGTCGGTTGCCGCGCGCGGTGGGACACTACTTTGCCAAGGTTTTCAACAGACTGAGATAGTGTTCGCGAGCATACACAGACAGGCTGCCACGCTCCGTAAGTGCAAAAACACACCGATAGGCCAAATCAAACGAGCCGAAACAATGATGCGCCAGCAATGGTGTTTGAGCTGTTCATCGGACATTAGTTCTAGTCTTGCGAAGTTACGGACGTAGAGCAGATCGATTTTATGGATTTGTCTCAACCCACCGTGACCTTGGGCGATCGGTAACATTGGCGCGATCATCCTTACGAAGGTCGTGACCGCAAAGTGCGGTACAAATCCCAATGATTGGAGTTCGATGTCAATCTCACCAAATGTCGGCTGATTTTCATAAGTCTTCACAAACGGGAGCTCGACCTGAAGCGCCACCGTCTCCGCAAGTTTGTTGCGGCCGTTCTGGAAAACGGTGAGTTCAAAACCCTGTACATCGATTTTGAGAAAATCCATCGCTCGGATCTCATCGACATCGTCGAGATGATGGGTTTGCACCGGGATTTCGCGTGTGACGCGACCGTAGTCGCTGAAGGGGATGAATTGCTGTAGTTGGCGGGGATCCGGCCTCAAAAGGCTCGACATAGGCTAGAACGCACACACATGCAGCGTATGCAAGCCGCTATCGCCGATCGCATAGGGCAGGACAGTGCAATTCTTCGCCTGCTTGGCCTTGAGAATCTCGAATTGCTCGGGCAGAGGCTCGAACCCGATGAGCGATCCGATGTCGCGGTCAATCAATGGCTGGTAGACCTCGGTATCCCCGATGTCGCTCGCGCCGATGTTGACGACTGCCGTGCGCCTCGTCGGCGCCTGCAACTCAAAGAGTTTGTCGTCAGCCATCGCTCAGATTTTATCCAGCCCGTAAAGCGTATGCAGAGTACGCACCGCCAGATCGGTCTGGGTGGCTTTGATGAGTACCGAGAATTTGATCTCAGACGTTGTGATGGCGAGGATGTTGATCTTCTGTTCGGACAGAGCCTTGAACGCCTTTGCCGCCACGCCAGCGTGGCTACGCATACCAATTCCGATGACGGAGACCTTGGCAACGTCGGTCGCACCATCCAGCCGTTCAAAGCCGATCGTACCCTTCGCTTTGTCGAGCGTGACGCGGGCGCGCTCGTAGTCGGCGGACGGTACCGTGAAGGTCAGGTCTGTCGTGGCGCCGTCGGCGGACACGTTCTGCACAATCATGTCGACGTTGATATTGCTGTCGGCGAGCGGACCGAAGATCGCGGCCGCGACCCCCGGCTTGTCCTGCACCCGACGAAGTGAGATCTGCGCCTCGTCCTTGGAAAAGGCGATCCCGGTGACGACTTGCTGTTCCACGATGTCTCCTTCGTCGCAAATAAGCGTGCCTGATGGCGGCTTGGAGGGGTCGATGTCCTCCGGCTTCTCGAAGCTTGAGCGCACAAAGATGCGTACATTGTGTACCATCCCGAGCTCTACCGAACGCACTTGCATGACCTTGGCGCCAAGCGAGGCAAGCTCGAGCATTTCCTCATAGGCGATCTTATCCATGCGGTGTGCCTTGGGCACCACGCGTGGGTCAGTGGTGTAGACACCGTCCACATCGGTGTAGATGTCGCAACGCTCTGCGCCGATCGCAGCGGCGATCGCCACCGCCGAAGTATCGGAGCCGCCGCGGCCAAGCGTCGTGACACGTCCGGTTTCCTTATGCATGCCCTGGAAGCCGGCAACGACTGCGACCTGGCTATGCTCCTTGAAGCGCTTCATCAGTTCGGCGCCGTTTACATCCAGGATACGGGCAGACCCGTGTGCGTTGTCGGTCAGGATCGGCAGTTGCCAGCCCTGCCAGGAGCGCGCATTGACGCCCATGCCTTCGAGAACGAGCGCGAGAAGCCCGGCAGTAACCTCTTCGCCGGTGGCCACGACCGCGTCATATTCTCGCGCGTCATGCAACATGGCGGCCTGCCGGCACCACTCAACCAGCTGGTTCGTAGCACCTGCCATAGCGGATACGATAACAGCCACATCGTAGCCGGCATCGACCTCACGCTTAACGTGGCGCGCCACGTTGCGGATGCGGTCGAGATCGGCGACGGACGTTCCGCCGAATTTCATCACCAGTCGAGCCATGACAGTCCCGGATGCGCGAAAGCGTTAACAATCGATCGGCGCAAGCGTGAACGCCCCGAGCGCCGGCCCGAAAAGGCGCGTATACATACCGGCGGGGTACGACAACCGCAACATCAGCGCTACCGACGGCGTTCCAGCCAAGAAGATCAGGGCCAGACGATGCGATACATCGATCATATCTTGCAGCCCGGCGAGACCGTGGCATATACGACCACCCTGCACTGGGTCGTGTACCTGCCGGCGATTGGCCTCTGGCTGCTGGCCTTCGTCGCCTTGACGGCGGGTGGCGCTCTTGCCCCAGTCTCACTATCGCCATCGTTTGCGCGCTGGCCGGTCTGGGTCTGGCCTTCA
>Ga0307305_10001032_pt1 | contig 10801 bp, 9 predicted proteins | sample ER_DNA_186_FD_194512 | JGI IMG/M metagenome (GOLD analysis project Ga0307305, IMG submission 194512) | Bulk soil microbial communities from the East River watershed near Crested Butte, Colorado, United States - ER_DNA_186 | ecosystem: Environmental > Terrestrial > Soil > Floodplain | place: USA... | reverse complement strand
TCTCCTCGCTGAAGGTGCGCCAGCGGAGGTTCGGCTCGATTCCGAGCGCGAGCACCGCATCTCGCTCCGTTCCCGGTATGGAACCGTGGTAGAAGACGGTTTCCGGCCAGTCGATCCGGCGCGTCAAACCCTCCTCGAGGGCGACGTGGGGCCGAGTGGCTTGGAAGTCGAAGAATTCCTCCGGATCGATGTCGGCGAAGCGCCGGGCCTCCCACGCCTGCGCGAGGAAGCTGGCGGCCAGAGAGGCCGCCTGAGCCCCGTCGTTCCAACCCCTGAAGGCGGCGACGAGCACCGGGCGGCGCAGCGTGGGCCGGCGCTCGATGCGGAGGTGTCTGCCGATGAGGGGAGTCTAGGGGAGGCGGGGCTTCGATCTCAGGAGCAGACGCGCTGCGAGTGCGACGACGCCGACCCAGACCGTGGTCGCGAGGGTGACGTGGACGAGCACGAGGCCCCAGGGCAACTGCGTTCGCCACTGAATGTCGCCTACCGCCATCTGGGCGAGGAGTGCGGCAAGCACGCCCGACGCGAGCAGCCACTCTGTGCGAGCCCGCAGGCGCGAGTAATAGAGCGACGCGACCACGCCGAGATAAACGATGCCGAAGATGGCCGCCGCTCCGACGTGCAGGTGGAGCGCGTCCGGCAGGAGCCCGAAGCGCCTGATCCGCTCTCCGCCCGAATGCGGTCCTGCCGCGGTCACAAGTGTTCCGGTCACCACAAGAGCAAGCGCGCACGGCACGAGGACGACCGCTAGCCAGTTGGCGGCGAGCGGAGGGTGCAACTGCGCCCGGTGGACGAAGTCGTAGGCGCCCAGAGCCACCACGACGGCAAGCCCGAGGGCCAGGAGGGACAGCAGGAAGTGGCCCATGACGATCAGCGGGTGGAGGTCAATGAGTACCGTGATCCCTCCGAGAACGCCCTGGAGCAGAACCGTTATCGGAAGAGCCCAGGCGCCGAGGAGCAGCCAGCGCGGGAGGCGCTCGGCCCGCGTAGCGGCAATCGCGGAGGCGAGCGTTACGAGTCCGACAAGGAAGCCGACTCCGCGGTTCCCGAACTCGATCAGTGCGTGGTAGTCCTCCTGGGGCAGAAAGGTGTTGCCACAGCGCGGCCAGTTCTCGCAACCGAGGCCCGAGCCCGTCAAGCGCACAGTCGCCCCGGAGACAACGATGAGGAACAGCGCGCCGACCGCGAAGTAGGTCAGGCGGAGGAACAGAATTGGAGACGTGGTTTGGGCGCGGAGCCGCGACCTACGGCTCGCCTCCGCCTCCATCAGGGAAGGACCTCGACGCCGCTTCCCTCCTCGACGCGACCGATGAGCTCGAGAAAGAGGCCCTCGGCCTGGAAGCCCGCCACGAGCACCGGGCCGCGCTCGGCCGGGAGCGAGATGAGGAGCCCGCCGGCGGTCTGCGGATCGTAAGCGAGCGTGAGAAGGTCGTCCGGCACCCCGTCGAGCTCGACCGATCCGGCCACGAACTCGCGGTTCCGCTGGTCTCCTCCAGTCTGCAGGCCGCGGCGGGCCGCGGCGAGAGCCCCGGGGAGAGCCGGAAAGCTGCCGCTTTCGAGGACGATGCGCACGCCGCTTTGCTCCGCCATCTCATGCGCATGTCCGATGAGGCCGAAGCCCGTGACGTCGGTGACGGCGCTCGGCTCAAACGGGCGAAGGGCGTCCGCAGCGCGGCCGTTCAGCTCGATCATCGACGCAATCGCGGCCGCGAAATCATCGTCCCCGAGAGCCCCCTTGCGCGACGCCGTGAGCACGAGTCCAGTGCCGAGCGGCTTGGTCAGAAAAAGCGAATCGCCGGGTCGCGCCTCGCACTTGCGCCAGATCGCCTTGGGATGAGCCGTGCCGACAACGGCTAGGCCGTACTTGGGCTCGTCGTCGCGAATGGTGTGACCACCCGCTAGGACACCGCCGGCCTCCGCAACCTTCTCGGCGGCGGCGTCGAAGACGGCGCGCACCGTCTCGAAGGGGAGCTCCTCCGGAAAGGCGGCGATCGAGAGGGCGATAAGCGGACGGGCACCCATCGCGAAGATGTCGTTCAGCGCGTTTGCGGCTGCGATCGCTCCGAAGAGGGCGGGGTCATCGACCATCGGCGGGAAAAAGTCGGTTGTAAAGACGAGCGCGCGCTCGTCGTCCAGCCGATACACGGCTGCATCGTCGGCCGGCGAGAGTCCGACGAGCAGGTTCTCTGAGGACGCTGGGGCGAAACCGGCAAGCAGCTCCTCGAGGCGGCCTGCCGCGTACTTGGCCGCGCACCCTCCGCCGGCATCCAGGCTCTTCAGGCGCGCAGTAGTCTCCACGCGATGGAGGTTACCCCCAGCCTGTTCGGGTGTCAGAGCATGACTGCGCGGCTGCAGCGTGTGCTCGTGCGCCCGCCCGCGACGGGCTCGTGGGCAGCCTGGAAGCCATACGGCTGGCGGGGGGAGCCGGATCCGGGTCGCATGGAGGAGGAACACCAGGCGTTTCGTTCGCTCCTCGCGGACGCGGGCGCTGAGGTTGTCGTCGCCGCGACGCCCCATGCGCTCGACCCGGACGCGATTTACGTCTACGACCCCGCGCTCGTCTCCGACGACGGCGCCGTCATGTTGCGGCCGGGCAAGGAAGGCCGCCGCGGTGAGGTCGAGGTGATGGCGGCGGACCTCGTCGAGGCCGGACTGCCGATCGCAGGAAGGCTCGTGGCGCCCGCAACGGCGGAGGGCGGCGACACGGTCTGGCTCGACGAGCGCACCCTGCTGGTCGGGCGCGGCTACAGGACGAATGAGGAGGGAATCCGCCAGCTGGCCGAGACGCTGCCCAGCGTCGACGTCATTCCCTTCGACCTCCCCCACCTCCGCGGCGCCGGCGAGGTCCTCCACCTCATGTCCCTTCTTTCTCCCCTCGACGCCGACCTGGCCGTGGCATACCCACCGCTCATGCCCGTGCGGCTGATGGAGCTCATCGCGGAACGGGGCATCGAGCTCGTCGAGGTGCCGGAGGACGAATTCGACACGATGGGGCCCAACGTCCTCGCGCTCGCGCCAAGGGTCGCGCTCGCGCTCGAGGGAAACGACGAGACGCGCCGGCGCATGGAGAAGGCGGGCGTCGACGTGCGGGTCTACCGCGGCGACGAGATCTCCCGCAAGGGCGATGGCGGGCCGACCTGCCTCACGCGCCCACTCCTACGCGGCTAGCGGAGGAGGAAACCCTCGCCGAGCGGGTCGGTGGGGTCGAGAGCGAACTCGTGCCGGCCCGTATAGTGAGCGCTTCCCTCGACCTCGGTGACGACCGCCGGGATCCCATCGACCTCGGCGTCCCGCACGACACGCGCCCGAAACTCAGTTCCGATCACGCTGCGGTGAAGGAGCTCTGCACCGCGGGAGAGCTCGCCGTCGGCATCCAGGAGGGCGAGCCGCGCTGAGGTACCGCTCCCGCAGGGAGAGCGGTCGACCTCGCCGTCGGCGAACACCGTCACGTTCCTGTAGACGAGCGGCGGGCCGACCTCTTCGGCCTGCCAGAAGATGACGCCGTAGACGTCGCGCAGTTCGGGCTCCAGCGGATGGACGAACTCCCGCTGCGCCTCGAGGCCGTGCTTGACCTCGCGTCCCAGATCGATAAAACGCGGCAGGTTCCCTGGCTCGACGGCAAACGGCGCCTCGACCGAGGCGTAGAAGGCACCCCCGAAGGAGACATCCGCACTGACCCCCGCCGTCTCCAGGTCCCGCGCGACAACGAACGATGGGACGTTGCGAAAACGGACTGCGACGACGCGGCTGTCCTCGAGCCTCGCCACCGTCTCCAAGCGTCCCGAGGGCACATCGACGACCACACGCGCCTCCGGCGCGCCGCCGGGCAGAAGCCCCGAGTCGAGCGCCCACGTGACCAGCGCGATCGTCCCGTGCCCACACGCCGTCGAGTAACCGGCGTTGTGGAAGAACACGACGCCCAGATCGGCGCCATCGTCCTCCGGCTCGGTGACGAAGCAGCCGTACATGTCGGCGTGCCCGCGCGGCTCGTAGACCAGGAGTCTGCGGACGTCGTCGAGACGCTCCGCAGCGAACCGCCGCTTCTCGAGAATTGTCGTGCCCTCGAGGGGAGGAACACCGCCGGTGACTATGCGGAACGGCTCACCGGCGGTGTGGTAATCGACCGTCTCGACCTTCACGGACACCCCTAGAGTTCTGGGACGCCGCTGGCCACGGAGGCCAGCGCGCGGCGCGCAGGACAGCACACAACTAGTGCGGACAAGGGCCGCGCGCGCAGGATCGTGCCGCCAGCGGCGTCAGGCGCCGGGGTAGCCGAGCTTCGCTCGGCGGGAGCGGCGCCGCCCAGAGCGCTAGGCGCCCTTTTCGATGGGCACGTCCACGAGGTTTCCCCACTCGGTCCACGACCCGTCGTAGTTTCGCACCCGTTCATAGCCGAGCAGCTCACTGAGGACGAACCAGGTGTGTGCGCTCCGCTCGCCGATCCGGCAGTAGGCCGTCACCTCTTTGTCCGGCGTGATGCCCTTGCCGCCGTAAAGCTCCTTGAGCTCGTCGGCGCTCTTGAAGGTTCCGTCGTCCTGCACTGCGCTAGCCCACGGGATCGAGGCTGCGCTCGGGATGTGGCCGCCGCGCTGCGCACCCTCCTGCTCGTAGCCGGGCGGCGCAATCAGATCGCCCGCAAACTCGCCGGGCGAGCGGACGTCCACGAGGGCGCGCTTCGACTCGCCGAGCCACTCGTGAACTTGGTGGCGGTAGGCGCGGATCGATTCGTCCCGCTCTTGCGCCGTGTAGCTCCCCGCCTCGGGAGAAGGCGTGTCGGTCGAGAGCTCGCGACCCTCGTCGATCCACTTCTGCCTGCCGCCGTCGAGAATCCGCACGTCGCCGTGGCCATAGACCTTGAGGTACCAGTAGGCGTAAGCGGCGAACCAGTTGTTCTTGTCTCCATAGACGATCACCGCGGTGTCGTTGCCGATTCCGCGCTCGCCGAGTAGGCGCTCGAAGGTTTCCCGGTCGACGACGTCACGCTCTACGGGATCCTGGAGATCGTCGCGCCAGTGGAGCTTGACGGCGCCTGGGATGTGTCCCTCGTCATAGAGGTCCGGGTTTTCGTCGACCTCGGCGACGACAATGCCTTCGTCGTTCAGGTGCTCCGCCAGCCACTCCGTCGTGACGAGCACCGGCTTCGCATAGCCGTTCTCGGCCATCAGCTACCTCCCGATCACTTTACGAATTGAAGCAACGCGATCCTATCAACCTCTGCCCTGCCGGAAAGCGAGCCAACTCTAAATGTCCGGCAGCGAGGCCGCCTCGCGGCTATCGTGGTCCTGGATGGCGAATCTGGGGGAGCTGATGACCGGCCCGGTCGTCGCGGTCGCTCCCGAGGACACCCTTGGCGAGGCCGCGGAGCGCATGGCGGAGCACGGCGTCGGATCCTCCATCGTGCTCGACGGCGGCCGGCTGATCGGCATTCTCACCGAGCGTGATCTTCTGAAAGCGGTGGCCGGACGGGTGCATACGAGCGAGGCGCGCGTGCGCGAGTGGATGACCCAGGATCCCGTGACGGCCTCGGAATCGACTTCCGTAGACGAGGCCATGCGGACGATGCTCGAGCAGGGCTTCCGCCACCTGCCCGTCGTCGAGGGCGGACGGACGATTGGCGTCGTCAGCCTGCGCGAGCTGATGCGATCCGAGATGCAAATCGACGTCGGGGCCGACGCCCCGGTCGATTAGCCGTCAGCCAGCGAGTAGTTGCGCAGCGATCAAGCCGGCGGTGGCAAGCCAGAGGACGGCTAGCAACGCGATCAGCGGGGCAAGAGGACGGAGGGAAGGACGCGATTCCATGGCTCGAAAGAGATCTCGCGCGCCCTATTTTCGGCGCGGGAACCCGACATCCTTCCGCTCCGCCTAGTGACCGTCGAAGAAGCCGACCCAGTGGCCTTTGCCGAGGAAGGCCGCCAGACACACGAGGAAGATCAACAGCTGAACTTGACGTGGAGTCACAAACGTCACCTCCTTTCCCTAGAACCGGAAGTCCTGTAGCGCTTCCGCCGCGCGCCGGTAGAGATGCGCGGCATGCCTGTCGTCGCCGCGGCGCACTGCGAGATCGCCCTGAGCGACCCATGCAGCGGCGCGGTGGCTGACGGACGAAAGCTGCTCGAAGCTCGCCTCCGCCGCCTTGAACATGTCATCCGCCTCCTCGAGCCGATCCTGCTCGAGGAGAGAGCGTCCCAGGACGAGCTGCGCGTTGCCGATCTCGTCGAGGACGTCGACCCGGTCACCGAGGAGCTCGAGCGCGTGCCGCGCCTGCTCCTCAGCCAGTTTCGTCTCGCCGGTGCGGAGATGCACCTGCGCGAGCGACGAGACTACGTAGCCGGCGTCGGCCTCACTGCCGACGTCGAGGAGTACCCGGTAAGCATCCTTCAAATGCTTGATGGCCTCCTGGGGCCTGCCGAGTTGGAAGTTGAGACCGCCGAGGTTGTTCAGGAGCTTGCCGACGTTGGCCTGGTCGGCGAGCTCCTCGTACTGGCCCTTTGCGCGCTCCGCGTAGGAGCGGGCGAGCACCCAGTGGCCGGTGCGCTCGGCGATGAGAGAAGCCTGGAAGTAGTGATGGGCGACCGTGCTGCGGTCGTTCAAACCCTCTGCGAGCTCGAGCGCGCGCTCGACATCCTCGCGCGCGGCTTCCCAGTCGCGCTGGCGGCGGTAACACCGGGAACGCCAGCCGAGCACGTTCGAGCGGAGCCGGTCGGCCGGCAGGCCTGATCGCTCGGCCAGGTCAAGACTCTCGGAAAGAAGCGCGACCGCGGTGGCGATTGACGAAAGCTTGTAGCGGCAGACACCGAGGCGGTAGAGGACCTCGGCGCGGTCCACGTCGCTGAACGTCGGCGCCTCGGCCAGATGACGAGCCGACTCGAGCCGCGCGATGGCATCGCGGACCTCGCCGACGTACATCTGCCCCCATGACTGCGCGAGGAGCGCGCGGAACTGGAGGGCGGGAACGGCAACTGTGTCGAGTGCGTTTCCGAGCTGGGAGATCTCATCGACCGCGTCCTGATAGGAGTTCGACTCGAGAGCCGCCTCAGCGCGCGCGATCACACTCTCGACGCGCTCGCGCTCGCTCGAGGAGACCCCCGTTTCGAGGAAGCTCTGGTCGACGCCCAGGCGCGCGGCGAGCCATTCGGTCGTCTCGCCGGTGGGGCGCGTCTTGCCGCGCTCGATCTGGCTCACGTATTCCTTCGAGAAGCGCTCGCCGGCGAGCTCGGTCTGCGTGAGCCCCTTCGCGATCCGGAGCTGGCGCACCCGGTCGCCCAGTGTCGTCCGGCTGGCCGGGGAGGTTTTCGGGGTTGTGATGAGCTGATCGCGCATGGGGTTCTAAAGTGAACTATACGAGGAAATAACTACTTCACAAGCTCACTTGACTTCTTGGAACAGGTGGCTATAGTCCGACCTAGCTCGCATTCCTGCCGGACGCCAGGCAGGGGGGTGCGGGAGGCGCGCCAGATTCCCGGCGACACCAACCCGGAGGCCACGGCTGGGCCGCAGAGCCGTAGTCTCCGGGTCGTCGCCTTTAAGGGGAAAAACACAGTCGAAGCGTCGGCTGTGCGCGGCTTTTCGTCCATCCCCCGAAAGAGCCCCGCTTCACCCGCAGGTGAAGCGCATACCGAATTCAGTCCAAGTCGCGGCCGGTTAACCAACGCATACGCGCGCCCCGAATCGCGGGCCACTTATCGTGCATGACCCCGTCGAGGACGCGGTCGGCCATCGAGAGCAGGCCGAGCGAGATGAAGATCCAGGCCTCGGCGTCCAGATCTCGCTCGGCCTTGATTGCTCCTTCGGCCTGCGCGCGCTTCCCGACGCGGACCACGTAAGCGTGCACCTCGTGCATGTGCTCCTTCATGTACGCGCCGATGACCGGATCCTCGATTCCTTCCGCCAGCGCTTGCACCCAGAGATTCGAGATCAGCGGCCGCTCGACTTCCGACTGGATGAAGGAGCGGCCCATTTCGGGGATCCAGAGGCCTGGGTCGGGAGCCGCGGCGATCGCCTCGCCCCACATCGTTCGCAGCCCACCCCACGTCTCTTCTAGACACGCGAGAAACAGGTCGCGCTTCGATTCGAAATGCCGGTACAGAATCGGCTCACTGACGCCTGCGGCGCGCGCGATGTCCGCGGTCGTCGTCCCGCGGTAGCTTCCTTCCGAGAAGGCAGCGCAGGCTGTCTCGAGGAGGGCGGCTCTGCGCTCCTCCGCAGGAAGGCGGATCGTGCTCAAGCTGCAGCTTCCGCGGCAGGCGCATCCATGTGGCGGTACTTGCGCACGGTGGCGACGGACAGGAACGCGCCGACCAGCGCAATGCCCGAGGCGACGACGAGGGCGTGCTGGAAGCCGGAGATAAACCCCGCGGCGGCCTGTGGAGTTCCGGCGGGAGCGTGGATCTCGGAGGCCACGATGGCACCCATGACGGCGATGCCGAGCGAGCCGCCCACCTGGCGCATGCTGTTCAGGACGGCCGACCCGACGCCCGCCTTGTCGGTGGGGACGGAGCCCATCGCAGCGGCGGTGGTCGGCGTCATCACGAACCCCATACCCAATCCACCGACGATCAGCCCCGGAAGGAGGTTCCAGAAGTCCGAGCCTGCGTCGAGGCGCGAGAAGATGAGGAGCGAGATCGAGAGCAGAAGCATTCCTCCACCCATCAACCAGCGGGACCCCACGCGGTCGGAGAATTTCCCGGCCGCCGGCGCGACGAGGATGATGAGCACCGTCATGGGCAGGAACGTGGCGCCGGTCTGCACGGCCGAGTAGCCCATGATGTTCTGGATGAAGAGCGAGTTGTAGAAGAAGACTCCGAACATCGCGAGGCCGACGAGCAACATCACGGTGTTTGCCCCGGCGAAAGTCCCGCTCTTGAACAGCGAGAGATCGAGCATCGGCGACCGCTGGCGCAGCTCCAAGACCACGAAAACGGCAAGTCCGACCGCCGCGAGGGCGAAGAGCCCGAGGATCCGCCCCGACGTCCAGCCGTACTTGTTCGCTTCGATCAGCCCATACGTGAGCGCGAACAGCCCGACAGCGGAGGAGAGCAAGCCCGGAAGGTCGAGCCGCTGGTTGGCTGAAGTGTCGCGGGACTCTGCGACCACGAGCCGGGTGACGATGATGGCGAGGATGCCCACGGGGACGTTGATGAAGAAGATCCAGTTCCAGCTGATGTGCTGGGTGATCAGGCCACCAACGAGCGGGCCGATCGCCAGCGCCATAGCAGCGACCCCCGCCCAGATCCCGATCGCCATCCCGCGCTGGCGAGGCGGGAAGGTGGCCGTGATGATTGAGAGGGTGGCGGGGTTCATGAGGGCCGAGCCCACTCCCTGCACGACGCGCGCCCCGATGAGCAAGCCCGCGCTCGAGGCGAGTCCGCAGGCCAGGGAAGCCCCGGTGAAGATGACGAGACCGACGATAAAGATGCGGCGACGGCCGAACAGGTCGGCCAGCTTGCCGCCCGTGAGCATGAGGACCCCGAAGGTGAGCGCATATCCATTGAACACCCATTCGAGCTCCGAGATGCCGATGTGGAGATCGCGCTGAATCGAAGGGAGCGCGACGTTCACGATCGTGTTGTCGAGCATGATCATGAAGAGCCCGAACGCGACTGCGCCGAGCGTCCACCACTTGCGGTTCTCCGGAGCGAGGATCCTCGCCTTCATCAGCACCTCCTCGAAGTTAGTAAAGGCTAAGTTACCACACTCGTAGACTGGAGTCGTGGCCGAAATCGTCTGGAATCCGTCCGAGGAAACGCTCGAGCGAGCGAACATCGTCCGGCTCATGCGCCGCCACGGGTTCAACGACTATTGGGAGTTCCAGCGCAGATCGCAAGAGGATCCGGACTGGTTCTGGCCGGCGGCGATCGAGGACATGGCCCTCGACTTCTTCCGGCCCTGGGACCGCGTTTTCGACTTGTCGCGCGGGCCGGAATGGGCGACCTGGTTCGTGGGCGGCAAGGTCAACATCGCGTGGAACTGCGTGCATCGGTGGGCGGAGCGCAGCCCAGACGAAGTCGGAGCGGTCTTCGCGGGCGAGGACGGCGAACGCCGCGAGCTCACGTTCGCAGAGCTCTCTCGCGATGTCACGCGCCTCGCCGAGGGGCTGGTTGGTCTCGGGGTCGAGCCCGGCGACCGCGTCGCCCTGTACATGCCGATGTGCCCCGAGGTCGCCGTCGCATCCCACGCCTGTGCGCACATCGGCGCTGTCCAGGTGCCGATCTTCTCCGGATTTGCCGCACCCGCCGTGCTCCAGCGCCTCGAGGACTCCGAGGCCAAGGTTGTGATCACCGCCGACCGATCTCTCCGCCGTGGCAAGTGGCTCGACATGCGGGCGACGGTCGAGGAAGCGGCTCGCGCCGCACCTTCTGTCGAGCACGTCGTCACCCGGTCGCGCTCCGGAGGAACCTGGGACGACGTCGACCTCGGTCCCGGAACACTCGCGCCCTTCCAGCTCGATTCGGAGCACCCCTACCTCCTCACGTACACGTCCGGAACGACCGGCAAGCCGAAGGGCGTCGTCCACGTCCAGGGCGGGTTCCTCGTTTCCATCGCCCGCGAGGTCGCCTACCAGGCCGACGCGCACGAGGACGACGTCATCCTCTTTGCAACCGACATGGGTTGGATCATGGGCCCTTGGAAGGTGGTCGGAGGCGGCGCGCTCGGCAGCCGGCTCGTCTTCTCGGAAGGGGCTCCCGACCAGCCGCCCGACCGGCTCTGGAGACTGATCGAGCAGGAGCGGGTAACGGTGCTCGGCTGCTCGCCGACGCTGATCCGGGCGCTCATCCCGCACGGAGAGCCCGAAACCGACCTC
>Ga0307305_10001031_pt1 | contig 10803 bp, 11 predicted proteins | sample ER_DNA_186_FD_194512 | JGI IMG/M metagenome (GOLD analysis project Ga0307305, IMG submission 194512) | Bulk soil microbial communities from the East River watershed near Crested Butte, Colorado, United States - ER_DNA_186 | ecosystem: Environmental > Terrestrial > Soil > Floodplain | place... | reverse complement strand
GGGTCGAACTGTTCGCCGGCGCACGCCGCGAGCTCGCGGCGGGCGGCCGGGACGCTCATCGGCTTCTTGTAGGACCGGGAAGCAGTCATCACTTCGAACGAGTCGGCCACACTCACGATCCTGGCCGCGAACGAGATCTCCTCGCCGGCCAGCGAGCGTGGATAACCACCGCCGCCGAACCGCTCGTGGTGCTGCTCGATCGCAGCCCCCCACGGACCCAGCCACGACAGTAGGGGCGAGGCGATCCGAGCGCCCGCCGCCGGATGTGCTTGGAGCGTTTCCCATTCGCGCGCGTCCGGACGCCCTGGCTTGTTCAGGATCTTCGCCGGCACGTGGAGCTTGCCGATGTCATGGAGGAGCGCCGCCCACCGGAGGCGGTCTCGATCGGCTTCCGGCAGCCGGAGCTCTCCGGCGGCGAGGTCCGTGAACGCGCGCACCCGTTCGCTGTGTCCCCGGCTCTTCCGGTCGTGCGCGGACAGCGCGGCGACGAGAGCGAGGATCTGCTCCGCGGCCCGGGCGGGCTCGCGGTCCACTCCCTGCTCACGAGCTTCGCGGATCCGTTGCTCCAGGACGCGGACGTTGCCGGCACCACGTGCCATCGCGAATCGAGCGGGCGCCCGATCCGGGAACACGAGGGACAGACGCAGCAACATCGCGAGGGGGAGGAACCGCTTCCCGATCCGCTCGGCCAGCGCGGTGGCGATCGTCGAACTGACGACGAGGCCGACGGCCCAGGGGATCAGCGTGATGCCGTCTGGCACGGGCACCGCGACGACGAAGCCAAACGCGCTGGCGGCGCCGGCCGCCGCCGGGACGAGCACCGAGACGATGCGGAGTGCGAAGCTGAGCAGCGGCCGAGGCCGCCAGCGCTGTTCGTCCTGCCGATCCGGTCCACCCATTCGTATTTCCTTCCGAGGAAGGACGTATCGGTCGACAGGGCGACCTGGTTGACCCCCGAACAGGGGATGGAGCCCTCAGGCGTAGCATCGAGAGCGATGCCACCTCGCCGACGGACTACGTCATCCGGTCCCGCCTTCACGTTGGAGCTACCGAAGGCGCTCGAGGCCCGGAAGGACGGCGACGCGTGGTGGGTCGAGGTCGACGGACGCGACCTCCGCCTCTCCAACCTGAACAAGGTCTTCTGGCCGAAGGAGGGGTACACCAAGGGCGACCTCCTCGCGTACTACTGGAACGTCGCCGATCTGATCGGTCCCCACCTTCAAGGACGCCCGCTCACGATGAAGCGGATGCCCGATGGCGCGGAGGGTCCCCACTTCTATGAGAAGACCGCCCCTTCCCACACGCCGGACTGGATCCATCGCTGCAAGGTCCTGTCGGATGACTCGAAGCGAGGTGAGATCGACTACCTCGTGGTCGACGACACGGCCACCCTGCTCTACGTCGCCAACCTCGGCTGCATCGAGATGCACCCGCTGCATTCTCGCTGCGAGGACGTCGAGCACCCCGACTACCTGTTCTTCGACCTCGATCCGTTCGAGCCCTACACGTACGAGGACGTCCTCACGGTGGCTCGGCACATCAAGGTCCTGCTCGATCAACTGGGCCTGACCGCGTACCCCAAGACCTCGGGAGCTACGGGTCTGCAGATCTATGTGCCGGTGAAACGCGGCGCGTACACCTACGGACAGGTGCGGGCGTTCGTCGGCACCTGCGGGCGCATGATCGCGAAGGCCGATCCGGACCGCGTCACGATGGCATGGCGGATCGCGGATCGGGCCGGCAAGGTCTTCATCGACCACAACATGAACCGGCAGGGCGCCAACATCGCCGCCGCCTACTCACTCCGACCCGAGCCGCGCGCACCCGTGTCGACCCCGCTCACCTGGGACGAGGTCTTCCAGGGAGGCTTCGAGCCGCAGGATTTCCGGATCGACAACGTGTGGGACCGGTTCGCGGAGGTGGGAGACCTCTTCGCCGGAGTCCGTACCGAGGAGATGGACCTCTCGAACGCCTTCGAAGCCCTCGGTGTGAAGGACGAGGACGACGAGCCCCGCGCGAACGCGCGGCTCCCCCGAACGGCGGCGAAGGCCACGACGACGAAGACCCAGGACGAGATCGTCGCGGCCTCGAAGGACCCGGCCCTCTACGAATACGTCCGCAAGCGCGAGTTCGGGGAGAAGGGCACGACCGAGCCCGCGCCCGGCGACGCGCCGGCCTCGGGCAACTCCTTCGTGATCCACAAGCATCGAGCGACCCGGCTGCATTACGACGTTCGCTTGGAACACGAGGGAGGGCTATGGTCTTGGGCCGTCCCACGCGGGCTCCCGATCAAGAAGGGCGACAAGCGCCTCGCGGTGCAGACCGAGGTCCATCCGCTCGAGTACGGCACCTTCGAGGGAACGATCCCCGAAGGACACTATGGCGCCGGCGAGGTGCGGATCTTCGACGACGGCTGGTACGAGCCGATCGAATGGACCGATGCGAAGGTGAGCTTCCGGCTCCACGGGCGCCGCTACCCCGGCGTCGAGTTCCACTTCGTGAAGACGAGGACCGACTGGCTGGCGTTCCTCGCCTCCGCCCAGGATTCGCCTCTCGCCGATGCGCCGATCCGGTTCCAGCCGATGCTGGCGGAAGGCGGCTGGGGGCCGTTCGACGATCCGAAGTGGCGGTTCGAACCGAAGCTGGACGGGATCCGCGCCCTCGCGGAGATGGAGACCGGCGGCACGGTGTTCCGGACGCGTAGGGGCCGCGACGTTACCTTCCAGTACCCGGACATCCACATGATCCACGAGCTGGTCGACCAGGTGAACGCGGTGCTCGACGGCGAGATCGTGACGGTCGACGCCGCAGGCAAGACCTCGTTCGAAGCCCTGCAACAGCGGATGAACCTGCAGAACGAACGAGAGATCAAGCGGGTCGCGAAGCAGATCCCGGTCGCGTTCGTGGTTTTCGACCTCCTGTGGCTGGACGGCCACGAGACGATCGGCTTGTCCCTCGAGGAGCGACGGGAACTTCTGGAACTGATCGTCGAGGAGAACCATCGATTGCAGCTGATGAGCTTCGAGGACGGTAACGGGAAGGCCTTCGTGGAAGGCGCACGCTCGCTCGGGCTCGAAGGCGTGGTCGCCAAGAAGAAGGGCTCGAAGTACGTCCCGGGCAAACGCTCGCCCGACTGGCGGAAGATCAAGCTGATCTCGACGCAGGACTGCGTGATCTTGGGATGGACGCCTGGGCAGGGCGGTCGTGCCGGAAGCTTCGGCGCTCTCCTGGTCGGCGCGATCGACGATGGCCGGTTGCGATGGGTCGGTCAGGTCGGCACGGGCTTCACGCAGAAGATGCTGGCGCAGCTGATGGAGCAGCTCGAACCGCTGGTGCGGAAGGACCCACCGATCGGCGATCCTGCGCTCCGGAAACTGAAAGGCGCGACGTTCGTCGAGCCCGAGCTGGTGTGCGAGGTCGAATACCTCGAGATCACGAAATCGACCGGGAAGATGCGCGCCCCGTCGTTCCGCGGGCTTCGACCGGACAAGACGCCAGACGAGTGCGTACTGGAGCCTCCCGCCTTCGACAAGGTTCGCCAGAAGCGCTGAAGGTCAGAACGGCTCGAAGCCGGCTCGAACGAGCAGCGCCCGCACGTCCCGTTCCTCCATCCCCTTGCCGATCAACTCCTGATACAGCCGAACGGCGCCCATCGAGCGGCCGCATCGGGGACAGAAGGCGTGATCCTCGGAGAATGGCACCTGGCACCACGGACAGCGCGTGAGCTCGATGCGTCGTTCGGGCTCGAGCCCCGTGTCCGTGAGGGCGTCCACGTAACCCTTGCCGTAGTCCCACTGGATGTATTCCTCTTCGGCGATGTTGAACGCCGGCTCGTGCATCCGTGGCTCGCCCGACTGCAGCATGTGCTCGAGGTTGTCTCGGAGCAGTTCCCATTCGTAGAAGTGATTCGCTCCGCACTCCTGGCAGGCGATCACGACGCCCTTGACGGCCTGGCTCGAGAAGACCGAACGCATGGAAGCCAGGTCGTCGAGGTCGGCTTGGATGTCGCGCCGTTCCTCTGCGGTGAGCTCGTACGGCTCGCTGCTCTCGTCTTCCATCTCTAGTCCTCGTCGTCGTCCACGAACCGGAACGCCTTGAAGCCTTCCGCGAACTCGCATCCGGCTCGCTCCCCGATCTCCCGTGCTCGTTCGGTGACCCGTTCTTCGACGCCCGGCCCCAGCTGGGACTCGTGCGCGGACAACGCCTTGAGCTTGATGGCGAGGGTGTCCGTGATGTCGACGAACGTGTCCGGTTCTTCCATCGACAGGTAGAGGTTCGGGACCTCATACGGCTCCAGCCCCTCCGACTCGAGCTCTTGGAACATGACCCGTGTCGGGGCGTCCGGCATCACCGCGGAGAGCGCGAGCGTGCCGGCTGCCTTGTGATCCGAGTGGTTGATGTACCCGTTCCCGTACCACAGGCGCGAGGGGTCGGGCGCCACGAGCACTTCGGGCCGGATCCGCCGAACCTCACGGGTCACCTTCCGCCTGGTCTCGGGCGTCACCTCGAGGAAGCCGTCGAGCTCCCCGAGGAACGTCACTGACGTCACACCGAGGATCTCTGCGGCCGCCCGCATCTCTCGCTCGCGGACGACCCTCATCGCCTCGCGCGTCGTACCCGGCTCGTTCGAACCGGCGGACCCGTCGGTGAGGCAGACGTATTGGACCTCGCACCCCTCCCGAACCCACCGAGCCACCGTCCCGCCGCAGAAGAACTCAGCATCGTCCGGGTGGGCGAAAAGCACGAGAGCGCTCGAGAAGCTCACGAAAGGAGGGTAGCGCCTCCTACCGGAGTCAGGCCCTTTACCCGCTTGTCCAACGGCCGATACCCCTCATATGCCCGCTGAGCGTCTTCGCGGCACGTCCATCGTCTGGCGGTTCGCCATCACGAGCCTGATCGTGTTCGGCCTCATCGGTGTCGGGATCGCGGCTCTTCGCGCCGGCGACCTCCGGGCGAGCTCTGAAAAGGCGGCGCAGGTCAGGGCCGAACTCATCGCCGAAAGTGTGATCGCGCCGCTGATCACCCCCGCCGACATCGCAGAGCCGATCCGGGGGGCGCGATACCGCGAGCTCGACAAGGCCATCCACGAGTTCGCGATCCAGGACGCCGGCGTCGAACGGGTGAAGATCTGGCGTGAGGACGGCATGGTGCTCTTCTCGAACGATCCGGAACAGGTGGGTGTGGCGCCCGAGCTCGAAGCCGACCTCCAGGAGGCATTCGAGGGCCATGTCGAGAGCGAGATCTCCGACCTGAGCAAACCAGAGAACGCGAGCGAGCGGAAGTTGGCCGATCAACTCTTCGAGACGTATGTACCGGTCAACCTGTCCGGCGGCGACGGCTCGCCCGAGGTGGACACGGTCGTCGAGATCTATCAGGACTACTCGGCGATCCAGCAAGAGATCGGCCGGCTCAACAACACGCTCACGATCTCCCTCGGGATCGGGCTGCTCGCCCTCTTCGTCCTTCTCGTGCCCGTGATGGTCGGGACCACGAGGACGCTCCGACGCCAGAACGCCAAGCTCCTCGAGCAGGCTGACCAGCTCGGTGTGCTGCTGGAACGTGAGCAGGAGACCGTCGCCGAGCTCAGGGAATTGGACCGGCTGAAGAGCGACTTCGCCGCCGCGGCATCGCACGAGCTCCGCACCCCGCTCACGACGATCCGCGGGTACGCCGAGATGCTCAAGGAGCGGGCGAGCTCGGTGGACCCCGGAACGAGGGACGCGGTCGACGCGATCGTGAGGCAGACCGCCCACCTGCAGCGCCTCGTCGGGAACCTCCTCCGAGAGGCGCAGCTCGAGCATGGCGATCCCGAGATCACACCGGAGCCGACATCGGTGGCAGAGGTGCTCGACGAGGTGCGGAACGCGTTCCCCGGCGCGGTCGACCGCATCGTCCTTCAGGTCGAGCGCGACCTGCCGTCTCTCGCCTTGGACCCGGTGGCGCTGCACGAGATCGTGGCCAACCTCGTGGACAACGCACTCAAGTACTCGACGCCCGGTGCGCCGGTCCTCGTTGATGCCCGGATCGTCGACGGCTCGCTGACGATCCGGGTGAGCGACGAAGGCGCCGGGATCGCGCCGGGTGACCTGCCGCGGATCTTCGACCGCTTCACGCAGATCGACCAGTCCTCCACCCGAACGCACGGAGGAGTCGGTCTGGGGCTGCATCTCGTGCGGGAGCTCACTCGGCGTTTCGGAGGCGAGGTAGCAGTGGACAGCGTGCTGGACCGTGGAACGACGTTCACGGTCACCATCCCGATCCCCGCATCCATGCAACAGGATCCTCAGCGCCCGCAGATGTCGTCAGCCTAGGTCCGCTCGAAGGCAAGGGCTTTCTGAGTTCCTTCGGATCCGCTCCTGGAGCGCGCATCCGTGCTCAGCGCTGGCACGTGTCGGTCGTATCGGGTACGCTCCCCTCTGAGGGTTCATGCAGCACCGGTTTTTGTGCCACCGTTGTTCTGGCAGTTCCCTCCCCGGCCGAGGCCGGGTAGGCCGACGGACACGCATCGCCGATAGGTCCGCACCGGCCGCGGAAGGAGGGAACGCCAGTGGCAACAGGCACCGTGAAGTGGTTCAGCCCCGAGAAGGGGTTCGGCTTCATCACCCAGTCCGAAGGCCCCGACGTGTTCGTGCACTTCTCCGGTATCACCGGGGAGGGTTACAAGAACCTCGAGGAGGGACAGGCGGTCGAGTTCGACATCGTCGACGGACAGAAGGGCCCCCAAGCCCAGAACGTCCGGCTCGTTTGAACCCAAGAGCCTGAACGACAGAAGGGGGCGGCGCGCGTAGCGCGCCGCCCCCTTCGCCTTCCCTGTCGCATCCCTTGGGGCTCAGTCCTCGAGCCGGTCGAGGCGGAGATCGGCGAGCATCGCTTCGGTGCGTTCGATCGCCGACGTGAGCCATGTGCCGTCTTGCGACCCTCGGAGTTCCTCCCGAGGGAAGGCGAACTGATTGAGCGTCTCGTCCGATCCCACCTGGATGCCTTTCGTCAGCAGGTACTCGCCGAGTGCGAACTCCCAGCTGAAGATCGCGCTGCCGTCCGGGTAGGCGTGCACCGTGTATGACAGGTAGCGGTTGGGATTGGCGACGTAGAGTCGCGCTCCTTGCCCGAAACCCCGTTCCTCCCCCAGGCGGAAGCCGAAGCGCTCGAGAGCCTCGTCGAACTCCATCGGCGGTCAGCCTATCCAGCCGACCGTCAGCGGACGATCGAGAGGACCTCTTCGTCGGCTACGTCCGCGAGCTGGAGCTGCTCCGCGTGGCGCGCGCGTGCGATGGACCCCCGCGCCTTGCCGAGGTTCGATCGGAACTCATCGGCGCCGTTCGCGATCATGGTCCCGGCCTTCGAGAACTTGTTCTCGACGATCGCATCCATCGCGTCCAGAAGCGTCCCGACCTCCGCGAGCGCGGCCTGCACGTCGGCGGCGTCGCCGAAGCGCTCGACCAGCGCGTACAGGAACATGATGATGGGCAACGCGGTCGAGTACGGCACGATCACCACGCCGCGCATGAACGCCTCGGTGTGGGCACGGGACAACACCTGGTACGCCGCATCCGGCACGGCGGCAACGGCGACCGGGGCCGTCACCGATGTGTCGATGTACTGCCCAACCTCCTTCGCCCGTGAGGCCACCGCCTTCTCGACCTTCCGTGCGCAGGCGTCGCGCCGGGTCGGATCCTCCTCCGCCTCCATCGCCTCGAGCTCCGCCACCGCCGTCCACTTGGAGTCGATCGGCAGACGCCGTCCGTCCGGCAGGCGCAGGCCGAACTCCACGACCTTGCCGTTCACGCGGAAGTCCGACGCGAGCATCGATGGGGGCAGCTGGCCGAGGTGCTCGCGGAGGACGTGCTCGCCGGCGCGTCCCTTCGTGTTCCCGCCGGCGAGCACGGTGGCGAGTCGCCGGACGACCTCGCGGTTCTCGGTATCCGACGATCGACGCTCCTCGTCACGCACCTGGAGCTGCTCGAGGACCTGGCGAGTGGCCTCGAGCCCGTTCCGAAGGTGCTCGGCCGACGCGTCGCGCTGGCCGGACGCGTCGGCCATCCGACGGAGCTCAGCCGCCTGGACCTCCAGCCTGGCGGTCAGCTCGGCGTGGAGTTGGGCGTTCACCGCGTTCACCGCGTTCACGGCGTTGAGGGCGTCGAGCGCCTCCGTGTCCTCGTGCTGAGGTTGTGGCCGACGGAGCATCGCGAGCACGCCCACGGCGACACCGATGCACACCGCGAGCACGGCGATCAAGACATCGTTGTTCATCCGGTCACCTTCTGGAGTCGTCTCGAGGGGTTCATAGCGCAACCGTACCCCCCGAGAGTGACAAGACCTGGGAGGCGTGCCGGGAGACGGGATACCATCCCCTGATGACTCCCCATCCGCTCGAGCTCTACCGAGTCTCAGGGACCCACCGTGAGGTGGGGATCCAGATGGGCGAGCTCGGCGCCGAGCAGATCCAACGAGGCATCGAGACCTTCGACACCGAGCTCCCCGAAGGGCGGACCCGCGACGCGCAGCTGAAGCTCGCGGAGGCCCACCGGGACGTCACCGCCCCATCGCTCCCGTGGCTGATCGAGGAGCTCGACGGCTGTGCGGAGGGCGCGGGCGTGGACCCTTCGGAGTTCTTCGCGTTGACCGTCGAGGAGCTCTGGTACACGCCGTACCCCAAACGGACCCAAGGCCAGTGCAGCGACGTCGTCGCCGGACCGGCGGCCACCGCCGACGGCCACCTGTGGGTGGGCCACAACAACGACCTGAAGCCCGAGGTCGAACCGGAGATCGTCGCGATCGAGAAAGCCGTCGAGGACGATCCGGTGATCCTGCAGATCGGCGGGGTGCCCTGGATCAGCGTCGGCTGGAACCAGGCGGGCCTCTCGCTGACCGGCAACGAGCTCAGTCCGAACGACGAGCGCGTGGGGATCTCACGATCCCACCAGGTCTTCGAGATGCTCCGAGCCCGCAACCTCCACGAGATGGTCGCGAACGCGATCCGGTCGGACCGAGCCTCGTCCTACAACAACGTGCTCGCCGACCGGCACGGTGACGTCGCGAACATCGAGGGCAGCGCCACGGACGTCGAGATCTCCCATCTGGACGAGCACGACCATCTGACGCACACGAACCATTACGTCAGCGAACGGATGCGCCCCTACGAAGGCGACCCCGACTACGCGGTCCGCTCCGACGTCCGGTTCTGCCGAGCTCGCGACTTGCTGGCGGATCAGCCGGAGGGATCCGTGACGCCCGAGGTGCTGCGGAACATCCTCTCGGATCACGAGAACAAGCCGAACGAGGTCTGCCGTCATCCCGAGTGGGACCATCCGACATCCAAGACCGTCTTCTGGTGCATGGCCGACGTGACCGCGGGCCGGGTGATGTTCGGCCGCGGGAACCCGTGCGACTCGATGGAGCAGGAGTACGTGTTCGCGGACTACGGGGCTGCCTGAAGCGCGGATCGGATCAGATCCACCGTGGACTCGTCGCCGCTCTCGGTCGCGAGGTCGATGACGCTCCGCCCCTCGTCGTTGGTGGCGGTCGGATCGGCGCCCGAGGCGAGCAGGAGCTCAACGCTGATCAGGTCGCCGTTCATCGCGGCGGCGTGGAGCGGCGTCCATCCCGCCGACTGGCGCGCGTTCGGGTTCGCGCCCGCCTCGAGCAGGATCCGCAAGACGTCCGACTGCAGCCTGCTTGCCGCTGAATGCATCGCTGTGCCCGTCATCCATCCACGGCCGAACGCGTCGACCTGGGCGCCACGCTCGATGAGCACCGCCGCCGCCTCGTATCTGCCGAAGAAGGCGGCGAAGTGCAACGCCGTGAAGCCGTCCCCCGAGTACGAGGTCACCAGTGACGGCTCGTCGCCGAGGAGCTCGGTGAGTCGACCGACGTCGCCGAACGCCGCGGCTTCGAAGACGTCGAGCCCGTCGACACGTCTCCTGACGGTTCCGATGAGCGGCTTGTCGAAGCGATAGAGCGCCCGCATCAGGGCGGACACGCCGCTCGCGTCCCGAGCGGACGCGAGCATCGGGTCCGCCTCGAGCAACGTGCCGACGCGGGCGTCGTCACCCGCTTCGATCGCCTCGAAAAGCTCGGCCGAGGTGCTTGCCATGGTGTCCCTCCCGTTATATTTAGGTAGCCTAACGAAATACCGATGACCACGTCAAGGCGGACTTCCCCGACGCGAGAGGTGGGCCGGGTCGCCGACCGGCTCCACTCGGCCGCGATCCATCTCTTGCGTCGCTTGCGCGTGGAGGATGAGGCGCTGGGCATCTCTGCCCCGCGCCTCTCCGTTCTGTCGGTCCTGGTGTTCGCCGGCCCGAGGCGGATCGGCGAGCTCGCGCGCATCGAGCAGGTCGAGCCGCCGACGATGACGAGGCTGGTAGACGGATTGGCGCGGGATGGACTCGTGTTGCGCGAGCCCGATCCCGACGATGCGAGGGCCGTGCGCGTTCGCGCGACGTCGACCGGTGCCCGGACGCTTCGGCGCGGACGAGCCAGACGGGTCGAGGCCTTGCGGACCAGGCTCGCCGGTCTCTCCCCCACCGAACTCGCCGCCCTCGGCGAGGGTGTCGAGGTCCTGGAGCGCATCCTCCAGGATCGCTAGACGGGCGCGCCGGCTTGCCACACGCTTCTCCGCCCCAGCAGCGTCGGTGGGTCCTCCACGGGATCGCCGTCGACGAGCAGGAGATCGGCTCGTTTACCCGCCTCGACCGTGCCGACGTCGGGGAGCCGGAGCAGCTCGGCGCCGTTCGCGGTCGCCGCGCGGAGCGCGTCGAGCGCGGCCATGCCCCACTCGACCATGAAGACGATCTCCTGTGG
>Ga0307305_10001027_pt1 | contig 10807 bp, 7 predicted proteins | sample ER_DNA_186_FD_194512 | JGI IMG/M metagenome (GOLD analysis project Ga0307305, IMG submission 194512) | Bulk soil microbial communities from the East River watershed near Crested Butte, Colorado, United States - ER_DNA_186 | ecosystem: Environmental > Terrestrial > Soil > Floodplain | place: USA... | reverse complement strand
GATCATGAGGACGACGATCGAGAGGATCACCGCGACCGGGACCTCGAGGAATGTCCCGAGGAGTAGGAGCAGGATCGCGGCGAAGGCGACGCCGGTCATCGGGCTGTCGCTCTTGTCATCGGGCTGTCGCTAACTCCGTCAGCTGTCGCCGAACGGCGGAACCGGCACGGTCGCGAGGATCTCGGTCAGGGCGCTGTCGGTCGAGGCGCCGCGCAGGCTCCGATCGAGATCGACGACGAGCCGGTGGCCCAGGACGGGCGCCGCAACGGCCTTGATGTCGTCGGGGAGGACGAAGTCCCGGCCGGCGAGGAAGGCGGCAGCCTGCGCGGCTCGATAGAGGGCTACACTCGCCCGCGGGCTGGCGCCGAGCTGGAGATCGGGGTGGATGCGGGTCGCCCTGACCAAGGCCACGCCGTACGCCTCGACCTCGTCGGCCACGCGGATGCGGCGGACCTCGTCGCGGAGGGCGATCAGGCGTGGTCCGTCCAGGATCGGCTCGATCGCCTCCAGCGGCTCGGCTGCGACCTGGTAGCGACGCGAGATCGTTCGTTCCGACGGCTCGTCCGGGTAGCCGATCGTGACGCGCAGGAGGAACCGGTCGAGTTGGGCCTGCGGCAGGGCGAACGTGCCCTCGAACTCGATCGGGTTCTCGGTCGCAAGGACGATGAAGGGGTCGGGCAGCGGCCGTGTGGTCCCCTCGATCGAGACTTGTCGCTCCTGCATCGCCTCGAGCAGGGCCGATTGGGTCCGTGGCGTTGCCCGGTTGATCTCGTCGACGAGGAGGACGTTCGTGAAGACCGGGCCGGGCGCGAACCGAAGCGTGCCGCCCTCGTAGAGGCTGGAGCCGGTGACGTCGACCGGAAGGAGATCCGGCGTCCCCTGGATTCGCTTCGAATCGAGGGTGAGGGCGCGAGCGACGGCGCGCGCCAGGAGCGTCTTGCCCGTGCCCGGGACGTCCTCGATGAGAACGTGGCCGTCGGCGAGGAGTGCCGTCACGATCAGGCGGAGCGGCTCCTCGGCGCCGACGACCGCCATCCCGACCGCGGACCGGAGGTCATCCCAGACGCGGCGCCCGCCGGCCATACGACCGGCCGCGATACGATCGGCCGCGACGCCATCGCTGGCGACACGATCGCTCGCGACGCCATCGCCCGCTGTCGCCATCAGCTCTCCGCGGCGAGGCGACGCAGGACGGCCGGCAGGATCCCTCCCTGGCGGAAGTAGTCGACGTCGATCGGGCCGTCGAGCCGGGCGATCGCCTGGAAGCGTCGATCCGTGCCGTCATCGTCGGTTGCCACGACCGTCAGGCGCTGGCGCGGCGTCGGTCCCTCGGCCAGGCCATGGATCGTGAAGCGCTCGCGGCCGGTGAGACCGAGCGAGGTGGCGCTCTCGCCAGGCAGGAACTGGAGCGGCAGGACCCCCATCCCGACGAGATTCGAGCGGTGGATCCGCTCGTAGCTCTCCGCCAGGACCGCCCGCACCCCCAGCAGCGTCGTTCCCTTGGCCGCCCAGTCGCGCGACGAGCCGGAGCCGTACTCACGGCCGGCAATGACGACGAGCGGAACGCCCTCGTCCCGATAGCGCATCGCCGCGTCATAGATGAACTGCTCCTCGCCGTCCGGAAGATGGAGGGTGTACGGACCCTCCTTGCCCTCGACGAGCCGGTTGTGGAGCCGGATGTTGCCGAACGTCCCGCGCATCATCACCTCGTGATGGCCGCGCCGGGCGCCATACGAGTTGAACTCGAGCGGACGCACACCGTGCTCCTGGAGCCACGTCCCGGCCGGCGACCATGGCGCGATCGAACCAGCCGGCGAGATGTGGTCGGTCGTGACCGAGTCGCCGAGAACGGCGAGGACCCTCGCGTCGACGATGTCGGCGAGGGCCGGCGGGTCGGCAGTGAGGCCCGCGAAAAAGGGCGGCTTGGCGATGTAGGTCGAGCTCGGGTCCCAGGCGTAGCGATCGCCGGCCGGTATCGGCAGCGCCCGCCACCGATCGTCGCCCTCGAAGACGACCGCATATGTCCGCCGGAAGAGCTCAGGGTCGATCGACGTGGCAATCACCGAGCGGATCTCGTCGGGGTCCGGCCAGATGTCGGCGAGGAAGACCGCTCGGCCGTCTGATCCGGTCCCGAGCGGCTCGTTCAGCAGGTCGATGTCGACCCGGCCGGCCAGGGCAAACGCCACGACGAGTGGTGGCGATGCGAGATAGCTGGCCCGGGCGAGCGGATGGATCCGGCCCTCGAAGTTGCGATTGCCCGAAAGAACCGCGGCGACGACGAGATCGTTTGCCTCGATCGCGGCGGCGACCGGCTCGTCGAGCGGGCCGGAGTTGCCGATGCAGGTCGTGCAGCCGTAGCCGGCCAGGGCAAAGCCGAGTGCCTCGAGCGGCGCCATGAGCCCGGCCGCCTCGAGATAGCCGGTCACCGCCTTGGAGCCCGGCGCGAGCGACGTCTTGACCGTGGGGCCGACCGACAGCCCGCGGGCCACGGCATTCCGGGCGAGCAGCCCGGCTCCGACCATGACCGTCGGGTTCGACGTATTCGTGCAGGAGGTGATCGCGGCGATCGCGACCGATCCGCTGGCGATCGTCGCCTGTTCGTCGCCGACGGAGATCGTGATCGGCTGGTAGCTTCGCCGCTGCCCATTCCCGGCGTGTGCGGCGGGGATCTCCGGGGTGGCCGGGGCGGGTCGCTCCTCGGCGGCGTCGCGATCCGTGAACGACGGTGGGTCGCTGGCCGGAAACGATTCGGCCGACGCCTCCTCGACGCGGCCGCCGTCCGGCCGGCGGCCTTCGACGCCGGCGTGGTCGAGCGCCACGAGGCCGTTCGGGAAGTTCGTCTGGAAGTTGTCGCGGAGTGCCGTCAGCGGGACGCGGTCCTGCGGCCGGCGAGGCCCGGCGACGGACGGATCGACGCTGGCGAGATCGAGCTCGAGGACCGCGTCGAAGTCAGGGCCGGCGCCCGGCTCTCGCCACAGCCCCTGGGTCTTCGCGTAGGCCTCGACGAGGGCGATCCGCTCCTCGCTCCGGCCGGTCAGCCGGAGATAGGCGATCGTCTCGTCGTCAATCGGGAACATCGTCGAGGTCGCACCGAACTCGGGGCTCATGTTGCTGATCGTCGCCCGGTCGGCGAGGGCGAGGCTCGCCAGGCCGTCGCCGGCGAACTCGACAAAGGCCCCGACGACGCCGTAGGCCCGAAGCATCTCGGTCACGACGAGGACGAGGTCCGTGGCCGTCGACCCGCGCGGCAGTGTGCCGTGAAGGCGGACCCCGACGATCCGCGGCATCGGCTGGTAAAGGGGCTGGCCAAGGAGCACCGCTTCGGCCTCGATCCCGCCAACCCCGTAACCGAGGACGCCGAGGGCGTTGATCATCGTCGTGTGGGAGTCCGTCCCGACGAGCGTGTCGGGGTAGGCGATCCGTCCGCTCCCGCCGGGGTTGGGCGCGTCCGTTACAACCGGCGCCAGGTATTCGAGATTGACCTGGTGGACGATCCCGGTCCCGGGCGGAACGACACGCAGGTCGCGGAACGCCGTCTGTGCCCAGCGCAACAGCTGATAGCGCTCGCCGTTCCGCTCGTATTCCCGCTCGACGTTGAACGCAAACGCGGCCGGCGTCCCGAACTGGTCGACCTGGACGGAGTGATCGATGACGAGGTCTGCGGGCACAAGGGGATTCACCTTTGCCGGGTCGCCGCCGAGGTCGGCCATCGCGTCGCGCATGACTGCCAGGTCGACGACCGCGGGCACCCCGGTGAAATCCTGGAGCACGACCCGCGCCGGCATGAAGGGGACCTCGGCCTCGGCGGCGACACCGGGCCGCCACGATGCCAGTGTCTCGACGTCGGCCGGCTGGACGATCCCGCCACCGGCGTGGCGGAGGACGTTCTCGAGGAGGATCTTGAGCGTGACGGGAGCGCGAGCCAGATCGATTCGGTCGCCGATCGCGGCAAGGGCGACATAGTCCGGGAGGCCTGCCCCAAGGCTCCTCCGGGCATCGAACGGATCCGGGATCGGCACGCGTCCTCCATCGCTGCTGTCGGTACACTCGTCGGGTGGAAGAGTACCCCCAGACGGGCTCGATCCGGGTCGACGGGCGATGAAGGCCTGGGACGGATTCGGGGCCCGAGAGCGGTCCGCCGACAAGGACCGATCAGAGACGCTCGCAGCGATCGAGGAAGCGGGGATCGACCTCGACCCGGTGCCGCCCGGCGGCCATCGCCACGACGACGACCACGAGCATGGCGCCGGAGGAGAGCCTCACCACGACGAGCCGGATGAGGACGAGCCGGGAGCTCTCGGCCACTCGCATCCCCACGTCACGAGCGATCCGGGCGATCCACCTGTCATCGGCATCGTCGGGGCCGGCGCCGTCGGGACGGCCCTCGGGGTCGCGCTCAGCCGCGGCGGGTGGCCAGTTCACGCGGTCGCCAGCCGCGATCCTGCCCGCCGCGAACGGTTCCGCTCGCTCGTCGAGGGAGCCCGGCCATTCGCCGAGCCGACCGCGCTCGTCGAGGAGGTCGAGCTGATCATCATCGCCGTCCCGGACGACGCGATCGCCGCGGTGGCGGCGGGTCTCCGGATGTACAGCGGCCAGGCGATGGTCCATACCAGTGGACTGCTGGAGCCCGACGTCCTCCAGCCGGCGATGGCGGCCGGCACCCAGATCGGGGCCTTCCATCCACTGGTTGCCTTCGCCGACTTGGAGCGAGCCGTCGCAGCGCTCCATGGGGCGACGATCGCGATAGAAGGGGACGATCAGCTCGCCGCGCTCCTCGCCCGGATGGCGGAGGCGGTCGGAGGCCAGGCGGTCCGACTGGCCCCCGGGTCGAAGGCCGCCTATCACGCGGCCGCTGTCCTGGCGGCGGGCGGTTTCGTCGCCTTGCTCGACGCCATCGCCGAGCTCGGCCGCGTGGCCGGTCTCGACGAGGCCGGCGCCCTGGCGATCTACGGCCCGCTCATCGAGCAGACGCTCGGCAATGCGAAGGCGCTCGGCATCCGGGCTGCCCTCACCGGCCCGATGACCCGCGGCGATCGAGGCACTCTCGATGCCCACCTTGCGACCCTCCGTCGCCACGCGCCGGACGTCGTGCCGCTGTATGCCGCCGCCGCCGAGCGGGAGATCGCCCTGGCGGAGGCCCGTGGCGCCCTGACACCGGAGGCTGCCGAGAGCCTCAGATCGTCACTTGCATCGGCCGTCTGACGCGCTACCATGGGGGCCCATGGAGCACAGCATCGCCGCGAAGTACGCGGCCCGTCAGGCAGCCCGCTTTGTCCACCCGTCGTCACGGGCGCGCGAGCGACGGCTCGGCCTTCGGGCAGCCGGCACCTTCCAGGCGGCGACGACCCGCCCGACCGTGCTCTACCGGCCGTCGGGCAGCGTTCTCGCCCGGCTTCGCGGGAGCTGGCGTGCGTTTCGAGCCGCCCGCCCGGGACGCCCGACGGATGGTCGGCCGCGTCCGCTGATCGCCATGCACTGGGCGCGGTCCGGCCGCGCCGGAACGGATCGCCGGTCGAGCGCCGCCATGGCGCCGTGGCGCGGCTGAGGAACACGACCGCCACCTCTGCCGGCGGGATCGTCGTTCGGTTCGAGCATGATGTCCCGTATCTGGTCATAGGCTCGCGCCGCCGTGACCGCGACATCGTGACGTGGACCCTGCCGAAGGGGACGCCCAATCTCGGTGAAACCCGCGAGGCCACCGCCCTTCGCGAGGTCGGCGAGGAGACCGGTCTCGAGGTCCGCATCACCGGACCCCTCGACAAGATCGACTACACATTCGTCCAGCGCGGCGTGCGCATCCACAAGACCGTCCACTACTTCTTCATGGTGCCGACCGGCGGGGACCTCGCTCGCCACGATCACGAGTTCGAGGAGGTCCGCTGGGTCAGCTTCGACGACGCGGCCCACCTGCTGACCTTCGAAACGGAGCGAGCCCTCCTCCAGCGGGCCCGAGCCGAATTAACCTCGGCTGCCGGCCCAGGAACGATCACGGCCGCGGCGGAGCCGTCGACTGAGGGCGCAGGTCACACGGCGACGGCACCGCGCGGGGCATGACGTGACCGATCAGGCCGAGGCGACCTATCACGAGACGCCGCTCCACGACCGGCATGTCGCGCTCGGAGCGCGCTTGATCGAATTCGGCGGCTGGCTGATGCCAGTCCAGTACAGCGGCATCCTCGATGAGCACCGGGCGGTTCGCGAACGAGCCGGCCTGTTCGACCTTTCGCACATGGGTGAGCTGTTCGTCGAGGGCCCCCAGGCGGGTGCGGCCCTTGCCGCGGCGCTCGTCAGCAATCCACCCGCCCTCGCTATTGGCCGGGCCCACTACTCGATGATCTGCGCCGAGGACGGCGGGATCATCGACGACCTCATCGTCTACCGGCTCGCCGAGGAGCGGTTCCTCGTCGTCGCCAATGCCTCGAATGCTCATATCGTGAGCGACGCCCTCGTCGAGCGCCTTGCGGGTTTCAGGGCCGTTCTCGACGATCGCTCCCTGGCGATGGCCTTGTGCGCGGTCCAGGGTCCGCGATCGGTCGACATCGTCGGGCCACTCACGGATGTGGATCTCGGCGCGTTGCGCTACTACGCGATCGGCGAGGGTCGCGTCGCGGGCATACCGGCGCTCGTGGCGCGGACCGGCTACACCGGCGAGGACGGTTTCGAGATCTTCGTCGACAACGCCCGAGCCCTCGAGCTGTGGGATGCGCTGACTGCCGCCGGCGAGCCTCACGGGCTTGCTCCGGTCGGGCTCGGAGCACGGGATACGCTTCGGCTCGAGGCGGGCATGCCGCTCTACGGCAACGATCTCGATCGATCGACGAACCCGTTCGAGGCAGGCCTTGGCCGGGTCGTCAAGCTCGACAAGCCGGACGACTTCGTCGGGCGGGCCGCCCTCGAGAAGGTCGCCCGCGATGGGCCAGCGCGGAAGCTGGTCGGCCTCGTCGTGGACGGCCGCGGCATTGCCCGCCACGGTTATCCGGTCTATCGCGAGACTCGGCGGACGGGCGAGGTCACCAGCGGGACGCATTCGCCATCCCTCGGTCGGGCGATCGCCATGGCCTACGTCGCTCCCCCCGATGCCGAAACGGGTACGATCCTCGACGTGGAGATCCGCGAGCAACGGGTCCCGGCCAGGGTCGTCGACCTGCCGTTCTACCGGCGACCCCGGACCGATGGCTAGCGGGGCGAAGCCTGGGTCCTCGGCGGGCCACGTGCCCGTTCGCCGGGGAGCCTGCCAGGACGACTCGTTCCGCCGGCGCACCGCACCTGATCGATCCGAGCCCGGCCGCCACCCTGGCGTCGGCCATACAGGAGGAAGAGCCGCCGATGGTTCCGACGGATCTGCGCTATACGAAGGATCACGAGTGGATCCGGGTCGACGGTGACGAGGCAACCGTCGGAATCACGGAGTACGCGGCGAGCCAGCTCGGCGACATCGTGTTCGTGGAGCTGCCGGATGCTGGTCGGAAGCTCGGGCAGCACGCCACATTTGGCGTCGTCGAGTCGGTAAAGGCGGTCAGCGACCTGTTTGCCCCGGTCAGCGGGGAGGTGCTCGCGACGAACGACGCCCTGACAGGCGCCCCCGAGCTCGTCAACGGCGAACCGTACGGCGGCGGCTGGATGATCCGTATCCGCCTTGAGAATCCGGGCGAGACGGACGACCTGCTCGACGCGGCCGCTTACGACGCGCTGATCGCGGAGGGCTAACGGGCCGATGCCGTACGGACCGCACGCCGCCGGAGACCGCGAGCGGATGCTCGAGGCGCTCGGCATCCCCGACGTCGAAGCGCTCTTCGACGACATTCCGGAGGCCTTGCGGGCGAGCCGGCTGGACCTGCCGGAACCGCAACCCGAGCTGGAGCTTGCGGCCCGTCTCCAGGCCCTCGCCGCGCGGAACAGGACCGATCTCGCCTCGTTCCTCGGGGCCGGTGTCTATCGCCACTGGACGCCGCCGGCCGTCGATCAGCTGCTGCTGCGCGGCGAGTGGTACACCGCCTACACGCCTTACCAGCCGGAGATCAGCCAGGGCACGCTCCAGAGTATCTACGAATACGAGTCGCTCATCGGCGAGCTCATGGACCTCGACGTCGTCTCGGCCTCCCATTACGACGGTGCCGCAGCCACGGCCGAGGCCGCCCTCATGACCTGCCGGGCGACTCGGCGCGAACGGGTGCTCGTGTCGCGGGCCGTTCATCCCCACTACCGCCAGACGGTGGCCGCATATTTCGGCGGCGGTCTCGAGGTCGAGGAGATCCCCCTCGTCGCCGAGGGCGAGTCCGCCGGCACGACCGACCTGGCCGCCCTGGAGCTGCTCCTCGCCGACTCCGACCGGCCCGTCGCCGGGGTGCTCGCCGGCCAACCGAACTTCTTCGGGCTCCTGGAGCCGATGGCCGAGATCGGCCGGCTGGCCCATGCCGTCGGTGCGCTGTTCGTGGCCGTGGTCGAACCGGTCTCTCTCGCGGTCCTGGCCCCGCCAGGCTCGTACGGCGCGGATATCGCAGCGGGGGAGGGCCAGCCGCTCGGCATCGCCCCGCAGTACGGCGGGCCGTACCTCGGCCTCCTCGCCTCGACCGACGCCCTCGTCCGCCAGATCCCCGGGCGACTCGTCGGGATGACGACCGATGTCGACGGCCGGCGCGCCTTCGTCATGACGCTCCGTGCCCGCGAGCAGGACATCCGGCGCGACAAGGCCGCGAGCAACATCTGCACGAACCAGGCACTCCTCGCTCTCGCCGCCAGCATCTACATCGCGACGCTCGGGCCGCACGGGCTGCGCGACGTCGCCGCCCTGGGGGCCGTTCGCGCCGCCGAGCTCGAGCATGCCCTGGCCGCCGTCGGCGCGCCCCGGCTCCACCCGGGTCCGTACCTCAACGAGTTCGCGGTGCGTGTGCCGGGCGCCCGCGAGGTCCATCGCCGGCTCCTCGACCGAGGCGTCCTGGCCGGCCTGGCCCTCGCCGACATCGAACCCGACGACGAGACCCTCGCCGACGCCCTGCTCGTCTGCGCAACGGAGATCACCACGAGCGACGAGATCGCCCGGTTCGCGGCCGCCCTCGACGACATCCTCGCCGGGCGGCCACCGGTCGGCGTCGAGGCCGGCGCGGGCGCAGAACGCCCGACGGCCGGCGCGGTGAGCAGCCGATGAGCGTCGTCGGCGAGCGCCTCCAGCCGACCCTCTTCGAGCGGTCTCGACCGGGTCGTGGCGGCGATAAGATCCCCCATCCACCAAAGGACGCCCTCGATCGCCTGCCGGCCGCCGCCCGTCGCCAGACGGCACCCGCCCTGCCCGAGATCAATGAACCTGAAGTCGTCCGTCACTACGTCAACCTGTCGCAGCTGAACTACGCGATCGACACGGGCTTCTACCCCCTCGGCTCGTGCACGATGAAGTTCAACCCGAAGCTGAACGAATGGGCGGCGCGCCTGCCGGGCTTCGCGTCGCTCCACCCGCTCGCACCAGATGAGGTCGCCCAAGGCACGCTCCAGCTCCTCTGGGAGCTCGAGGGCATCCTCGCCGAGATCAGTGGCATGAAGGCAGTCACCCTCCAGCCGGCGGCCGGCGCCCAGGGTGAGCTGTGCGGCATCCTCATGATCCGGGCATATCACCGCAGCCGCGGCGACACCGAGCGGGACGAGGTCCTCGTACCGGATTCGTCACATGGGACCAATCCAGCCACCGCCACGATGGCCGGCTTCCGGACGATCACGATCCCATCGGCGGCCGACGGCGGGGTCGATGTCGATGCGTTCCGGGCCGCTCTCGGGCCCCGGACGGCCGCCGTCATGATCACCAACCCCTCGACCCTTGGCCTGTTCGAGCGGCGGATCGGGGAACTTCTCGACGCCGTCCACGAAGCGGGCGCCTTGGCCTACATGGACGGCGCCAACCTGAACGCGATCCTCGGCCGGTTCAAGCCGGGCGAGGCTGGCTTCGACGTGATGCACTTCAACGTCCACAAGACGTTCAGCACGCCCCACGGCGGCGGCGGTCCCGGTGCCGGACCGGTCGGAGTGGGTGACAAGCTCCTGCCATTCCTGCCCTCACCGCGGGTGCTCAAGGCCGCCGACGGCTCATTCCGCCTCGAGCGACCCCACGAACGCCCGAGCTCGATCGGTCGGCTGCGGAGCTTCGTCGGCAATACCGGGGTCCTCGTCCGGGCGTACGCGTACCTCCGGGCCCACGGCGGCTCCGGCCTGCGCCAGGTCAGCGACGACGCGGTACTCGCGGCGAACTACCTCAAGCATCGGGTCGGGGCCGCCTACGAGATCCCCTACGATCGGCCGTGCAAGCACGAATTCGTGGCGTCCGCGGCGGCCATCAAGCGCAAGACAGGGGTCCGGACCCTCGATATTGCCAAGCGCCTCATCGATCACGGCTTCCATCCGCCGACGATCTACTTCCCGCTGATCGTCGAGGAGGGGATGCTGATCGAGCCGACCGAGACCGAATCGGTCGAGACGCTCGACGCCTTCGCCGACGCCCTGATCGCCATCGCCGCCGAGGCCGAGACCGATCCCGAGACGATCCGGTCCGCGCCCCATACCTCCCCGGTTCGGCGGCTCGACGAGGCCCTCGCCGCCCGTCACCCGAACCTAAGGTGGCGTGGCATGGTGGGAGCGGAATCTCCTTGCCCGGACTGACGGGATCTGATAGGGCGCTGAACCTTTCGGGTTTCGGCCGCGTATCGTATAAGTAAGACAGGCGGGGGACAGCCGAACACGGAGAAGAGACGATCGACGACGCTGCGGGAGGCGCCGCGTCGACGGCCAATCAGAAGATGGACGCGGAGCTGTTGCGCCGTGTCCA
>Ga0307305_10001026_pt1 | contig 10809 bp, 10 predicted proteins | sample ER_DNA_186_FD_194512 | JGI IMG/M metagenome (GOLD analysis project Ga0307305, IMG submission 194512) | Bulk soil microbial communities from the East River watershed near Crested Butte, Colorado, United States - ER_DNA_186 | ecosystem: Environmental > Terrestrial > Soil > Floodplain | place... | reverse complement strand
GCCCGCGCCGGTCGTCGCGGATCGGCTCGATCGCGTAGATCTTGTCGGCGCGCGCGTACTTGCCGAAGCCGAGGAAGACCATCCTGTTCCCGTCTGCCATACGAGGATTATCGCCGCGACGCGCGGCGTGCGGTCGCGAAGCGACGTTCACGCGCGCGCGAGAACCCTTCCCCCACCCTGGGTGGGGCTCTCGACCCACCTCCCTCGCGGTCGAGGCTAGCGAGGTCGAGCGCGCGTGGGTGTGATTGCTTGGCGACAGTTTCGAGCCGAACCGTTCACAACGCGCGACTAGAGCGCGGCCCTAAGCGCCTCGACGACGCGTTCCTGGTCGTCGGCCTCGAGCTGCGGGAAGAACGGGAGCGCCAGGGTTCGGCTCGCGACCCCCTCGGCCACCGGGCAGGTGCCCTCGCCGAAACCGTACGTCTCGCGCATGTACGGCTGGAGATGGACGCAAGGCACGTACTCGGCCGTCCCGATGCCTTGCGCGCGCAGCTCGGTCATCACACGATCCCGGTCGGCACCCGCGGGTAGGGCGATGACGTAGACGAACCAGGAGCGCCTGTGCGTCGGGTCGTCCGCACAGAGCGGCTCGACCTCGACGTCTTCGAGCAGCTGCGTGTACCGGGCCGCAACCTCCGCCCGCAACGACAGCAGCCGTTCGAGCTTCTCCAGCTGGCCGATCCCGATTGCGGCCTGCACGTCGGTCCAGCGGTAGTTGAAGCCGACCCGCACGTGGTGGAACCAGGCGCCACCGCGGTAGTCACGCCCTTGGTTGCGCAGGCTCTTCACAAGCTGCCACTCCTCCTCGGAATGCGTGAAGACGATCCCACCCTCGCCCGTCGCGAGCTGCTTGTTCGGGTAGAACCCGAAGACGCCGGAGATGCCCTGACTGCCGACCGCCCGGCCTTTGTACTCGGCGCCGAGAGCTTCAGCCGCATCCTCGATCAGCACCAGCCCCCGCCGGTCGGAGATCGCGCGGATCTCGTCGAGCTCGCAGGGGTAGCCGAACATGTCGACCGCAACGACCGCCTTCGTGCGCTCCGTGATCGCCGCCTCGAGCGTGCCCGGATCCATGTTCAGGGTTCGCGAATCCACATCGGCGAAGACCGGGGTGGCGCCCTCCAAGATGAAGCAGTTGGCCGAGGAGACGAACGAGAGCGGCGAGGTGATCACCTCGTCTCCCGGCCCGAGCCCGGCGATGTGCGCCAGCATGTGCAGGCCCGCAGTGCCGCTCGACACCGCAGCCGCATACGGCGCGCCTACTCGCTCCGCGATCAACTCCTCGAAACGCTCGATCGTCGGCCCGAGCGAGAGCCGTCCGGAGCGCAGCACCTCGAGGACGAGCTCTTCCTCCCGCTCGTCCAAGAGCGGCCGCGCGAGCGGTATCTCGCGCGTGCCGGTGCTCAAGCCTCGGCCGGCGCGGGCGTGGCGTACTCGAGCCACTGGGCCCAGCGCTCGCTGCGGCCACGCGCGGTGTCCAGATAGGCCTCCTGGATCTCGAGCGTGATCGACCCGACCCCGATCTCCACGTCGTCCACGCTGCGCAGCGGCGTCACCTCGGCCGCGGTGCCCGTCATGAAGGCCTCGTCGGCGAGGTAGAGGTCGGAGCGGATCAGTGACTTCTCGTGCACGCGGTACCCGAGGTCCTGCGCGATCTGGATCACCGTGTCGCGGGTGATCCCCGGGAGGATCGAGGTCGCGAGGTCAGGCGTGTAGAGCTCGCCGTCCTTGACGATGAAGACGTTCTCGCCCGAGCCGTCGGCGATGAAGCCCTCGGCCGTGAGCAGGATCGCCTCGTCGTAGCCGGCGCGATTGGCCTCGGTCACCGCGAGCATCGAGTTCAGGTAGACGCCGGTCGCCTTGGCAACATGCGGGATGACGTTCGGGCCGATCCGCTGCCAGCTCGAGATCTTCGCGCTGATCCCGTTCTTGAGGCCCTCTTCGCCGAGGTAGGCGCCCCAGGGCCAGCTCATGATCACGACGTCTACCGGGTTGCCGACCGCGGAGACGCCGAGCTCGCCGTAGCCGAAGAAGGCGATCGGACGCAGGTAACACTCCGGGAGGCCGTTCACGCCGATCAGCTCGTGGCAAGCGAGTCGCAGCTCCTCGATCGAATACGGCAGCTCCATGTGCAGGAGGCGCGCCGAGTTGTCGAGGCGCTTGAGGTGCTCGCTGAGCCGGAAGACCGCGCTGCCCTTCGGGGTCTCGTAGGCACGGATCCCCTCGAACACGCCGGAGCCGTAGTGCAGGCCGTGCGCGCCCACGTGGATGCGCGCGTCGGCCCAGTCCACCAGCTCCCCGTTCATCCAGATCTTCTCGGTCTCACGCATGCAGCGAACCTCCTCCGGTTACGTCAGATGGTAGGCGGCCTCGTCGACGGCGTCCATCGGACGGGCCCGCGAGAGGCGTAGCAACTCGGTCGGCGAGAGGGCCGCCATGTGTCTGTCGGAGCCGGCCCCGATCCAGAGCACGGGCTGCCCGAGCAGGGTTCGCTCGATGAAGACCGAGGACACGCGCCGGAGCGGGAACGGAGCGACTGCGCCCGGCTCGAAGCCGGTAGCGTCCCGCACCTCGTCGGTGCCTGCGATGCGGGCGAACGGGCTCGCTGCGGCCCGGGCGATCTTCTCGGAGTCGGCGCGCCGATCTCCGGGAACGAGTACGAGCACCGAGCGGCCGCCGCAGTCGAAGAGGAGCGACTTGACGATCTGGCCGAGGTCGCAGCCGACCGCTCGGGCGGCGTCCTTGGCGGTCGGGGTTCCTTCCGCGAATTCCTCGACACGTACCTCGGCGCCGGCCTCGCGGAGGTAGGAAACAACCCGCTCGACCGGCTCTGGCCAGGTTCTGGTCGCCACGCCGAAAGGGTACCGGCGCAACCGAAATCGCCGCCGGTGCGTTTACTCCCCTAATGGCCCCAGTCGAGGAAATCGCCCGGAACGAAGCGTTCTTCCGCGCTGTCAACGAGGGCATCGCCGAGGCCTCCGAGAAGTTCGAATCGGAGGAGGCCGAGTTCCTCTGCGAGTGTGGCGACGCGCACTGCACACGTCGTCTCGAGGTGCCGCTGGACGAGTACGAGGCAGTGCGGAAACACCCGACGCGGTTCATCGTCCGGCGCGGTCACGTCGCGTCGGAGATCGAGGACCTCGTGAGGAACCGGCGGCGCTACGCGATCGTGGACAAGGTCGACCGCGTTGCCGCAAGGATCGTCAGGCGCCTGAACCCGCGCCGAGCGAGATAACGCGCGCGTCGTCGAAACCCTGCGCCCGCACGGCCTCGACCAGCTCCGGCGGCGGCTCCGTGTCGAGCGAGAGTGCCATCAGCGCCTTGCCGCCGCGCCGTGTGCGGGAGACGGCCATGTTGGCGATGTTCACGCCGGCCTCGCCGAAGAGCGTGCCGACGCGGCCGATCACGCCCGGCACGTCGTCGTAGCGGAAGAAGACCATCAACGGCGCGAGCTGCATCTCGAGCTCGAAGCCGAGCGCGCTCACGAGCCAGTGGTGGTTGTCGTTGCCGATGATCGTCCCCGCGGCGCGCACCTGGTCGCCGTTCGAGCGGATCTCCACGCGGACGAGGTTGGTGAAGTCGCGGGACCCGCGGCGCCGCTCCTCCGCGACCTCGATTCCACGCTCGGCGGCGATCAGCGGCGCGTTCACGTAGTTGACGTGCTGGTCGCTGCGTCCCTGGAAGGCGCCGTTCAGCGCGGCCGCGGTCAGAAGGCGCGTGTCGTAGCCGGATAGCGTTCCGTAGTAGGAGAGCGTGATCGTCTCCGCGCGGCCGCCCGCGAGCTCCATCGCCAGGCGGCCGAGCTTTGCGGCCAGCGAGATGAACGGGCCGAGCACCTCGAGGTCCTCCGCGCCGATCGCGGGGATGTTGACCGCGTTCGTGACGACGGCGCCCTCGAGCGCAGCCGCAACCTGCTCCGCCACGATCACCCCGGCGCGATCCTGCGCTTCCTCAGTCGAGGCGGCGAGGTGCGGAGTGACGACGACGTTGTCGAGCTCGAGCAGAGGACCTGAGTACGGCTCCTGGGAGTAGACGTCAACCGCTGCGGCGGCGATCTTCCCGGAGCGCAGCGCCTCGACCAGGGCGTCCTCGTCTACGAGCTCACCGCGGGCGGCGTTGATCACACGCGCACCGTCGCGCAGCTTCGCGATCGACTCTCGGTTCAGGAAGCCCTGCGTCTCGGGCGTGAGCGGCAGGTGCAGGGTCAGGAACTCCGCGGCGGCGAGCACCTCGTCTGGGCTCTCGACGCGCTCGGCGCCGAGCTCGCGGAAACGTTCCTTCGAGACGAACGGGTCGTAGGCGACGACGCGCATGCCCAGGCCGAGGGCGCGCCGGGCGACCTGCTGGCCGATCCGCCCGAAGCCGAGCACGCCTAGGGTCTTGCCCTCGAGCTCCACCCCGCCCCAGGCCGAGCGCTCCCAACGACCCTGCTTCAGCGCGGCGTGCGCCTGCGGGATGTTGCGCGCGAGGGCGACCAGGAGGCCGACGGTGTGCTCTGCAGCCGAGGTGACCGTCGACTCCGGCGCGTTGGCGACGACGATTCCGCGGCGCGTGGCCGCCTCGACGTCCACGTTGTCCACCCCAACTCCAGCCCGGCCGATCACCTTCAGGCGGTCGGCCTGGTCGATCAGGTCGGCGGTGAGCTTCGTCGCCGAGCGGATCACGATCGCGTCGTAGTCGCCGATCTTTCCGGCGAGATCGCCGTTCGCGTCGACGTCCACGTCGAAGCGCTCGCGCAGGAGCTCGACGCCCGCGTCGGCGATCGGCTCGCGGACGAGGACGCGCAGACGGGTCACACGGCGGTGTGCTCGAAGGCTTCGAGCGCGCGGGTGACAGCCACGCCGCGCTCGATCTCGGCGCCCAGCTCCACGAGCCCGAGCTCGACGGCTGCGAGCGCGGTCGTGATGTCGAACACGTCGTAGTAGCCGATGTGGCCGATGCGGAAGATCTTGCCCTTGAGCTCGCCCTGGCCCGGCGCGAGCGTGACGCCGTGGCGGTCGCGCAGCAGGAGCACGAGCTCGTCGGAGTCGATCCCCTCGGGCGTGCGGGCAGCGGTGACCACCGCGGAGCTGTCGTCGTCGGGCGAGGAGAGCTCGAGGCCCATCGCCTTCAGCCCTTCGCGGCAGGCGCGGCCGAGGCGCACGTGGCGTTCGAAGAGGGCCTCGAGGCCCTCTTCGAGCAGCATCCCGAGCGCGACGTTCAGCCCGGCGACGAGCGAGACCGGCGGCGTGACCGGGGCGTCGAGGGTGGCCTGGCCCTTGCGCGTGCGCTCCCAGTCCCAGTAGAAGCGCGGCGACGCGGCGGACACCGTCTTCTCCCAGGCTGCGGCCGAGGCCGAAACCATCGCCAGTCCCGGCGGTGTCATCAGCGCCTTCTGCGCGCCGGAGGCGACGACGTCGATCCCCCAGGAGTCGGTCTCGAGCGGCACCGCGCCGAGGCTCGAGATCGCGTCCACGACGCTGAGCGCGCCGGCTTCGCGAGCGGCGGCGGCAAAGGCCTGGGGATCGGAGACGACGCCGGTCGAGGTCTCGGAGTGCGTGAAGAAGACGGCAGTGGCCTCTCGCTCTCGGAGGCGCGCCGCAGTCTCTTCGGCCGAGGGAATCTCTCCCCAGGCGTAGCGCAGGTGATCCACCTCGGCGCCGTAGGCTTTGGCGATCGCGGCCCAGCGCTCGCCGAAGTAGCCGGCCGAAACGACCAGCACGGGCTCGCCGGGCGAGCAGAGGTTCGCAACCGCCGACTCCATCGCGCCGGTGCCGGAGCCCCCGAAGAGCAGCACCTCCTGCTCGGTGCGAAAAATCTCTCGCAAGCGGCCGAGGCACTCCGCGTAGAGCTTCTTGTAGTCCGGGCCGCGGTGGTGAATCACCGGCTGGGCGATCGCGGCCAGGACCTCCGGCGGCGCCGGAGTCGGCCCTGGAGTCATCAGATAGCGCTTCTCGGCCACGACCCCGAGAGTACTAGCTCGGCCCGCTATCGCCGTGACCGGCCAGGGGCCGGAACCTCCTTTGGCCGGGAGGTGTAGGAATAGCTGATGCGGCACGTTTCGAAGGAGCTCTCCCTCGGCTCGCTCGCCGCCTGTTTAGCACTTGTTGCCCCTGCATCTGGAGCGGAGAAGACCGCAAGCACGAGCTGCCCGACTCCGTCGGGGCGCACGGTGGTCCGGACGCTCCCTTTGCCTGGCCCGCCGCACCAGGTGCTGGCCCGTCGCGACACGCTTTGGGTCACGCTGCGAAGGCCCGGCGGGCGCGCGAGGGTTATCCGTCTGGACGCGCGCACGGGCCGGGTCGACCGGAGCTTCCCGCTCGAGGGCATCCCTGACAGGCTGGTCTACGGCTTCGGCTCGCTCTGGGTCCCCCAGGAGATCCCCAGCAAGCCCGGAGGGACGCTGTTCCGGCTCGACCCGCGCTCGGGACGCGTGTTGGCCGAGATCCGCGCTCCCGCGCCGCGGCTCTTTGGAGCGACGCTGACCGTGACTCCGGCTGCTGTCTGGATTGGCGGTGCCGACACGCGGCTGGACACGAGCTCGATCTTCCTTGTTGATCCGCGAAAGAACGTCGTCGTTCGCCGCTTCGGCGTGCAGGGGACGACGGTGGTGGCACTCGTGGCGCGGAGCCAGGCGGTCTGGGCGTCGGGCTGGGAGTCGATCGTGAAGCTGTCGCCGGCGGGCCGTGTTCTCTTCCGGCAGGGCATCGGCGGCGTCGCCTTCTCGATCGCGGTCGGGCCCGACGGCGTGTGGGGCGCGCAGCAGTTCTTCGGGCGCAAGTACAGGAAGCCTCAACCGCCGGCACGCCGGCTGGTGAGGGTCACGACCAGCCCGCGCCACCTCGCGGTCGTGCCGCTCGATGCCACCCCTGGCGCGGTCGCCTCCGCCGCAGGCGCGACGTGGGTCGTGTTCTTCCCGGATCAGCGCCGGCACGCCATCCTTCGGGTCTCCGGAACTCCGCCCGTGCCGGAAACGGTGCCGTTGCGCGGCGTCCCGGGAGCGATTGCGCCAACGTCCAACGGCGTCTGGGTCGCCGAGCACGACCCGAACGAGCTCAGCAAGGTCTGCTAGAGCAAGGCGCTGCGCGGGTCGACGGCCGCACCGCGAACGCGGACCTCGAAGTGGAGATGCGGGCCGCTCGCGTGTCCGGTCGCGCCGACGGTTCCCACCCGGGAGCCGATCGTGACGAGCTCTCGGCGGTGAACCGTGACGGTCGCGAGGTGCGCGTACATGGTCTTCACGCCGTTCGCGTGGGCGACGATGACGAGCTTGCCCCAGCCGCCGGCGGCGAATCCGGCAAAGACGACACGGCCGGCCGCCGCAGCGGCGACAGAGGCGCCTTTCGGCGCGACGAGGTCGATGCCGGCATGAAAGCGGTTGCCGCGAGGACCGAAGGTGTCTCCGACCGGCGCCGCGAGCGGCCAGGCGAGGGCGATCGGGCACCTCGCCGTAGAGCCTCGAAGTGCCGCGTAGGTGCTGTCGTCGGCGACACCGTCCACCTTGAGGCCGGCCCAGCGCTGGAAGCGCCGGAGAGCGAGCTCGGTGTGCACGCCGAGTCCGCCGTCGATGGTTGCCGAGGGAAAGCCGTGCCAGGCGAGCAGGAACTGAAGGGCCGCGACATCCCAGCCCGCGGCGCCGCGCGTGAGCGCCCGGCTGCCAAGCAGATGCTTGCCGTAGTCGCCGAGGGCCTGGCGGGTCTTCGTCCCCGGCACCCCGTCGACGGGAAGGCCTGCGCGGCGCTGGAAGCGCTTGATCGCCATCGTCGTGGCGGCGCCCTTGACCCCGTCGATCGATCCGGTGTAGATCCCGCGCGACTGGAGCGCGACCTGAAGGGCCGCAAGCCCGGCGTCGCGAGAGCCCAGCGCCGGAGAGGCGAGCGCGAGGGCGGCGAGCACGAACGGGAGGGCCGCAAATCTGAGACGGCAGGTGCGCATACCGCATTTTTGTCGGACGGCAGCGGCTCAGGCTTGAATTGTCGGTTGCCATAGTCCCATCGGGACTAGTAACGTCGGGACTGTATGAGCACGCAGCTCTCCGACACCGAGTACGCGGTCCTCGGGCTCCTCACCCTCGGCGAGCGGTCCGGCTACGAGCTCGACAAGCTGGCACGTCGGAGCATCGGCTACTTCTGGCAGCCCGCGAAGAGCAAGATCTACGCGATCCTCCCGCGCCTCGTCGAGCGCGGCCATGCGGTCTCGTCAGCGGTGGCGCAGGACGGCCGGCCGGACAAGCGTCTCTACCGGATCACACCGGCCGGCGAGGCCTCGCTCAGGAGCTGGCTTGTCTCCGGCGAGCCGGTGTCGCGGATGACGCGCGACGGGCTGCTGGTGAAGCTGTTCTTCGGCGGCCTCGGCGAGCTCGACGGCCTACGGGCGCAGCTCCTGGAGCGCAAGCGAGAAGCGGAGCAAAAGCTCGCCGAGCTCGAGGAGATCGACCGCAACCTTGATCGTGAGGAGGACTTCTTCCCGTACCTGACGTTGCTCCACGGCCTCGAGGTCACGCGCGCGATGATCAGGTGGGTCGACGGTGCGCTGCACGAGCTCGACCTCCATGAGGCACGGACGAGGTCGCGTGCGCGGAGCTAGCCGGATCGGAGCCCTCGCCGGGCTGGCGCTCCTTGCGCTGACCGCCTGGTACGCGGCGGCCTGGGCTTCGAGTGCGCTCACGAAGCCGAGGGTGCTCGCGAAGGTTCGAGTCGGCTCGCAGCCGCTCGGCCTGGCCTTCGGCGCCGGGGCGATCTGGGCAGCGAACTACGGCAGCCACGACGTGGCCCGCATCGACTCGGGCGCCAACAAGGTCACAGCCCGGATCCCGCTCAACGACGGCGTGTACGGCCTGGCCTTCGGCGCCGGGGCGATCTGGGTGAGCGCGTTCGACAGTCAGTTCCTCTATCGAATCGATCCGGCGACCAATCGCGTCGGCGCTCGCATCGAGGTCGGGAATCAACAGGCCGAGGTGACGGCGACCTCGAGCGCCGTCTGGGTCGCGGTGTTCGGGCAGGGCGACGTCGTCAAGGTCGACCCAGCCACGAATGCCGTCGTGGCGCGCATCCACGTGGGCGGCCAGCCTGAAGAGGTGACCCTCGCCGCCGGGGCGGCCTGGGTGCCGAACGAGAATGGCACCGTTGCGCGAATCGACCTCGCGACGAACTCCGTCGTCGCACGCATTCGCGTGGGCGCGGACCCCGACTATGCGGTCATCTGCAGAGGCCGGCTCTGGGTCACGAGCCTGCGCGGCCCGCGGCTCTCCCTGATCGACCTGGCCAAGAACCGCGTCGCCAGACAGGTGAAGGTTGGGCGCGGCAGCGCCGGGATCGCCTGCGGGCGCTCGGTCTGGCTGGCGAACTACGCCACCGGCCGTCTGCTGCGGATCGATCCTGCGACGCGCAAGGTGACCGGGCAACTCGCGCTCGGCGGGCAGCCGCGGTCAGTCCTCCTCGCGGCCGGAAGCGTCTGGGTCTCCAACCAGCGCCAGGGCACCGTCGCCCGCATCCGCGGCAGCTGAGGTTACGCCTGCATCTTCTCGCGCAGGCGCTCGCTAACGACCTTCGGGTTCGCCTTGCCGCCGGTCTCCTTCATCACCTGGCCCACGAAGAAGCCGAGCAGACCCTCCTTGCCACCTCTGAACGCCTCAACCTGCGACGAGTTCTCGCTCAGGATCCGGTCGATCACCGGGTCGAGCTCCGACGCGTCCACGATCGCGGCCTCGGCCAGATACCGCTCCGCCGAGAAGTCCGGCGACCCACTAGCCGCCAGCGCGTCGGTGAAGGCCGCGCGCGGGATCTCGCTTCGGCGCTCGATCACCTTCGCGAGCTCATCCGCGTTCACGCTCGCGGGATCCACGCCCGTCGCGGCGAGCTCGTTCATGACGACGTTGGCCACGGCGGCGCGTTCGCCCGGGATGCGCGAGTAGAGCTCGTCGCGGCCGCTCGTCACGAGCCCCTCGGCGAGCGAGAAGCCGATCTCGCCCTGCAGCCGGCGGATGCGCGTCGCCGGGGATTCCGGCAGCTCCCCGCGCAGCCGCTCGACCAGCTCGCGGTCGGGCTCCAACGGCACCAGGTCGGGCTCCGGGAAGTACCGGTAGTCCTGCGCCTCTTCCTTCGAGCGCAGCGGCGGCGCGTCCACGCGAGAGGGGTCGAAGTGGAGCGTCTCCTGGTCCACCGTTCCGCCGGATTCATAGATCCCGATCTGCCGCTCGATCTCGCGCTCGATCCCCCGCGCCGCGAAGGCAAAGGAGTTCATGTTCTTCAGCTCGGTTCGCGTGCGGAACTCCTCCCCCTCCGGCCGCACCGAGACGTTGACGTCGAAGCGCAACGAGCCCTTCTCCATCTCGGCGTCCGAGATGCCAAGCTCGACCACGGTCTGCCGGAGCAGCTGGAGGAAGCGCCGCGCCTCGTCGGCCGAGCGGATGTCGGGGGCGGTCACGATCTCCACGAGCGGCGTGCCCGCGCGGTTGAAGTCGATCAGCGAGCGGTCGGCGCCGTGGATCCGCCCTTCCGCGCCGCCGACGTGGATCGTCTTCGCCGCGTCCTCCTCGAGATGCGCGCGCTCGATCCCCACGACCGTGTCGCCGTCCGCCCCCGGCACCGCGAGCCGACCGTCCACGCAGAGGGGCTCGTCGTACTGGGAGATCTGGTACCCCTTGGGGTTGTCGGGGTAGAAGTAGTTCTTGCGGTGGAAGATCGCCCGCTCGGGCACGTCGCAGCCGAGGGCCACGCCGAGGAGGATCGTCCATTCGACCGCCTTGCGGTTCGGCACCGGCAGCGCGCCGGGGTGGGCCAGGCAGACCGGGCAGGTCTGTGTGTTCGGGCCCTCGAAATAGGCGACCGG
>Ga0307305_10001024_pt1 | contig 10834 bp, 12 predicted proteins | sample ER_DNA_186_FD_194512 | JGI IMG/M metagenome (GOLD analysis project Ga0307305, IMG submission 194512) | Bulk soil microbial communities from the East River watershed near Crested Butte, Colorado, United States - ER_DNA_186 | ecosystem: Environmental > Terrestrial > Soil > Floodplain | place... | reverse complement strand
CGAACCGTCCGCAGCGCAGAGGAGAGGAAGACTGGTGACCTACGCCGATCGCATGCTGAGCTGCGTCGACTGCGGGGTGGAGTTCATCCACTCGGCCGCCGACCAGGAGTACTACGTGCAGAAGGGGTTTGCGTCTGACCCCAAGCGCTGTGCGAGCTGTCGAGCGAGCCGCCGCGCCAGCCGTGATACCGGCTATGACGTCCAAGACATCGGTGGACCACGCGGCTACGAGCGCGGCGACGACCGTGGGGCTCGCGAGTATTTCGCCGTCATCTGCTCGTCATGCGGCAACCAGGCGCAGGTCCCGTTCAAGCCGCGGATGGATCGCCCGGTCTACTGCTCCGACTGCTTCCGCCAGGTGAAGCCGGACTGACGGCCGGAGGGCGGCCGGTCCCCGCCCGAGGAACGCCCGCCGCTAGAGACGGAAGATGTCGCCGGATCGGAAGCGCTCTCGGCGGTGGCCGCGCCAGACCGTGACACGGGCCCGGCCGTGGACCTGCCACGAGCCGTCGCGACCGACCGCCGCGGTCTCCTCGTCGATGCCGAGGATGGCCGTGCCGCGCGGCGCTTGCAGGGCCAGCAACGCCGAGAACGCCTCCGGCCACGCGTCGTAGTGGGGCAGGACGGACGCGTCGGGCACGATCCCGAGGCCGGCCCGCCAGCGAAGCGGCCAGAACAGCCGGCGGCTGCGAAGATCGAAGTGGCGACCCGTCAGGGCCATCGCCCCGGCCGAGCAGCCGGCAAGGGTGGCGCCGCGGTGGTGCGCGGCCACGAGTGCGCGCCCGACGGCGGTCCCCTCGAGGATCGCCGACAGGTAGCCGGGCTTGCCGCCCGAGAGATAGATGAGGTCCGCCTCGCCGATCGCCTGGACGTGACCGTCGTCATCGGCGTCGGCGCGGTCCCGGACGAGGATCGGCTCGACCTCCGCACCCAGCTGGCTGAAATGCTCGACGCCCATCGAGGCCCAGCGTTCGAAGACGTCGGCACCGTCGGGAAAGGAGGCGGTCGGCAGGATTGCCACCCTCGGCCGGGCACGGCCGGTCGCGGCGAGCAGGCCCGCGTCGACGTGATTCATGGCGGGCAGGAACTCGCCCGACCCCACCAGCGCGACCGGTCCGGGCATGCCTCGGAGCATACCCGCGCATGTGCGAAACTGCGCGCCAGTGACTCGGACACAACGCTGGACACTTGCGGCGGCGATTCTCGGCTCCGGGATCGTGTTCCTCGACGGGACGATCGTGAATATCGCCCTCAAGAAGATCGGGCAGGAGCTGCCGACCTCGTTCCTCGGCGTCTTCGAGGGCCAGGCGTACGTCCAGAGCGGCTACCTGGCGGTCCTCGCGGCCCTCCTGATCATTGCCGGCGCGCTTGCCGACGTCTACGGCCGGCGGCGGATCTTCGTCATCGGCCTGCTCGGCTTCGGCGCGACCTCGATCCTGTGCGGGATCGCGCCAACCCTCGAGTTCCTCGTCCTGGCCCGAATCCTCCAGGGCGCGGCCGGAGCCCTTCTCGTCCCGGGCTCGCTGGCGATCATCACGGCCACGTTCGACGGGGCATCGCTGGCTCGCGCGTTCGGGTTGTGGGCGTCGGCCACGTCAACGCTGACCCTGCTCGGCCCCATCGTCGGTGGCCTCATTGTCGACAAGTTCTCGTGGCGGCTGGCCTTCCTGCTCAACATTCCACTCGTGGCGATCGCCGTGTGGGCCTCGATCCGCCACGTCGCCGAGTCGCGCGACCCCGAGGCCGATCACCGTTTCGATTGGATCGGCGCCATCGTCGGGGCCGGCGCGATCGGCGGGCTGGCCTTTGGTGCGATCCGCGGCCAGCAGCGGCAATGGAGCGACAGCGTCGCGTGGATCTCGCTGGGGGTCGGCCTCGTCTGCCTCGTCCTCTTCCCGATCCTCATGGCCACCCGACCCAGGCCGCTCGTCCCGCTGTCTCTCTTCCGGATCCGCAACTTCGCCGTGATCAACCTCTCGACATTTCTGATCTACGGCGCCCTCTATGTCTCGTTCACGTACACTGCGCTGCTCTTCCAGGGGACGCTCGGCTACAGCGCACAGGGGGCGGCCATCGTCGGACTGCCGAGCGGCATCCTGCTGGCATTGCTGTCCGCCCGGATCGGAGGCCTGGCCGGTCGCTTCGGGCCTCGTATCTTCCTGGTCGTCGGCCCGCTCATCATGGCCGCGGCCCTGCTGTGGTATGCCCGGATCCCGGCGTCCTCCGCGCCATGGTTGGCCGACCTCGGCCGCCCCGAGACCCTCATTCCACCGGTCGATGTGCTCATCGACGTCCTGCCGGCGGTGATCCTGTTCGGGATCGGGATCTCGATGGTCGTCGCGCCCCTCACGAGCACGCTGATGGGTTCGGTCCCGGCGAACCACTCGGGGCTCGGATCGGCGATCAACAACGCCCTGGCGCGGGTCGGCCAGCCCCTCCTCGGCGCGCTGATCTTCGTCGCCATCACGGCCTCGTTCTACTCATCCCTGGCGTCGCGGGCTCCCGGTCTCGATCCGGCCGATCCCGCGGTTCGGGCGGCGATCGTGCCGCTCAATCCGCCAAAGGCCGGCGTCCCTGCCGACGAAGCCGCCGCGGCGAAGGAGGCCTCGATCGATGCCTTCCACCTTGCGTCGCTGACGTCGATGGGCCTGCTCATCGCCGGGGCGGCGGCGAACGGCATCGGTTTGCGGTCGAAGCGGACCGCCAGACGCCCGGAGGCAGACGGCGGATAGACCTGGGGCATGAACGACGGACCGGGTAGCCGCGCTACCCGGTCCGTGGACGATCGCGGTGGCGGATGTTCAGGCCGGCGGCAGGTCGTCCGTGTCCGACGGGGGCTCGTACGCTGCGGGCGGCGGGGCAACGGGAGCCGCTGGAGGCGGGGCCGCCGGGGGCGGCGAGGAGGCGGGAGCCGAGGTCGTCGCCGGCTTCGTCAGCTGATACTCCTGCCAGCTCCCCCAGATCATGAGGGCCGCCCCGACGGCCGTGACGATTGCGGCAATGATCGCCGCCCCCAGGAAGCTGCCGAACCCAGCCAGCTGCAACCATTGCACGAGGCCAAGCAAGGCGAGCAGGGCGACGATCGCGCTGATGCCGAGGTTGATCAACGGGACCGGGGCCGGCCAGGTGATGTTCTGATTCGGCGAGTACTTGAGGAAGAGGATCACGAGGACGGCAATCGCCCCGAGAAGGGCGATGGTGTTCCCGCCGAGCCCGAAGGATCCGGCGAGGCCGATGATCCAGCCGAGCGCGACAACCAACGCTCCGATCGCGGTCAACCGCTCTCGCGGATTGAGCTTGTTCCAGACTTCCTGGACCTGTGGCACCAGTTCGCCTCCCTTCGCTCGAGCCCGCCGTTGCGCCGGCGGGAACGTGTCCCCTTGCGCGCTAGGGTACTCATCGCGTCGACCGATTGCCAGACCCCACCGCGTTCCTGTCCGATACTGCCGCCATGAGCCGGAGCACGCCACGCGACTGGGATGCCGCGACATACGACCGGGTCGCGAACCCGATGACGACCTGGGGCACGGCCGTCCTCGACCGGCTTCCCCTCCGCGGCCACGAGCGCGTCCTCGACGCCGGTTGCGGCAGCGGCCGGGTCACGGAGCTGCTGGCGGAGCGCCTGCCGCGAGGATCCGTCGTCGCCCTGGACGGATCGCCGGCCATGATCGATGGAGCCCGATCGCGGCTCGCCCGGTTTGGTACACGGATCGAATTCCTCGTCGCCGATCTGGAGCGCCCGATCCCGCTCGCCGAACCGGTCGACGCGATCCTCTCGACGGCGACCTTTCACTGGGTCCCCGATCACGATGCGCTCTTCCGCCATCTCGCAGCCGTCCTCCGGCCCCGTGGCGCGCTGGTCGCCCAGTGCGGCGGCGCGGGCAACATCGCGTCCGTCCAGCGGGTGCTGGCGTCGATCGGCGACGGCTGGCTCGGACCGGTCCACTTCGAGACTCCCGAAGCCACGACCGATCGACTCGCCGCGGCCGGCTTCACAGACATCCGCTGCTGGCTGACCGAGGAGCCGACCCGCTTCGAGCCCGGCGAGCCGTTCGAGGCGTACCTGCGGGCGGTCATCCTTGGCGCACACCTCGAACGTCTCGCGCCGCGCGAACGCGATTCGTTCGTCCGCGAGGTCGCGTCGCGACTTTCCGAACCCGCGATCGACTACGTCCGCCTCAACATCGACGCCGTTCGGGCCTAGACCGCGCCTCGGGTCCGGAACGCCTCGCCGTGGCCGGGGATCACGATGTCTGCCGCTTCGAGGACCCGCTCGCGTTGGAAGTCGAGCACGGACTGGTCCGGTGCATACGGGTCGATCTCCGGCGTTCGGTCGGGGAACCACCACAGATGGGTAAGCGCGTATACACCGTCGTCGGCCTCGACGATCAGCGACGCGTCCTCCTCGGAATGGCCGGGCGTCAGCCAGAGCTGTGTCCCCGGCGTCATCCGCCACCCGTCGCCGCCATGGTCGAGCCACAGGTCGTCCCGGTAGCGGGCCCAGAAGTCGATGATCTCCGCGTTCGGGAAGAGCGCGATGTTGACGGTGTGATCGGGATGGTGATGGCTGAGGAAGACGTGGGTGACCGCTTCCGGCGCGACGCCAAGTGCGGCCAACGGGTCGAGGATGAGGCCGCGGTTCGCGACGAGACCCGGATCCGCGACGATCAGGGCATCGCCGTCGCGGATGAACGTGACGCTGCTGCCGACGTGTGATCCCTCGGGTGATGCCTCGCGGACATAACCCGGGTGGATGAGATGGACGCTGGTCATTGCGTCTGGATGGTAGTCATACGCCGCGAGTCGATGGCGGCGATCCGGCGTATCCGCGGTCGGCCGAATGACGTAGTGCGATTGGCGTCTCGCGTCGGTGGGACCGACGGCGTTGCTGGGCGATGCTTCAGCCGTGATCCCGACCACCGGGATACGGAAAGGAGAGACCAGAACGTGAACGCCATCGCAAGCTACCTCGTCGCCGACCACATCAATACCCTGCTGGCCGAGTCAGCAGCCAACCGTCAGGCCAAGCTCGCCAAGCGCACCGATCGGGCGAATCCGCTCGCTTCCGCCCTCAGGACGGTTCGGTCGCTCCTCGCCACCCCGGCCGACAAGCCCATCGCGCTCCCGACCCTCAGCGACTACCCGTACCGGAGCTGATCCTCCTCGGCTCCTTCGATCCCGCCTCCCACAAAGCGCCCGTCCGCCCGACGGGCGCTTTGTCACGTCCGCGGCGTGCCCGGGAGATCACCCGGGACGTCGACGTCGAGGAGGGTCGCCGCGGTCGGGTCGAGCGGTCGCCACTCGCCTTCCGCCACCGACAGGACGCTGAGGGTGCGGATCAGTGCGAGAAGGCTTCGCTCGCCCTCCCCCAGCAGGTGACGTGCGGACTGCGTCGCCGCCCCATTGCGAAGCACGCACGGCAGCGGCCGCATCTCACCGCGCTGGACCAGGACGACCGCATCGCGCGCTCCCTCATAGGCATCGAGTCGTCCGATCATCATCCGGAGAACGCCCGGAGCGAGCGTCGGCATGTCCGCACCGACAACGATTGCGATCGGCTCGCGTGCGACTTCGAGGCCTGCGAGCAGGCCGACAAGCGGCCCCCCGAATGGCTCCGGATCGATGGCCCTCTGGACCGGCACGCCCGCGGCCGGCAACTGCCGATCGTCGCCAGGTGCGACGACGACGATGACCTCGGTCGACACGGGCGCGACGCCCGAGACCGCCCGCGCGAGCAGGGTCGAGTCGCCGTAACGCGCCGCCAGCTTGTCGGACCCGAACCGGCTCGATCGGCCACCCGCCAGGACGATCGCGGAAACGGATCCCGCGGCTTCATGCTCGGTCTCGTTCGGTCCCGGCCCCGTCTCGCTCGTATCGCTCATCGGCGGCCGCCTGGCACGCCGGCCGTGGCCGCGCGGGGGCCGGGGACATGGCCGCCGGGGGTCCGGCGGAGCACACCCCGCCGGTCGAGATCCTCGAGGATCGCCATCACGTACTTGCGGCTCGTCCCGGTCGCGTCGCGAAACGCGGCCGGCGTGAGTGGCGCGACGCCCGCGAGGGTGATCGCCGTGTCCTGGAGCGTGGCGTAGGTCGTCGCCGCGTAGGCGAGATCGTCGTCGAGGCGCACGATCCGCTCGGCACCCTCAAGAACACGGATCCCGTCGGCCGGGCAACCGACCGCGCGGGCGGCTTCCGCCAGCGATGGCGGCGCGAGGACGTCGAGGGCTTCGACGAGGCGATCCATCGCGGCGAGCACGGCCGCCGACGGACCGACCGGGGCGTGGCCCTGGAGACTGACCGTATCCCCGACCCGTTCCAGTGCGCCCTCTGCGACGAGTTCGTCGATCGCATGCGTCGCGGCGTCGCGCGCGGCGTCTGGTGCCAGCCGGACCGTCCGTCGGAGGCTCGTCGCGGCGGCCGCGCGCAGCTCGGCGAGGGTCCGCTCGGTCGATGCCCGATGGATCTCCGCGAGGATGGCCGCGCGAAGATCGGCCGCGACATCAGGCGCGAGCCGGACGTGACCGTCAACCAGGGCACCGTGCAACTCGAGACGCGCCGCCTCGGTCGCGCCGGTAGTCGCGGTCGCGTCGGCAGCCACCGCTGCGGCCAGCGCGGCGAGCCGTTCCTTGGTGATCCGGCGCCGCCCAACCCCGCGCGGCGGCTCGACGTCGAGAACCCGCCCCCCGGCAAGCGTCTCAGCCGGCGATGCGCGGCGGAGGACGAATCGGTCTCCCGGAGCCAGTGCAACCAATCGCTCGAGTCGCAGGATTGCCCCCGTCTCGCCGCCTGGAAGCTCGACGTCGTCGCGGCCGTTCCTCCCAACGGTCGCCCCGACCTGCTCCGTTGCGATGTGGAGACGCACCCGCGCGCGATCCGACGGGATCGCGCGCGCCCGGCCGGGGAGGCCGCCGGATGGAGGGCGACGAGGATCCGGTCGCTCGCCGCCAGTTCCGGGTCCCCGGTCAGGACCATCCCGCGATGGACCTCCGACACGTCGGCGCCGGCGAGGTTGAGAGCGGTCCGCCCGGCAGCCGCCCGCTCGACGGCCTCGCCGTGGACCTGGACTTCTCGAACCCGGACCTCCCGACCGCCGGGCAACAGTCTCAGCGTGTCGCCACGGCTGACTCCACCGCCGCGGAGCGTGCCGGTGACGACCGTGCCGCGGCCCTTCATGCTGAATGCCCGGTCGATCGCCAGCCTTGCGGGTCTTCCGCGGGCATTGCCGGCCATGAGGCGTTCGCGCAGCCGCTCCAACTCGCCAAGTAGCTCGGGCAGGCCCGCGCCGGTTGCCGCCGAAACCGCCAGGACATCGCTGCCCGCCAATCGTGTCCGGGCAAGGAGCCGGGTTGTCTGGTCGATGACCTCGGCGACGCGCTCAGGCGAGACCGCATCGATTTTGGTGACCACCGCAAGGCCGTCTTCGATCCCCAGCGCGTCGAGCAGCTCGAGGTGTTCGATCGTCTGTGCTCGCGGCCCGTCGTCGGCGGCGACGACGAGCATCGCAGCATCGATCTCGCCGGCCCCGACGAGCATGTTGCCGACGAGCCGATCGTGGCCGGGGACGTCGACGAAGTCGAGCTCGAAGCCGTCCGGGAGGCGAAGATGGGCGTAGCCGACATCGATCGTCATGCCGCGTCGGCGTTCCTCGGGCAAGCGATCGGCATCGATGCCCGTCAGCGCATGGAGAAGCGTCGTCTTGCCGTGGTCGATGTGCCCGGCAGTTCCGACGACGACGGTCATGGCCCGACCGCGCCTCCGCCGGCCGTGCGTTCGCGGAGCGCGCCTCCGCCGGCCGTGCGTTCGCCGAGCGCCGCGACGATAGCCTCCGCGAGCACGTCGTCGAGACCCGGATCGACCGTCCGGAGATCGAGGATCACCCGACCTCCATCGATCCGACCCACCACCGACGGGTTCCCTCGCCGCAGGGCCGCAAGCATCCGGTCCGCCGATCGACCGCCGAGGGCGATCCCGAATGACGGCAAGGTCTCCCCTGGCAGCGACCCTCCACCGACCGTCGCCGCAGTGGCGACGACCTCCGCCCGATCGCCGACAACCCGAGCCAGCACCGACGCCCGCGCCCGCAGGTCCTCCGGTCTCGCGGCGATCATCCGCCAGACGGGGATCTCGGTTTCCGCCCGGCCGGCCCGGTACAGGGCCAGTGTTGCCGCAACGGCCGCCAGCGTCACCTTGTCCGGCCGCATCGCCCGGGCCAGCGGATCGCGCCGGATCCGGGCGATCAGGTCCGCTCGCCCGACGATCAGCCCGGCCTGCGGCCCGCCGACGAGCTTGTCGCCGCTGAAGGTCACGAGGTCCGCGCCGGCCGCCAGGCGCTCGGTCGGCGTCGGCTCGTGGGCCAGGCCGTAGCGTTCCGTCGGCAGCAACGCGCCGGAGCCGAGATCGTCGACGACGATCGCGCCGTGCCGGTGGGCAAGATCGGCGAGGGTCGACGGGTCGGGCGCCTCGGTGAAACCCTCCTGGCGGAAGTTGGAGGGGTCGACGCGAAGCACGAGTCGAGCCCGGCCCTCGGCGAGCGGCGGCTCGAAATCGGCCGCTCGCGTGCGGTTTGTCGTGCCAACCTCGATCAGCTTCGCTCCGGCCCGCCGGACGATCTCCGGGATCCGGACGCCGCCACCGATCTCGACGAGCTCCCCGCGGCCAACGACGACCCCGCCGCCCCTCCCCGCCAGACCGACGGCGAGCGCGAGCGCCGCCGCGTTGTTGTTCGTGACCAGCGCGTCCTCCGCCCCGGTCAACACGACGAGGTGATCCTCGGCCTGACGGAAGCGGGCGCCTCGTCGGCCGCTGTCGCGGTCGAGCTCGAGGAGCAGGTAGCCGCCGGCCGCCGCGACGGCCGCCTCGATGGCCGCCGCCGGCCACGGCGCTCGCCCGAGGTTCGTGTGGACGATGACGCCGGTCGCGTTGATGGCCGTCGCGAGTCTCGGGGCGGTCAGGGCTGCGAGTCGGACGGCGGCCTCTTCGCCGAGTGCCTCCGCCGTCCTGGGCTCGCCGCCGGCGGTGAGCCGCTCCCGCTCCGCGTCGACGACCGCCCTAGCCACGTCAAGGATCGCGGCGTGGCTCGTCCGGTCCGCGACGAGGCCGCGCGCAGCGGCCAGCACCTGCTCGACGCTCGGTGGATGCGGCCGGGTCTCCGTCGACATGGATCCTCCTGGCGGGAGCGCATGGGAGTCGAACCCACTGCGCCGCGCCGGGCGCCGCGCCACTGGTTTTGAAGACCAGGGGGCCCACCGGGACCCGACCGCTCCCATTGGATCTTACTTGCAGGGAACGGCTGTCGCGCCTGGACGCCGATGGGCGCGTTGCCGGCTGCGCTGCTCGCTCACGGGCGTTTGAAGCCCGCTCGCTCCGCTGCTCGCCGGCGCCTTCTCCTCGACGCCCATCCGCGACGAACGCAGTCAGGGAAATCGACGTCTTTCGTCCGTGGTCGTCGACCCCATCTCGCGGCACCGCGCCTATCATCCGCTTATGAGCGCCATTGAGACCTTGCCCCCGATCCGCCTGACCGAGCTGACCGACTGCGGTGGCTGCGCCGCCAAGCTGGGCGCCGACCTGCTGGCCGACGCGCTATCCGGGCTGGGTGTCGGGCCTGGTGTCCCCGCCGCTCCGGACGAGCTGATTGCCGGCTTGACGCCGCCCGACGACGCGGCCGCCTATCGAATCTCCAACGATCTCGCGATCATCGGCACGCTCGACTTCTTTCCCCCGCTCGTCGACGACGCGCGGACGTTCGGCGAGACCGCGGCGGCTAACGCTCTCAGCGACGTGTTCGCGATGGGCGGCCGGGTCCTGTTCGCCCTGTCGATCGCGGCGTTTCCCGAAGTGTTGCCGCGGGACACGCTCGCCGCCGTGTTCGAAGGTGCCGCCTCGAAGGTTCGCGAGGCCGGTGGAACGCTGGCGGGTGGCCACACGATCCGCGACGCAGAGCCGAAGTACGGCCTCGCGGTGATCGGCGCCGGGCACCCAGACCGGCTGCTTCGGAAGGGCGGGGCCCGGCCGGGAGACACGCTACTGCTGACGAAGCGGCTGGGAACAGGCCTGCTCGTGAGCGGTCACCGCCAGGGCAAGGCAACCGAGGAGGCCTTCGAGGGCGCGGTCGACCAGATGCGGACCCTGAACCGGGCAGCCTCGGAGGTCCTCGTTGCCAACGGGGTCTCAGGCGCGACCGACGTCACCGGGTTTGGGCTGCTGGGGCACGGTCTCGAGATGGCTCGCGCCTCGGGGACAGCGTTCGTGTTCGACGCCGCCTCCCTGCCGGACCTCCCGGGCGCGCTGGAGCTCGCCCGGGCCGGCGTCGAGACCGGCGGCGCAGCCCACAACCGGCGCTTCGTCCTGCCGGCGCTGGCCGTCTCCGACGGCGTCGCGGCCGAGCTCGTGACCCTCGCCCATGACCCGCAGACCTCGGGCGGTCTGCTCGCGGCCATACCGGCCGATCGAATCGCGGCCGTCGAAGGTGACCTCCAGGCTGCCGGTGTCGAGAGCTGGCGAGTCGGCCGGGTGGAGGCTGTCGATGGCCCTCACGTCGAGCTCCGCGCCTGAGCTCGCGTCCCGCATCGTCGCCCTCATCCCGGGCTACAACGAGGGTCCCCGGATCGGGAGCGTGGTGCGGGCCGCGCTCGAGCATCTGCCCGTGATCGTGGTGGACGACGGCTCGACCGACGACACAGCGGCCCGGGCGCGCGAGGCGGGCGCGACCGTCATCGAGCAGCGCCCGAATCAGGGCAAGGGTGCCGCCCTGCGATCCGGCTTCGTGCGCGGTATCACCGCCGGCTACGACGCCGTCCTCACGCTAGACGCGGACGGCCAGCATGACCCGACC
>Ga0307305_10001022_pt1 | contig 10838 bp, 11 predicted proteins | sample ER_DNA_186_FD_194512 | JGI IMG/M metagenome (GOLD analysis project Ga0307305, IMG submission 194512) | Bulk soil microbial communities from the East River watershed near Crested Butte, Colorado, United States - ER_DNA_186 | ecosystem: Environmental > Terrestrial > Soil > Floodplain | place... | reverse complement strand
GCCGTCAACCCGTCCGTCCCGCACCGCTCCCCGGCGCGTTAGGCGGCCCAGGCGGCAATCGATTGCTAACGGGCGACCGTCCCGCGGAAACGCTGAGGCGGGCCCGCGACGGGCCCGCCGATATTTTCTCCGAAGCGATCTGATGCGGCTTTGGTAACAGGTTGGGCACCCGGCATTGACAAAGGATCGGCATGGGGGCCAGTGTCGGGGATGCAAACGATTGTGACCAGATTGCCGTAGCTGGATTTTGTCATGGCACCGAGGGAGGGACCTGGCGACATGGCTGGACGTGACGACACGCACCGGCTCGGCTGGCTGGGCGTCGGTCGCATGGGGATGGAGATGGGTCGCCGGCTTCTGGACGGCGGCTGTGATCTCGCCGTCTTCAACCGCTCCATGGGCAAGGCCGAGCCGCTGATCCGGCTGGGCGCCAAGCCCGCGGGCAGCGCCGCGGAACTGGCGGCCAGGGACATCGTCTTCATCACCGTCGGCTCGTCTGACGATCTCATCTCCGCGGTGCTGGGCCCTGACGGGCTCATGTCAGCTCCCGGGGCGGCCCCCCGGGTGCTCATCGATTGCTCTACCGTGTCGGCCGGGGCCTCGGCCCGGGTGCGGGCCGAGATCGCCGGCCGCGGCACGGCCCTGCTGGCCGCGCCGGTGATGGGCAATCCCAAGGTGGTGCGGGCCGGGAAGATGACGGCCGCCGTCTCCGGCCCGCGCGACGCGTTCGACCTGGCGGAGCCGTACCTGGACATGCTGGGCCGCGGCGTCACCTACGTGGGTGACGGCGAGGAGGCCAGGACGGTGAAACTCTGCCACAACCTCATCCTCGGCGTGGTGGCCCAGTCGCTCGCCGAGATCACGGTTCTCGCGGAAAAGAGCGGGATCAGCAGACAGGCGTTCCTCGAATGCCTGAACAAGAGCGTGATGGGTTCGCTGTTCACCGGATACAAGACGCCGGCTTACGTGAACCTCGATTTCGAACCCACGTTCACCGCCACGCTGCTGCGCAAGGACTTCGACCTTGGGCTGGCCGCCGCGCGGGAACACGAGGTGCCGATGCCGGTCGCTGCGGTGGTCCACCAGCTGATCCAGGGTCTGGTCGGACGCGGGTACGGCGAAGCCGACTTCGCCGCCCTGCTGCAGCAGCAGGCGGATTCCGCGGGCCTGGCGCTCGTCAGCGAGCACGCGGATGTGTCCGACGGGCTCGGCACCAGCGAAACCTGATCCGTGACCATCCCGTACGAGGAGAAAGGAGGCCCCGGGCGTGAGATCCCACCCCGTCTGGCTCTCCAGGCATAACCTCGCCCTGAGCGCGGCAGCAGTCCTTTCGGCCTGCCTCGTGGCAGCTTGCAGCAGCGGCGGCAGCAGTAGCAGCACAGGAAACACGAGCACGTCCAGCCCGGCAAACACCAAGCCGATCCTGATCGGCGCGTCCCTGTCGCTGACCGGCGACTTCTCCGCCGACGGCCAGGCCTTCCAGAAGGGCTACCAGCTGTGGGCCGCCGACGTGAACTCCAGCGGCGGCCTGCTCGGCCGCCAGGTCCAGCTCAAGATCCTCAACGACAACAGCTCGCCCACGCAGGTGCAGACGAACTACCAGACCCTGTTCGCCTCCGATAAGGTGGACCTCGCGTTCGGGCCCTTCTCCTCGCTGCTGACCACGCCGTCGGCCTCGGTCGCGGCCAGGTACGGCTACGCGATGATCGAGGGCGCGGGCGGAGCGCCTTCGGTGTTCGCCAGCCCGGCCAACCAGTCGGCGCACAACATCTTCGACGTCAGCCTGCCGATCGAGGACGAGTTGATCCCGTTCGTCAACTGGGTCGCCTCGCTGCCGCCCGGCCAGCGGCCGAAGACGGCGGCCTATCCGATGGCCGACGACCCGTTCGCCGACCCGCCGGTGCAGCTCGCCCAGTCCAGGCTGAAGGCACTCGGGGTGAAGACGGTGTACTCGAAGATCTTCCCGGCCGAGAACGCCTCGTACAAGCCGGCCGCCGACCAGGTGGCCGCGACCGGTGCGCAGGCCGTGGTCCTCGGCTCCACCGACGTTCCCACGGTGGCCGCGTTCATGCAGGCGTTCGAGCAGCAGCACTACAACCCGAAGATGTTCATCTGCGCGGCGGGCCCGGACCAGGGCGCCGCGTTCACCTCCGCGGTGGGAAAGAGCAACGCGACCGGGATGATGGTGCCCAACGGCTGGTACCCCGGGTACCAGAACGCGGCCAGCCAGAAGATGGTGCAGGATTACGTGGCCAAGTACGGCGGGTCCCCGTCGGACATCAACGCCGACGTGGCCGAGGGCTATGCGGTGGGCCAGGTGGCGGCCCAGGCGGTAACCGCCACCAAGGGCACCAACAACGCGAAGATCATCAGCTACCTGCACAGCGGCGTAACGCTGAGCAGCGTCCAGGGACCGGTGAGGTTCGACAACTTCGGCAAGAACTCCAGCGCCGCGGCGTTCACCTTCCAGTGGCAGCAGCAGGGCGCCGCGTACAATCAGATCCTCCCGGTCAGCACAGCCGGCTCGGTGGCAGTCATCAACCCCAAGCCGAACTGGACCAGCTAGCCCGATGGCACGCCAGATCTACCAGGCTATTGTCGATGGCATCCTCGTTGGCGGCGTCTACGCCTTGATGGCCGTCGGCCTGACGCTGATCTTCGGCGTGCTCGACATCATCAACATCGCCCAGGGTGTCCTGGTCATCCTGGGCGCTTATCTCAGCTACACGCTGTCGGTGCGGATCCACCTCGACCTGTTCCTCGGGCTGCTGATCACCGTGCCCGCGATGTTCGTGATCGGCGTCGTCATCCAGTGGGCGTTCATCCGGCGGCTGCGCGGCCGGGAGCGGACATCGATGACGCTGCTGGTCACCTACGCGGTCGCGCTGATCATCGAGGGGATTCTCTACGAGATCTACGGGCCCAACCCCAAGCAGCTCAACGCCTCGTACGTGCAATCCAGTCTGCACGTGTTCGGCTTCTACCTGTCCTACATCTACCTGTACGGCTTCGCGCTGGCGCTGGTGCTCATCGCGGCCATCTACGCGCTGCTGTACCGGACCATGTTCGGGCGCAGCGTGCGGGCCACGATGCAGGACCACACGGCGGCGCGGCTCATCGGCATCGAGGTGAACCGCGTCGCCGCGCTCACCTTCGGGGTCGGCGTCGCGGTGACCGCGGCAGGCGGGATGATGTTCGGCGCCACCAACGCCTTCAACCCCAACAGCGGCTACGACCTGATCTCGCGGCTGCTCGCGATCATCATCCTCGGCGGCCTGGGCAGCATCGGCGGAGCGCTGGCCGCGTCGGTCTTCATGCTCACCCTGGAGTCGCTGGTCACCATCTGGTCGCCGGAGTGGGCGATCGTCGTGTTCTACGCTGCCCTGGTCCTGGTGCTGCTGATCCGCCCGACCGGGTTCTTCGGCCGGCAGCCGGTGCGAGCGCAATGACCGGCCCGATGATGAGCAGCGTGAGCAGGCAGCGCGCTGCGGCCGGGCTGGCGCTGGTCCTCCTGGCCGTGGTGGCCATCGTGTTCCCGGTGGTGTTCAGCAGCCCGGTGGTCACCAACTACGCGGTCTACGCGCTGATCTTCATGGCCGTGGTCACCGCATGGAACATGTTCTCCGGCTTCTCCGGTTACATATCGCTCGGCCAGGCGGTGTTCTTCGGCAGCGGCGCCTACGCCGTGGGCATCGCGGCCAAGGCCTGGCACATCAATGGCGTCGGCGTGTTCGCACTGCTGCCGCTGGCCGCGGCGGTGGGAGCGGTGATCGCGGTGCCGTTCGGCCTGATCGCGCTGCGGGTGCGCAGGCATACGTTCATCGTGGTCACGATCGCGGTGTTCTTCATCTTCCAGCTGATGGCCTTCAACCTGAACTCTTTTACCGGCGGCACCATAGGGGTGTCGGCGCCGTTCCTGCCCTGGACGCCGACGGCCTTCAACGACCGCTTCTACTACATCACGCTGGCCTGCGCCGTGGTCGCGGTTGTCATCGCGGTCCTGGTCCGGCGGTCCAGGTTCGGCCTGCAGCTCCGGGCGATCAAGGACGACGAGGACCGAGCCCGCGGATTGGGGGTGCGTACCATGCGGGTCAAGCTGGCCGCGTTCGTGCTGTCCGCGACGATCACGGGCCTGGTCGGCGGGGTGTGGTTCCTGTATCTGACCCAGGTCCTGCCGCAATCGGGCTTCGACCCGCTGTTCGACCTGTCCCTGGTGCTGATGGCGTTCCTGGGCGGTCTCGGGACGATCTCCGGCCCGATCATCGGCGCGCTCATCATCGAACCCGGGCAGCTCTACCTGACCATCAAGTACACCAACGGCTATCTCAGCGAGATCCTGCTCGGCGCGCTGTTCCTGCTCATCGTGCTGTTCGTGCCGCGAGGCATCGTCCCGACCGCGGGGGAGTGGGTACGCAGGATCCGGACCCGGGGCCGTCCCGCAGTGCCTCCCGCGAGCCAAAGGGCGCCGGCGGCGACTGGACTGAGGAGCGAGGAGCCTGCGACGAGCGACGAGGGAAGGAGCCGCCTCAAGAGGCGCCCGGAGGCGAGCGGGACGACAGAGCGAGCGGGGGGGACAATTTGACCGCACTGCTGCGCACCGAGGGCATACGCAAGGCCTACGGCGGCGTACACGCGCTCGACACCTGCACGGTGGAGGTCGAGGAGGGCACGGTAGCGGGGCTGATCGGGCCGAACGGGTCGGGCAAGACCACGCTATTCAACGTCATCACCGGGTACGCCAAGGCCGACGCGGGGCACGTGTACCTGGCCGACAGGAAGATCACCAACGCCTCCCCGGACAAGGTCTTCGCCCTCGGGATCGGCCGAACCTTCCAGCTGACCAGGATCTTCGCCAGCCTCACCGTGCTGGAGAACATGCTCGTGGCGTCGCCGAACGGGCGTGCCGCGGCCCGTAGGCGCGCGATGGAGCAGCTGGACTTCGTCGGCATCGCCGGGCACCACGCCGAGCTGGCCGGCACGCTCTCCTACGGTCAGCGCAAGCTCCTCGAGCTCGCCTACGTGCTGGTGGCGGACCCTGCCGTCATCTTGCTCGACGAGCCGGCCGGCGGCGTCAACCTATCGCTGGTCAACCACATCGCCGACCGGATCCGCGAGCTGAACGCGGCGGGCAAGACGTTCCTGATCGTCGAGCACAACATGGAGTTCGTGATGAGCCTGTGCGACCGGGTCACGGTGCTCGACTCGGGCACCGTGGTGGCCAGCGGCCCGCCCGGCATTATCAGGACCGACCGCCGGGTGCTCAACGCCTACCTCGGCGAGGACCTGGAACCCGCGGAGGACGAATGACGGAGACCGGGGCGGGCACCCAGGCCCGTTCGGTACTAAAGATCACTGACCTGGTGGCCGGGTACGGCGGTGGCGATGTCCTGCGCGGGGTGTCCCTGGAAGTTGCCGAGGGCGGCATCACCTGCGTAGTAGGGCCGAACGGGGCGGGGAAATCCACGCTCATGGCGTCGATCAGCGGCCTGCTGCGGCCGCGCCTGGGCTCGATCGAGCTCGACGGCCGGAACCTCGCCGGGATGTCGCCACGCCAGGTGCTGCGGCTCGGCGTGGTGCAGGTGACGCAGAACCACAGCCTGTTCCGCGACATGACAGTCCGGGAGAACATCGAGCTGGGCGGCTACATCCTGGGCGACCGGGCGCTGACCGCGCGCCGGGTGACCGCGGTGTTCGAGGCGTTCCCGGACATCGCCGGGTGGGCAGGGAAGAAGGCGGGCAGCCTGTCCGGCGGGCAGCAGCGGCTGGTGGAGTTCGCCCGCGCGCTGATGCTGGAGCCCAGGCTGCTGCTCCTGGACGAGCCGTCGATGGGGCTGGCGCCGATGATCCTGCGGACCGTATTCGCCGCGATCAGGCAGATGAACGCGGCCGGAACGACGATCCTGCTGGTCGAGCAGAACGCCCGGGCCGGGCTGCGGCTGTCCAGCCACGGCGTGGTGATGGAGAGCGGCCGGGTGCGGCTGTCCGGCAGCGGGCGCGAGGTGCTGGAGAACCCCGAGATCGGCGCGCTGTACCTGGGCGGGGCGGTCGGTGCTGGCTAGATCTGGGCGGGTTAGTCGCGCTTGCGGGCCAGCGTCAGCCCGTCGCCGATGGGCACCATCACCAGGTCCACCCGGTCGTCGGCGGCGGCGTAGTCGTTGAAGTCCCTGACCGCGATCACCAGGGGATTGTCGTTGCCCGCGTCGATCACCCGGCCGTGCGAGAAGGTGTTGTCGACCATGATCAGCCCGCCCGGCCGGATCCTGGGAACGACCTCACGCCAGTAACCGAGATAGCCGCCCTTGTCGGCGTCGATGAACGCCAGGTCGAACACCTCCTCGCCCGGCAGCGAGCGCAGCGTGTCGATGGCCGGCCCGAGCCGCAGCTCGATCCGGTCGGACAGGCCCGCCTTCTCCCAGTACTTCCTGGCCACTGAGGTCCACTCCTCGCTGATGTCGCAACAGAGCAGGTGTCCCCGGGCGGCCAGGCCACGAGCAATGCAGATCGAGGAGTAGCCGGTGAAGGTGCCGATCTCGATGGCTGAGACGGCCCCGGTCAGCTGGGTCAGCAGCGTCATGAGCGTGCCCTGCTCGGGCGCGATGGCCAGGCCCATCTCGGTCGGGAACAGCTCCACCGTCTCGTTCGCCAGCTCGCGCAGGACCGCGTCCGGCGGGCAGCTGTGCGCGGTGAGGTACGCGTTGAGGTGGAGGCTGATCTGCTCGGAACGCTGTGCCATGGGACAACGCTATAGGTACGGCCTGGGTGTCCGCGAGGTGGGAGCTTGTATTATCTACTTTTCCGATCGGATACTAGACTTCATCAGTGGTACGGCTTGTGCGGAATGGGGGCGTCGTTGAGCTGCTGATCGATGTCAACGAGGATCGCGTCACCGTCGATCCGGCAGGCGTAGACGGGCAACGGGGGCACCACGGGGATGCCGATCGACTCGCCGGTGGTCAGGTCGAACCGGGAGTTGTGCGACGCGCAGACCAGTGTGTCATCGTCCTGCACGGTGCCCTCGTGCAGCGGCTGCTGCTGGTGGGTGCAGGTGTTGTGAACCGCGCGGACGTCGTCGTCATCCAGGCGCACCAGGCAGATCGGCTCCCGCAGACCCTCGACAAACAGGGTTTCGCCCGGCTCCAGGTCGTCGAGGTTGGCGACGATTTCAAAGGCCATGACTATTTCCTTCCGTTGGCGGCCCGGCGAGGGGCGGGCTGGTTACCACGCACCTCGATCCAGCCGTTGCGGACCCGGGTGCGTATCACGGGCTGCGGCTGATGTGACGGGCCGCGCCGGACGGAGCCGTCGGCCAGGCAGTACTGCGATCCGTGCAGCGGGCAGGTTACGGTCAGGCCCTCGACGGCGCCGCGACTGAGCAGGCCGGCCGCGTGGCTGCAGAGGTTGTCGAGCGCGTAGAGGGTTCCGTCGTGCCGGTACAGCAGGATCTGCCGTCCGTCGGCCTGCACGCCCGTGGGCACGTCGTCCGGCAGTTCTGGTTCCTCGATGACCCGGACCCAGCGCCGCGGCCCGTCGGCCCCTGCCACCCGGCTGACCATCACGGCCTTGGCGAACACCAGGTGGCCGCCGAGGTAGGCGGCGGCGCCGGTGACGGCCAGGCCGGCCGCGCCCAGCCCGCGGGCCGTGCCCCGGTGACCGGCCAGCCGGGCCGCCAGCGACATGCCCTGCAGCCCGAGGGCGGCCGTGTTGAGCACCCCGTGGAACAGGCCGACCCTGCGGTCCTCGTCGTCGCTGACGGTCCAGTCGACTACGCCGGTGGCCGCGGTCGCGACCGCGGCCGCGATGCCGGCCGCGGTGAACACGCCCGCCGGGTCGAGGCCGCCCTCGGGGGACGGGTCGCCGTTGGTCAGGTCCAGGAGCATAGATCCGGCCCAGAACCCGATTGGCAGGTCGGACAGGGCTGGGTGCAGCGGGTGACCGAGCCACCGGCCGCCGTGCATCAGCTCGAGGACCGGATTGCCCTGGTACCGTTCGCGCCACGGCGCGAGCACCGCGGTCAGCTGGTCGTTCAGGGTGCGGATCCAGCCCCATCCGTCGACCTGCGTGACCACATCATGATGCCAGTTCTCCAGCCGGGCCAGGGCCGACGCCGACCCGGGGAGCCCGGCGGACTGGGCGGCTGGCGCTGTGCCGTCGGCTTCTGCTGACATGAAGTCCCTCCCGGTGACATCAGCGCGTGCTCGATCCGGACACTGTTGCGCGGAGCGTACCGCGACCAGCCTCGTCTGCGCGTTCCATGCTGAGACACCTGGTCCGGCAGGGGTCTGCCGTGGCCTGGCGCCAGCTGTGCGCTGACGGAGATCAACTGGCGGAGATCAACTGCCGGCGGTCAGCGCCCGAATGCCGCGGGAAATTGTCTTCGCCGAAAGCAAGCCGTTCCGGCAAAACGATCTTCGCCGTACTCGTGGGTAATTTGTGCGGTAACAATCGGGGGTGCCCAGGCGGCAGAAAGATCAACTGGCCGCGTTCGGCAGTTCTGAGACATAAGGCGAAATATGGGGAACAGGTGGTCTATGCTAGAGCACGTCCGGGGGTGATGAGGCGGAACCTACCCGCAGTCACCTCGGGGGCGTACGGGGAGTATTCATACAACTACGCAGTTGGGTGAATACTGAGACGAATATTCCCATTGGGGTGGCAGCTGCATCCTGGTGCGGACACTATTGCTTCGGACGGTCCGAGGCCGCCGCGCAATTCCGCGGGGGTGGGCCGTCATTGCATTGACGGCGACGGCCCTTCCTGGTCGCAACGGGAGGGCCGTCTTCGCGTCAGGCTCTTCAAGGAGGAGAAGCCTTAAATGACAGCATCGTTCGATTGGGGTGCCCCCGGCGACCCGGGTGAAGCATGATTCCGCCGGACTACCAGGCGTCGCCGGAGGAATGCGACGCGGATAACCAGTGCCTGCACGTGCCGTGTTTCCAGGTTCAGCTGGACGGCACGCGGCCGCGGCAGGCTCACCGACGGGCGAACGCCTGCGCGTATCACGTCGCCGACGTCATCGAGGCGCTGCGCCGATGGGCCGCGGAGCACGGGGTGGTCGACGGGGCGCTGACCATCCTGGCCATCGAGCCTGCGGCGGGCGGGCGTCAGCCCGCCGGGGAAGACCGTCCTGATCTGCGCGGATTCGCGTTCAGCACCATCCCGCTGGATTCCGGGCCGCGGCGCGACCCGCAGCCGGGCGTCGCCACGCGGGCCCCCGCTCCGGCCGAGCCGGAGTCGTAGCGCCGCTACCCCGCCGCCCGGGGTCAGTCCAGGCGTGAGGCCCGGTGCCGCAGTGCGCGGGCGAACTCGGCCGCGAAGGCTGGCGTGTCGGGCTCTGCCAGTCGCGCGAAGGAGATCCGGACGCCGGGCGGCGCCGCGATGCGGAACCGCCGGCCGGGGGCTACCGCCCAGCCCGCGGCGGCGGCCATGCCCGAGCGGAGGGATACCGCGGGATCGCCCCCCGGTATCCGGGATAGCGGGGGATCGCCCCGCTGGGCCAGCGCCGCCGCGACCCCGTCCTCGTCGGCGACGGAGACCCAGCAGGTGAAGCCCGACCGGCCGCTGGCCGTGATCCCGTGCGCCGCCAGCGCGGATCGAAGGGCGGCACCGCGGCCGGCGTATACCCGGGCCGCTTCGGCCAGGGTCCGTGCCGCCGCGGCGTCCGACCAGAGGTCCGCGACCATCTCCTGCAGCTGGTAGCTGACCCAGCCGGTGCCCAGCGCCTGCCGGCCTGCGACCCGGGTGATGGTGGCCTCGTCTCCGGCCACCACGGCGAGCCGCAGGTCGGGTCCGAGCGACTTGGACACCGAGCGCAGCGTGACCCAGCGCGTGAGCCCCGCGCACGAGGTGAAGCCCGGCACCCCGGCCACCGGCCCGGCGTGATCGTCCTCGATGACCCCGGTCGACGGGTGCCGGCGGAGCACCCCGGCGATCTCTGCGGCGCGGTCGGCGTCCCACGCCGCCCCGGTGGCGGACTGCGCCCGGGGCGTGACGATCACCGCGCCCGCCCCGCGGGCCAGCGCGGCTGCCAGCCCGTCGGGCCGGATGCCCAGGTCGTCGACTGGCACCGGCACGGTCGTGAAGCCCATCGCCGCGAGCAGGTCGTAGGTGACAGCGTGGCCAGGATCCTCGACGATCACCCGGTCCGCGGGGGTGAGCCAGGTGGCCAGGACCCGCTCGATGGCGTCCAGCGCCCCGCCGGTCACGGTCAGGCTGGCGGTGTCGATGCCGTCGGCGGCGAGCTGCCCGGCCGCCAGCCGGCGCAGCCGCGGCGCGACCGGCGCCTCGGCGTACATCCGGGCCTGCGGCCTGGCCGACCAGGCCGGGAGCAGCGGGAGCAGGTCCGGGTCCGGACCGCCGGTGATCAGGTCCCTGGTGCCGGCCGGCGCGCTGAGGTACACCCGCGAGCTGACCGGGGGAGCGCCGCGGATGCGGGTGCCCGCACGGCCGGCCCCGGCCGTGAGGCCGCGACGGCGCAGGTCGCCGTAGGCCGCCGCCACCGTCGTCGGGCTGACGCCCAGGTCGGCGGCCAGCTCGCGGACCGCGGGCAGCTGGTCTCCGGGAGCGAGCTGCCCGCCGCGCACGCCCGCCTCGACGCTGGCCGAAATCTCCTTGGCGGTCCGCCCCTCGAGACGATATCGTACCAGTATGTTCACAGATTGTACTGTAACATTCTTCGGTGCTGATGGCTGACATGTTTTCCGCCGAATCCCGGCTGATTCACGCGGGCACCGAACGGATGCCCGGCCGGCCCGCCACGCCACCGCTCGCCCCAGCGAGCATCTACGTCTCGCAAGGCACCCCGCGTCCGGGACGGGGCTACGGCCGCGACGGCAACCCCG
>Ga0307305_10001016_pt1 | contig 10858 bp, 7 predicted proteins | sample ER_DNA_186_FD_194512 | JGI IMG/M metagenome (GOLD analysis project Ga0307305, IMG submission 194512) | Bulk soil microbial communities from the East River watershed near Crested Butte, Colorado, United States - ER_DNA_186 | ecosystem: Environmental > Terrestrial > Soil > Floodplain | place: USA... | reverse complement strand
CGCGGCCAGCAGGGCGGGCGGATCGTAGCCGCCGCGGTGGACAACGCCGTCGATGAATAGGGTCGGCGTGCCGAGCACCTGGTCCGAGGCCAGGCCGGTGTCGACATCCCGGCGGATCCGGTCGGTCACCGCGCTGCTGGTCCGGTCCCGGTCGAACGTCGCCACGTCGAGGCCGAGCCGGGCGGCGTACCTGAGCAGGTCGGCGTCTTCGAGCGCCTTCTGCCGGTGGAACAGCAGCTCGTGCATGTCCCAGAACCGGCCTTGCCGCGCAGCGGCCTCGGCTGCGGCCGCCGCGGCGAGGGCGTGCGGGTGGATGCCGGTCAGCGGAAAATGGCGGAACGCGAACCGCATGTTCCCGCCGAGCTGCTGTTCGACTCGCTCGATCGCGTGGAAGGCCTGCCGCGAGTACGGGCACTCGTAATCGCCGTACTCGATAATCAGGTGGCCGGCGGGCGAGCCGCGGACGTGATCGACCTTCTCATCCAGCGGCGCCAGGGCCAGCTGGCGGTCGTCCGGTGTTGCGTTGCGAGTCACGGCCACCTCCTGGCGCCTGCGGGCAGATCTGGCTCGGCAGCTTAGAAGCCGACCTGCTGGCGTATGAGGACGATGTGAATGCGGCCGGGCAGCTCCTGGTGGATCTCCAGGATCTTGCCGACCTGGCTGTGCTGTCCGTAGGCGGCCTGCGCGCGGGCGTCCTCCAGCGGCAGGCTGTGCTGGTAGACCCGCTCGTGCGCCGCTGCCAGCGTGGGTACCAGCTTTTGCGTGCCGACTGCGAATATGACGTTGGCCGCGCCCCAGGCGTAGGAGGCCAGCTGGCTGCCCGACGCCGACGCGATGACCAGGGTGCCGTCGCGGGTGATGGCGTGCACGCTGCCCAGCGCGTAGTCGGGCTGGCCGCCGATGGCCTTCATCTGCTGCGCCTGGGTCGCGAAGTCCAGCGCGAACATCTTGTTCCGCGCCGACTCCCACTGGCCGGCGCCTTCGTTGATCGCGTCCGCGATCCCGGTCTGGTCCAGCGTCACCGAGGCGTTAGTCATCACCGACGAGCCCTCTGGAATGCGGGCAAGCACCGCCTGGCGCGCGTCATCGAGATCACCGACGACCTCGACGCTGAACCCGTGCTCCTCCAGCGCCACGACGGTCGTCTGCAGCGCGGGCTCATCCGGCAGCGTGGTGAAACGATCAGGGATGGCAGTCGTGCTCACTACCGGTCCTCCTTGATGCAGATCGCGCCCGGGAACACGGGGTCCCCGGTAGCTGGCTAGGTAATCGATTGCGCCCGAAGCTACCGGCCATCGAGGTAAGCGGCCGCCACCCGATTCTGGTGATATTGCGCGCCAGCAGCCGCGGCCGCCAGGCAAGGATGGGCGGCCAGGTGGTGGCATCGCTCACGCAGCAGCAGCGCTCACGCCTGTCTATGGTCGATCCGTTCTGCGGTGCTCCGGTCGCGAATCACCATGATCCGGTGACGCCTCCTAACCTGCCTGGCGGCAAGCCTGGTAGTGCCCGCCACCCCGACCGAAGGGAGATCCTCCGTGAGCGCCGAACAGCGAGAGAACCTCGACGCGATCTTGCGGCAGTCAGCCTTCCCCGCCGACATCGATGTCGGCGAGCAGCGGCGACTGCTCCAGGAACTGATATCGGCGCAGCCGCTGCCCGCCGGCGTGACCGTGACCGCAGCCGCACTCGGCGGCGTCCCGACCGCCGAGATCACCATCGACGGAACCGAACCCCGCCACGTCGTCCTGTACTTCCACGGCGGCGTCTACGTCCTGGGAGACGCATTCCAAGCCGCCGGCCTCGCCTCGCAGATCGGGCGGCGGACCCGCGCCACGGTCATCTCCGTCGACTACCGGCTCGCCCCCGAGCACCCGTACCCGGCCGCGGTCGACGACGCCCTCGCGGCCTACCAAGCCCTCCTGGACAATGGCACCGCCCCATCGGACATCGCCTTCGCGGGCGAATCCGCCGGCGGCGGCCTCGCCATCGCCACCCTGGTCAACGCCCGCGACCACGGGCTGCCCCTGCCCGCCGCGGCCTACCTCATGTCACCGTACGCCGACCTCACCCTGGCCGGCACCACCATGCAAACCAAACGCGACGCCGACCCGCTGCTCAGCCCACAAGCCCTCCAGGCCCGGGTCCCCGATTACACGTCGGGACACGACCCCGCCCTCGGCCTCATCAGCCCCGTCTTCGCCGAACTGTCCGGCCTGCCGCCCCTGATCATCCAGGCCGGAACCCACGAGGTCCTCCTCGACGACGCCATCCGCCTCGCCCGCCAGGCCGCCACCGCCGACGTCGCCGTCACCCTCGACATCACCCCCGGTGTACCCCACGTCTTCCAGGCCTACTACCCCATCCTCGACGAAGCGACCGCGGCGCTGGACAGGGCCGGACAGCTCCTGTCAGCACATCTCGCCAGCGCAGAACGCGTCACCGCCTAGCGAAACGGCCGCCGGGCCTTCCATCGCCCGGTCTCAGCGCATACCGGGATCGTGAACGACAGGAGTTCGACATGAGCGACGCGCTCGACTGGAACGCCAAGACCATTACGGAGTTCCGGGCGAACGAGGGCAGGGTTGGCGGGAACTTCGAGGGCGCTCCGATCGTCCTCGTGCATCACCGCGGCCGCACAAGCGGGCGGGAGTACGTCACCCCGATGATGTACCTCCCGCACGACACCGAGCCGGACATCATCTACGTCTTCGCGACCAAGGCTGGAGCACCCACCAACCCGGACTGGTACCACAACCTGACCGCCGCCGGTGACGGCAGTGTCGAACGCGGAACCGAGACATATAAGGTGTCCATCCGCGAATTGACCGGCGCTGAACGCGACCGCATCTACGCCGAGCAAGCGCGGCGCTATCCGGGCTTTGCCGAGTACGCACGCCAAACTGCTGGAGTCCGCACCATTCCTGTGCTCGAACTTAGGCGGGCGTAGCCCACAGCCTAGGGATGGTCTCCGAACGGGCCGAGCGTGCCGTAGTCGACCCGCAGAGCCTCGAACATGACGTAGGCGTTGTCGGCGGTGAAGACGTCGGCGGCGGCTAGCCTGCCGAGGTACTTGGCGATGACCGGGCTGGCTACCTTCGCCGCGGCGGCGTCGAGGTATGCCTTGAAGGTCGCCCAGGAGTTGTTCCCGTATGTGGCGAAGAACGGCGCCGGGTCCAGGCCGGCTATGGTGGCGCGGGCGCCGGCCAGCAGGTCTGCGACGTAGGCGATCTGCAGGTCGCCGTCTGCTCGCCGGCCGAGGCGCCCGAGGTGACCGCCTACGAGCGTCTGCCACTGGTAGCCCATCGCGATGTCCTGCGCGCGGATCCAGTCCGGGATGTCCTGGGAAACGGCGAGGTTCTTGAACGGTACCCAGCCGGGGAAGATCACGTCCACGACCATCAGGGTCCGGTGGTCCGGCGCGTAGATGAAGATGTTGTCCGGAGTGTGGTTAGGCCCGTGGTAGTCAAGGAGCAGCCGTTCTCCGCCGGCTTCGGATCACGGAGCTCGCCAACCGCGTATACCTGTCCGGAAGCCGGACCACGCGCCTCGTCGATGAACTGGCCGCCAGCGGGCTCATCCGCAAGACGCGCAGCCCAGCCGACGCCCGGGGGATCGACGTATCGCTGACCGCGACCGGACTAGCCCGGCTGCAGGCCGCGTACCCGGCGCACCTGGCCAGCGTGCGGAACCGCGTTCTCGATCACGTTGACCGCGATGCCCTGCCGTGCTTCGGCGAAGCGTTGACGTCGATCGCCCGGGCGCTGCAGTAGCTGCAAGGACTGCTGCAGGGCCGGTTACTCCGTCACGGGTGGACTTGGGAGTCGATGCCGAGGTCGAGGCGGATCGACTCGAGGATGACGAACGTGGTGCTGGCCGTGTAGACGTCGGCGGCGGCCAGGATGCCGGTGTACTTCTTGATGACCGGCGTGGCCGCGTAGCTGACCTGCGCGGCCTGGTACTGCTGGACGGCGGCCCAGGAGTTGTTCCCGTACTTGGCGAAGAACGGAGCCGGGTCGACCGTCACCAGGGCCTTCTTTACGGCTGCGATGATGTCGTCCACGTACCGCTGGTAGACGGCCATGTCGTCGCGGGTGCCGAGGCGGCCCATGTGACCGCCGATGAAGTGCTTCCACGGGTAGGCCATCGCCGTGGCCGGGGCGGCGATGGAACCGGGAACGTCCTCGTTCAGGTTGAAGCTGTCGTACGGCACCCAGCGGGGCAGGCAGACGTCGACGAGCATGAGCGTGTCGTGGCCGGGGAAGTGGATGTAGCTGTTGTCGGGGGTGTGGTTGGTGCCGTGCCAGGCCAGGTCGATCCGCTCCCCGCCGACGCGCAGCGTGTAGCGGGTCTCGAACGTGATGTCCGGCACGGGCCGGGCCGGGTCGTTGTCCCGGGCCAGCAGCACCTTGGTCTCGGCGTGCCCGACCCGGGTCACGTTGCGGCCGAACAGCGACGAGGCGCCCAGGTGGTCGGCGTGGTGGTGCGAGTAGACGATGTGGGTCACCGTGCCGGGCACGCCGTTGGCCGAGGCGACCTCGTCGATGGCGCGCTGCAGGTTGTGCCCGATGCTCGGGGGCGCGTCGAACAGCACCACCCCGTCCCGGGTGGTCAGGAAGGCCGCCTGGTAGGTGGCGTCGGTGACCCAGTACAGGTTCTTCTGCACCCGCCCGACGAAATAGCCCTGCGCGTTGACGGCCGGGCCCAGCGCGGACGGCGGGATCGGCGCGTAGTCGGGCAGGGTACCGGCCGATGCCGGCTCGGCGAGGGCGCCCCCCGCCAGGGCGGCGACCGCGGGGACGGCCGCTACCGCCGCGCTCCGGGCGAGGAACGAGCGGCGGTTCGGGGCTGATGTGGATGACATGTCGTCCTTTCCTGACGTACGAGAGCGAACTGCACAGGCGCCCTAGGCGGGCACGACGCCGACGCGCTGACTGTCTCCTTCCGGTCGGTTCAGGTTCACCGCCGGGAAGGTGAGCGGGCGTCACCGGATCCCGGTGATCTCCGGCTGGCGGGAGATGAAGCACCCCGCTCGTTCGGCGCATACGTTATTTGCATGTGGACCGTTGACCGGCCGCCGCAGTGGGTGGGCCGCGGGCAGGAGCTCGCGGCCCTCCGTGCTGGTGTCGACGCTCTCGGACGCGGAGAGGGCGCGGTGGTCTGGGTCGAGGGCGAGCCCGGCATCGGCAAGTCGTCTCTGGTCGCTGAGGCCCTGGCGGCGGGCAGCGTCCCGGGGTGGGATATCGGGTGGGGGATCGCCGGCAAGCTCACCGAGCGGCTGCCGCTGCGCGTCATGCTGGATTGCCTGCAGGTACGGCCGGGTTCGCCGGACCCGCGGCGCGCGCACGCCGCTGACGTGCTCCGCGATCTCAGGCAGGGCCTGTTCGCGGACGGTGATGCGTCAGTGGTCGGCATCGAGCTGCTGGTGGGGCTGGTAGACGAGCTCAGCGCAGCCGCCCCCACCGTCATCGTCCTTGATGACCTGCAGTGGGCTGACGACGCGTCGCTGATCGTCTGGCATCAGCTCGCCGCTTCCATCGGACAGCTGCGGCTGCTGCTGATCGGGACGTGCCGGCCGGCGCCGCGCCGGCCCGAGGTGCACGAGCTGCGCGCGGCCGTCATCCGCCACGGGGGCACGATCGTCACGCTGGACCCGCTGACAGAAACCGACGTGACGGCCCTGGTGACGGCGATACTCGGATCACCACCGGGGGACACGCTGCGGCAGCTGACGGCGCAGGCCGCCGGCAACCCGCTGTACGTGCGCGAGCTGGTCGACGCCATGGTGCGCGAACGGACCCTGGAGATCGGCCCCGCCGCCGAGGTTTCGGCCACCGGAGAACGACTGCCGGCCTCACTGGCCGCCGTGCTGACCGACCGGCTCAGCTCCGTGTCGGCTGGCACGGTGCAGCTGCTGCGGACGGCCGCGCTCCTCGGCGGCAGGTTCGCGGTCACCGACCTGGCCGTGGTGCTGCACCGGCCAGCGTCCGAACTGGCGGCTGACGTCCACGAGGCGGTGGCAGCGGGCATCTTGACCGAGCACCCGAACGATCCGGATCTGGCGTTCCGTCATCTGCTGATCCAGCAGGCGCTCTACGAGGGCATGCCGGCCGCGCTGCGCACAGCGCTGCACGCCGAAGCGGCCCGGGAACTCTCCGCCTCCGGCGCGGACGTGCTGAGCGTCGCACAGCAGCTGTCCGCCGCGAACAAGCCGGGTGAGGCCTGGGCCCGGACGTGGCTCGTCGAGTCCGGGCCCGCGCTGGCCATCCGGGCCCCGCAGGTCGGGGCCGAGATACTCCGGCGGGAGCTGGACGCGACGCCCGCTGGCGACGAAGCCCGGGACGGGCTCATGGCCAGCCTGGTCTGGGCCCTGCTCGCCGCCGGGTCCTACCAGGAGGCGGCCAGGCAGGCCAGCCGGGCGCTGACGGTGATGACCGACCCGGTGCGGCGGGCCGAGACCCACTGGGTGCTGACCCGCGCACAGGTCAGCGCGGGCCGTAGCGATGACGCGATCGCGACCATGCGACAGGCCCTGGCATCGGCCGAACTGCCCGCCGAGTGGCGGGCCCGGATGCTGGCCTTGCTGGCGATGCTGCAGCGGGCCGCGACCGGCGACCTGGACGCGGCCGACACGACCGCGATCCAGGCCCTGACCGCCGGCGAGGAGGCTGGCGACGCGTTCGCGACAGCGCACGCCCTGACCGATCTGTGGCTGACCCGTTCCGTCCGGCGCGATCACGTGGCCGCGCTTGACCACATCGACCGGGCGCTGCGCGTGCTGGGCGACGACCCTGGCCACGCGGACCTGCGCTCGTTCGCGCAGGACGGCTGCATCTTCACGCTGCAGAACCTCGACCGCTGGCCGCAGGCCGAGGTGACCCTGCGGCGCGCCCGTGAGGCCTCCCAGCGCAGCGGGAACCCCGATCGCGCGACCTGGGTCACCGCGGCGGTGCTGCGGTACTGGCTCGGCGAGTGGGATGACGCACTGGCCGAACTGGGCCCGGATGACGCCGACGCTCCCGGGTTGACGCATTCCTTTCTGCGCGAGCGCTGGTCCGCGCTGCTGCTGCACGGCGTGTCCGCGCTCATCGCCGGCCGCCGGGACGAGCGCACAGCCGCCGACGAGCAGCTTCGCCAGGGCCTGGCGCTGCCCATCCAGACCTTGGCCGATCGGGAGAACCAGGACTTCCTGGTCGCCGCGCACGCGCTCGCGCTGGAGCAGAGCGGGGAGACGCACCAGGCCATGCTGAGGCTAGCCGCGATGCTGCCGCGGCGCGACGGGGAGATGACGCTGATCCACCAGTGGCTGCCGGATCTGGTCCGGCTCGCGCTGGCCGCGGATGACCGGCCGATGGCGCAGGCCGCGACGCGGGCCTGCCAGGCGGAGGCCGCGGCGGAGACCCATCCGGCCCGGGCGACAGTGGCCAGCTTGCGATGCCGCGGGCTCCTTGAGTCCGATCCCGACCCGCTCACCGAAGCTGTCGCGCACTACCGGGCGCTCGGGCCGGCGGTGGAACTGCCCGGCGCACTGGAGGACCTGGCCGTCGTGCTGGCCAGGAGCGGCCGGGAAGAGGAGGCCAGGACCGCCTTCACCGAGGCGGTCAGCCTCTATGAGGGCCTGCAGGCCCGCTGGGACATCCGGCGAGCCGAGGGCCGGCTCCGTCCCCTTGGCGTCAGGCGTGGCGGGCGCGGCCAGCGGGCCCAGCGGGCGGCCTTCGGCTGGGCGGCGCTCACCCCGACCGAGGTCAAGATCGCCGTCATGGTGGCCAGGGGCGAGTCGACCTCGGACATCGCCAGGAGCATGTCCTTGTCCCGGCGGACCGTCCAGACCTACATCTCGCACATCCTCGCCAAGCTCGGCGTGAAGGGCCGGGTGGACATCGTCCGCGAGGCGCTGCGCCAGGGTGTCTCGCCCTAGGTTTCACACCTGCCTTTGGCCGTCGCGTCACCGCGGCCGCGCGATTTATCGTCAGATGACGATTGTCCACCGCCCGTTCGGCCGGTTCCCTGGACCTATGTCCATCGTGGGTCTATACCAGCCGCTGATTGCCCGCGACGAGCTCGTCGCCTGCCTCGACCGCATGACCGCGCGGAAGGTGACGATGATCTCCGCGCCGGTCGGCAGCGGCAAGACGTCGCTGCTGCGTGCCTGGGCCGAACGTCCGGACCGGGACCGCCGGCTCGCCGTCGTGCAGGTGCGCCGCGACCAGCACGACGCCCAGCCTTTCTGGCTTGACCTGCTCGCCGCCGTCCGTCAGGCCTTCGGCACGACCCACGGTGAACCGCCAACCGCGACGCCTGACTTCAACGGCCGGGCGATGGTCGACCGGGTGCTAGCCGAGCTCGCCGAGCACCATGGTCGCGTCATCCTCGTTATCGACGATGCAGACGAGCTGGCCTCGACGGAGGCGCTCGCCCAGCTCGCGCGCCTGCTGGCCAGCCTTCCGCCGCAGGCGCACGCCATCGTGTCGACCCGCCGCGATCTCTGGCTGGGCCTGCACCAGCTGCGCCTGGCGGGCGAGCTCGCCGAGATTCGCGCGGCTGACCTGCGTTTCACCGAGCGGGAGACCCGTGAGCTGCTCGAGGCCTCGGGCGTCACGCTGTCCGGGGCGGGGGCGGCGCTGCTGCACCAGCGGACCGAGGGCTGGGCCGCGGGCCTGCGCATGGCGGTGCTGTCCCTGGTCGGCCACCCTGATCCGGAGCGGTTCGTCGCGGAGTTCTCCGGCACCGACCGGACGGTCGCCGACTACCTGCTCGCCGAGATGCTGGAACGTCAGCCAGCCGAGGTGCAGGATCTGCTCCTGCGCACCTCGCTGCTCGACCAGGTCAACAGCGAGCTGGCCGGCCTGCTGACCGGGCGGCCCGGCTCGGAACGGATCCTGCTGGAGCTCGAGGACGCGAACGCGTTCGTGGTATCGCTTGACCCCGGACGGACCTGGTTCCGTTTCCACCGGCTGTTCGGCGACCTGCTCCGGCTGGAGCTGCGCCGGACGCTGCCCGAGCAGGTGCCGGCGCTGCATCGGCGCGCCGCCGCATGGTTCGCCCGGCATGGCCACATCGTCGACGCCATCCGGCATACCCAGGCGGCGGGCGACTGGCCTGACGCGGCCCGGATGCTGGCCGACCATGCGTTCAGCCTGACCCTCGACGGGCAGGCGCGAACCGTCGAGGTGCTGGTGCGGGCCTTCCCGCTGGGCACCGCCGCCGATCCCGAGCTCGCCCTGGTACGCGCGGGCAGCGACCTGGTCCAGGGGCACCTGGACGAGGCGGCCGCCCATCTGGCCGTGGCCGCGGCGCATGCCGAGACGACGCCGCCTGATCGCCGGCGCTGCCTGGAGATGGCGATAGCATCGCTGCGGCTGTGGCTGGCCCAGCGCCGCGCTCACCTGGCCGGCGTCGTCGAGCAGGCCGGGTTCCTGGCCTCGCCGGTGACCGGACGGTGCGGCGAGGAGATCGCGATCGCCAATGACCTGCGTGCCGTGGCGCTGATGAACCTCGGAACCGTCGAGGCATGGTCCCTGGCGCTCACCGACGCCGAACGCCACCTGCGCGAGGGCGCCACCCTGGCCCGGGAGATCGCCCGCCCCTATCTCGAGGTCGCCTGCCTGGCTCAGCTCGGCTTCGCGTCGGCAACCGGTTCCCTGGCCACGGCCCAGGAGCGCTGCCGTGAGGCCATAGCGCTCGCTGAGCGGCACGGCTGGGGCGCGGAACCCGTGATCGCGCCCGCGCTGCTCACGCTGGCCGAGACGACAATCTGGGTAGGGGAGTTCGGCGAAGGCGAGCGGTGGCTGCGGCGCGCCGTCCAGGCCTTGGAAGCAGACGACGCTCCCGGCATCAGGCTGCGGCTGCACCTGGTGACCGGGATGCTCCACGCCGGCCGAGGGCGCCCGCGGGAGGCGCTCGAGCAGTTCCGCGCGGCCGGGCGCCTGCAATCTCAGCTGGCGAGCTCGCTCGCCTTGAGCAGCCAGGTGACCGGCTGGACGCTGGCCACGCAGGCCCGCCTGGGGCTGACCGGCGAGGCTCGGGCCGGGCTCACGGCGCTGGCTGACGACAAGTCCGGCGCGGGCGAGATCCGCAACGCCCGCGCGGTGATCTGCCTGGCTGACGGCGATCCGGCGGGGGCGCTGGGCGCGGTGCGGGACGTGCTGGACGGTACGGCGCCGGTGATCGGGTACGTCACGGTGGTGGAGGCTCAGCTGCTGGCCGGGCTGGCCTACCGCGCGCTGGGTGACCGGTGCGCGGCGGATCAATCGACCGAACGGGCCTTGGCTCTCGCCGAGGCTGACCGGCTGATGCTGCCGTTCGCGATGACCGGTTCCCAGGAGCTGCTTGAGGCGCTGCCGCGACACCAGACCGCGCACGCCGCGCTGCTCACCGGCATCCTCGATTTCCTGTCCGGCTCATCCGCCCCGGCTGGAGACCGGCGCCCGCCGCCGCCCGTGCACGAACTCAGCCCGGGCGAGCTCCGGGTGCTGCGCTACCTGCCGACCAACCTGTCCCGGCCTCAGATCGCCACCGAGCTGTCGGTGTCGGTCAATACCGTCAGCACGCACATCCGCAGCATCTACGCCAAACTCGGCATCGAGGATCGCTCCGCGGCGGTCCACCGGGCCCGCGCGTTGCGGCTCCTGTCTGCCGTCCGGTGAACGATAGTAGAGCGTATGGAGGCTGGTGATTTCACCGCACCGTCGACCCTGCCTGTCGTCATCGGCGTGCGCGGGGCCCGGCATAACAACCTGCGGGATGTCGACGTTGACGTGCCGCTGTGGCGGACGGTCGCGGTGGTCGGCGTATCTGGCTCGGGCAAGACATCGCTGGCCATGGGCACGCTGTACGCCGAGGGCCTGCACCGTTTCCTCGT
>Ga0307305_10001014_pt1 | contig 10871 bp, 9 predicted proteins | sample ER_DNA_186_FD_194512 | JGI IMG/M metagenome (GOLD analysis project Ga0307305, IMG submission 194512) | Bulk soil microbial communities from the East River watershed near Crested Butte, Colorado, United States - ER_DNA_186 | ecosystem: Environmental > Terrestrial > Soil > Floodplain | place: USA... | reverse complement strand
ATCAACGGCACTCAGGCACAGACCGCCCTGCTCGCGCTCATGGTACACGACGCGAATGTTCTATGGCGGACCGCGGTGGGCGCCGCGGCGATGAGCCTGGAGGCCTTACGGGGAACACCCGCGCCGCTCGATCCGAGAATTCATCTGGTCCGGCCCCATCCGGGCCAGATCCGCGCGGCGGCACTGATGCGCGCGTTGCTCGAGGACAGCGAAATCCGGGAATCGCACCGCGAAAACGATCCCCGGGTGCAGGACGCCTACAGCCTCCGTTGTGCGCCTCAGGTGCTCGGTGCCGTGGCCGACGCAATCCGCTTCGCCCAGGACACGGTCACGGTTGAGCTCAACGCCTCGACCGACAACCCGCTGGTCTTCGAGAATGGCGACGTGATCTCGGGTGGAAACTTTCACGGCCAGCCGGTGGCGCAAGCGCTCGACGTGCTGGCGATGACGCTGACGACATTGCAGGCGATCGCCGAGCGGAGGGTGGAACGGCTGGTCAATCCCGATCTTTCGCAGGGCCTGCCGGCCTTCCTGACCAGTGATCCAGGGCTTTCTTCCGGCCTGATGATGGTCCAGATCACGGCCGCGTCGTTGGTGGCGGAGTCCCGGACCTTGGCCATGCCGGCGAGTATCGGGTCCATCCCCACGGACGCGAACCAGGAGGATTTTGTCCCCATGGGTATGGCGGCTGGCTACAAGGCCGGCCGAATCCTGGTCAATGCGCAGCGAGTGGTTGGGGCCGAGCTGCTGTGCGCAGCCCAGGGATTGGAGTTTCTCAAGCCACTGGCTCCCGGCCGGGGGGTCGCCGCGCTCTACAGGAGGCTTAGGGGTCTGAGTCCTCCGGTGTTGCCGCTCACGGCCGATCGTCCACCCGCGCCGGACTTAGAGCGGGTGGCCAGGGCTGTAGCGCAGGGCGAGCTCGACCCGGAGGCACTCGAAACCGGCCTGCTTGCGGGTGGGTAAGGCGCTGCCGCCCAAAACTTTGACTGCTCCATGGCTGCTGCTTGCCCGGGTTTCGGCGGCCCGGTATCTTTCGATGCCCCCGACTCTTATCCCCAGTCATCTTTTTCAGCCCCGGCCGCATGAATCTTGAAAAGCTGAAAGACACGGCCCGGAAGCTGGAGCAAAAGGAGGATTGGCGAAAGGCCATAGAAGTTTACCTGAAGGCCATCCAGCAGGCTGAATCGGGGGCGGAAACCAGCCCTGATCTCTCCCTGTATAACCGGGTAGGCGATCTCTACCTCAAGATCAATGACACGGCCGAAGCGGTCCGTTCGTACGAACGGGCGGTTGACCTCTACGCCGACCAGGGCTTCTTCAACAACGCCATCGCCCTCTGCGGCAAGATTCTTCGGGTGAACCCCGGCAGGACGCAAACCTATCTCAAGCTCTGCCAACTCCACGCCCGCAAGAACGTCGTCAGCGAAGCCAAACGCAATCTGATCGAGTTTCTGGAGCGGATGAACGCCCTGGGCCAATTGGACCAGGCATTCCAGGCGGTCAAGCTCTTTACCGATCAGTTCTCCGGCAGCCAGGAGATCCGCAGTATGCTGGTCGAGCTGCTCCGCGCCACATCGCGGGGCGACGAGGCGCGCGAACAGCTGGAGAAGATGGCGCAAGACCTGGAGGACTCGGGCGACAAAGCCGCAGCCCGGAAGGCGCGGGATCGATTGCATGGCCTCGAGGCCGAGCACCCCCCAGCCGCCTCAGCTCCGCCTGCGCAGTCCAAGCGCGGCGATCTGATCTTCCTCGATACCGGCGTGGAACTATCCACCAGCCCGTCGCGCGGGGCGGCGCCGGCACCCCCACCACGACCCACCAAGGAGCCCCTGCGGCCCCCCGTGCGGGAGCCTCCACCGCCCGAGCCGGACCCGGAGCCCGTTGCTCTCGACGAGCCGCTCGTCAGCGAGCCTATCGCCCCCGACCCCGCTCCGTTGGAGGACCTGATCATCGACCCGATGATGACGGGGCAGGCGATCGGCATGGGCGCAGACTCGCTGCTCGGTCTCGAGCCCACGCTCGATGCCGAAGACGACTCCATCGAGACCCTGCCTGATCTCACGGCCCCCCTCGACATCCAGCGCCAGGAGCCGGACGACCTGAATTTCGAGCCGATGACACTGGAAGGGATGGAGGGAACGTTCGTCCCCGGCCTGATCCAGGACCAGCCGAGCGCGCTCGACTTCTCGGACGACATGATGATGTCGCTTCCCGACGCCGACGCGGCCCCGGAGATGGACGCTGAGTTGGAGGACACGGTCGAGATCACCTCGGTCGAGCTCACCTCCGACCATGGGGCCGATGCGCTGCTCGGCGGAGGCCCCGCATCGGACCGAGCGGAAGCGTCGGTGACGGACGACTTGGCCGACCTGGAAAACCGGGTACTCGACGATCCGGAAAATCCGGATCTGCATCTTGTGCTGGCCGACAAACTGATGTCGATGAAGGCGACCGAGCGAGTCGCGGAGGAGCTCGAGTTGGCTTTGGCCGGCTACGAGGATCGGCAGGACTGGTCCCGGGCGGCGCAGATGTCCGATCGCCTGGTCGAGCTGTCGCCCGATAGCATCACACACCATCAGAAGCGGGTGGAGCTGGCATACCGGATGGGTGATCGGGCTCCTCTTCTCGAGGCCTACCTCGGTCTGGGAGATGCGCTCGCCAAATCCGGCGCACTGGACAAGGCGGCGGCGGTCTACGGCCGTGTGATCGAGCACGACCCGGGCAATAGGCGGGCGGCGGCCGCGCTGCAACGGCTCGCCCCGGCACCAGCTCAGCCGACCGCTCCGGTAGCGGCCCCAGCCCCAAAGCCGGCGCCCTCCGCCGCCCCGGCTGCTCCACCGCCCGCTGCTGCGGTACCAAAGAGCCCGCCGCCTCCGCCCAAGAGTGCTCCGCTACCGCCCAAGGCAACCCCGGCTCCGGCTCCCTCACCTCCGCCGAAGCGGGCGCGGACACCAGTGGTTGCGAACGACGATTTCATCGATCTGGGATCACTCGTGCGAGACGAGGAGAGCCGTCCACGAGATACCCGGATGCGGGTCAATCGGCGTGAGCCGAAGGACCAAGACGAACAGCGTGAGTTTCACGAGATCCTGGAACAGTTCAAGCGGGGGATCGACCAGAACCTCGACTCTGACGACTACCAGTCTCACTACGATCTGGGAGTGGCGTTCAAGGAGATGGGCCTGCTCGACGAGGCCATCTCCGAGTTCCAGAAAGCTCTGCGGGCGCCTGAGGGCAGACTCCGCACGTCCGAGGCTCTGGGAATAGCGTTTTTCGAGAAGGGACAGTACCCGGCGTGTGAGTCAGTGCTGCGAAAGGCGGTCGAGAGTCTGGACGAAAGTGACGAGGCAAAGATCGGGCTCTTGTATTGGTTGGGCAGGGCCTCCGAGGCGCTGGGGAAGGAAGCTGATGCCATCGCGAGTTATGAGCGGGCCATGGTCGTGGACATCCGCTTCCTGGATCTGAGTCAGCGGATGCAGCGCTTGGGTGCGGGACGGCGCCGGTGACCCCTCAGACGGCGCCGGTGACACTGGCCGAGCTGCAGCATCCTCTCCGCCTGCGCCTGGATCAGGTCCAGCAGGAGCTCAGGCGCATCGTCGAGGCGGATTTCGGCCTGATCTCCGAAGTGAATGCCCACCTGTTCCAGATGCAGGGGAAAATGTTCCGGCCCACGCTCCTGCTGCTGGCCGAAGAAGCCGTTGGCGGCAGGGATCCTCGGGCTACACTCCTCGCGGCGGTGACCGAGCTGATCCACCTGGCCACCCTGGTGCACGACGATTCGGTGGACCACTCAGTCCTGCGCCGGGGGATGCCGACGATCAACTCGCTGTTCAGCCATCAGGTGTCGGTTATTATGGGCGACTACCTGTACTCGCGAGCGGTCATCGAACTGGTGCGCCTGGACGACCTGGAGCCCTTACGGGTGCTGAGCCGGGTCACCAACGAAATGACCGTGGGTGAGATGCGCCAGCTCCTGGCCCACGATCCGCTGGAGTTCTCGGAGGAGCAGTACGATCTCCTGATCCGGGCCAAGACCGCGTCGCTCGTGTCGGGTGCCTGCGAGATCGGTGCCCTCCGCGCCGGCGCGTCCGAGCGGGGGGCGCTGCGGCGGTTTGGTGAGGCGCTCGGGATGGCTTTCCAGATCGTAGATGACCTGCTCGATTACACCGAGGACGCGTCGGTCACGGGCAAGCCGTTCGGTTCCGATCTGAGGGAGCACAAGGTGACGCTTCCCCTGATCGCTGCATTGCCCAGAATGGATGACAGGGAGCGCCGCGCGGTCTCCCGGCTGCTGCATTCGCCGGAACCGAACGATGACCAGATCGCGGACGTCATCACGGCGGTCGCCCGGGCCGGTGGGCTGGAGTACGCCCGGGACCGGACCCTGCGGCTGGCTCAGGTGGCCGAGGCCGAGCTCGATATTCTCCCGCCCTCAACGGCTCGTGACGCCTTGCGGGCGAGTATTACCTACGTCATAGATCGCAGGCGTTGATGCCAAGTGGACCACATCGACCCAGGTTCTACTTCTGGGTGCTCATCGCCGGCTTCATCGTCGGCGGCTTTCTGTCGGCGTTCTTCCGGCGCTGGTTGCCGGAAAGTGCGGCGCGGGACTTCTTTACCACTTCGGCCACTCCAGTCTTTGGGCCTATCTCGGCGGACCTTCTGGTGATAAACTTCACCCTGGGTCCGATCGGGTTCCACGTCTCACTCTTGAGCCTGGTCGGGGTCCTGGTGGCGTATCTGATCGCCCGGTCGCTTTTCTAGGGGGTCCTGTGGGTAATCTCGGGATGTGGGAGATACTGCTCATCTTGCTGGTGGTGCTCCTTCTCTTCGGTGCCAAACGGCTGCCGGAGGTGGGGTCGTCTATCGGCAAGGGCATTCGGGAGTTCAAGCGGAGCATTTCGGATACGCAGGATGCCATCATGGGCCCTGACGAGCGCAACAATCTCCCCCCGCGCCAGCCGGATAGCACCCAGCAGCCCAGTCACACCTCGGGTGAGCCGAAGCGGCTGTCGCAGTAGCGGGAAAGTCGGGAAAGACGGAAGGAAACAGAAGCCCCGGATCCGATAGCGTCCGGGGCTTCGTTATTGAGGGCTATTCCGTCCTTCCCGTCCTTCCGCTAGACCCCGCGCTGTGCCTGCGGGCCCCCCGTCTGTAAGACCTTTTCCCGATTATCGACGATCTTGGCCGCGCTCCGTAGCGCGGTGATGTAGTTCCGCACTCGCTCCTGCCGTGCCAGGTTGATCGCGTGTGCCCGGTATTCGTCGAGCCCCTTGGCGAACGCAGCGGAGTCGGCCTTGGTGTGTTGAAGAGTCTCCACGACGTAGATGCCATCCTTGGTGTCGAGGATTCCACTCCTCTTGCCGGCTTCCAGGCCGAAGGCGGTGCCTACCACGATCGGGTTGGTGAGCGGAGGGTTGATCCGGCTGAAGGGACCAAACTCGCGGTGCGGGAGCTTCAGGGCCGCCGCCGCCTGTGCCATGCTGGACCCGCCCTCCAGCCGCTTGACGTAGTCCTTGGCCAGGCTCCGAGCCTGCTCCCACTTCTTCTGGTCCCGCACTTCATGGGTGACCGCGGCCCGGACCTGGGAGAGTGGGGGCACGCCGGCATCCTGAAGGCTATCCAGCCGGAAGACGTAGAACGCGTAGGAGGTCTCGATGACTGGACTGGTGGCGCCCCGTTTGGCCTGGAAGGCCCAGACCCCGGCATCGGGGACCACCAGCGGCCCGAGCTGGACCTTGGTGCCTTGCTGCACGGGAGCGGATTTGCCGATGGACAGCTTAAGGGCGCGTGCTACAGTGTCGAGTGCGGCCGGATCGGCGCGTTCGGCGCCAAGACGCTCCAGGCTGTCGGCCTGGGCGTCGAGCTGATCGCGGTGTTGTCCTGTCACCTCGATCGGGAACAGGATGTGACGCCCCTTGATCTTGTTGCCTTTCCGGCTGGTTATCTCGATCAGGTGGAAGCCGTATTGCGACAAAACCGGGGGGGACAACGTTTTAAGCGGGAGACTGAATGCGGCCGAGTCGAATGCCGGATCCATGGATCCCTTGGTCCACTCACCGAGGTCGCCCCCCTTGGCTGCGCTGAGGCTGTCCGATGACTCACGCCGGGCGACGTCGGCAAACAAGGCTCCCCCCTGAATCTCGCGCCGGGCCGAGTCGGCGCGGGTGCGAGTGGCCGCGGTGTCGGCGGCGATGGTGTGCCGGGGCAGCGCCACGTAGCTGAGGTAGGCGGTGCGGGAACGCTTGAAGTCGTCCCGGTGCGCCTGGTAGTACTGCGCAATCTCGGCGTCGCTCACCTTCACTGCCGAATCGGGCACGGCGTTTCGGGGAATGATGGCGGTCAGGCCGACCTTGACTGTCTCGTGCTCGTCCCGGTAGCGCTGCCACAGGGCAGCGTCCGAGAGAAAGATGTCAGCCGTGACCACGCGCAGGAGCTTGGTGCGCTGCAGCTCATCCCGGTACTGTGCCTCGAGGGTGGGGAGGTACTGCTGCGCCACGCTGGACGTAAGCCAACGCTGGTACTTGCCCAGATCGAACTGGCTGTCGGTCTGGAAATCGGGGAGGTTGCGGAACTCCGCCATGGGGGACGTACGCATGGCCTGGACGATCTCGTCGTCGCTGACCTGAATCCCCCGGCGGCGGTACTCCGCATCGAGCACGCTGCTCTGCACGATCTGATCCCAGACCTCATCTCGGACCTGCTGGTAGTCCTCGAGGCCCATGGTGCCGGGGTTTTGCCGTTGGCGGGCATCGATCGACTGCTGCACGATGCTCTGATACGTGCGGGCGTCGATGCTGCGGCCGTTCACCTTGCCCACGGACGTGCGGGTGAGCAGGCCGGTTCCTCCCGTGATGCCGCTGAGATCGAGCACCAGCCAGGCAAAGAACGTAATCGCGACCACCACCATGAGCGGTTTGGCCGCGTTGCGGAAGGCTTGCATCATAAGGCGTTCCGAGACTCCAACCCAAGGGATTCCGAGGAGGCAGAAGCTTAAGGCCAACGGCGCAGAACCTCAAGGCGCCATTCTGCTTAGCAGTTGACACGCCGGGGGCCGCCCACTACTGTCACCGTACTCCCCTCAATGGTATAACCCGTCGTTCCTACGACAGTTCTGACCTCGATCCCGGGATCCGATGGCCACCAGCGAAATCGAAAAACTGGAGCGACGGTACGCCGAGAATCCGCACGGGCTCACCTTCGCGCCCCTGGCCGAGGTCCACCGCAAAAACGGTGACGTTACTCGTGCTCTCGAGCTGCTCCGGGTCGGTCTCGAGCTGCATCCAAACTACATCCCAGCCAGCATCGTACTCGGCCGCTGTCACCAGGATTTGGGCGATCTCCCGGCGGCCGAGGAAGCGTTTGCTCACGTGCTCCGGCTGGATGACGAAAATGTTATCGCGCTGAAGTCGCTGGCCGACATCAGCGAGCGGCAAGATCGGCTGGATGACGCCGAACAATGGCTGCGCCGGCTGGTCTCGGTCGACCGGAGCAACGACGAAGCGCGCCACCAACTCGAGCGCATCGAGACCGCCAAGGAGCAGGGTAGCCGCTCCGCGCCCGCGCCGGCTGCCCGCACGGAGGCGGAGGTGCCGCAGGAGATCGCCCTGGTCGATGCGAAGCCGGCAGAGCCGCGGAGCGAACCGGCAGAGACCGAGGCTCTGGAGTTGACCGATGATCTGAAGACCGATGATCTGAAGAAGGAAGCGGTTGAGCCGGCACTCGAGCCAGCGGCACTCCAGGACAGACACCCCACGGCGTCTTCGGAGGTCCCGCCCGAGAGCCTGGTGCAGGAGCCGGAGGCCACCCCCGTTGCCGGGCGGCCAACGCCGCTCCTGGGACTGGAATCTGCCGAATTCGAGCCTCCCCGGGCCCCGGCTGGACCGCTGGGACTCGATATCGAGACCGAGTCCGATGTGGTGCTCCACAGCTCGGGGGCCTCCGAGTTCAGCGTGCCGGATGCGTCGCAGGATTTTGCGGCGATGGCCGCCAAACTGAACGCGTCGCGTCCCCGCAATCCAGGCCGCAGGGCCACGGATCGAGCTGGCACGGGGTCACGGGAGGCGGCCGTCAAGGCGGAACCTCCCACGCCTGCCGAACCGCCTCAGCCACCTACCTCCCCCCAGCCAACCGGGCCAGCGAGCGTGTACTCGGCGCGGGACACCAACGGCCAGTCTATCGCGGCCTTCTTTCAGGCGCTCCTCATAGCCCGGCCTGCAGCTGACTCGAGCCCATCTGCGTCCGCCCAGAGCGGTACGACTCGGCCGGATCAGGACACGCATGCCTCGAACTCGAGCCCAAGGGGTGAGAAGAATGCAGCTCCATCTCCGTCTGCTCCAGGCCAGGGGAAAGACGGGTTGGTCTCATTTGACGATTTCTTCGGCTCAGCTACCGGGGGAAGCTCCCCCCCGCCCGGCGGCGAGCCCGGGAAGGACGATCTCGACCAGTTCCATTCCTGGCTGCAAAATCTGAAGCGCTGAATGAGGATCGCGGTTCTCAACGGCCCCAATCTCAACCTGCTGGGGCAGCGGGAGCCGGAGGTGTACGGACACACGAGCCTGGCCGAGATCGAGGCGATGGTGCGGGAGGCAGCAGGCTCACAGGACGTGCAGATCGACTGGTTCCAGACCAATCACGAAGGGGGGATGGTCGAGGCCGTTCAGGGGCTGCGCGGCCGGGCGGACGGCGCCCTGATCAACGCGGCAGCCCTCACCCATTCCAGCCTTGCCCTGCGTGATGCGCTGCTTGCGGTGAAGATTCCGTTCGTCGAGCTGCACCTGTCGAACATCTTCGCCCGTGAGCCGGAGCGCCGGCACTCGGTCATCGCTGACCTGGCCATCGGAATGGTTACCGGCTTCGGCCCTCAGAGCTACCTTCTGGCCCTGCAGGCTCTGGTGGGCCGCCTGCGTGCCGCCTGACCGGAGGCTGGAGCGTCAGGCGGCGCTGAGAAGCGCGCTCGAGACGGAGGGACTGGATGGGCTGCTGGTTACCCATCTTCCCAATGTCCGGTATCTCACGGGTTTCAGCGGAACCGCCGCGCTGCTGTTGGTCCGGCAGGACGCCACCGTTCTGGTGACCGACTTCCGCTACGCCGCCCAGGCCACCTTGGAGGCCGGGTCAGTAGCGGCGGTCGAGATCGACCAGCGCAGCGTCTGGGATCGCCTCGGCCGAGTCCTGGCCGCTCGCATCCCCGAGAACCTGGGCATCGAGTCCCATGCGCTGACCGTCCGAGATGCCGAACGCCTGAGCGGGCTGACTCGAGGTCGGGTGGTGCCGACCGCTGAACTGGTGGAGCGTCAGCGTGCCGTCAAGGCGCCCGAGGAAGTGGCTTCCATTCGGGCAGCAGCGGTGCTGGCCCAGGACGCCTTGGGCGAGGTCCTGCCTGGAGTGCGGGTCGGCCAGACCGAAGCGGAGGTCGGGGCCGCGTTGGAGGCCGCTCTGCGGCGGCACGGAAGCGAGTGGCACCCGTTTCCCACTATCGTGGCCTCCGGCCCGCGGTCGGCGCTGCCACATGCGCGGACGAGCCAGCGGCCAATCGGCGCGGGGGATCTCCTGCTCCTTGATTTCGGCGCTCAGGTGGACGGGTACTGCGCCGACCTGACGCGCATGGTGGTGGTGGGTCGGCGAGCCGATGAACGGCAACGTACCGTCCACGAGCTGGTGCAAACCGCCCAGCGTCGGGCGATCGAGCACCTGCGTTCCGGCATGCCGGCCCGGGAGGGAGACGCGTTGGCGCGGGAGGTAATTGTGACCCGCGGATTCGGCGACGCGTTTGGCCATTCGCTGGGCCATGGGCTGGGGCTCGAGGTCCACGAAGCGCCTCGGCTGGCGCCGAACTCTGAGGCCCCGCTTCCGGCACATGCCGTGGTGACCGTCGAGCCGGGTGTCTATTTTCCGGGCTGGGGCGGAGTGCGGCTGGAGGACGACGTATACCTCGGACCCGATGGGGCCGAGCGCCTGTCGGATGGGAAGACAGAGTTGTTGGAATTGATATAGGTCCACAAAGGACGTATTACAAATGGCCACCACCGCCGACTTTCGCAACGGACTCGTGCTCGAGATCGACGGCCAGCTTTTTCAGCTGGTCTACTTCCAGCACGTTAAGCCGGGTAAGGGCGGTGCGTTCGTGCGCACCAAGTTGAAGAACATCCGTACGGGCGCCGTGATCGACCGCACGTACAACGCGGGTGAGCGGGTTACCGACGTGCGTCTATCCCGCCGGCCCATGCAATTCTCCTACGTGGACGGGCATTTCTTTCACTTCATGGATCAGGAGACGTTCGACGACATTATGCTCACCGACGACCTCATCGGGGCCGACCAGCTCAAGTACCTCAAGGAAGGGATGGAGTGCGAGGGACTGGTGCACGACGAGCGGGTGATCACGGTGGAGCTGCCGTCGTTCGTCGAGCTGACGGTCACCCAGACCGCCCCCGGGGCCCGGGGAGACACCGCCACCGGCGGAACCAAGCCGGCAATCCTGGAAACCGGGGCCACCGTGCAGGTTCCGCTCTTCATCGAGGAGGGTCAGGTGATTCGGGTAGACCGCCGCGAAGACAAGTACCTGACCCGCGTATGAGCCCCCAAGAGATGCAGGAGCTGGCCGAGCTGTTGCAAAACGTGCCCGGCATTCGCTCCATCGACCTGAAGGATGTCAGGCGCCTCGCTCAACTCCTGCGGGAGGCCCCGGAGATCGGATCGATCGAGGTGAAGGGCTGGTTCGGGACCGGCGTTGTCATCACCCGGACGGCCGCCGCACCGATCGCACCCGCCATGGCCGCGCCTCTGCCGGCTCCGTTGGCTCTGCCGGCCCACGGTGCCGAACCGGAACATCGGGACACCGGAACCCGGCCGATGCCCGCCGGGGCCCA
>Ga0307305_10001013_pt1 | contig 10884 bp, 6 predicted proteins | sample ER_DNA_186_FD_194512 | JGI IMG/M metagenome (GOLD analysis project Ga0307305, IMG submission 194512) | Bulk soil microbial communities from the East River watershed near Crested Butte, Colorado, United States - ER_DNA_186 | ecosystem: Environmental > Terrestrial > Soil > Floodplain | place: USA... | reverse complement strand
ACGGAGCGCAGATCGTCAACGGATCCGGATAGCGGGCGACGTAGCGCTTGTCCCCGACGTGGTAGTAGAGCTCGAGCCCGCGGTAGAAGAGCACACCCGTGCGGTGCGCTCGGAACCCGATCAGCACCTCGGCGTCGTCTCTCCAGCTTCGGTGAGGCGAGACGCGAAAGCCGGCAACGGGGCGCAGCGTCGCTCCCTCGTGCGGCGGTGGAAAGCGGCGGATCAGACCGGCGGCGAGCGCAGGTTTCCCAGGCTGGTCGCGCATGTGCATCACGAGCGGGCCGAGGATCTCCAGGCCGGGCGAGCGGTCGACGAACGCGATCCGGTCGAGCACGGCCGTCGACCGGCCGTGGTTCCTGATCGTCTCCATCCCGTACGTGCCCGACTTGCCGACGTCCATCGCCGCAGCCTCGCCCATCCGGAGCCGGGGCTCTGCGAGCGGCCCGCCCCTGACGATTCCGCGGCCCGATCCGCCGGTGAGCACGACCACGACGACCACGCCGGCCACCAGCCCGCCGGCCAGCAACGAGGCTCCGAGCCAACGGATCGTCTGAGCGCTAGCCACCGGCGAAGATGCGGCTCGACCGCTTCGGGAAGTCGTCGTTACCGCAGAGGTAGTGGTCGTGGATCCTCGTCCCGAAGGAGTAGTCGTACCTGACCCACCTGGACGCGCCGGTCCACGCCTTCAGGTCGAGACCGCCTGACCCGAGGTCGACCGTGGCGGCGCCCCCCCACGTGCGGAGCTTGTTGCTGGCGCGGAACCAGCTAGTCGCAGGCCCCTGGTTGATCCGCCACCTCGCATACGTGGTCAGACACTGATGGAGGTATTGCGACTCGTCCGTGCCGGCCACGATCCCCCCGCCGACCCATTCCCTCGGCTCGATCGTGTACCAGGTCGAGCAGACGCCACCCCAGGGGTTGACTGTCTGCTTCCGGTACTCGGCGTAGACGAAGTCGGACCTGAGCTGACGCGCCCAGTCGTCGCCGACGTTGCTGATCGAGACCCCGGACGTGGCCCCGGTCGTGGCGTGGGCGAAGGCGCCGAGCCGCCAGCCGTGACCGAAATCGATCCCCACCGAGATGTTGCTGACGTGCTCGGTCCCCTCTCCGAACGAGAAGGTGCCGATCGCGTCCCGCGCGACGAGGAGCTCTCCGACGATCGTGCTGTCGCGCTCGGTCGCCAGGAGCGTCTTTCTCTTCGTGGTGATGACACACCACGGCGACCCCGTCGCGCCGGCCCTCAACGACGCGTCGGGGACCGGATCGAGGTCGAGCGTCTGGTCGGCGAAGCGCGACTGGTCGTCCGCTATTGCCTGCTCGGGAGTCAGCCAGATGCGCGTGGCGCTGTCGTAGGTCCGCGTGACACCGCCGTAGTACGTCGCATCCTCCGAGGCTCCGAGGACATCGAAGTTGACGTAGCCACCGTTCGCCGCGGCATCTCCCCGCAACTCGTCGGTATACGGAGAGCGCAGGACGAAGAAGCCGTCCGTCCCCGTCGTCGCCGAATCGAGCGGAGAGAAGACTGCCGAGCCGACCACGGGGTCGCGGTAGAGCTCGACAAGCGCACCGGAGACGGGAACGCCGGTGGGGTCGCGGACATAGCCCTGCGCGACCACAGGGGACGGCGGTGGCGGAGGCGGTGGCGGCGGCGGTGGTGGATTGACCGGCGTGATCGCATTGGAGCTCTGAACGAAGGACGCGTAGCAGCCCGACTCGTCGTTGCACGGCCTGACCGCCGACCTGATCGCATGTCCGACGTCCGCGCTCTGAACCGTGTAGCTGAAGCTCGTCGGGGCCCCCAGGACCTGCACGGGCCCGCTGATCACGACGCCGTCGCGGAGCCACTCCTTGTAGAAGCTGCTGAAGGGCACGCCACAGGAAGTCCAGCTGCCGCCGCTCGAGGTGATCGTGTCGCCGGGACGAGTCGGATTGGGCGCGCTGAGCACGGGGCGGACGTTCAACGTGATCTCTCCGTAGTTGCATTCAGGGGTCGCCGCCGGAGCGCCTCCGGCGAGAAAGGCTGCGCCCAGGGCGCTCGCGGTAGCGGCCACGAGCAGAACGGCGAATGCGCGGCGTTGCATCTCGAGCTCCTTTCCGTCGACTTCTGCCGACGGTAGGCACGGCCGGCGCACACGTGTGAAACGGGGACGTGTCGAATGTGAAACATCTGCCGAAGCGGGTCTAGCGGATCCGGCCGTGCGTGCCTAGTGGCCGTTTCGGACGCGGCCGAAGCCGCCCCCGCCGGGCGTCTCGACGCGCACGACGTCGCCCGCCGCGAGGTCTCGCGTGACCTTGCCCGGAAGCTCTTCTCCGTTCAACCGGTTGCGTCCCGCCGCTCCCGGCTCTCCGCCACGCGCGCCCCGAGGTGCGCGCATTCGCCTCTCGCCCACGAGCGAGAGACGACAGCGCTCCAGCACCCGCACCTCGCGCACGACGCCGTCGCCGCCTCGGTACCGGCCGCCTCCTCCCGAGCCCATGCGAACCTCGTGCCGCTCGACTCGGAGCGGGTAGGCGAGCTCGAGCGCCTCCGCCGGGGTCGAGAGGGTGTTCGACATCGCGACGTGGACGCCCGAGGGGCCGTCGGCGTCCGGGCAGGCTCCCTGGCCGCCGCCGACGGTCTCGTAGTACGTGAAACGGTCGTTCCCGAGCGTGAGGTTGTTCATCGTGCCCTGACCCTGGGCGGGGACCTCGAGCGCCTCCCCGAACGCCGAGAAGACCACGTCCACGATCCGGCTCGAGGTCTCGACATTGCCCGCGGCGACGGCTGCAGGCGCTCGGGCGTTGACGAGACAGCCTTCCGGAGCGCGAACGTGTACCGGGACGAAGGCGCCGCCGGAGGCCGGCACATCCGGATCGGTGATGCAGCGCACGACGAAGTAGCAGGCGGACCGGGTGACGGCGAGGGGGCAGTTGAGGTTGCCGCCGTGCTGGGGCGACGTGCCGGCGAAGTCGATCTCGACCTCGTCCCCGTTCACGGTGACAGCGGCACGGATCTCGAGCTCGCCGCCCTCGAGGGGCTCGAGCACATCCGTCGCCTCGAAGCGGCCGTCCGGGAGATGTGCGATCGCTGCCCGGATCCGGCGCTCCGAGTAGTCGTGCAACTCGTTCATCGCAGCCTCGACGCGGTAATTGCCCCGACCCGTGCAGAGCTCGGCAATGCGCGCTTCGGCGAGCCGGTGCGCCGCGAGCTGGGCGCGGAGGTCGCCTCTGCGCTCGTCCGGGTTGCGCATTCTCGCGACGAGCTCGGCGAGGACGCCGTCGTCGAGGCGCGTGGGCGGGATCACGACGCCCTCCTCGTCGAGCCGGCGCGAATCGGCAGGGAGGCTGCCGGGCTCGCGCGCGCCGACGTCGGCGTGGTGCGCCCGCGTGACCGCAAATCCGACACGGGTCCTCGTGACCAGCGTGATGTCCGGGAGGTGCGTGCCGCCCGCGAATGGATCGTTGAGGACGAAGACGTCGTCCGGGGCGGGGTCGCATGCGCGGACGGCGGCGACCGCGTCGGGCATCGCGCCCAGGTGGACAGGGATGTGCTCGGCCTGCGCGATCATCCGGGCGCGCCGGTCGAAGAGCGCGGTCGAGCAGTCGCGTCGCTCCTTGATGTTGGCCGAGAAGGCCGACCGGATGAGGACCGCGCCCATCTCGTCGGCGATTGAGCGCAGCGAGGCGCCGATCAGCTGCAGCTCAAGTTCCACTATTTCCACCGTTTCGTGACACTCTCGTGAGCCGCAGCGTGCTACTGATCCCATCCCTAACCCCCACCCACCCCGGGGGAATCCAGCAGGTGGCTCCCTCGAGCTCGAGCAGCGCGGGGCCCCGGACGTCCAGTCGCTCGGCAGGCGGGAGCTTCAGGTCCGGGCCGGGGCGCACGTCCGCCGTCCGGATCGCGACGAGCTCGATGGGGCGCGCCGGGTCGGCGTAGCCGTAGCGAGCCTCGTGCGCCCGGTGGAAGGCGCCCACGAGGTCGGGCTCGAGCGGCACCGTCAGCTCGAACGACTGCCCCGCGTAGCGGAGGTCGGCCTCGCCCTCCGCGGGAAGCTCACCGGCCTCTTCGAGCGGGCAGACGAAGGACTGGACCCGGTCGCGACGCTCGTCGCTCGATGCCAGCCCGAGCGCCGAGAGCACCCCGGCCGCCTCCGGCACGAGCACCGTCTCGATCCCGAGGTCCTCGGCCAGCGCGCAGCCGTGCAGCGGCCCAGCGCCACCGAAAGCAACGAGCGCGAGCTCGCGCGGATCGTGGCCTCGCTCGACCGAGACCAGCCGCAGCGCCCGCAGCATCTCGGCATTCACGACCGCGATCGCCTCCTCCGGCTCGATTCCGGCCAGCGCCTGCTCCGCCGCGTCTCGGTCGAGCACGAGCCCGCCCGCGATCCGTTCCGGCAAGCGTCCGAGAAGGAGGTTCGCGTCGGTGACGGTGGGCCGCCTCCCCCCGCGCCCGTAACACGCCGGGCCGGGCTCCGCGCCGGCGCTCTCCGGCCCCACCCGCAGCGCACTGCCCGCGTCACGCCACACGATCGAGCCCCCTCCCGCACCGACCGTCTGCAGGTCGACCGTCGGCAGGCGCAGGGGCAGGCCCGCAACCTCCCGCTCCGAGGCCCGGCCGGCCTCGCCGGCGGCGATCAGACAGACGTCGGTCGAGGTTCCGCCCATGTCGAGCGAGATCGCGTTCTCGATCCCGGCCAGGCGCCCGATCCGCGCCGCGCCGACGACGCCCGCAGCCGGCCCCGACACCAGCGCCAGCGCCGGGTGGGCGGCGGCCTCCGCGAGGCTGACGACCCCGCCCGAAGAGCGCATCACCAGCGGCTCCGGGAGGCCGGACTTCGCGCAAGCCCGACCGAGCGCCTCCAGGTACCCGGAGACGGCGGGCCCGAGGTAGGCGTCGATCGCGGTGGTCGAGGCACGCTCGTACTCGCGGAACTCCGGCGACACCTCGTGCGACGAGACGACGCGCAGACCGGGCCGGCGGCGCCGCAGCTCATCTGCCACCGCCCGCTCATGCGACGCGTCTCGGAACGAGAACAGCAGGCAGACCGCGACAGCCTCGACCTCCTCCCCGAGGCCGGGCAGAGACCCGAGTTCGAGGGGGACGAGCACACCCTCGGGCCCGATGCGCTCCCGGACGCCGAAGCATCGCTCCAGCGGGACGACCGGCTCGGCGTGGGAGGCGCAGGGACGGTAGAGATGCGCACGGTTCTGGCGCCGGAGGTGCAGCACGTGCTCGAAGCCCGCGGTTGCGACGAAGGCGGTGCGCGCGCCCTTGCGCTCCAGCAGCGCATTCGTGGCGACGGTCGTCCCGTGCGTGAAGCGCTCGACCCCCTCCGCGCCGACCGCTTGGGCCGCGGCGAGAAGGGACTCCTCCTGCCGCGGCGCCGTCGGCACCTTCGCCGTGCGCAGGCCTTCGCCGGTGACGAGCACGGCGTCCGTGAAGGTCCCGCCGACATCGACGCCGAGAATGCTCACAGCCGGAATGTATTCTCCGCCCTTCTCTCCAGCACGATGCCGTCCACCCCGGTCCCAGCCGTAGTCGATGAGTTTCTCCGCCGGTCCAACCCCGCGGTCGTAGCGTCACTTCGAAGAGACGGCTCGCCGCACACCGTTGCGACCTGGTACGACTGGGAGAACAGCCGCGTCTTGCTGAACATGGACGAGGCCCGTCTGAGGCTGCGGTTCATGCGCCGCGACCCACGCGTAGCGCTGACGGTGCTCGATGCAGAGGACTGGTACCGGCACGTCAGCCTGCTCGGGCACGTCGTGTCCATCGACGACGACCGCGACCTGCGCGATATCGACCGACTCGCCCTGCGCTACACGGGGAAGCCGTTCAGGACGCGTGAGGCGCGCCGCGTCAGCGCCTGGATCGAGGTCGAGGCCTGGCACGGGTGGAGTGGCTCGAGCCCGTGGCCGGAAGGCTCGTAGCGGCTGGGAATTCCCAGTCGGGCCGAGCTACAGCAGGATCCGGAAGGCCACGTGCGGGGAGCAGCCGCTCCCGAGCAGGTATCGGGCCTGACCGAGATCAGCCTCTGAAGCGGCAAGGTCGGATGCTTCCGTCTCGGCAAAGCCGAGCTGGCGAAATTGCTCGGCGCGCCAGCGGAAGACAGCAGTCTCCTCATCGAGAAGATGCGCGTCCTCCCAAGCTGGGGCGCTGCTCGCCATCCTCTTGTAGAACGTCTCCGGGGGCGGTAACGGACGTTCTGCCGCGCACTTTTTACATCCGCTTAACGAATGGCCCGACAGGGCGGCGCCCGGGAGCCGGTTTCGGCTCCCGGGCACTCGGTTCGTCTCAGCAGGTCGGGTTGGGCATGATCGGCCCCGCCAGCGTCCCGAAGAAGTAGTCGGACGGGCCGTCGTACTGGGCCGTGCCGCCGAAATCGTTGCCGTTCGGCATTTGCCCGAACTCCCACTCGCAGCTTCCGCCGACCGAAGCCTGCGTGAAGTACGGGTAGAAATCGCCCGGCGAGCCGGGCGCCGGCACGGCACACCCGTCGAGCGTCGCCGGGCTGCACGTCGACTCGCTGGCGGCAGCGTCCGTCTCGAACTGGATGTTCGAGTACGAATGGCCGTTGCTCGTCGGCTGATCGACCAGGAACGTCGAGGGGAACGTGTTCGGCGTGGTGCTGTTCGGCCAGTCGGGCCAGTAAGGCGTTCCGTCGAAGTCGACGTCACCACCGCTCAAGAAGTTGACGCAGCCGGTCACCAAGTTCGGATCCGATGCGAACGCGCTGTGCGTGTCGCCGGCCGGGTAGCAGGGCGCATCACCTCCGAAGCCCTCGGGGTTCGGGTCACCGTCGTCCTCCGCCTCGTACGGCCCGTTGCAGGTCAGCCAGAACGGGTCGGTGAACGTTCCGAAGTCAAAAGCGGCCTCGTTCGACAGCGACGTGCAGGGCGTGAAGTGGCCGATCTCGTACTGGTTCAGGATCCCGCCCAGGAGTGCTGCCCACGGAACGATGTTCTGCGGCAGCGCGCGGTTGTACTCGGCCGCGTAGTTGAACGGCCTGCCCTGGCAGTTGCCGATGATCGTGGCCATGAACCCGTTGGCCGCCGAGGCCTGCATGAAGCCGCTCTGGCCCGTCGTCAAGTCGTCGATCCTCACCTCGAGCGCCTTGACACCTCCGGCCAGAGTCGCGTCGAAGATGTGCACCCGAATCCGATCGCCCGGGTTCATCAGCAGGGTCTGATCGTTCGGCGTGAAGGTGTTCAGGTTGGCGAGCTGCGGGCCCGGAGGCCCCGTCGGCACGCCGTCCCGCTGGATGAACCCGAAGTTGGTCGGCTCGATGCAGTTCGGGTTGCAGTGATGGAAGCGGGCCGTGCACTCGAGATCGTTGATGTGCAGCGACGCGCACCAGTGGGCGTTGTCGCAGCTGATGTTGTCGGGAAACGGCGCGAAGCCGGGTGGGTAGAGCTGCACCTCGAGGAAGGAGCTGCCCCCGCCGCCGATGTCGTACGTCGGCGGGTTGCGCGGTGCGTTCGCGTCGCTTTCCGGATGGCATGCGGTCTGGGGGTACGAGTACGGGTTGCAGAGCGCCATCCCGAACCACGGCGCGACCGACAGCTCGAACCAGTGAGTGACGTCACTGCCGGGGTTGGCAACCGTCGGCGGCGCGGCCGGATCGACCGGCAGCGTCTCCGTCCACGTGACGTCGTTGGCGGACCCGGGCACGTCAGAGAGGAAGCGCGTGCTGGGCTCGTCGTGGCCGATGTAGTGCTCGTTGTCCTCGAACCGCGCACCCTGGCCGTTCTCGATCGAGCGCGGGTCGGTGCAGACCATGGTCGGCTTGACCGTCTTCTGGATCGGACTGAAGCCGTTGCAATCGAGCGCGCCGATCGGGTTCGGCGACACTCCTCCGGGGTCTGCGCTCGCAGACCCGGATGCGACGCACGCCCCGACCACGAAAAACGCCGCGGCTACAGCCAGGCGACGCAGCGCAAGAGGGCGAACGAATCGCACGAATACGGACATCGGCATCCCTCCCTGTAGGGCCCGCCTCAGATGCAGCCCGACTATACGCCTGCCCCTAGGCGGCTCGCCTGGCGACGTGCGCCGCGATTCGCTCGGCGTCGAGGGGCAGCACCGCCAGCTCGGGCGGCGGGCGCCGGACGAAGCCGTCGATCAGCAGAAGGTCTTCGGTCCGCTCGGGCGTCAGCAGCTCCCCAGCGGGCATTGGGGTAGCCCGGCAGCGCGCCAGCGCCGCCTCGATCTCGAGCCTCGCGGCCCCGGGGGCGCACAGCAAGCGCACCGTACGGACACGGCCGCCGCAGATGAAGAAGGCCTTATGACGGCCCGGCTCGACGGCCGGCGCCACCAGGCAGCGCTCCAGCCTCCGCAATCCCTCTAGCCGGCGCAGGCGCTCGATCACGTGCTCGAGCGCCTCGATCCGATCGCGCAGCCGCGCCGCCTCCTCGTAGCGGAGGTTGCCGGCGAGGTGCGAGAGGCGTGCCCGCAGACGGGGAAGCGGCCCCTCGTCCAGGAGGCATTCGAGCTCTTCGGCCGTGCTCGAGGCGAGCGCCCGCGCCGCGAGGGATGCTCGTCGACGGCTGCCGATCGGGCCGAGCTCGGTCGCCGTCCTGGTGACGACGAAGTCCTCGCCCCGGCGCTTCAGGTAGACACCGTGCTCCTTCCGGCGGCTGCGCGAGTTGGCAGGCGGCTGGAGCTCGCGGATCAGGCGCACCTCCTCGAGCGCGGCTTCGAGCTCGGAGCCCAGCACGCGCCACTCGACCCGGTCGAGCGCGAGCAGCGCCGCCTCGACCGACGGCCGCTGGCGCTCGCTCCGGAAGTAGGAGCGCAGGCGGGCGCGCAGGTCGCGCGCCCGCCCCACGTAGAGGACCTGGTCGTGCCGATCGCGGAAGAGGTAGACGCCGGGCCGCGTGGGCGCGCCGCGAGCGAGGGAGCGCTTGTCGTAGACGCGCCGCTTCCGCGGTGCGGCAAGGGCGTGCAGGTCGGAGAGCCGCCTCGCGCCGAGCTCCTGGGCGAGCCCGATCAGGTGCACGAGCACCTGCGCCGTCGCCTCGGCATCGGGAAGGGCGCGGTGGCAAGGGCTGGTCGGTACGCCGAAGAAATGAGCGAGCGAAGCGAGGCCGACGCGGCGCAGACGGCCCTCGAGCAGCCGACGGGCCAGCGCGGCGGTGCAGAGCGGCGGCTCCGACAGGCGCCGTCCGTGCCGCAGGAGCAGCTGCCGCTCGAGGAAGCGCTGGTCGAAGCGGGCGTTGTGGGCGACCAGCAGCTCGTCGCCCGCAAAGGCGAGGAAGCGGCGCAGGACGCTCGAGACGGAGGGCGCGCTGCGGAGCTCCTGCTCCCGCAGGCCGGTCAGTCGGGCCACCGGCTCCGGGAGCGCGACGCACGGGTTCACGAGCGATTGAAAGGAGTCGACCGGCTCGAGGCCCCGCACGCGAACGGCCCCGATCTCGCAGATGTGGTCCCGTTGGGCGGAGAGGCCGGTGGTCTCCAGGTCGAAGACGACGAACTCCGCCTCGTCCAGGAGGGGGTCGGCTCGACCTCCGGCGAGGGAGACGGTAGCCCCCGTGCAGACGACCCTGCTGTCGCCCGCGGTGACCTCGGCCAGAAGCGAGTAGGCGAGCCCGTCCGAAATCGAGGACGTGGCGAAGAGCGAGCTCGCCGCCTCCACCGCGGACAGCGAGCCGCGCTCATCCAGCGTCTCCACCAGCCGGTCGAGTGCGTCGAGCGCCAGCTGCATCCCTCAAATGAAAGCGAACATGTGTTCGCTTTTCAAGAGGAGTCTTCTAATCGGGCAGGAGCGGCATCGCCAGTCCAGGCCGGCGGCCGAGGAGCACGGCCCGCGTGACGGCAGAGGCTCCGAAGCGCTGCCGCACCTCGTCGAGCGCGGCGTCGAGGGCGTCGCTGCTGTGCCGGTCGAGCGGAAGCGCGAGCTGGACGGCTCGGCCGTCGTCCAGGTTGCCGACCGCCACGCCGACGAGGGTGATCCCACGGCGCTCGATCATCGGCACGGCGATCGCGAGCAGTCCACGCGCAGTTGCCAGGATCGCCTCGGTGCTGGCCGTCGCGTGTGGCAGCGTGTGAGAACGCGTGGCGCGCGAGAAATCGTCGAACCGGAGGCGGAGCACGACGGTGCGTCCAACGCGATCGGCAGCCCGCATGCGGCGCGTGACCCGGTCGACGAGCCCGACGAGCGAGGCGTCGACGTCTGCCAGCGAGGTCGGAGAGCGGCCGAGCGCCCGCTGCGACCCGATCGAGCCCCGGCGGCGGTTCGGGCGCACCGGACGCGGGTCGAGGTTGTGGGCGAGCGCGTGAAGGTGCCGGCCCGAGGCGCGGCCGAGCAGGGAGACGAGCGTGTGCTCGGCCAGCTCCGCCACCTCGCCAACGGTCGTTATGCCCCAGCGGTTGAGCCTCGCCGCCGTCTTCGGCCCGACGCCCCACAGGCGCTCGATCGGCAGCGGGTGGAGGAACGCGAGCTCGCGCTCGGGCGGCACCACGAGCAGGCCGTCGGGCTTGGCGACGCCGCTCGCGACCTTGGCCAGGAACTTCGTCCTCGCGATCCCGACCGTGATTGGGAGGCCGACCCGGTCGCGCACCTCCTGCCGCAGCAGCACGGCGATCTCGGTCGGCGTCCCCAGCAGCCGCCTGACCCCGCGAACGTCGAGGAACGCCTCGTCGATCGAGAGGCCCTCGACCAGCGGCGCGGTGTCCTCGAACACCCGGTACACGGCCCGGCTCGCCTCGACGTACGCGGACATGCGGGGCTCGACCACGATCGCCTTCGGGCACAGGCGCCGAGCCCGAGCCACGCCCATGGCCGTGCGAACGCCGTGCGCCTTCGCCTCGTAGCTCGCCGCGAGGACGACCCAGGCGCCGACGATCACCGGCCGTCCGCGCAGGCGAGGATCGTCTCGCTGCTCGACCGCCGCGAAGAACGC
>Ga0307305_10001009_pt1 | contig 10891 bp, 8 predicted proteins | sample ER_DNA_186_FD_194512 | JGI IMG/M metagenome (GOLD analysis project Ga0307305, IMG submission 194512) | Bulk soil microbial communities from the East River watershed near Crested Butte, Colorado, United States - ER_DNA_186 | ecosystem: Environmental > Terrestrial > Soil > Floodplain | place: USA... | reverse complement strand
GGCTCGAAAATCCCGTTCGCAAAGCGCAGCGCGAGGAGGTTCTGGACCGTCTCCTTGCCGAGGTAGTGGTCGATCCGGAAGACCTCGCTCTCGTCGAAGTGCTCCTCCAAGAGCGCGTTGAGCTCCTTTGCGGAGTCGAGGTCGCGGCCGAACGGCTTCTCGATGATCAGCCGCGTCCAGCCGGTCGTCGTGCGGTTCGGTCCGATCACTTCGATGATCGGCGCAATCGCGCTGGGCGGGACGGCGAGGTAATAGACGCGGTTGCCGCTCGTGCCGAGGCGTTGGTCGTAGTCGTTGAGGATCTCCGTCATGGGGCGCAGGCCCTCTTCGTCAGCGGCGTCGGTCGCGACGTAACGGGTGCGCTCGGCGAGCCAGTCCCAGCTCTCCTGCTGAAAGGCGTCGCGTCCGAACTCCTGCACTGCCGCCTTCATCCCCTCGCGGAACTCGTCGTCGCTCTCCTCGGTGCGCGAGACGCCGACAATCGCGAAGCGCTCCGGCAGCAGGCGGCGCAGCGCCAGGGAATAGAGCGCGGGGAAGAGCTTGCGCTTCGTCAGGTCGCCCGAGGCCCCGAAGATGACGAGCGCGCAGGGGTCGGGCGTGCGGCGGAGCCTCAGCCCCTCGAGGAGCGGGTTCTCCTGCTGCGTCGTGGCCTGGGCGGTCTCGGTCATCCGCCCTTCTCCAGGTGGCCGCCGAAGGCGTTGCGCATCGCGGAGAGGACGCGGTTGCCGAACTCGGCTTCGCCACGCGACGAGAAGCGGTCGAAGAGCGACGCGGAGAGCACCGGGACCGGCACGCCTTCCTCCACCGCGGCCTGAACGGTCCAGCGCCCCTCGCCGGAGTCGCTCACCCGGCCGGCGTAGTCGTCGAGCATCGGCGACTGGTGGAGCGCCTGGGCGGAGAGGTCGAGCAGCCAGGACGCGATCACCGAGCCTCGGCGCCAGACCTCCGTCACGGCGGCCAGATCGAGCTCGTAGCGGTAGTGGTCCGGATCCCGCAGCGGGGCGGTTTCGGCGTCGGGCTCCTGGTCGCGCAGGCCGACGTTGGCGTGCTTGAGGACGTTCAGTCCCTCGGCGTACGACTCCATGATCCCGTACTCGATTCCGTTGTGGACCATCTTCACGAAGTGGCCCGCGCCGGAAGGGCCGCAGTGCAGCCAGCCCTGTTCCTCCGGGGCCGGATCTCCCTCGCGGCCGAGCGTGCGCGGGGCCGCGTCCACTCCCGGCGCGAGCGCCTCGAACACCGGCCGCAGGCGCTCGACCGCCTCATCGTCGCCGCCGACCATCAGGCAGTAGCCGCGGCGCAGGCCCCAGACCCCGCCGCTCACGCCGACGTCGACGTAATGAATCCCGCGCTCCTCGAGCTTCCGAGAACGGCGCAGGTCATCCACGTAGTACGAGTTGCCGCCGTCCACGATCGTGTCGCCCTCGGCCAGGTGCGGTGCGAGCTCCGAGACGATCGAGTCGACGATCCCGGCCGGAACCATCAGCCAGACGGAGCGCGGCGCGTCGAGCTGGCCGGCGAGCTCCTCGAGCGTGGACGAGGTCGAATCGACCTTCGGATCGAACGTCTTGACGTCGTGGCCCGCCTGACTGAGCCGGACGGTCATGTTGCCGCCCATGCGTCCGAGGCCGACCATTCCGAGCTGCATCAGAGATCCTCCAATCTGACCCGCACGATTCTGCGGCCGCGCTCCTGGAGCGAGGCGAAGTCGCCGGCGGCCTGCGCGCGGATCAGGCGCCGAAAGCCGAACTTGCGCCCCGGGATCGAGACTTCGCTGCCGGGGTCGTCCACGACCTGGACGAACAGGCCCTTGTTCGGGCCGCCCTTGTGGAGTTGGCCCGTCGAGTGCAGGTAGCGCGGGCCGAGGCCGTGCGTGACGACGCAGCCGGTCTCGTGCGCTCGGCGGATCAGCGGTTGAAGCTCGCGCTCGCGCGCGGGGTCGATGAAGGCCTGGATCGCGACGTAGTCGCCGGGCTGGGCGCGGTCGAGCAGCTCGTCGAGCGAACCGCGCGGCTCGAGCTCGGGCTCGCCCGCCGCCAGCACCTCGTTCGTCTTGTCCTTCGCGGCCTGCACGTCGGGCTGGTCGAACGGATTGATCTCGAGAATCGACCCGGCGACCGCCGTGGCGAACTCCCAGCGGAAGAACTCCTGGCCGAGCTCGTACGGCGCGCTCAGGCGAACCTCGGGCGCCTGGCGGTCGAGCCCTTCCGGGGACTCTCCGGGAGCCGGGATCAGGCCCTTGCCCCGCTTGCCGGTCGACTCCGCGAGCAGCTGCTCGACCCAAAGACCGAAATCGCCGGTATTCGGGTTGATCGTGATCTTGTCCTTGCCGTCCTGCCAGCCGCGGCCGAGCTGGAGGCCGAGCTCGAGGCCGGGATTGCCCTCTTCGCCGTGGCAGGCCTCGACCATCTCGTCGACGCGCTCGAAGAAGCGCTCGAGGTCGACTCCGATGAGCGCGGCGGGGACGATCCCGAATGCCGACAGCGCCGAGTAGCGGCCGCCGATCGTCGGCTCGCCGTCGAAGACGGCCAGGAAATCGCGCTCGCGCGCCAGATCGGCAAGCTCGCTGCCGGGATCGGTAATCGCGGCAAAGCGCTCGCCCCGCTTGCCGGCCTTGGCCCAGAAGTAGTCGAGATGGCAGCGCGTCTCGAGCGTCGTCCCGGACTTGGAGGCGGCGATGAAGAGCGTGCTCTCGAAGTCGAGCTTCTCGGTCGCGTCGCGAATCGCGGCCGGGTGCGTCGTGTCGAGGACGTGGAAGGAATCCGCCTCGAATGTCTTCGCGAGGACGTGCGGAGCCAGGCTCGAGCCGCCCATCCCGAGGAGCACGAAGGTGTCGATCACCCCGGGTGCCGCAACGTCCTCGACGAACCGGAGCAGATCCGCGATCCGGCTGCGCATCCGCATCGGCTCGTCCAGCCAGCCGAGCCATTTCGCCTCATCGGTGCCGGTCCACAGCGTCGCGTCGCGAGCCCAGATGCGCTCGACCAGCTCTGCGGGCGGGATCGTGCTCACTCCACGGACTCCACGAACGGGAGCACGAGCTCTTCGAACTCGCGCGGGCGCTCCATGTTCGGCACGTGCGCCGCGCCCGGGATCGTCTCCAGCCGCGCGCCGGGGATCTCGCTTGCCAGCCGCTGCGCGATCGCGTGGATGTCGGGAACGTCCTCCTCGCCGACGAGGACGAGCGTCGGCGCCTGGATCTCGCCGATCCGCTCGGGAAGGTCCTCGACGAGCAGCTCCTCGTCGGGCTCCTCTGCCTGGAGCTCGTAGGCGCGCCGCTGCATCTCCGCAACGCGGCCGCGCACCTCGGGGTTTACGTCGTCGGCCGTGCGGCGCGGCCCGTCGACCCAGGTGCGGACGCTCACCTCGGCCGCTCCGTTGAGGTCGCCGGCCTCGAACGCGACTTCCTCCTCGCCCCAGCTCGCCTTCACCTCGTCAGACCAGTCGTGCCCCGGAAAGCCCGGACCGACGAGCACCAGCGCCGTTACTCGTCCCGGCGCCGCGATTGCGATCTCCAGCGCCACCCGGCCGCCCATGGAAACGCCGACGACCGCGGTCCGGTCGATGCCGTGCCGGTCGAGGAGCTCGATCACATCACGCGCGCTCGCATAGGGGCCGGGCTCGACCGGCGAGCGGCCGAAGCCGCGAAAGTCCAGCCGGAGGACGCGGTGCGAACGAGTGAACGCCTCCCACTGCGGATCCCACATTCGGCTGTCGCAGACGCCTGCATGCAGGAGGACGATCGCCGGACCCTCGCCGGCGACCTCCGAGTAAAGCTCCACGAACGAAGGCCTCAGGCAGAGACGAGCTCGCCGCGCTTGGCGCGCACGCCGTCCATGAGCTCTGCGAACGAGTCCGAGAACTTCTGCACGCCTTCCTGCTCGAGCGTCACGACCACGTCGTCGTAATCGACCCCCGCTTCCGCGACCCGCTCGAAGACGCGTTTCGCCTCGTCGAGATCCCGCTCGAGCGTCAGGGCCACCTCGCCGTGCTCCTGGAAGGCCACGATCGTCTCCTCGGGCATGGTGTCGACAGTCTCGGGCCCGATCAGGTCCTCGACGTACATCACGTCCCGGTAGTCCGGGTTCTTGGTCGAGGTCGAGGCCCAGAGGCAGCGCTGCTTGGTGGCGCCCTTCCCGCCCAGCGCATCCCAGCGCGAGCCGGAGAAGAGCTCCTTGTAGCGCTGGTAGGCGAGCTTCGCGTTGGCGACGGCGAGCTTGCCCTTGAGGTCGTCCGGAGCGCCGGCCTCGTCGAGCCGCCGGTCTGCCTCGGTGTCGACACGCGAGACGAAGAAGCTCGCAACCGACGCGACCTTCGAAGGATCGCCGCCCGACTCCACCAGCCGCTCGATCCCGCGCAGATAGGCCTCGACGACCTCGACGTAGCGCTGGAGCGAGAAGATCAGCGTGACGTTGATGTTGCGGCCGCGCGCAATCATCTCCTCGATCGCGGGCAGCCCGTCCTTCGTCGCGGGAATCTTGACGAAGCAGTTCGGCCGGTCGACGAGGTCGTGCAACCGCTGTGCCTCGGCGATCGTCGCGTCGGTGTCGAAGGCGAGGTTCGGGTCGACCTCGATCGAGACGTAGCCGTCCTGGCCCTGCCCCTCGTCCCAGACGGAGCGCAGCAGGTCACAGGCGTCCTGGACGTCCTTGACCGCGAGCTTGAGGAAGACCTCCTTCGGATCGTCCTCTTCGGCGAGCACCTCGCGCATCTGCTCGTCGTACGCGTCGCCTTCCGAGATCGCCTTCTGGAAGATCGTCGGGTTCGAGGTCACGCCCACGACCGCGTCCTCGCGCATCAGCCGCTCCAGCTCGCCCTCCTTGATCAAGCGGCGCGAGAGGTAGTCGATCCAGATGCTCTGGCCGAGCGCGGATACCTGGTGGAGTCGTGATTCGCCCCCAAGGCGCCGCTTGTCGGCGCCGTCTTCAGGACGCGCGGGCTCTGCCCGGGCGTCCGTCTGCGGTGGCCGATCAACACGCTGCGGATCGTCGGATCCCTGACTAGGCATCTATCTTCTCCCCTTCCATCTCTTCGATCTTCTCAAGCCTGCGCACGTAGCGCTCCCCTCCGTCGAAGCGGGCTCCGAGGAAGGCGCGGATGAGCTCGGCCGCCAGCTCGGGCCCGACCACCTCGGAGCCTAGGCAGAGCACGTTCATGTCGTCGTGCTCGACGCCCTGGTGGGCCGAGTACGTGTCGTGGCAGACGGCCGCGCGGATCCCGGCGATCTTGCTCGCTGCCACGGAGGCGCCCACTCCCGAGCCGCAGACGAGAACGGCGCGTTCGGCATCGCCGCCGCGGATCGCCTCGCCGACCTCCCGGGCCTTGTCGGGGTAGTCGATGCGCGGCTCGGGCTTGTCCGTGCCGAGATCATGCGTTTCGTGACCAAGCGCGTCGAGCTCCGCGAAGATGCGATCGCGCAGCTTGACGCCGCGGTGGTCGAAGGCAACCGCGACCTTCATCAGGACCGTTACGTTACCCGGATGAACGACGCCGAGCGCTGGCGCGAGCTGGGACAGCAGCTCCGCGTCGACTCGATTCGCGCAGCCGCGGTGACGAAGTCGGGACACCCGACCTCGTCGATGTCGGCCGCCGACCTGATGGCTGTGCTGCTCGCCAAGTACCTGCACTACGACTTCGACGCGCCCGACGACCCGCACAACGACCACCTGGTCTTCTCGAAGGGCCACGCGTCGCCGCTGCTGTACTCGATGTACCGCGCGGCCGGCGCGATCGACGTGGACGAGCTGCTCACGTTCCGCACCTTCGGCAGCCGGCTGCAGGGGCATCCGACCCCCGAGATCCCGTGGGTCGACGTCGCCACGGGCTCTCTCGGCCAGGGGCTGCCGTACGGCGTCGGGATCGCGCTCGCCGGCAAGAAGCTCGACCGGCTGCCGTACCGCGTGTGGGTGCTGTGCGGCGACAGCGAGATGGCCGAGGGCTCGATGTGGGAGGCCTTCGAGCACTCGTCGTTCTACGGGCTCGACAACCTGACGGCGATCATCGACGTCAACCGCCTCGGCCAGCGCGGCGAGACGATGCACGGCTGGGACCTCGATTCGTACGCCGACAGGGCGCGTGCATTCGGCTGGCACGCGATCGAGATCGACGGCCACGACGTCGAGGCGATCGACGGCGCGTACGCGGAGGCGGTTGCGCCGACCGGGCAGCCGACCGTCGTGGTCGCGAAGACGATCAAGGGCAAGGGCGTCAAAGAGGTCGAGAACAAGCCCGGCTGGCACGGGAAGGCGCTCGACAACCCCGACCAGGCGATCGAAGAGCTCGGCGGCATCCGCAACATCGTGGTGGACGTGGCGAAGCCGGACCGCAGCGCCGAGCCGCACCGGTTCGAGACCTCCGGCGCGCTCGAGCTCCCGACCTGGGACGAGGGCGAGGAGGTCGCGACCCGCCGTGCTTACGGCGATGCGCTCGCGGCGCTCGGCTCGGCGCGAGGGGACATCGTCGCGCTCGACGGCGAGGTCAACAACTCGACCTTCGCCGAGATCTTCGCCGAGGCGCACCCCGACCGGTACTTCGAGATGTACATCGCCGAGCAGCAGCTCGTTGCGGCCGCGGTCGGCCTCCAGGTGCGCGACTGGGTTCCGTTCGGCTCGTCGTTCGCGGCGTTCTTCTCGCGGGCATACGACTTCATCCGGATGGCGGCGATCAGCCGCGCGAACATCCGGCTCTGCGGCTCACACGCGGGTGTCTCGATCGGCGAGGACGGGCCCTCGCAGATGGCTCTTGAAGATCTCGCCATGATGCGGGCCGTCCACGGCTCGACCGTGCTCTACCCGTCCGACGCGAACCAGACCGCGAAGCTCGTCGAGCAGATGGCCGACCGCGAGGGGATCGTCTTCCTGCGCACGACGCGGGCGAACACGCCAGTCATCTACGGGGCCGACGAGGAGTTCCCGATCGGCGGGTCGCGCGTGCTGCGGGAGGGCGACGACGTCACGATCGTCGGGGCGGGGATCACGCTGCACGAGGCGCTGAAGGCCGCCGACGAGCTCGACGGCGACGGCATCTCGGCCCGCGTGATCGACCTCTATTCGGTCAAGCCGGCTGACGGCGAGACGCTGCGCGCCGCCGCCGAGGCGACCGGCGGCCGGATCCTGACCGTCGAGGACCACTGGCCCGAGGGCGGCATCGGCGACGCGGTGCTCGAGGCGCTCTCCGACGGCGAGACACCCGCGCGGGTCGTCCGCTTGGCCGTGCGCGACATGCCGGGCTCCGGCAAGCCTGCCGAGCTGCTCGCGGCGGCGGGGATCGACGCAGAGCACATCGCGGAAGCGGCCCGCGCCCTCGTCGGCGCCCGCGCCCTCACCTAGGCGACCGGACCGTACGCTTAGAGGATGGCCGTGGTCATCGGTTCCAACCTGCGCAAGGAGATCGCCGGGTCGCTGCTCTTCGAGGGCGTCTCGTTCTCGGTCGAGCGCGGCGACCGGCTTTCGCTCTCCGGGCCCAACGGGGCCGGCAAGACGACCTTGCTCCGAATGCTTGCTGGCGAGACCGACGTACACGGCGGCGAGCTCGTCTTCGCCAAGGGGACGCGCATCGCGCTGCACGACCAGCGGCCGCCGCTGGATCACGGCCTGACGCTCCGCGAATACGCGCTCAGCGGGGCGCGCGATCTCATCGACACCGAAGAGGAGCTGCGCTCGCTCGAGCAGGCGATGGCTGCGGGCGACCACGGCCAGGCGACGCTCAGGCGCTATGCCGAAGCACAGGCGCGGCTCGAGCACGCGGGCGGCTACGACTGGCGCGACCGGGCGGCGAGAGTGCTGCGCGGGCTCGGCTTTCTCGACGCGGATCTCGACCGGCCGCTCGAGACGTTCTCCGGCGGCGAGCTGACGCGCGCCTCTTTGGCGCGGGCGTTGTCCGGTGACCCGGACCTGCTGCTCCTCGACGAGCCCACGAACCACCTCGACGTCGAGAACCTCGAGTGGCTCGAGCAGGAGCTGCAATCGCTCGACGCGGCGGTCATCCTCGTCGCGCACGACCGTTGGTTCCTCGAGGCGGTGACAACCGCGGTGCTCGAGCTCGAGGCCGGCCGGTCGCTGTTCTTCTCCGGGCCGTGGCATGTCTGGCGGCTCGAGAAGGCGCATCGCGCGGCGGCGGCGGCGAGGACCGCAGAGCGGGTCGGCGTCGACATCGCGCGGCTGGAGCGGTTCGTGGAGCGGTTTCGGTACAAGAAGAGCAAAGCGAAGCAGGCTCAGGCGAAGCTGACGCAGATCTCCCGCCTCCAGCAGGAGCGTTCGAGCGCCGCGGGCGAATACGAGCTCCTCACGCGCCGCAGCCGCTCGCTGGGGTTCGACTTCCTCAAGCCGGCGCGCAGCGGGCGCACCGTCGCCGAGGCGAAGGGTCTCGAGGTCGTCGCGGGCGAGAAGGAGCTTCTCGACGACGCCTCGTTCGCGCTCGAGCGCGGGGAGCACGTCGGCCTCGTCGGGCCAAACGGGTCCGGCAAGACGACGCTCCTCGAGACGATCCTGAGCCGCCGCGATCCGGTCAGCGGGTCCGTGCGGCTCGGCTACGGCGTCGAGGCCGCCTACTTCTCGCAGCACGAGGTCGAGCTCGACGAGCGCGGGAGCGTGCTCGACTGTGCCCAGCGCGCGACGGGCCTGCCGCGGCCGCAGGCGCAGTCACTCCTCGGGCGGTTCCTCTTCTCAGGCTGGGAGGCCCACGAGAAGCCGGTCACGGTGCTCTCCGGTGGCGAGCGGCGGCGGCTTGCGCTCGCGCTGGTCGTCGCGTCAGGCGCGAACTTTCTCGTGCTAGACGAGCCGACGAACCATCTCGACCTCGAGAGCCGCGAGGCGCTCGAGGCGGCGCTGGACGCCTTTCCGGGGACCGTCCTCCTCGTCTCGCACGACCGCGCCTTGCTGGATGCGGTCGCCCGGCGCCTGCTCGCGATCGAGGAGAAAAGGCTTGCGTCCTACGACGGCGGCTGGGCCGACTACCAGCAGCGCCGCGCGGAGCCCGCGCCCGAGCCGGCCGCACCGCCCCCGCGCCGGGAGAAGACGAAGCCTGCTCAGGCGAAGCGAAGCGGCCGGAGCGAGCTCGAGCTCCTCGAGGCCCAGATCGCCGAGCGCGAGACGCAGGTTGCAGAGCTAGAGCGGCGGCTCTCGGAGGACTGGTCCGACGTCGAGATGCTGGACGCGCACCGCCAGGCTCGCGATGAGCTCCAGGGGCTCCTCTCGCGCTGGGAGCGCCTCTTCGAAAAGGCGCAGAAAGCTTAGGAGGACTAGGCAGCGTCCCGGGACCGCGACCGGCTGGCCTGCCACGCCTCGTACTCGCGCTTGGCCTTCCGGCTGCGGCGCAGCTGGACGATTCCGAACCCCGCGGGCACGAGGAGGATGAGCGAGAGGATGGCGATCGGGATGATCCAGTACCAGTGACTTGCGTGCGGCGCGCGGTAGTCGGCTTGCGCGCTCGCAGCGGGAGCGGCCTTGGCCTTGTTCGGCGCGTGGCTCCGCTTGCCGGCTGCCTTCCGCGTGATCTTCTTGGCCTTCGGCTTTCCGGCTGACTTTGCGAGCGCAGGCGGCCCGTGGAACTTCTTCGGCATCCAGTAATCGACGAGCCACTGCCCACTGCGGCCCTTGACCAGCTCGACATCCGCCGTCAGCGCGGCGTAGCCGGAGCCGGGCTTCGGGAAGAGGAAGACCTCCAGGCCAACGGTCTTCTTGTACGAGTACTCGACGTAGTCCCACTGGCCCAGCCCTTTATGAAGCGCCGGGTACGGCACCACCGGGAGCTTTCCCTGGTTCCATTCCTTTCGGCTGACGCCCTCTTTGAGGCTCGGCGCCGAGAGATCCCATGAGCGGGCGGGGTCCTCGCGGCCGACCGCCGTGCGGATGAACTCCGCGAGGACGCGATGCACGGCGCGCTGTTTCGCCTTGGTGAAGCGCGCAGGCGTGGGCGCCTTGTAGTTCGCGACCGTCGGCCCGTTCGCATTCTCCGGGCTGCCCGGCGTCGAGAATCGGACCCCGAGGTAGATCAGCGGCCCTGCGAGCAGGAGCGGCAGGCCGAAGAACAGCAGGCGGCGACGCCACCGGTACGAACGAAGAATCTTCACCCCGCCTGCATTGTGCCGAAAGGCGTGATGAGCTAGGCGTCTCCTTCGAACGTGGCGACGACGGCCTCGGCGACGACCTTCATCGGCCTCCCTGAGACCTGGCTTGCCTTGCGCAGGCGCGCGAACGCCTCCTGCTCGGTGAGGCTCTCGCGCTCCATCAGGAGGCCCTTCGCGCGCTCGATCGTCTTGCGGGCCGCCAGCGCCTCGCCGAGCGAGTCGGCCTGTTCGCGGAGGGCCGCGAGCTCTTCGTAGCGCGTGCGGGCCGTGCGGATGGCCGGCAGGAGGTCCTGCTCGCGGAACGGCTTGACGAGGTAACCGAAGACGCCCGCCTCGATCGCTCGCGAGACCAGCTCGTCCTGGCCGTACGCGGTCAGCATCACGATCGGGATCGGGCGCTCGTCCAGAATCCGCCGCGCCGCCTCGATTCCGTCCAGCCGCGGCATCTTGACGTCGAGCACCGCGAGGTCCGGCTGCTCGATGCGGGCGAGCTCGACCGCCTCGAGGCCGTCCTTCGCCTCCGCGCACACGTCGAAGCCCGAGCGCTCTAGAAGATCCCTGAGGTCGAGCCGGATGATCGTCTCGTCTTCCGCGATCAGGATTCGCACCGGCTGATCGTAGACTTCACGGACGTGAGCGCCTGCTGTGCTCCCCGCTACCGCAAGGTCTTCAGCAAGCGCCTCGCACGACGCGATGCGCGCCGCTACCGGCGAAAGGGGCTCGACAGGACCGCCCGGCTGATCGTCGACCAGCTTGCGGAGCGCGGCGTGTCCGACGCGACGGTGCTCGAAGTTGGCGGAGGTGTCGGCGCGATTGAGATCGAGC
>Ga0307305_10001003_pt1 | contig 10918 bp, 5 predicted proteins | sample ER_DNA_186_FD_194512 | JGI IMG/M metagenome (GOLD analysis project Ga0307305, IMG submission 194512) | Bulk soil microbial communities from the East River watershed near Crested Butte, Colorado, United States - ER_DNA_186 | ecosystem: Environmental > Terrestrial > Soil > Floodplain | place: USA... | reverse complement strand
TCGGCAAGCCGCTGGCCTGCAGCACCTGTGACCAGGGCCAGTACGGCGGTGCTCCGTCGCCTTCCCAGCAGAACCCGCGCAGGACGAGCGGAACCGTCCCGGCCCGGCTGACCAACGCGGCCAGCATCGCCGTCTTGCCGATGCCGGCCTCGCCGCTGATCATCAGGAACTGCCCGGCGCCACGACGGGCATCGTCCAGCACCGAACTGGCCGCGGCCAGCGCAGACTCCCGGCCAATGAGCCGGTCGGCTCGACTCATGGCTCCATCATGGCTGGTCAGGGTCGCAGTTCCAACACCAGGTTTATCGGGGCCGGAACGTCGAGCCGGCGGACGCGGCCGAAGCCGGCTCCGGCCGCCGTGGCCCGCAGGCGCTGCTCGCCAGCCAGGCCGAGCGGCTCCGACGACGTGGGCGTCTTCTGGGACACCGCGTTTGGGGTGCACGCCAGGGTGGAAACGGCGTAGAACATGCGTCCGGGCGGGTTGAGGTTGTCCTCGACGCGGTCGGCACCCAGCGGCTCGACCAGGAGCACCGCGCCGGACGGCGCTACTGCCGCCCGGGCCCGCGTCAGCGCGCCGACCGGGTCGCCGATGTCGTGCAGCGAGTCGAAGAAGGTGATCAGGTCATAGCCCTGACCGGGCAGGCCGGACGCGTCCGCCACCTCGAACCGCACATTGGCGACCCCGCGCCGGGTGGCCTCGGCCCGGGAGTGGGCGATCGAGGCGTCGTGGTAGTCGATGCCGAGGACCCGCGCCGCCGGGTACTGCCCGGCGATGGCCATGGTCGGCGTGCCGTACCCGCAGCCGACGTCCGCGACCGAGCCGCCCGCGGTCAGGACCGCCGCCACGTCGCCCATCGCGCCGATCGCGGCCGCGATCAGGTCGCCGGGCAGGGCGACCCTGGTGAAGGCGTCCGTGCCGTGCCAGTGGGCGGCGGTGCGCTGATGCCACCCGAAGCCCTGCCCGCTGCTGAAGGCCTCGCTGAACGCCGGGAAACCCTCGCCCATCGAGGAGAACATGGTCGCCGCCGCGTCGACGAGCGCTCCGCCGGGGCCGTCGCAGATGACGGCGGCGACCGCGGCGGGCAGGGTGAACATCCCGGTGGCGGGATCGTAATCCAGGTACCCGCCCGCGGCCTGGGCGCGCAGCCACTCCCGTACCAACGACGGTTCCACGCTGACCTTCGCGGCCACATCGGCCGTCGTCAGCGGCCCGGCCCCGGCGAGCGCCGCCCAGAGCCCGCTCCGAGTGCCGAGGGAGGTGAGTAGCACGCCCAGCGCCGCCCCCAGCTCGGTCACGATCTTGGCCATCTGCTCCTCGACCGCCGCGCCGAGGTCCGCGGCGTCGGGGGCAACGTCCGCCGACCGTGCCTGCTCCATCGTGCTCATGTCGCGTCTCCTTCTGCCCGGGCCGGGCTGGTCCCGGCTCCTGACCGGTGGGCGCGAGGTTCCGTCTCGCGGCCGCGAGATCAGGACTCGCGCCCGCGACCTGCCGGGTGGTCACCGACTGCAGCCGGGTTACGCTCTTTATGTCGGATCGGCGAGGAGGCACTCGTGACGACAGGGCCGGCAGACGAGCAGGCAACTCCGCCGCGCCGCGTGCGGGCGTCTCATATCGACCGCGAACAGGCGATCAGCGCGCTCAAAGCCGCGTTCGTGCACGGCCGGCTGGCCAAGGATGAGTTCGACGCCCGGGTCGGCCAGGCGCTCGCTGCGCGGACCCACGCGGAGCTGGCCGTGATAACCGCGGACATTCCGGCCGGTCCGATCGGCGTCCAGCCGGTCCGGAGGCCGAACCAGCCGGCGCTGGGCGTCAAGTCGGGCGTGTGCATGACCGTGTCGGCGGCGTTGCTCGCGGCCGCCCTGTGGGCCGCCGCCTGGTCCGCTGGCAGCGCCGCGGCGGGGGCGGCGGCGCTCGCGGTTACCGGCGTCGTCATCTTTACCCTGTTCGTGACCGGCTACCAGGTGCGCGAGTCGCGGCATCGTGGCCGCCCAGCCAGGCCGTCGCCGCCGGGTATAACGAGCTGACGAGCCCGCCGTCCCGCGACATGAGTGTCCGCTTTATCCGGTTATGCCGAAATCTTTCGTGGTGGATCCGGGCTTGGCGGTTGATTGGGGGGTCTATCGTGCACCGGATCAACCACGTAGCCCGGATCCACCACGCTAATCCGGAAGGATCGCCGGATGGGCGGCTATCCATGAGGGCTGTGATGTAGACGAGACCAGGGATACACCGGTTACGTGACCCAGCCCCTAGCTGTGGTGGGCGGGTCGGGGGACCGCCACCGGGTGGCCGTATGTTGGCACGGCCACCCGGTGGGCGGCGCCTCACGGAACCGCGGCCGGCTGGTCGCTGGGGAGTTCCTCTTCCGGAGCGGGCTGGCGGGCGAGCCTGCTAGGCCACCACACCCACCGGCCCAGGTCGAGGTTCAGCGCGGTGACCAGCACCGAGCGGACCACGAGGGTGTCCAGCAGCACGCCGAACGCGACGGCGAAGCCGAGCTCGGTCAGGAACGTCACCGGTAGGGTGCCGAGCACGGCGAACGTCCCGGCCAGCACGGCGCCGGCCGCGGTGATCACGCCGCCGGTGGCGGCCAAGCCGGTCAGCGCGCCCGTGCGGGGGCCGTGGTGCTTGGCTTCCTCGCGTACCCGGGTCATCAGGAAGATGTTGTAGTCGATGCCCAGGGCGACCAGGAACACGAACACGAACAGCGGGAACGAGGTGTCGGCGCCGCCGAAGTTGAACACGTGGTCAAAGAACAGCGCGCTCACCCCGAGGGTCGCCGCGAACGACAGCACCACGGTCGCGATGAGCATGACCGGTGCGACGAGCGCCCGCAGCAGCAAGGCGAGGATGACGAACACGACGAGCAGGACGATCGGGATGATGAGATCCCGGTCGTGCGCGGACGCCCGCTGGACATCCAGGTTGATGGCAGTATTCCCGCCGACCAGCGCGTCGGAGCCGGGCACGGCGTGCACCGCGTCCCGGATCCGGTCGATGGCCGAGTACGCGGCCTGGCTGTCCGGGGCTGAGGTTAGCGTGGCCTCGATGTAGGAATGGCCGGCCACGGTCACCGGGGACGTCACGCCGGTGATGCCCGGCACGGACCGGAGTGCCGCGGCGAGCTGCGCGCCCGACGCCGGGTTGCCGAAGATCTCGACCGGCTGCCCGGCCCCGGCCGGGAAGTGCTGGTCGATCACGCTCTGTCCGACCACCGAGTCCGGGTGGCCGCGGAACGACTGCGCGTTCGTCAGCCCGTCGGCCTTCAGCCCGGTCAGTCCCAGGGCCATGACGCCGAGGATCAGGGCCGTAGTGACCCAGACGACCCGCGGGCGCACGGCGATGCGGCGGCCGGTCCGCGCCCAGAAACCCCGGGAGGTGGGCTCGGCCGAGCCGTATGTCGGCTTGACGGGCCAGAACACCCAGCGGCCGGTGATTACCAGCAGCGCCGGCAGCAGCGTCATCATCGAGAGCAGGGCGACCCCGACGCCGATCGCCAGCACAGGTCCCAGGCCCTTGGTGGAGTTCAGCTCGGCCAGGCTCAGGGCCAGCAGGCTCAGGATCACCGTGCCGGCGCTGGCGACGATCGCGGGCCCGGCCCGGCGGATCGCCACCCGCATCGCGACGTGCCGGTCCTCGTGCCGCCGCAGTTCCTCGCGGTACCTGGCCGTCAGCAGCAGCGCGTAGTCGGTGCCGGCGCCGAACACCAGCACGTCCAGGATGCCCGCGCTCTGCGCGTTGACGGTCAGCCCGGCGTGCGCGGCCAGCAGGTAGATCAGCGCCTGGGCGCTGACCAGCGCCACGCCGGCCGAGATCACCGGCAGCAGCCAGAGCGACGGGCTCCGGTAGGTAATGAGCAGCAGCACGATGACCACGGCCAGCGCGGAGAAGAGCAGGACGCCGTCGATGCCCTTGAACGCCTTGCCGGAGTCGGCCGCGTAGCCGAGCGGGCCCGCGATGTGGACCGTCAGGCCCTGTGATCCCGAGACGGCGATGTTCCGCAGGGAGTCCGCGGCGGGCCCGGCGTTGTTCCAGCCTTCATGGCCGAGGTTGACGGGGACGATCGTCTCGATCGCCTTGCCGTCGTGGGCCACGAACGGCCCGGTTACCTGGCCCTGGACGACGCCGGCCACGCCAGCGAAGCGCTTGGCGTCGGCGGCTGCCTTGGCCTTGTCGGCGGCGGTCAGGCCAGCCGGCCGGTCATATACCACCACGGCCGGGAAGACGTTGGGCGACACGACCTTCGACCGCAGCGCCAGCGCCTGCGTGGACTCCGCCGCAGACGGCAGCCACGACTGGGCGTCGTTCTTCTCGACACCGGTCAGCTTGCCGGACAGCGGCCCCGCCAGCGCCACCACGACCAGCCAGAACACCAGCACGAGCCACTTGGTCCGGCGCCCCGCCGGAATACCTACCATCGATTTAAGCCTGGACATGCCCGATTCTCCCGTCCCCGTACTTGTCCGTCCCTCGTCAGACGATCACGCGGCCCGTTTCTAATCGCCGGATCGCCCTGATATTCGGAATGACTCAATCCTGACGGATAGAAGGCAACGAAGCCAGTTTTTAATCAGACGGCGAGAAGGCTGGCGCGGCGGCCTGGCAGTCAGGCGGCCGGAACCAACGCCTCGTTCGAACGCGCGCTGGTAGTCCGAGGTGCACATGCTCGCGGCTACCGCGAGCACGGCAATGTGGCATTGCCGTGGTCCTGACCACGACGATGTGGCATTGCCGTGGTTCGCTTGGCGCTAGGCGGTCAGGCGGCCGGATGGTTCGCGGGGATCTCGTCGAGCTGGGCGCGGAGCTCAGCCATGGCCTGGTGGTAGGACTCGACGGTGCGCATCTTCACGTCCTCGTAGCCGCGCACACTATCGGGCAGCTCGGCCAGCCGCACGGCCAGCGCCGCGGTGGCCGGGCTGAGGCGGCCGATCAGGTGATCGACCAGGCCGAGGTACTCCTCGATCAGCGCGCGCTCGAGGATCCGGATCCGGGTGCGGCCGAACGGGTCCATCGACGTGCCCCGCAGCCCGCGCATGGCGCGCAGGGCCTGGAACGCCGGGACGAACCACGGGCCGAGCGCGATCTTCCGCTTCAGCCCGAGGGCGCGCAGGACCGGCGGGTGCAGCCGCCAGGACGCGCGAGCGCCCGGCCCGAACTCGGCCTCGAGGCCGGCTCCGAGGGACGGCTCCAGGGCCAGCCGGGCGACCTCGTACTCGTCCTTGTAGGCCATGAGCTTGTACAGGTACCGGGCGACGGCCTCGGTCAGCGCGGTCGAGCCCGGCGTCTTGTCTTGTTCCGCGGCGCGGACCCGCTCGACCACGTCGAGGTAGCGGCGGGCGTAGGCGGGGTCCTGGTACGCCGTCAGGTCGTCGGCGCGGGTCCGGATCAGGCGGTCGAGGGTGGGCTCGGCCGCAGCGGGCCTATCGAGGCTCGCTGCGGCCAGCAGAGCACTGGGGTCGGCGACGTACTGGCGGCCGCGCCGGAACGCCTGGAGGTTCTTCTCGACGGCCACGCCGTTCACCCGGATCGCCTCCTCGATGGCGTCCGGCGGCAGCGGCAGCGCTCCGGTCTGGAAACCCGCGCCGACCAGGAAAACGTTGGCGAACTGGTCGTCACCGAACAGCCCGAGGACAATCTGGCGCACGTCGAGCAGGACGGAGCCGTCCCGCACCCGGTCCAGGATCGGCTGGCTGACGGCGGTCCGGTCGGGGAAGGCCAGCGCCGGGTCGGACACCATGGGCCCGGTCGGCACCTCAGCCACCGAGACCACCGCGACGGTCCGGCCCGGCGCGGTCACGGCGAGGTTCTTCGGGTCGGCGGCCACCAGGAGGTCGCATCCCAGGTAGAGGTCGCACTCTCCGGTGCCGAGTTTGTTGGTGGGAGGCGGGGCGGAGCGGCTGAACCGGACGTCGGATACGACCGCGCCGCCCTTCTGGGCCAGGCCGGTCTGGTCGAGCGACCGTGTGTGCCAGCCGGCGATGAGCCCGGCGGTCGCGAGGACCTGCGACACGGTGACCACGCCGGTACCGCCGACCCCGGTGAGCCGGATCCCGAACGAGTCGGGGTCCACGACCGGGCGCGGGGCCGGGAGCTCGTCCGGAGTGATCGCCCCGGCCGCCTGCCGGCGGCCGGCCGGAGCCCCGGGCACCACGGTCATGAACGCGGGGCAGTCACCGTCCAGGCAGCTGTAGTCGACGTTGCAGGAGGACTGGTGCACGCGGGTCTTGCGGCCGAACTCGGTCGGCACCGGCTGCACCGACAAGCAGTTGGACTTGCGCCCGCAGTCTCCGCAGCCCTCGCAGATCCGCTCGTTGATGAACACCCGGGTCTGCGGCTGGGCGATCTTGCCCCGCTTGCGCTTGCGGCGCTTCTCGGTGGCGCACTCCTGGTCGTGCACGAGCACGGTGACGCCTGGTGTGGCCGCGAGGACCCGCTGTGCCTCGGCGATCCGGGAACGGTCCCACACGGCCACCCCGCGGGGCAGCTTGACGCGCCGGTAGCGGCCGAGGTCCTCGGTGGTGACGATGACCCGGGCCACCCCCTCGGCCAGCAGCACGCCGACGATCTGCGGCACGGTCATGCCGCTGGCCGGGCGCTGGCCGCCGGTCATGGCCACGGCCGAGTTGTACAGCAGCTTGTAGGTCATGTTCGCCCGGGCGGCTACCGCCGCCCGGATGGCCAGCGAGCCCGAGTGGTCGAACGTGCCGTCCCCGATGTTCTGCACGAAGTGGTCGCGGTCGAGGAACGGCGCCATGCCGATCCACTGCATCCCCTCGCCGCCCATCTGGGACAGCCCGGTGACCGTGCCGGCCTGCGACTCATCCATCAGCAGCACCAGGGCGTGGCAGCCGATGCCGCCGCCGACCAGGGTCCCGGGCAGCGGCTTGGTGGAACTGTTGTGCGGGCAGCCCGAGCAGAAGTACGGCACCCGGCTCACCAGCGGCAGAGTCGTGCGGACATCGGCGGCCGCTGGAGCGGCCGCCGCCGGGACCCCCCGGGCGGTCATCCGGCGCCGCAGCGGGCCGGTGATCACGTCGGCGTCCAGCTCGCCGTAGGCCGGGACGAGCTCCGACCCGTCGGCGTCGCGCTTGCCGGTGACGGCCGGCTGGACCGGCCCGCCGTAGAGCACGTCGCGGATGGCGGCCTCGAGGAAGGAGCGTTTCTCCTCGACGACCAGGATCTCCTCCAGGCCGTCGGCGAACTCGCGGACGACGGTCTCCTCGAGCGGCCACGGCATGCCGACCCGGAGCAGGCGAACCGGGCTGGCGGCCAGGTCGGCCTCGTCGATGCCGACACGGCGCAGCGCGGCCAGCACGTCGAGGAACGTGTGCCCGGCGGCGACCACGCCGAGAACGTCGCCCGGGCCGCGTCCGACGACCCGGTTCAGCCCGTTGAGGCGCGCGTACTCCCGCGCGATGCGGAGCCGGTTAGTAACCAGGTCGCGCTCGAGCTGGCCCAGCGTGGGGTGCAGCAGCCTTGCCGTGGGCACGTGCGTCCCGGCACCCGGCGGGATCCGCGGGGCCGGCCAGTCCGCGGCCAGGTTGACCGTTGACGACCCGTCCGCGACCGCGGTGACGATCTTCAGCCCGGTCCACAGTCCCGATGCCCGGGACAGCTCGATCGCGTGACGCCCGAGGTCGAGCACGTCCTGGCTGTCCGCCGGGTACAGGTACGGGATGCTCAGGTCGGCGAGCGCGGCGTCCGACGCGCACGGCAGGGTCGAGGACTTGGCGGCGGGGTCGTCGCCGACCAGGACCAGCGCCCCGCCCTTGGGGTGCGAGCCCATCAGGTTCCCGTGCCGCAGCGCGTCGGTGGCCCGGTCGAGGCCCGGAGCCTTGCCGTACCAGATGCCGATCACCCCGTCGCGGGCGGCGCCGGGAAGGGTGCAGGCGAGCTGGCTGCCCTGGACCGAGGTGGCGGCCGCCTCCTCGTTCAGGCCAGGGACGAACGTGACATCGTTCGCGTCAAGCAGCTGCTTCAGCCTGCCGAGCTCCTGGTCGTAGCCGGCCAGCGGGGATCCCTCGTACCCGGAGATGAACGTCCCGACGCATCGCCCGGCGGCCAGGTCGCGCCGGTGCTGGTCGATGGGCAGCCGGGCCAGGGCCTGAACGCCGGTCAGCTGCACCCGGCCCGAGGTGGCGGTGTACCGGTCGCTCAGCTGCGGGCGGGCCGCCGTTTCAGTCATCTGGTCCTCCGGTTAACCGTCGGGGCTCCGTTTTGACGATATATCTAGCCAGGTGACCTACTGGTTCGCGGTCGGGCAACTCAGCTGCGCGGTAGTCAGCGACGGCCAGATGGAGCCGCCGCTGGCGCCATCGCTCGGGGCGTTCTTCACCCCCGGCACCGGGGTGCCAGACCGGGACCTGCGCGAAGCCCCGGCCGCCGAGGGCCAGGGCCGGACCATGATGAAGTGCGGCTACAACTGCCTGCTGGTGGAGACGCCGGACGGCCGGGCGGTCATCGATACCGGCCTCGGGGCGCGCTTTGGAGGCTACGGCCCGCGGATCGAGCCGCTGGTCGGCAGGCTCGGCCGCCTGCTGGCCGAGGCGGAGGCTACCGAGCTATCCGCCGTACTGTTCACGCACCTGCACCAGGACCACGCACGCGGCGCCACCTGGTCGGGCGAGCTCACCTTCCCTGGGGCGGCCGGGTTCGCGCACGCCGCGGAGGTGGCGTTCTGGTCCGCTCAGCCATCCGGGATGGCGGACGCCCTGGGATCACGACGCGGAGCGATCGGTCCTCAGCCGCCGCCGTCTCCTGGGCTGGGCCGCCGACGAGAACCTCCTCGTCCACGCGTACCACATGCCGTTTCCCGGACTGGGCCGCGTCGAGCGGCACGGCAGCGCCTTCCGGTGGAGCCCAGCCGGCTAGAGCGGCTCCCGCAGAGCCCGGTTAGCGGCGGGCGGATCGGGCGGCGATCGCGTAGAGGTCCAGGGCCGGGCCGGTGAGGCGGCGGCCCTCGGTCCAGACCGCGCGGAGCCTGCGGGTCAGGTCCACGCCGGTGACCGGGACCGCGCGCAGCGTCCCGGCGGCCAGTTCGGCCGCGACGGCCAGCGAGCTGAGCACGGCCGGGCCGGCCCCGGCCGCGACCGCCGCCTTGATCGCGGTGGTGGAGGACAGCTCGGCCGCGGGCGGCACGCGCTCCAGGCCGGCCTGGGCGCGCAGCGCCTCCTCCAGGTAGCCGCGGGTGCCGGACCCCGCCTCCCGGCTGACCAGCGCGGTCCGCGCAAGCTCGGCGGCCGGGACGCCGGCCCGGCGCCGGGCCCAGGGGTGGGCGGGGGCGACGACGAGGGTGAGCGTGTCCCGGCCGACCGGTTCGGCGTGCAGGCCGTCCGGGATGCCGGGGCCCTCGACGAAGCCGATCTCGGCGGCGCCCGCCAGGACGGCGTGGGCCACGTCGGCGGAGTTGACCGCGGACAGCGCCACGACCGCGCCGGGGTCGACCGCGCGCAGCGCGGTCAGCCAGGTCGGGAGCAGGTACTCCGCCACGGTCATGCTGGCCGCGATGCGGAGCCGGGAGTCGCGCTCCCGGCGCAGCGCGACCACGCCGGCGTCCAGCGACGCCGCGGCGTCCACGGCGGCCTGGGCCCAGCCCGCCACCAGCGCGCCGGCCGGGGTCAGCTTCGAGCCGCGCGGGGAACGCTCGATCAGGGCCAGGCCGAGCTGTCCCTCGAGCAGGCGCATCCGGGCGCTGGCGGCGGGCTGGGAGACGCCGTGCTCGGCCGCCGCGCGCCCGATGCTGCCGGTGCGCGCCACACTGAGCAGCAGGTCGAAGCCGGTCAGGTCGGATACCCGCACGGGCAGAGGCATAAGTGAAGGTTATGACCTGATAGCGGATCCGCCCCTACCGGGGCCCCCGGCGGGCGGCGAGGCTGGAAGCATGGCACAAACTCTGGACCTCGCCGGGGCGGGCACGGTCGGGCGGGCGGATGAGCGCAGACCGTTCGGCCTATTCAAAGACCTGGAGAGGCCGGGTGACGTGTTCCGCGACCTCGGCCCGAACTGGTTCGCCTCCGTCATGGGCACCGGCATCGTGGCGAACGCCGCGGCGGTCCTGCCGCTGCAGGTGCCCGGGCTGCGCGGGTTCGCCACGGCCATGTGGGGGCTGGCCGCGGCGATGCTGGTGGGGCTGATCGCAGCCTGGGGGGTGCACTGGACGCGGTATCCCGAACGGGCCCGGGCGCACGCCTCGAACCCGGTGATGGCGCAGTTCTGGGGCGCGCCCGCGATGGCCCTGATGACGGTGGGAGCGGGCACGCTGATCCTCGGCCAGGGCGTGATCGGGCCCGCCGCGGTCGGCATCGACTGGGTGCTGTGGCTGGCCGGGACGGCGCTCGGCCTGGTGACGGCGGTCTGGATCCCGTACCTGATGATGACGCGGCACGACATCGGATCCGGGGACGCGTTCGGCGGCTGGCTGATGCCGGTCGTCCCGCCGATGGTTTCCGCGGCTACCGGCGCGCTGCTGATCCCGCACGTGGGTTCGGCGCAGGGCCGGCTGACGCTGCTGCTGGCGTGCTACGCGATGTTCGGCATCAGCCTGTTCGCCTCGGTGATCATCATCGCCCAGGTGTGGTCGCGGCTGGTCACGCACAAGCCGGGTGCCGCGGTCATGGTGCCCACGCTGTGGATCGTGCTCGGCCCGCTCGGTCAGTCGGTGACCGCGGCCGGGAACCTGGGCACCGAGGCCGCCCACGTGCTGCCCGCGCCCTACGCGGCGGGGGCGGCCGTGTTCGCCCTGCTGTACGGCGTGCCCACCTGGGGTTTCGCCATGATGTGGCTGGCGCTGGCGGCGGCGATCACGCTACGCACCGCGCGGCGTGGGCTCCCGTTCGCGCTGACCTGGTGGAGCTTCACGTTCCCGGTCGGGACGTGCGTCACCGGGACGATCTCGCTGGCGGCCCGGAGTCACGCGGA
>Ga0307305_10001002_pt1 | contig 10924 bp, 9 predicted proteins | sample ER_DNA_186_FD_194512 | JGI IMG/M metagenome (GOLD analysis project Ga0307305, IMG submission 194512) | Bulk soil microbial communities from the East River watershed near Crested Butte, Colorado, United States - ER_DNA_186 | ecosystem: Environmental > Terrestrial > Soil > Floodplain | place: USA... | reverse complement strand
GTGAAGCAACCCGGCGACAAGGTCAGCGTCACCTACGTCCGGAACGGCACTACCAAGACGACGCAGGTCACGATCGGAACCCGCCCCTCGTAAACGGGCATCTCCCCCGAGGCGCGCCCCTCCTCAACCCCTGCAACGGGCGCGCGACACGAAAGCGACGGCCGCCTTCGGGCGGTCGTGGCATTTTGAGTGATCCGGCGTCCGCGAAGCTCGATCCCTCGTTCGAGTGATTTGACTTGTGCACCGGCCCAAAGCTCGCTTATCTCAGAGACAGGGGTAATTGTGGCGCGAGAGGGCGAGGGGGAGCGCCCGACGCTCTGCGCCAAAGATCTCCCAGTGAGAGAAAAGGCGGGGCCCTGCTGCGGCGCGGGCCTCGCCACCTACCTTAGTCAGCCAACTCCAGAACCTCGTCGAGGACGCCGAGGCCCTCGTCGAGCTCGTCGCGCGTGATCGTCAGCGGCGGCGCGACGATGATCACGTTCCAGTGGGTCATCAGGTAAAGGCCGCGCTCCATCGCCGCTTTCGCCAGCTTTGCGACCGGCGCGAACGCTTCGCCGCTCGCGTTGAAGGGGACCAGCGGCTCGCGGGTCTCGCGATCGCGGACGAGTTCGATACCCCAGAAGAGGCCCTTCCCGCGCACCTCGCCGATCGAGGCGTGCCGCTGCTGCAGCCGCGGGAGCTCGTCGGCCAGCACTGTGCCCATCGCCGCCGAGTTCTCGACGATGCCCTCCTCCTGGAACGCCTCGATCGAGGCGATCGCCGAAGCGCAGGCGAGCACGTGGCCGGAGTACGTGAGCCCGCCGGCGAAGTACTTGTCGCGGACCCAGTCGGCGATCTTCTCGCCGATCACCATCGCGCCGAGCGGCACGTAGCCCGAGTTGATCCCCTTCGCGAGGGTGAGAATGTCCGGGACGACGTCCCAGTGCTCGCAGGCGAACCACTTGCCCGAACGGCCGAAGCCTGCCATCACCTCGTCGCAGATCAGCAGGATCCCGTGCCGGTCGCAGACCTCGCGGATCGACTGCAGGTAGCCGTCGGGCGGGACGATGATCCCGTTCGTGCCGACGATCGTCTCCAGGATGACGGCGGCGACGTTCTGCGGGCCCTCGTACTGCAGGATCTCCTCCAGGTGCGGCCCGCCTGAGCAGACCGGGCACGGATCGGGATGGCCCGCCGGGCAGCGGTACGTATACGGGTCGAGCATGCGGACGACCCCAGGGATCCCGGGCTCGGCCGGCCAGCGGCGCGGGTCGCCCGTGAGCGTGATCGCGCCTGCCGTCGCCCCGTGGTAGGAGCGGTAGCGCGCGACGATCTTGTCGCGGCCCGTGTACCAGCGGGCGAGCTTGATCGCGTTCTCGTTCGCCTCGGCCCCGCCGTTCGTGAAGAAGGACATCGTCAGGTCGCCGGGCGTCACCTCGGCCAGCAAGCGTGCGAGCTCCGAGCGCGTCTCGTGCGCCATCGGCGGGCCGATCGTGGTCAGCTTGTCCGCCTGCTCCTTGATCGCGGCGACAACCTTGGGGTGCTGGTGGCCGATCGAGACGTTGACGAGCTGCGAGGCGAAGTCGAGGTAGCGGTTGCCCTCGTGGTCCCAGAAGTAGCGTCCCTCGCCACCGGCGACGGCGAGCGGTGCGATCTGGTTCTGCACCGACCACGAGTGCAGGACGTACTGCTGGTCCAGCTCTTGGATCCGCTTTGCGTCGAGTCCTTGTTCGACCGCCATAGGACGATTCTAAGCGGGTCGCGCTAGGCTGGCCGATGACGGAGGAGGACTGATGACGGAAGTGGCGGAAGCACCCGGCGGCAAGCGCGCGCAAGAGCTCGAGCGGATCAAGCACTGGATCAACGGAGCCCCGGCCGTGGGCGAGTCTGGGCGCAGCGGCCCGGTCTACAACCCGGCGGTGGGCGTCCAGACCGGCGAGGTCGACTTCGCCTCACGGGAGGAGGTCGACCGAGCTGTCAAAGCTGCCAGGGAGGCGTTCGCCTCCTGGCGCGCCGTCTCGCTCTCGCGCAAGACCGAGATCTTCTTTCGCATCCGCAAGCTCGTGGACGAGCACCGCGAAGACATCGCGAAGATCCTCACGGCCGAGCACGGCAAGGTGCTCTCGGACGCCAAGGGCGAGGTCGCGCGCGGACTCGAGGTCGTCGAGTTCTGCTGCGGGATCCCCGAGCTCCTCAAGGGCGGCTTCACCGAGCAGGCCTCGACCGGCATCGACGTCTATTCGATCCGGCAGCCGCTCGGCGTCTGCGCCGGGATCACGCCGTTCAACTTCCCGGCGATGGTCCCGATGTGGATGTGGGCGCCGGCTCTTGCTTGCGGGAACACATTCCTGCTCAAGCCGTCTGAAAAGGACCCTTCTGCGTCGGTCTACACCGCAGAGCTGCTGAAAGCGGCCGGAGTCCCGGACGGCGTCTTCAACGTCGTCCACGGCGACAAGGTAGCGGTCGACGCGATCCTCGAACACCCCGACATCGACGCGGTCTCGTTCGTCGGCTCGACTCCGATCGCGCGCTACGTCTACGAGACCGGCACCTCGCACGGCAAGCGCGTGCAGGCGCTCGGCGGCGCGAAGAACCACATGATCGTCCTGCCCGACGCCGACATAGACATGGCAGCGGACGCCGCGGTTTCCGCGGGCTACGGGTCGGCGGGCGAGCGCTGCATGGCGGTCTCGATGCTGGTTGCGGTCGGGGACGCGGGCGATGAGCTCGTCGCGGCGATTAAGGAAAGGCTGCCGAAGGTGAAGGTCGGCGACGGGATGCAGGCCGACTCCGAGATGGGGCCGCTCGTTACGCGGGAGCACCGCGACAAGGTGGCCTCTTACATCGACCGCGGGCACGACGAGGGCGCCACGGTCGTGACCGACGGCCGCGAGAGCGCGCCCGACGGCGACGGCTTCTTCCTCGGGGTGACGCTGCTCGACGACGTCAAGCCGGAGATGGACGTCTACAAGGACGAGATCTTCGGGCCGGTGCTGGGCGTCACGCGCGTCAGTACATACGACGAGGCGGTGCAGCTCGTGAACGAGAACCCCTACGGCAACGGCGTCGCGATCTTCACGCGCGACGGCGGCGTCGCGCGGCAGTTCCAGTTCGACGTCAACGTCGGCATGGTCGGCGTCAACGTCCCGATCCCGGTACCCGTGGCGTACTACTCGTTCGGCGGCTGGAAGAACTCGCTCTTCGGCGACTTGCACGTCTACGGGCCGGAGGGGATCCAGTTCTACACGCGCGGCAAGGTCGTCACCTCACGCTGGCCGGATCCGGCCACGTCGAAGGTCGACCTCGGCTTTCCGCAGACGCGTTAGGGCGCAGTCCGCTCCCGCCCGCGCCAGTAGGCGACCGCGGCAACAGTTGTGGAAGCGACGACGCTTCCGCTCTTGTCGAGTGCGGCGAGCGCGAGCGGCCGCATGAAGGCGCCGATGCGGTCAGGTGGAACCGCGTACTCGTAGCTTCCGTCGTCCCTGATTGGAATCGTCGCCCGCGTGCCGTCGCCGTAGTCGAGCTCGAGCTTGACGGCGCCGGGTGCGCTGACGTGGCCCTCGAGGCCGAACACCTTCGTCAAGTCGGACTCGTCCGATCGCGTACTGACGTAGAGCGCCGCCTGCTCGTCCGGGACGGCCGAGTCGTCCCAGTCGGCGGGTAGCGTCGCGCGGCCCACGACGGAGCCGTCGCCGTTTCGCGCGATCAACTCGAGCCCGGATGCGTGCACGGATCCTCCGTGCTCCGCGGGCACCTCGAACAGGAAGTAGCGTTCTTCACCGAGCCCGACGTCCTGGTGGGCGCCGTCGGCGTAGACGGCTTCGAGGCTGGACCCCGAGGCGTCATTGATGCGGCCTCCGAGGACGACCGGCGTGTCGGGGCCGGCCCCGTCGTCAGAAGGGGCTACCAGGTCGATTGCCTGACGGGCTCGGTCTGCAGCGGTGGCGCAGGTCGCCCCGCGGCCCCGGTCGCCGGCCGTGACGATCTCCGTGCAGCTTCCGCCGTCGTGCAGCGACGCCGCGTAAAGGGTCGCACTTGCCGTTGAGGCGACCGCTCGCGCGTGCTCGACGTCCGGGTTGAGCCTGAGGTCGGCGGGCAGCCCGCGATCGACGGCGGCGATGTCGTTCTGAACATGCCGGGGAGCAGGCCACCCGAGCAGCGTGGCGGCACCAAGAGCGGCGGCGCCGAGCAGGAGCGCCCCGGTGGCCGCGAGTGCCGAAACCAACGCCACGCGCCGGCGACGCGCCCGGCGAACGAGCAAGCGGGAATAGGCGGTACGGAGGTCGTGCTGCAGGGCGTCGGTCGCGGCCATCGTGCTCCTTTCGTCTACCTCTCTATGCGCCGAGGGCGGCAGCGCGTTTCAGGCGCACGGAAACGTCGGGCGCGCGCCGGTGTATATCCAGGTAGTGGCGGCAACCGACGCGGAGCTGATCCGGCGCGCCCGCTGGGACCCCGACGGGCTCGCGGAGCTCTACCTTCGCTATCGCGACCAGCTCTACAGCTGGTTTCGGTTACGCGTGCCGGAGGCGGCCGCATCTGAGCTGACCGCGGAGCTGTTCGCCCAGGTCGCTTTGAGCCTGAGGCGGTTTCGTGACGAAGCCGGCGGTTCGGCCGGCCCGTGGCTCTACGGGATCAGCAAGAACCTGGTCCGGCGCTACTACGAGCAGGGGCGGGTCGAGGAAGCGGCGCGACGTCGGCTCGGAATGCCGATCCAAGCGTACGAGCTCGACGTCGAGAGGATCGAAGCCCGGCTCACGGCGGCTGAGCTGGCGCCCGGCCTCGCCTCGGGGCTCGACTCACTTCCTCAGGACCAGCGCGACGCGCTCGAGCTGCGCGTGATCGAGGAGCGTCCCTATGCGGAGGTGGCCACGATCCTTGGTTGCACCGAGACCGCGGCGCGGCTCCGGGTCATGCGCGCGCTCGGAAAGCTTGCACGCTTCATTCCGTCACAGCAATCGGGCTGAGTAAAGGGCGGTAGCTGTCCCCTACGCAACCGCGACTCGCGGTTTCAGCTCCTCGCCGAACTTCGCGCGCGCTACGAACTGTCCGATTCCGGGCGACGCGACGAGCTCGTCGCCCTCGACGAGCACGTTGCCGCGCAACACCACGAGCTCCGGCGTCCCGGTCACCTCGGTGCCTTCGAAGAGGTTGTAGTCGGATTTCGAATGGTGCGTCGCCGCCGAGATCGTGACTCGCTTCTCCGGATCGAAGACGACGATGTCGGCATCCGCGCCGACGGCGATCGTCCCCTTGCGCGGATACAGGCCGAACAGCTTCGCGGGGTTCGTCGAGAGCAGCTCGACCATCCGGTTCAGCGAGATTCGCCCGGGGCGGACGCCGAACTCGTGGATCATCTGCAGCCGGTTCTCCAGGCCAGGCCCGCCGTTCGGGATCTTCGAGAAGTCGTCCTTGCCGATCGTCTTCTGCCCGTCCCAGAGGAAGGCGCAGTGGTCAGTAGAGATCGCGCTCAGAGTGTCCGTCCGCACCGCGTTCCAGAGCACGTCCTGGTTCGCCTTGTCGCGCGGTGGCGGCGTGTAGACGTACTTCCCGCCCTCGAAGTCGGGCCGCTCGAGGAACGTGTAGTCGATAAAGAAGTACTGCGTACAGGTCTCGCCCCAGACGTCCCACCCTTTTTCCCGGGCGAGCTGGATCGGCTCGACCGCCTCGGCACAGGAGACATGGACGACGTACAACGGTGAGCCCGCCACGCGGGAGAGCTGGATGGCGCGGTTCGTCGCCTCGCCCTCGGTTTCGGGCGGGCGCGTCAGCGCGTGGTATTTCGGCTCCGTGTGGCCGGCGGCGAGGGCCTCCTTCACGAGCACGTCGATCGCGTCGCCGTTCTCGGCGTGCACCATCACGAGCGCGCCGGTCTCGGCAGCGACCTGCATCGTTCGGAAGAGCGTCTCGTCGTCGACCATCAGGGCGCCCTTGTAGGCCATGAAGAGCTTGTAGGAGGTGATGCCCTGGTCGGGGAGAGTCGCGAGCTCCTCGAGCGTGCCACCCTCCTTCAGGTCGGTGACCGCCATGTGGTAGCCCATGTCGATCACCTGCTTGCCGTTCGCCTTCCCGCGCCACTCCTGAAGCGCTTCGGAGAAGGTCGCGCCGGCCGGCTGGATGATGAAGTCGACGTGCGTCGTCGTACCGCCGAAGGCGGCCGAGGTCTGGCCAGACTCGACGTCGTCGATGGTGACCGTGCCGCCGAATGGCATATCGAGGTGTGTGTGCGGATCGACGCCTCCGGGCAGCACGTACTTGCCGAAGGCGTCCACTGTGCGGTCGGCCTGAACGTCGAGCGACTCTCCGATCAGGGAAATCCGCTCATCCTCGACGAAGACGTCTCCAACGTAGTCGTCCGCTGCCGTGATCACGCGGCCGCCCTTGATCAGGATCGACATGACGCTCCTTTCAGTGCAGAGGGGACGCGTCGAGCGTCCCCTCTGCGAGAACTCCGCTTAATTCCCTCCCGGGGTGACCTTGACGTTGGCCTTGCGCCAGTTACGGCCGTAGATGTCGAGATGCTGCCTTTTCAGGATCGCCTGTGCAGCCTTTGCGATGTCGGTTCGGTACGCCTCGCGCCCTGGAAGCTTCTTCAGCGTCCCATAGGTCTTGACGATCTTCGCCGAGCGCCCGTATGCGACTGGATCCATGGCGCCGATTCCGAGCTTCGCGGGCCAGATCAGGGCGTTGATCTCGTTCATCATCCACGTCTGGTGCCCCTTTCCCAGGGCAGTTCCGTTCGCGAGGACAGTCTTGACGCAGGCGGCCTGATGTCCCCGGCACCAGAGCCATCCCTTGAGCGAGGCTGCGACGAACTTCTTCGCCAGTGCCTGGTTCGATGCGCTCTTGATCCAGTCGCCCCGGACGAAAATCCCGTCCTCGAGCATCGACGTGCCTACCTTCTGCATTGGGATCACGTTCAGGTTCTTGAGCGTGTAGAGCTTGTGCGTCTTCGGGTTCTTCTCTTCGAGCACTTGGGCGAGCTCGTTGTACGTCATCGCCGAGGCAGCATCGACCTGCCGCTTGATGAAGAAGCCCATCGAGAACGGCTGTTTGACGATCGTGACGCCCTTGTTGTGTAGGGGGTCCATGCCGAACTTCGCGAGCGCCGCGAAGACCTCGAACTCGTTGCCGCCCAGCCAGTTCGCCACCTTTTTTCCCTTCAGCTCGCTGACCCGGTCGAGACCGGTGTTCTTCCAGGAGATGAGCGTCAGCCCACTCTTGTTGAACACCTGCGCGATGTTGACGATGTCGACCCCCTGGTCGCGGCTCGTCATCAGGCTCGAGAGCCAGTCGATCCCGAATTGCGCTTGGCCCCCCGCGACGACCTGCTCGGGGATGATGCTCGGGCCTCCCGGCTTGATCGAGACGTCCATGCCCTGCGCCTTGTAGTAGCCCTTTGCCTTCGCCGCGTAGTAGCCGGCGAACTGCGCCTGCGTGACCCACTTCAGCTGCAGCGTCACCTTCGTCAGCTTGTGCGAGTTCGTCGACGCTCCGGCGGTCGTTGCCGCCCCTACGACCACGCTCGCGATCACCGCCGCTGCGGCAAGCGTCGCCACGACCCAGTACCTCCGCCTCATCAGTTCCCCTTTCCGATCTCGATGGCTGGCGCCATTCTGAACCTCTCTCATTCCCCTGTCGATGGCACCGCGCGAAGCGTCAGCCATTCCACGATCGCGACGGCGAGGTAGAAGGCGATCCCGTAGGCGCAGGCGACGCCGATTCCCGCCCACGCTTCCTTGAACTGGAAGGTTGTGCTGCGGCTGTCGATCAGGACGCCGAGCGCCGTGAAAGCGCCGCCGAAGTACTCGCCCACGATCGCGCCGATCATCGCGAGCACCGTCGCGATCTTGAGCGAAGTGAAGATGAACGGCAGAGCCGTCGGGATGCGGACACGCCGAAACGTCTCGACCTCTCCGGCTGCGTAGGACCGCATCAGCTCAATCGATTGTGGGCGCACCGACGTCAGTCCGCGGAGCGTGTTCACGAGCACCGGGAAGAAGCAGAGAACGGCGGCGATCGCCATCTTCGAGCCCTTCGAGAAGGGGTCGAACCAGGCGTTCATGATCGGAGCGAAGGCGATGATCGGGATCGCGTTCGCCGCGATCATGTAGGGCATCAGCGCTCGCCCGACACCGCGCCAGCGCGCCAGCACCATTGCGACGACAAGAGCCAGGCCCGAGCCGATCGCGAAGCCGCCGAGAGCTTCCTGGAAGGTGAACCAGCCGGCGCTGATCAACTCATGTCGGTTCGTCCAGAACGTGCTCGCGATCGCGGTCGGCTGCGGAGCCAGGAACTTCTTGATGTGGAAGATCGCGATCGACTCCTGCCAGACCACGAACACGAGCACGAGCACAGCCAGGGCGGGTACCCAGTCCAAGGCGCGCCGGCCGACGCGGCCTGCGAGCGTCCCGCGCGGGATCGCCTGGACGGCAACGGGAGCGGTGCTCACGGTTGCGCCTCCGCGGCGGTGGGGGCCGCCAGCTTGCGATCAAGGTCGGAGCCGAGGTGGAGCGCCTCGCGGACGCGCGTCACGAGCTCGAAGAAACGCGGATGCTCGCGGATCGCCGCAGTGCGCGGTTGCGGCAGGTCGACGGCGATCACGTCTGAGATCTGGCCTGGACGCGGGGACATCACTACGACCCGCGTCGAGAGGAAGACAGCCTCTGCAATCGAGTGGGTGACGAAGACCATCGTCGAGCCGCTGGCTTCCCAGATCCGCAGAAGCTCCAGGTTGAGCCGCTCGCGGGTCATCTCGTCCAGCGCGCCGAAAGGCTCGTCCATCAACAAAAGAGCCGGGTCGAATGAGAGCGCGCGCGCGATTGAAACGCGCTGCTGCATGCCGCCCGAGAGCTGCCACGGGTAATGGCCCTCGAAGCCGGTGAGCTCGACGAGCCGGAGCATCTCCCGGACCCGTTCGTTCCGCCGGCGCCGGTTCCAGCGGGCCAGCTCGAGCGGTAGCGAGATGTTCCGGCCGACCGTCCGCCAGTCGTAGAGGACGGGATCCTGAAAGACGATGCCGTAGTCGCGGTCGGCCCGGGCCTGCGCGGCCGGCTTCCCGTTCACTCGTACGGTCCCGGTCGTGGGCTGGATCAGGTCGCCGATGATCCGCAGCAGTGTCGACTTGCCGCAGCCCGAGGGCCCGATCAGCGAGACGAACTCGCGTTCCGCGATCGCTAGCTCGATGCCCTCGAGCGCAGTCGTCCCGCCGTCGAAGCGCTTCGTCAGGCCCTCGATCGTGACGACACTCATGCAATGTTCTCCGGCGCGCGGCGGACGACGATCGCCTCGGCGATCACGATCGCGAGGAAGAAAGTGATGCCGAGCAGCGCGGCGATCAGGTTCGTCGCCCAAAGGTTCTCGGGATTGAGCGAGTAGTACTGGTTGAAGTTGACGATGAAGCCGCCGAGGCCCTCCTGAATCGAGGAAGGCGCCTCGCCGATGATTGCGCCGACGATGCTCGCCGTGGCGGAGACTTTGAGCGCGGAGAAGATGTACGGCAGCGCCGCCGGAATCCTCAGCTTCCAGAGCACGCTCAGCCTGCCTGCGGCGTATGAACGCATCAGCTCGAGGGCTGCGCGATCGGTCGACTGGAGGCCGCGGAGCGTATTGATCGTCACCGGGAAGAAGGTCAGGTAGCTCGCGATCACAGCGACCGAGAACCAGGGAGCGACATGAAGGCTGCCGAGATAGACGACGACGATCGGCGCCACGGCGAGGATCGGCACCGTCTGCGAGGCGACGACGTACGGGAGCAGTCCACGCTGTAGCAGCCGGAACTGCGACAGCACGACGCCGAGCAGGAAGCCGAAGGAGGCACCGAGCGCGAAGCCGACCAGCGCCTCTTTCGCAGTGAACCAGGCCGCGTGCAGCAGTTGCACCAGGAGGATGTCCCCGCCGGCACCCGAGGTCGGGTTGCGGAAGAGCTGCCGGAGGATGTCGTGGATGTGGGGCATCGTCGTCGAGTCGACGACGAACGGCCACGTCCAGCCCTCCCGGATCCAGAGCCAGCGGTATCCCTCCCAGAGCCCCCAGAGAACGGCGAGGACGAGAACCAGCATCCCGGCCCGCTGAGCAGCACTCCTGACGGCTGCAGCGCGACGGCGCCCGGCGGGATGCTCTGCCGCGATCGTCGCCATCGCCGTATCTCTTACCACACCCGCTGGTGCCGTTTACGATCGCGCGGATGCTCGAACCAGGCCGCACCGTCGCCGAGCTCCGCGAGCTGCAGGAGCTAACCGGCGACGAGAACGGGGCGCAACGGGTCGCCTGGACCGAAACCTGGGCGATGGCACGGAAGTGGCTGGACAAGAAGCTCTCCGACCTGCCGGTGGAGAAGACGTGCGACGCGGCCGGCAACCAGTGGTTCACGCTGGCGGGCGACTCCGAGCGCGCGCTTCTGATCGGGGGCCACATCGACTCGGTCCCGAACGGCGGCTGGCTCGACGGGGCGCTGAACGTGATGGCCGGGGTCGAGGTGCTGCGGCGGGTCGCCGAGGAAGGGACGCCGCCGATCACGGTACGGCTCGTCAACTGGGCGGACGAGGAGGGTGCCCGCTTCGGCCGGTCGCTCTTCGGCTCGTCGGCGGCGGCCGGCTCGATGGCCGACCAGGACGAGCTGCGGCAGCGCAAGGACGCCGACGGCGTCTCGCTGCCCGATGCGATCGCTCGCTTCGACGTCGATCTTGACAGCGCTCTTGAGGCGAAGGGCGAGCTCGAGACAGCGGCCGCCTACCTCGAGCTTCACATCGAGCAGGGCCCCGTGCTCGAGTCGATGGACATCCCGCTGGGAGTGGTCCTCGGGACCTTCGGTGTCGAGCGCCACCAGGTGACGTTCCGCGGTCAGGCCGCGCATGCGGGGTCAACGCCAATGGACAAGCGCCGCGACGCGCTCGCCGGCGCCGCGAGACTCGAGCTCGAGCTAAAAAAAATTGCCGGGCGGATCGGC
>Ga0307305_10000999_pt1 | contig 10933 bp, 8 predicted proteins | sample ER_DNA_186_FD_194512 | JGI IMG/M metagenome (GOLD analysis project Ga0307305, IMG submission 194512) | Bulk soil microbial communities from the East River watershed near Crested Butte, Colorado, United States - ER_DNA_186 | ecosystem: Environmental > Terrestrial > Soil > Floodplain | place: USA... | reverse complement strand
CGAACGGCACCCGGATGCCGCCACCGGGCTTGGTGACCACCGGTTCGACGCGCGGCTGCCCGACCCATCGGCGCAGGCCCTGGCCGGCGAGCGCCACGCGCTTGACGGCTGGGCCGCCCGGCTCGCCGCGCTCGACCGCGGCGCCCTGTCCGCGGAGCACCAGGTGGACGCCGCGATGATGGCGGACGGCATCGCCCGGCGGGTGTTCGAGATCGACGACCTGCGCGAGCACACCTGGAACCCGCTGCTCGCCAACCCGGGCAAGGCCATTTACCAGCTGCTGGCCAGGGATTTCGCGCCGCTGCCCGACCGGCTGGGTTCGGTCGCCGGGAGGCTGGCGGAGATTCCGGGAGTGCTGGCCAAGGCCAGGGGGCAACTCGGGCGGATGCCCCGGGTGCACCTGGAAACCGCGATCGGGCAGTTCGACGGCACGATCGCGCTGGTCAGCAACCAGATAGACGCCGCCCTCGAAGCAGCGCCGCAGTGCGCCGCCCGGCTCGCCCAGGTCCGCCCGGCCGCATTGGAGGCGCTGACCGGACACCGGGCCTGGTTGTCCGCGCGGCTCGCCGAGGCGGACGGGAACGGCGGCTTCGCCGACCCGCGGATCGGGCCGGAGCAGTTCGCCCGCAAGCTGTCGCTCACGCTGAGCGCGGCGGCGGACGCGGACGCCATCCTGGCCCGGGCCGAGGCCGACCTGGACCGGGTGAGCGAGCAGATCACGGAGCTGGCGGCGCATATCACCGGGCAGATCAGCGGTGCGGGCGGACCCGGCGTGGTTCCGCAGGTGCTCGGCCGACTGGCCGAAGACGTGCCCGACGATGCCACCATCCTGGAGTTCTGCCGGGCCGCCCTGGCCGCGCAGACCGCGTTCGTGACCGACCACCGCCTGATCACGGTGTACGACGACCCGATCGAGCTGATCCCGATGCCGGAGATCGACCGCGGGGTCGCGGTAGCCTACTGCGACTCCCCCGGCCCGCTCGAGCCGGTGCCACAGCCCACGTTCATCGCGGTCTCGCCGACACCCGCCGACTGGGCGGCCGAGCGGGTCGCCTCGTTCTACCGCGAGTACAACCGGCACATGGTGCACGACCTGATGGTGCACGAGGCCATGCCCGGCCACTACCTCCAGCTGCAGCACTCCCGCCGGTTCGCGGGCGCGGATACCGCGATCCGGGCGGCGCTGCGCTCGGGGGCGTTCGTCGAGGGCTGGGCGGTCTACGCCGAACGGGTCATGGCGGAGCAGGAGTACCCGGGTGAGGGCGATCCGCGCGCGGTGCGGATGCAGCAGCTCAAGATGCAGCTGCGGATGACCCTCAACGCGATCCTGGATGCCAGGATCCACGCGCACGGCATGACCGAAGCCGAGGCCATGGCGCTGATGGCCAGCCGCGGCTACCAGGAGGAGGGCGAGGCGGCGGGCAAGTGGCGCCGGGCCCAGCTCACTTCGGCCCAGCTGTCCACGTACTACGTTGGGTACTGCGAGATCTCCGACCTGGCGGCCGACCTCAGGGCGGCTCACCCCGGCCTGACCGACCAGGAGCTGCACGACCGGATGCTGGCGCACGGCTCGCCGCCGGTCCGGCTGCTGCGCACCCTGATCGCGGCATGAGCGCCGCGGCTCATCGCGACGTGAGCGCCGCGTACCTAGATCGGGCTCCGCCATCTGGGGGCCCGATCTAGGTACGGATATGGGTCATTCCACCGACGCGGTCCGGCGGCGCCTGGGGTCAGACTGGGTCAAGCTGGGTCGCTCCGGAGGGAACCTCCGGCTGCGGGATCCGCGGTCGGTGCTGAGAGCGGTCCAGCCTTTCGGCCGCGAGTAGAGCATCCGCTCGGCCAGGGACCAGGCGAGCGTGGTGAGCAGGTAGATCCCGGCCGCTAGCGGCGCGAACGCGGCGATGACCACGGTCAGGTACGGCAGTGCCCTGACCAGCAGCCCAGGGCTGCCCGGAGCGGTCGCGGCGGCCGTGGCGCCCGGAGCGGGCTTGGCCCCGGTCGCCTGGGCCGTCATCAGCCTGCCGAGCCGGGCGGAGAGCCAGCACAGGCCCGCCAGCAGCGCGAACAGGCCGACGAAGACCACGCCCTGCGCGCTGGCCAGGTCCAAGGGTCCCGCGCCACTCAGCCAGTGCGCGCCGAGCGGCACGCCGAACAGGTCGTGGGTGAGCAGCGTGTTCGCCGTCCCGGCGACCGTCGGCGAGCGGAACAGCAGGTACATGACCGACAGGAACGGCCACTGGAGCAGGAGCGGGGCGAAGCCAGCGAACATGCTGGTGCCCTCTCGCTTGTACAGCGCGGCCATCTCGCGCTGCAGCCGCTCTGGCTGCTTGCCGTACCGCTGGCGCAACGCCACCAGCTGCGGGGCCAGCCGGGCCTGGGCGGCCTGCCCGCGCAGCGCGCGCAAGCTGAGCGGCATGAGCAGGAGGCGGACCGCCATCGTGAAGGCGACGATCGCGGCGACGGCGGCCAGCCCGCCGAGGGCGGGCGTGAGAATACCGGTGAGCCCGGAGACAAGGTGGTACGCGGCGTCCACCGGGACGCCAAGGAAACTCGACATGAGGAAACGGCCTTCCAGCTACGACGGAATAAGGGCTGGAGGCGGCCGCGAGGTCCGCGGGATTGCTACCGGGAGCGGGCGGCCGCCAGGGCCGCCGAAGGTGCTCTGGGCCTGGCCCGGCCCGCGGCGTCGGGATCGCGCTGGCGCAAGAACGCCGCGCGCCAGGACTTCTCCCGCAGCGCCGAGGCACGGCGGATCATCGGGAGCGCGGCGGTCGTCCGGGAGAGGCTGGCCACCGAGGTGAGCAGGGCCAGCACCGCGGCGAACATGGCCCCGGCCAGGACGGCCCCGGCCAGCGCGGTCAGGCCGGAGGGGCTCACCGCGAGCTGGGTAAGGTCGCGCAGCAGCCCGGCCAGCATGGCCAGCACGCCGCCGAGCACCGTCATCGCCTTCCCCGTCCTGAAGCGCGGAACCTGCTTTCAGGGTACGCCGTCAGGCAAGCTCCGCGACCGCGGCCAGCAGGCGGTCGACGTCGGCCTGGTCGTTGTAGTGCACCAGGCCGGCCCGGACGGCGCCGCCCGAGTCCCGCAGCCCGAGCGCGCCCGCCAGCTCCCAGGCGTAGTTGTCGCCGCTCCAGACGTTGACCTGCCGCGCGGCCAGGTACTCGGCGACTTGCTGGGGCGTCCGGCCGGCCACGGTGAAGAACGCGGTCGGCGCCCGCCGGGCGGCCCGGCCGTACAGCGTCACGTGCTCCATCGCGTCCAGCCCGGCGAGTAGCCCGGCGAACAGCTGGGTCTCGTACTCCTCGACCGTGGCCATCGAGGCCAGCACCCGCTGCCGCCGGGTAGCGGCGACCAGATCCGGGCCGTGGCCGAGCGAGGCCAGGTGCTCCACCGCGGCGACGACCCCGGCCAGGTCGGCGAAGGCGGCGGTGCCGCGCTCGAACCGGCCGGGCACGCCCGCGGGCGCGGGCGCGAGCTTGTCCGGATGCAGGCTGTCGAGCAGCGCCGGATCGGCGACCACGGTGCCGATGTGCGGGCCGGACCATTTGTAGGCGCTGGTGGCGTAGAAGTCGGCGCCGAACGCCGTGACGTCCACCGGCACATGCGGGGTGGCGTGCACGCCGTCCACGTAGACCAGCGCGCCGACCGCGTGCGCGGCCGCGGCGATGGCGGCCAGGTCGGGCCGGGTGCCGACGACATTGCTGGCCGCGGTGACCGCGACCAGCCGGGTGCGCTCGGACAGCAGCTCGCCGTATTGTCCGGCGGGCAGTTCGGTGGTCGCCAGGTCGACCTCGGCCCACCGCACCGTGGCGCCGCGCCGCGCAGCCGCCTGCACCCACGGCCTGACGTTGGCGTCGTGGTCGAGCCGGGATACCACGATCTCGTCCCCCCGCTCCCAGCGCCGCGACAGCGCCTCGGCGAGCCGGTAGGTGAGGGTGGTCATGTTCGGGCCCAGGATGACCCCGTCCAGGCTGGCTCCGGTCAGGTCGGCCAGGGCCTGACGGCATTCGGCCACGATGGAACCGGAGCGGCCGCTGGCCGGGAAGGCGCCCCCGACGTTGCCGAGGCCGGCCCGGTAAGCGTCGGTGATCGCGTCGATGACCGTCGCGGGGACCTGGGTGCCGGCCGCGCCGTCCAGGTAGGCGAATCCGTCGTTCAGTGCCGGGTAGGCCGCCCGGACGCGCTTCACATCAAAGCTCACGAATTACAGACTCTACCCCGGCCCGTCGCCCGGCTCCTGCGCGGTGCCGGCCAGCGAAGGCGCATCACTTTAACACCCGGGGCCACCCCGGATCCCGGCTTGACGCGGTCAGCAGGTAAAGCCAGGGATCGTCGCCGTCCCACCCGGTCAGTTCCGGCCACAACTGCGGCATGCCGCCGCGCCACGCGGCCAGCACGAGCCCGGGATCGGCCGGGCAGTAGTCCTTGCCCAGCGACCTGGCCAGGTCCCAGGCATGCAGATGCCATTCGGCGCAGGCCGCACCCGCCATCGCGCCCACGGTGACGTCGATGCCCCGGTAGCTGTGGTGGATCAGGTCCCAGGACTGCGGCAGCCGCCGCCCGTAGGACCGCGCCGAATCGGCGAACGCCATGATGTGCTCGGGTCCGGGCGCGTCCGGCAGCGCCGCGAGCTCGGCGGCGTTCTGCCGGGCCAGCTTGCGGACGAGCGAGTCGGCGGGCGCGTTGGCCGCCATCAGCCGGGCGAGCCTGCTGCCCGGGGCGTCGTCGAGGTACTCGTGATAGTCGTCGGCGACGCAGCGCAGGTGACCGGCGAGGTCCACGGCTCGCCATTCGGCGCACGGCGTCGCCGCGAGCCAGGTCTCGTCGCTGAACTGAGCGGCCAGCTCGCAGATCACCGTGACCCCGTCGCGGTAGGCGGCCAGCACCCCCGCGCGGGATACCCGGCTCATCTGCGCCTGGGGCGACTGGTACTGCTGCCGCTGCGCTGCACGGTTCCTCCCCCTGCCCGCCATCCGGCAACCGGTTGGCGAAGCCTCCGGGTCAGCCAGCGTGCCAGAGTTGCGGCCCGCGGACAAGCCGTACGCCGGAAGAAAAATCAGGTGACAACATTCCGGCCGCCCGGTTAACGTCGCAAGTAATGCCCTCTGTTACCCCTTCGCTGGTCACGCACGCCTTCGCCAGGGTACGGCCAGTCGGGGCGCTGTGGCGGCTACGCGGCTACCTGAAGCCCTACCGCACGCAGCTGATCGTGATGTTCGCCGCCGCGCTCGGCGCGGTCGCCGCCGAGATCGCCATCCCGCTCCTGTCCAAGGCCGTGGTCGACGGTGCGATCGCGCACGGCGACAAGAGCCTGCTGATCCCGCTGTCCCTGGCGGCGATCGGCCTCGGCGCGTCGATAGGAGTGCTGAACATGATCCGCCGCTGGATCCAGGCCGGCGCGGTCGCGAACATCGAGAAGTCGATCAGGGACGATCTGTACGCCCACCTGCAGCGGCTGCAGGCGTCCTTCCATGACGACTGGCAGTCGGGCCAGCTCCTGTCGCGGGCCACGACCGACCTGTCGTCGATCCGCAGGTTCGCAGGCTTCGGCCTGATCTTCCTGGTCACGAACATCATGACGTTCGTCGCGGTGGTGGCGCTGCTGATCCACCTCAACTGGTGGCTGGGCCTGATCACCGGCGTGGTGTTCGCGCCGGTGCTGCCGGTCTGCTTCCGGTTCGAGAAGCGCTACCGGGTGCTGTCCCGCCGGGTCCAGGACCAGCAGGGCGACCTGGCCACGGTGATCGAGGAGGCGGCCACCGGCGTCCGGGTGCTGAAGGCGCTCGGCCGGGGACGGCAGGCCGCGGCCAGGCACGACGCCCAGGCGGCCGAGGTCTGCCAGACCCAGGTGGAGAAGGCGGGCCTGCTCGGCTCGTTCTGGGCGCTGCTCGACCTGATTCCGAACGCCGTCATCGGCCTGATCATCGTGCTCGGCGCGATCGCGGTCAGCACCCATTCGCTGACCCTCGGCGGCCTGGTGGCGTTCATCACGCTGGCGCTGGAGCTCGTCTGGCCGGTCGAGGCCATGGGCTACATCATCGCGTCGGGCCAGGAGGCGGCGACCGCGGCCCAGCGCGTCCTGGAGATCTTCGATGCCGAGCCGGAGATCACCGACAAGAATTCTCCCGAACGGGCCGGTGTGCACGCCCTGGCGCCGGGCCGGGGGCCGCGCCTGGCGGTGTCGGGCACCCGCGGCCACCTGGTGTTCGATCACGTCTCCTTCACCTATCCGGGGGCGGCCGAGCCGGTGCTCCGCGACATCGTGCTCGACCTGACGCCCGGCCAGACGCTCGTGCTCACCGGGGCGACCGGCTCGGGCAAGTCGACCCTGCTGCAGCTCGTGCCGCGGCTGGCCGACGCGACCTCGGGGTCGGTCCGGCTGGACGGGGCAGACGTGCGGGACCTCCCGCTGGAGCGGCTGCGCAAGGCGGTCGGCTGCGCGTTCGAGGACGCGACGCTGTTCTCCGCCAGCGTCAGGGAGAACGTGACGTTCGGCGCGCCGGACGCGGACGAAGAGGCGGTGGAGGCCGCGCTGACCGCGGCGCAGGCCAGGTTCGCCTTCGACCTGCCGTGGGGCCTGGACACCAGGATCGGCGAGCAGGGCATGGCCCTGTCCGGCGGCCAGCGGCAGCGGATCGCCCTGGCCCGGGCCATCTTGGCCCGGCCGGACGTGCTGATCCTCGACGACCCCCTGTCCGCGCTGGACGTGCACACCGAGGAGCGGGTGACCCGGGCGCTGCACGAGATCCTGGCCGGCTCGACGGCGCTGGTGGTAGCGCACCGCCCGTCCACCGTGGCGCTGGCGGACACGGTGGCGCTGCTGTCCGGCGGGGTGATCGCGGCCAGCGGCAGCCACCGGCAGCTGCTGGCGTCCAACCCGGAGTACGCCGCGCTGATGGACGTCGAGGACCTGGAGGCGAGCGCGTGACCGCGGACACCAGCGCCTGGCGGGGAGTAGCCGCCGAGCAGGCCGACGAGGTGACCGCCGGGCTGGCCGCGCTGCTGCGCGAACGGAGCAGGCGCCTGCTCGGCGACCTGCTGCGCCCGTACCGGCGCGCGGTCATCACCACGATCTCACTGATCGTGGTGGGGAGCCTGGCCGCGCTGGCCGGTCCATGGCTGGTCGGCATCGCCATCGACAACGGCTTGCCGCCGCTGGTGGACGACCGGAACGTGCTGCCGCTTCTCGGCATCGCGGCCGCGTTCGCGGTCGCGGTCGCGGTGCAGGCCGTTACCACCCGGATGTTCGTCACGATGACCGGGCGGGTCGGCCAGAAGGTGGTGCTCGAACTGCGCCGCCGCATGTTCGCCCACTTCCTCAGTCTGGAGGTGGCGTTCCACGAGGACTACACCTCCGGGCGGGTGATCTCCCGGCAGACCTCCGACATGGAGGCGATCTCCGACCTGTTCGAGGAAGGCCTCGACTCGCTGATCGCAGCCGTGCTGACGCTGCTGCTGGTCGGCACCGGGATGCTCCTGCTGGACTGGCAGCTCGGCCTGGTGGTGCTGGCCGGCTTCATCCCGCTGACCTGGCTGACGGTCTGGTTCCGGCGCGAGTCCGCCCGGGCCTACCGGCGCACCAGGGAGACCATCGCGCTGGTCATCGTGCATTTCGTCGAGACGTTCGGCGGGATCAGGGCGGTGCAGGCGTTTCGCCGGGAGAAGCGGAACTCCGAGATCTTCTCCGGCCTGGGCCGGGACTACGCCGACGCGAACACGCACGCGTCCCGGCTCATCGCCATCTACGGCCCGTCCATCTCGCTGGTCGGCAACATCACCACCGGCATCGTGCTCGGCTACGGCGGCCTGCTCGCGATCGACGGAAACCTCAAGGTCGGCGTGCTGGCGACGTTCCTGCTCTACCTGCAGCGCTTCTTCGATCCGCTGCAGGACGTGTCGCAGTTCTACAACATCTTCCAGTCGGCGGCCTCCGGCCTGGAGAAGATCTCCGGCGTGCTCGAGCAGGACGCCGCGGTGCCCGAGCCGGCCGCGCCCGAGGCACTGCCGCCCCGCAAGGCCCGGGCCGGACGGCAGGTGCGGTTCGACTCGGTGACGTTCGGCTACCGGGATAACCTCGTGCTGCCCGGGCTGGACCTGGACATACCGGCCGGGCAGACGGTCGCCCTGGTCGGCGAGACCGGCGCGGGCAAGACGACGATCGCGCGGCTGCTCGGCCGGTTCTACGACCCCCGCACGGGCCGGGTCACCCTGGACGGGGTCGACCTGCGGCAGCTGCCCGACTCCGTGCTCCGGTCCGAGATCATCGTGATCACCCAGGAGAACTTCCTGTTCGAGGGGTCGGTCGCGGACAACATCAGGCTCGGCCGCCCGGACGCGCCCGCCGCGGACGTGGAGAAGGCCTCCCGGATGATCGGCGCGCACGATTTCATCGCGGCGCTGCCGGAGGGCTACGACACCTCGGTCGGCAAGCGCGGCGGCCGCCTGTCGGCCGGGCAGCGCCAGCTGGTCTCCTTCGCGCGGGCGTTCCTGGCCGCCCCGGCCGTGCTCGTCCTGGACGAGGCCACGTCGCTGCTCGACATCCCGAGCGAGCGGCAGGTGCAGGCCGCCCTGCGCACCGTGCTGGCCGGCCGGACCGCGGTGATCATCGCGCACCGGCTGTCCACGGTCGCGATCGCGGACCGGGTCCTGGTCCTGGACCACGGACGGATCACCGAGGACGGCACGCCCGGCGAGCTCATGTCCGGGGACGGCGAGTACGCCGCGCTGCACGCGAGCTGGGCCGCCAGCCTGGCCTAACCCGCGCTCGAGCGCCCCGCGCTCAGGGCGAGGGTTCCCCGGGGACGACGATGCCGGTCTCGTAGGCCAGGATCACGGCCTGCACCCGGTCCCGCAGGCCGAGCTTGGCGAGCAGGTTGCCCACGTGCGTCTTGACCGTAGCCTCGCTGACGAACAGCGCGGTCGCGATCTCGGTGTTGCTGCCGCCGCGGGCCAGCCGGAGGAGCACCTCACGCTCCCGGGCGGTCAGCGCGGCGAGCCGGGCCGGTGACGGCGCGGCCGCCGGCGGCCGCCGCGCGAACGCCTCGATCAGGCGGCGGGTGACGGTAGGGGCGAGCAGGGCGTTGCCCGCCGCGGCGGCGCGGACCGCGGCGATGAGGTCGGCCCGGGGCGAGTCCTTGAGCAGGAACCCGCTGGCGCCGGCCCGCAGCGCCTCGTACACGTACTCGTCGAGGTCGAAGGTGGTCAGCATGACCACCTTCGGAGCCGGTGCGCTCCCGGTGAGCAGCCGGGTCGCCTCCAGCCCGTCCATCCCCGGCATCCGGATGTCCATCAGCACCACGTCGGGCTGGCAGCCGACGGCGGCGGCCAGCGCCGCCTCGCCGTTGGCCGCCTCCCCTACCACGGTGATGTCCTCGACGGTGTCCAGGATGACGCAGAACCCCGAGCGGACCAGTTCCTGGTCATCGACGACGAGCACCCGGATCGGGCGGGGCGGAGTCGTCATCGCGCTGGCAGCCGCGCGGTGACGGCGAAGCCGTCCACCTGGGTCGGGCCGACAGTCAGGTGGCCGCCGCAGGATGCAACCCGTTCGGCTATACCGGCCAGGCCGAGACCCGAGGACCCGGCCCCGGTGAGCTGCGGGCCCGCCCGTCCGGCCCCGGTGCCGTGGCCGGAATCGGTGACGCTCACCGTGACGTACCCCGGCTCGTAACACAGGGTTACCGCGGCCCGGCCGGCGCGGGCGTGCCGGATCGTGTTGGTCAGCGCCTCCTGGATGATGCGGTAGGCGGTCAGGTCCACGCCGGGCGCCAGCGGGACCGGGGTGCCGACCACCTGGAAGTCCACCGGCAGCCCGGTCCCCCGGACCTGGTCCAGCACGTCGCCGAGCTCGCCGAGCGAGGCCGCGGGCGCCGTCTCCAGCCGCGCCGGCGGCCGGCGCAGCACGCCGAGCAGCCGGCGCAGCTCGGTCAGGGCCTGCCGGGCGGTCTCGCCGATGACATCCACCGAACGCCGGGCCTGCTCAGGGCGGTCCGGGAGCAGCGACGCCGCCGCCTCCGCCTGCACCGCGATCAGGCTGACGTGGTGCGCCACCACGTCGTGCAGTTCGCGGGCGATCCGGGTCCGCTCCTGCTCCGCGGCCTGTGCGGACTGCCGGTCGAGTTCGGCCTCGGCGCGGTCGGCCCGGCTCTGGGCGGCCCGGATGCTGGCCCGCTTGGCCCGGCTGAGCAGGCCAGCCGCCGCGGCGGTGAGGAAGATCATCACCTGGAAGATCGTGTCGTACGGCTGGGCATGACCGGGCGAGGACTCCGAGATCGAGATGCCCGCCACCACCAGCAGGCAGGCGGTCCAGCGCCAGAACGTGCCGCGACGGTCGATGATCGTGTAGAACGCGATGGCCGGCCCCAGCGGAAACGGCGCGAAGCCGAACCCGATCCTGTCGTAGGCGACCCGCGCGGCCCCGATGACCAGGGCGACCCCGACCGGCCTGAACCGGCGGAAGGCCAGCGGAAGGGCCTGGCCGGCGGCGAGCACCAGGGCCAGCCACAGCGGGTGCAGCCGGTCCTGGTACGGCAGCAGCGAGACTACGTTGACCGTGGCCACCGCCACGCCGAGTCCGGTGTCCTGGATCAGCTCCTGGTGCCGCGGCGGGAGCGCGGCCATCCGCGCCGCCAGCGGCCGCGGAAGCCGGGCCAGCCGGGCTGCCACCCTGTTCACGAGCCGATGGTACGGCGCGGCGCCCGGTCGGGGGATCCTCCGGAGGGCGGAACCGGCCGCTGCGACTCGAGGAGGAGGCGGGCCTGCCTCCCGGCCGCCCGCTGCGACCCCGGTCCGAGCCGGGAATTCGCCCCGGCGCCCGATGTGCCGGGATAGCCCGCGTGGCCACCATGACGGCATGGACTCCACGACCTCGACGCGCCCGGGCCTTCCCGCTCCGGCCGCCGCGTCCGCCCTGGCCCCGGCTCCCCGGGCGGGG
>Ga0307305_10000998_pt1 | contig 10938 bp, 10 predicted proteins | sample ER_DNA_186_FD_194512 | JGI IMG/M metagenome (GOLD analysis project Ga0307305, IMG submission 194512) | Bulk soil microbial communities from the East River watershed near Crested Butte, Colorado, United States - ER_DNA_186 | ecosystem: Environmental > Terrestrial > Soil > Floodplain | place... | reverse complement strand
TCGGAGGAGCTCGAGCGGCTGCTCGTGGGCCTCCGCGGCGAGGTGGAGCTGCCGATCCCAGCCGCCTCGGCGGTGAAGATCGGCGGGGAGCGCGCCTACCGGCTGCACCGGCGCGGGGTGGAGGTGGACATGCCCGTCCGGCGCTCCCGCGTGAACGCGCTCGACGTCATTTCCTATAGCGACGGGATCGCTCGACTCGACCTGCGGGTGAGCTCGGGGACTTACGTTCGGTCGATCGCCGCGGCGCTCGGCGGTCATTGCACGACGCTTCGCCGCACCGAGGTTGGCCCGTTCCGGGTCGAGGAGGCCGATCCGGAGCGGATCATCCCGCCGGAGGAGGCTCTCGGGCGGATCGGGGTACGCGCAGGCTCGCGGGGCGCCGAGTGAAGGTCGCGCACGACGTCGGAGAGCTGCGGAAACAGCCCCGGGCGGTTGCGATCGGGACCTTCGACGGGGTCCATCTGGGCCACCGCCGGGTCCTCGAGGCCGCGGTGGCCGCCGGGCTCATGCCCACGGTCGTGACCTTCGACCCGCATCCGCGGATCGCGTTCGGGTACGAGGTCGAGCTGCTGACGCCGCTCCGGCGCCGGCTCGAGCTGATCGGCGACGCGGGGATCGAGGAGACGCTCGTCGTCGAGTTCGATCTTGACCTGGCGCGGCTCCAGCCGGAGGAGTTCGCGGAGCGGGTCCTCGCGTCCATCGGGACGGAGGTCGTCGTCGCCGGCGCCGACTTCCGCTTCGGGCAGGGGCGTGCCGGAGATCTCGACCTGTTGCGGACGCTCGGATTCGACGCGCGCACGGTGCCGCTCGTCGAGAGCGTGTCCTCGAGCAGGATCCGTGAGCTCCTGCGGGCGGGAGAGATCGAGCGGGCCGCTGGGTTGCTCGGCCGTCCGCCCGAGGTCGAAGGCACGGTCGTCGGAGGGGACGCGCGGGGTGGCACGCTCGGTTTCCCGACGGCGAACCTGCGCCTGGAGCCCGACCTCCTCGTGCCCGCCTACGGGATCTACGCCGGTGCTGCCGACGGCCGTCGAGCGGCAGTCTCGATCGGCACCAACCCGCACTACGGAGGCGCGGAGCGGCGTGTCGAGGCTTATCTGCTCGATTTCGAGGGGGACCTGTACGGCCGGAGGCTCGTGGTCCAGCTCTGGCGTCGTCTTCGCGATGAGCAGTCGTTCGGGAGCGAAGAGGAGCTCGTCGCCCAGATCGCCCGCGACGTGGAAGAGACGCGAGCCGCCGAGCCCCCCGCGTAGACGTAGCGAGTCTGCCGAATTCGACCGGGTAGAACAGCGCAAGTTTCCGGAATTCGCGGAATCTCCTGGGTATATGGGAGAAAGGACACCCCCCGGACCCTTCCTCCGCTTGATCGAAACGGTCGGCTGCCTTGCTTGTGGTGCCGTCTACGCCAAGCCGCGGCGCGGCGGGACGGCGGCGACCAACCCGGGTTGCCCCAAGTGCGGGTACCTCGGCTGGTCTTCGCTCAACCCGGTGCAAGAGCCAGCGCCGCACCACTTCTACGCGGATCCCCGGCACAACCGACTCGCCCGACCACGCTGACGCCGCCGAAAAAGTGGTGCAGCGAGGACCAGGCGCGCGTGTCGTAGCCAGCTTCCTCTAGCCCTGCCCGCACTTCGCGCTCGAAGCCCGGCTCGAGGTGAACCACGCCCGCTGCCGGGTGCAGCCGCGGCCTCGACACGGCGGCCTGCGGCTCAAGCCCCTCGTCGAGGATCCCCGCGACCACCTGGAGGAGCGCCCCGCGCAACCTCGTTCCGCCGGCGGCGCCGGCCGCCAGAACGACGCCGTCGCCGTCGAGGGCGAGGCTCGGGGCCATCATGCTCCCCATTCGCTTGCCGGGCTCGAGGCGGCCGCGAACCAGGTCGGTCTCCCCGAGCATGCTGTTGAGGTGCAGGTCGAGACCAGGGAGGAAGTCTCCGGAGCCCAGGCCGAGGCTCGTCGTCAGCACGCAGGCATTTCCCTCCGCATCTGCGACCGCCAGATTGGTGGTGTGGCCGTCGCGGCCGGTGCCGTCAAGCGTGCGCGCCAGCGCGAGCGCCCGGTCGGCCGGCGTGAGCCCACGCAGCGGCGGGATGGCGGAGATGACCTCCGGGAAGCCCGAAAGCCCTTCGCGGGTGAGAAAGCGCGTGCCGGCATACCCGACCTCGGGTGGCTCGGCCCAGACCGCTTCGTAGTCGCCGAGGTCCCTCTCGGTGACGAGCCCGCCCCGCTCGTCCATCAGCTCGAGCAGCGCTCTGGCCAGCCCTCCCTCGTAGAGGCTGCGCGGCCCCTCCTCGGCCAGAAGCTCCAGGGCGCGGACGAGCCCCGGCTGCTCGAGTCGGCCCCCTGCTCCGAGTAGGACACCACCGGGCGAATAGATCCTCGCGCCTTCGTTCATCGTCATCACCGGCGCGAGCATCGCGAGGCAGGATGCGTGCGCAGACGGAAAGTCCACGCCGTCCCGGGCGAGACGGAGTGCCGGCTCGACGAGGAGCGGCCATGGCAGCCGCCCGAATTCCTGGTGGAGCGCGCCGAGCCCGGCGGGCAGTCCCGGCACGCCGCAGGAGGCGATCCCGACCGCATAGTGGACGAGCTCCGTGCCGAACCGAATCTCGAGCTCCAGACGCTGCGCATCCCTGGCCGCCTCGCCGAGGCCCGGCACAGCGACGAAGCAGTCGAGGTTTCGCGCGCGGCCGCTCGAGGCGTCGAAGTAGATCGCGTGGCCGCCTCCCAACAAGCCCGTCATCACCGTCTCCGCGACGCACGAGGCTAGGGATGCCGCTACGACAGCGTCGGCAGCGGAGCCGCCGTCGGCCAGAACCGCGATCCCGGCCTCGACCGTGGCCGGATGTCCCGCTGCGACCGCCGCTTGCACTGTGGGCAGATCGTGACGCTTCCGGCCGAATTGCGTCACACACGCGTGCGTGGATCCTCGTTACGCTCGCAGCGGGGAGGAGGCTGGTGGCCACCGGGCCCCTCGGCCACGAAACTAGGGCGGAAAGGCCCGAGTTGCTACCCTTCCCGCCGGACCGCAGTCTCGGCCGTACGCAGGAGCTTCCCCGCGGCGCGCTTGGACTGCGGAGTCGTGTAAGGCGACCGCACCGGCGAAGCCGGCACGGTCTTGATGGTCGGCCTCGCAAGCGAGCGCCTTAGAAGGAGGCAGTTTGACCCTCACCAAGGAAGCGAAGCAGGACATCGTCGGCAAGCACGGGCGCAGCGAGCAGGACACCGGCTCGACCCACGTGCAGGTCGCGCTCCTCACCGCCCGCATCAACGAGCTCACCGAGCATCTCCGAGGCCACCCGAAAGACCACCATTCACGCCGCGGTCTGCTCAAGCTCGTCGGCAGGCGTCGCCGCTTCCTGCAGTACCTGCAGAAGCGCGACCTCGAGGGCTACCGAAACCTGATCCAGGAGCTCGGCCTGAGGAGGTAGGCCGAACACCACCAACCCGCGGAGGGTGGAAGTTTGAGCGAGCTTGTGCCTTGAGCCGATAGGCAGAAGCTGACTCAAACCTCCACTCTCCAAAAGAAGTGGAGGAACGACATGGCAGTAACGACTGAGGCCCGGACCGCGACGGTGTCCGTCACCGTCGGCGACCAGGAGCTGACTTTCGAGACCGGCAAGCTCGCCAAGCAGGCGGACGGCGCGGTCGTTGTCCGCGCGGGCGAGACGATGGTGCTCGCGACCGCGCAGGGCAAGATGGAGGCCCGCGAGGGCGCGGACTTCTTCCCGCTCACGGTCGACGTCGAGGAGCGAATGTACGCCGCCGGAAAGATCCCCGGCGGTTTCTTCAAGCGCGAAGGCCGCCCCACCGAGCGCGCGATCCTGACGGCGCGCATGATCGACCGCCCGATCCGGCCGCTCTGGCCGAAGGGCTTCCGCAACGAGGTGCACGTGGTCTGCACGACGCTCTCGGCCGACCTCGTCACGGCGCACGACATCCTCTGCATCAACGGTGCCTCGGCAGCGCTGATGGTCTCGCCGCTGCCGTTTCTCGGCCCGATCGGCGCCGTCCGCATCGGTCAGATCGAGGGCGAGCTCGTCGTCAACCCGACGCTCTCGGAGGTCGAGACCGGCGAGAGCACGCTCGACCTCATCGTCGTCGGCACGAGCGAGGCCCTGACGATGGTCGAGGCCGGCGCGGAGGAGATCCCCGAGGAGACGATCCTCGAGGCCTTCGAACTCGCGCACGGCGAGATCGTGAAGATCTGCGAAGCACAGGAGGATCTCCGGCGCCAGGCCGGCAAGGAGCGCTGGCTCGACGCCGAGTTGACCGAGCAGCTGGAGAGCGAGCATGGTGCCCGCTTCCAGGAGCGGATCGCGAGCGAGGGCCTGCGCGAGACCGGCGCGGTCGTCGAGGAGCTCGTCTCCGAGCTCTGCTCACCGATCACGATGGACTCCACCGAGGAGGACATCCGCAGGCAGATCCAGGTGCGCTCCAGCCTCGCGATCATCCTCGAGCGACAGCGCCTCGAGGCCACGATCGCGCCGGTTCGCGAGCAGTTCGAGGACGATCTGCGGGCGCTGACCGACGCGGAGCAGGACTCGAAGGAGCTCAGGTCCGCCAAGCGGAGCTTGCTCTTCGAGCGCATCGAGGAGGAAGTGCAGCTCCCGTTCCCCGTCGGGCCGACGCCGGCCGACGAGGACGCCCCGGCAATGAAGGACTCCATGACACGTGGGTTCGTCAAGCGGGCCTCGGAGGCGATCTACAAGGAGCTCGTCCGCCGCAAGATCGCGGTCGACAAGCGCCGCCCCGACGGGCGCGGCGCCGAGGAGATCCGCCCGGTCTCGTGCGAGGTGGGCGTCAGTCCCCGCACGCACGGCTCGGCGCTCTTCACGCGCGGCCAGACCCAGATCCTCTCGCTGCTCACGCTCGGCACCGCCAAGGAGGGGCAGCGGATCGACGACCTTTCGCTCGAGTCGGAGCGCCGCTACATGCACCACTACAACTTCCCGCCGTACTCGGTCGGGGAGACGGGCTTCATGCGTGGCCCGAAGCGGCGTGACATCGGCCACGGCGCGCTTGCCCAGCGGGCGCTCGAGCCGGTCATCCCGGTCCTCGAGGACTTCCCGTACACGATCCGGATCGTCTCCGAGACGCTCGAGTCCAACGGCTCGTCGTCGATGGGATCGGTCTGTGGCTCGACCCTCGCCCTGCAGGACGCGGGCGTGCCGATCAAGGCGCCCGTGGGTGGGATCGCGATGGGCCTCGTCAAGGAGGGCGAGGACTACGTGATCCTGACCGACATTCAGGGAGCCGAGGACCACCTCGGCGACATGGACTTCAAGGTCGCCGGCACGCGCGACGGGATCACGGCGCTGCAGATGGACATCAAGATCACCGGCGTCACGCACGAGATCATGAGCAATGCGCTCGCCCAGGCGAAGCAGGCGCGCGAGTTCATCCTCGACAGGATGGCGGAGACGATCTCGGAGAGCCGCCAGCAGCTCGCCTCTCACGCGCCTCGCATCTCGACGATCAAGATCGACCCCGAGAAGATCGGGATGGTCATCGGCAAGGGCGGCGAGACAATCCGCTCGCTCGAGGGCGACTACGACGTCCAGATCGACATCGAGGAGGACGGCACGATCCTGATCTACGCGACGGAGGGCCAGAAGGCCGACGCCGCGATCGCCGCGATCGAGTCGCTCACCAAGGAGCCCGAGGTCGGCGACACGTACACCGGCAGGGTCGTCAAGACGACCCAGTTCGGCGCCTTCGTCGAGCTGAAGAAGGGCACCGACGGCCTGCTCCACGTCTCGAACGTCGGCCCGGGCCGGGTCGGCCACATCGAGGACGTCATCGAGCGCGGGGACGTGCTCGACGTCATCGTCCAGGAGGTCGACAAGGAGCGGGGCCGGATCGGCCTGAAGCTCGTCGCCAAGCACGAAAACGGCTCGCTTGTCCAGCCTGAGGAGCTGATCGAGCGCGCGAAGAACGCGCCGCCGCGCGAGCGCGAGGAGCGCCCGCCGCGCCGGGACGGCCCGGGCGGCGGTGGCGGTCGAGGCCGCCGAGGTGGCGGCCGTGGCCGGGGCGGCCGCGACCGCGACTGAGCTCGAAGGTTCCAGCGCTGCGCCCGCGCTCGTCGAGACGCGGGCGCAGACGCTCCTGATCGGGGTCGTGCGTCTCGCACTCGCGGCGGCAGGGCTTGCCGCCGCAATTGCCTTTGGAGCGCGCTCGGGTGCAGCCGCCGCGCTGTTCGCCGCGGGCGCGGTCGTCGTGCTCGTGGCGATCATGGGCGGGCGACGCGGGCGGGCGGTCTGGCTGCGGCTCGCCGAGGCCGAGCCGCTCGGGCCCGAGGCGAAGGTCGAGCCGCTGCGGCACAGCCTGGTGCGGGCCACCTATCCCAGCACGATCGGGCTCACCGTCCTGATCGCGATCGCGCTCTGGCCTGAGCCGTCGCTTGCGGCCCTGCTCGCGGGTCTCCTGGGAGGGCTGGGCGGCGCGGCGCTCGGCTTCGCCCTCCAGCTCGCGGCCTGGGAGCGGCAGCGGGGTGCGCGCGTGCTCGTGGAGCCGCGCCGCGGCGGGCGGGTCTTCGAGGCGCCGCGGTGACCCACGACGCGATCGTGGCGCTGGCCGTCCTTGGGGTCGCCGGCCAGGTGCTCTTCGTGCTGCTCTTGCTCCTCGGCCTCGTCTGGCGCGACGGGTTGCGCCGCGCTCTCGAAGGCTACGAGCTCTGGCTCGCCTTCCTCGTCTCGGCGGTGGCCACCGGCGGCAGCCTCTTCTTCTCGGAGATCGCGCACTTTGTGCCGTGCGAGCTCTGCTGGTTCCAGCGCATCTGCATGTACCCGCTGTCGATCACGACGCTCCTCGCCGCGCTCGCGAACGACCGCCGTGTTGCGCGGTATCTCTTCCCGCTGCCGCTTGTCGGGGCCGGGGTCTCCGTCTACCACCTGCTGATCGAGAACGGCGCCATCAAGGAGCCGTCGGCGTGCCTGATCGGAGGCGGCGGGTGCTCGGTGAAATGGATCAACGAGTTCGGGTACATGACGATCCCGACGCTCGCGCTGACGGGGTTCGCACTGTGCTTCGTCTTCCTCCTCCTTGCGGCGCTTCCGCCCGCTACCGTGAATCGGACATGACCAGCGGGAAGAAAGCGCGCAAGCAGCGGCGCACGCCGGCTCCGCCACCCGTTCGGAGCCGGGGCGGCGGTCGGCGCGCTTCGCCGAAGGTGCTGGCTGCCGCGGCGGCCGTGATCGCCGTTGCGGCGGTCGCCGCCGCGCTCGCTTTCGCGCTGACCGGCGGCTCCTCGTCGAACCCGTCGACGACGTCCTCGTCGAGCACGCTGCCCGACGCCGCCTCGGCGGTCTCGCTCTTCAAGGGCATCCCCCAGCGCGGGAACGTGCTCGGGAAGGCGAACGCGCCCGTGACGTTGGTCGAGTACATCGACCTCCAGTGCCCGATCTGCCGCGCCTTCGAGACGGAGGTGATGCCGACGATCGTGCCGCGCTTCGTGCGGAACGGGAAGGTGCAGGTGATCGCCCGCCCGATCGCGTTCATCGGGCCCGATTCCGAGCGCGGCCGCCTCGCCGCGCTCGCGGCTGCCCGGCAGAACCGCTTCTTCGACTTCTCCCAGCTCCTCTACGACAACCAGGGCACGGAGAACACCGGCTGGCTCGACGACGACTTCGTCCGTGCGGCCTTCGCGAGTCTCCCCGGGCTGAATGTTGCAGCAGCCGAGAAGGCCCGGACGCAGACGGCGATCGCCGACGAAGCCAACCGCTATGACACCCAGGCGGACGCAGACAAGGTGCGCGGCACGCCGACGATCCTCGTCGGAAAGACGGGCGGGAAGCTGACTGAGGTGGTTTCGCCGGACGTCGCCAACCTGAGCGGCGCGATCGAGGCCGCACTCAGGTCTTAGTAGCGGTCGAGCTCGCGGAGGCGGTCGTCGCTGATCCCGAAGTGGTGCGCGATCTCGTGCAGCACGACCCGGCGGATCATCTGGCGTAGGAACTCCGGTTCTTCACCGTAGCTGCGGACGAGAGGGCCGCGGTAGATCGAGATCTTGTCCGGCAGCGCGGCGTATGCGCTCGTCCGGCGGGTGAGCGGCACGCCCTGGTAGAGCCCGAACAGCGGCTGACCGGGTGGCGGCTCGGCTTCGACGACGACCTCGACGTTGGACATCGCGTCCCGCAGGTCATCGGGTAGATCCTTGATCGCGGCGTCCACGATCTCTTCGAACTGCTCGTCGTCCACGGGACGAGCCTAGCCGCCAACCGCGAGTACGATCCGAGCGTGCAGCGGTACGTCCTCACCGAGCTCGATTCCGGCGAGCGCGTCATCTCCGAGCGCCTCGCGCACGTGCGCTCGGTCGCGATCGGCTTCTGGATCGGCGCCGGCTCGCGCGATGAGACCGATGCCAAGGCCGGCGTCTCGCACTTCCTCGAGCATCTGCTCTTCAAGGGCACCGCGAGCCGCACGGCGCAGGAGATCGCCGAGATCTTCGACGCGCTCGGCGGCGAGCTCAACGCCGCCACCTCGCGCGAGCACACCGTCGTCTACGCGCGGGTTCCCGACGACCGACTCGAGACGGCCCTCGACGTGATGGGGGAGATGGTCTTCGCGCCGACGTTCGCCGAGCTCGACGCCGAGCGGGAGGTCGTGCTCGAGGAGATCGCGATGTACGAGGACCAGCCGCAGGAGCTCGTCCACGACCTGATCTCTGAGGCGACCTTCGGCAACCACCCGCTGGGGCGACCCGTGATCGGCCGCGCCGAGGTCATCTCCTCGGTCACGCGCCGGACGCTCTCTGCATACCACCGGTCGATGTACGTGCCGGGCAACGTGGTGGTCTCTGCCGCGGGGAACCTCAAGCACGAGGATCTGCAGCGCCTGCTGCTGAAAGCTCAGCGGAAGGCCGTCGAGCCCGTGCGGAAGGGGCCTCGCGTGCGGCCCGCTCTGGTGAAGCCCCCGGCACCGAGCCTGCGCTTCCAGCGCAAGGACACGGAGCAGTACCACGTCTGCATCGCCGCGCCCGGGATCTCCCGTTCGGACAAGCGCCGCTTCGCGGCCTCGCTGCTCGACAGCATCCTGGGGGGCTCGGCCTCGTCGCGGCTCTTCCAGGAGATCCGCGAAAAGCGCGGGATGGCGTATGCGGTGTACAGCTTCGCCTCGCAGTACACCGACACCGGCCAGGTCGGGATCTACATCGGGACGCGCGAGGACAACCTCTCCGCGTGCCTCGAGATCGCGAGTGAGCAGATCGGCGAGATTTCGGCCGGGCGGGTGCGGCCCGAGGAGCTCGTGCGGGCCAAGGAGAACCTGAAGGGCCGGATCATGCTCTCGATGGAGTCGACCGCGAACCGGATGAGCCGCCTCGGCAAGTCGCTCATCACGGACACCGAGCTGCTGTCGATCGAGCGGATCGTGGCCGAGATCGATGCGGTCGAGGCGGATGCGCTGGCCGAGCTGGCCGCGGTGCTGCTGGCTCCGGAGAAGCTCTCGGCGGCCGGGATCGGGCCGGACGAGGGGCGTTTTCTGGCCGCGGTCGAGCACGTCAACCCGGGGCTCGCCAAGGCCGCGTGAAGGTCGTCCTTTTCGGGCTTGCTGGGAAGGTGGGCTCCGTGCTCGGACCGGCGCTCGAAGCCGCGGGACACGAGCTCGTCGAGCTGCGGGAGGCCGACGCGATGGTCGACTTCACGGCGCCCGACGCGGTAGAGCGGAACGTGAGCGCGGCGCTCGAGGCCGGCGTCCCCTGCGTTGTGGGGACGAGCGGCTGGGATCCCGGGCCGTCCGGCGAGCTGGCGGCGGAGCGGGGAGTGGCGCTGTTCGTCGCGCCGAACTTCGCGCTCGGTGCGGTGGTGATGATGCGCCTTGCCGCAGAGGCGGCGCGGTACTTGCCGCGGGCCGAGATCGTCGAGCTGCACGGCGAGGGCAAGAAGGACGCGCCTTCCGGGACCGCGAAGGCGACCGCCGAGCTGCTGCCCGGTGAGGTGCCGGTCCACTCGGTGCGGCTGCCGGGGCTCGTCGCGCACCAGGAAGTGCTGTTCGGCGAGGATGGGCAGCTGCTGACGATCCGGCACGACGCATATTCGCGCGAGGCGTACGTGCCCGGCGTGCTGCTGGCGCTGGAGAAGCTGCCGTCGCTGCCGCCGGGGCTGACGCTGGGCCTCGAAGCGCTCCTCGACTGACCGTCGCCAAACGGCGCAGTTTCGTCACAACTGCGTCACACACCTGTGACGGTTTGACCGCTACGGTCCCACCAGGGGTCATCGGGGACCCCTTGGGGGTGGTTCGGGGTGCGGCAGGCGTTTCGACGGGCGCGGCGTAGAATGCTTTCGTGCTCGGCGAGGTGCTGACCGCGACGGTGACGCCGTTCGACGCGGACGGCAGCGTCGACGCTGAGAAGTACGCCGAGCTCTGCAACTTCCTCGTCGACAACGGCTCCGACGGCGTCGTCGTCAACGGCACGACCGGCGAGGCTTCGACGCTCTCAGACGAGGAGCGGGTCGAGCTGATCCGCGCGGCGGTCGACTCGGTCGGCGACCGCGCGACGGTGATCGCCGGGACCGGCACGAACGCCACGGCTCACTCGATCCACCTCACGGAACAGGCCCACGAGGCCGGCGCGCACGGCGTGCTCGTCGTGACGCCGTACTACAACAAGCCGCCGCCCCGCGGGGTCGTCGAGCATTTCAAGGCTGTAGCCGCCGCGACCGACCGGCCGGTGATCGCCTACAACATCCCGGGACGCGTCGTGATCAACATCGAGTCGGAGACGATGAGCGAGCTCGCCGAGATCCCGAACGTCAAGGGCGTCAAGCAGTCGAACGCCGATCTCGACCAGGCGCGGCACATCGTCGGGCTCGGCCTCGACCTCTACGCGGGCGACGACAACCTCGTGCTGCCGTTCGTCGAGCTCGGCGGCCGCGGCGGCGTCTGCGTCCACACGCACATCGTCGGGCCGCAGGTGAAGGAGATGATCTGGCTCGCCCGCGAGGG
>Ga0307305_10000997_pt1 | contig 10940 bp, 8 predicted proteins | sample ER_DNA_186_FD_194512 | JGI IMG/M metagenome (GOLD analysis project Ga0307305, IMG submission 194512) | Bulk soil microbial communities from the East River watershed near Crested Butte, Colorado, United States - ER_DNA_186 | ecosystem: Environmental > Terrestrial > Soil > Floodplain | place: USA... | reverse complement strand
GCACTCGTGGTCGCTGCGGTCCTCGCGCACCGGCGGCTACTCGTGCCTGCCTGCAGCGCACTCGTCCTCTTCGGCATCGCCGCATTGGTGACCTCGCCGATCCTGCACCTTGCGCTCGCCGCGGTTGCCTTCGCCGCCTCGCTCGTCCTGGCGGCCGCGACCTATCGCGGCGAGCCGGCGCCGCGCGCATCCTGGCGCGACTACGTGACGCTGACCAAGCCGCGCATCATGTCGCTACTCCTGATCACCGGCCTGTGCGCCATGTTCGTGGGCGCGCAGGGTGCTCCGCGAGCATCGCTCGTGCTCGTGACCATGACCGGCCTTGCGCTCGCTTGCGGCGGCGCGTCCGCACTCAATCACGTCCTCGATCGCGACATCGACAAGCTGATGGGTAAGCGGACCCGAGCACGCCCGCTCGCGGCAGAGCGAATGCCGGCGTCTCGTGCGCTCGAGTTCGGCCTCACGCTCTCGGCGTTCAGCTTCGTGCTGCTCGCGTCGCTCGTGAACGTCCTCGCCGCCGTTCTCGCGCTCGTCGGAAACCTCTTCTACGTGCTCGTCTACACACGTTGGCTCAAGCGGACGACGCCGCAGAACATCGTCATCGGCGGCGCAGCGGGAGCCGTTCCCCCGCTAGTCGGCTGGGCGGCGGCAACCGGGAACCTCACGCTGCCCGCGCTGTGGCTGTTCCTGATCGTGTTCTTCTGGACGCCCCCACATTTTTGGGCGCTGGCGTTGCTGATCCGGCGCGACTACGAAGCGGCACGCATTCCGATGCTTCCGGTGGTGCGTGGCGTACGCGAAACGACGCGGCAGATCATGCTGTACTCACTGATCCTGGTTGGGGTCACGCTCGTTCCTTTCGTCTGGGGACCGCTCGGCCTGGTGTATCTGGGCGCTGCGCTCGCGCTCGGCGCAGCTTTCTTGGTCCTGGCCGTGAGACTGCGGCGCGAGGCGACGCCGCGGCAGGCGTCCGTCCTGTTCCACTTCTCGCTCCTCTACCTGGCCCTGCTGTTCGCCGCGATGGCCGTGGACCCGCTCCTGTAGATGGCAGAACCGATCACACCCGTAGAGCCGACCCCCGAGGTGGCACAGCGGAATGTCAGGCTCGCGGCCGCGCTGATCGGGCTCGCGATCCTGATCGCCGCCGGCTCGGTCGTCGTGGCGCTCGTGTACCTCCAGTACGACTGACCCGCGGCTAAAGGAATCGCGCGCCGGAGCCGATCTGGCCCAAGATGACCCGTTCGTCTCGGTTCCTCCTGCCCTTTGCTCTTATCGCCTTGGCGGCGTCGTTGGCCGTCGGCGTGCCTCGGGCCGTGGCAACCGATCCCTTTCCCACCACCGGGGTCGCAACCCTTTCCAGCGAGCACTTCCTGATCCATTGGAGCCGCGACGTCTCGCCGTGTCCGGCCGCAACGATCACGCAGGAACAGGCCGGCGAGATCCTTGGCATGGCAGAGCGCGCTTACGCCCTGTACGGCAGCTGGGGATACACCACGCCCGGCTATGTGGCGGACATCTCAGTCGACGACTTTTCGACTGGTTGCATCGCGCACGGCTCCATCCCACTCGGCAACCCGCCCCCGCTGGACCGTTGGGACGCCGTCCTCGATCCGATTGCACCCGGGGTCGACGAGGTTCATCTCAACTTTGCGGGCGGTCTCGAATATCACGTGATCGCCCACGAGGTCTTCCACCTCTTCGAGGACGCAGTCGCGCCCGGGGCAGACCAGTGGCTGCACGAAGGACTCGCTGAATGGGCTTCCGTGCGGGCGAATGCCGCGGCAGGCAATCTCGAGCTGAACCCGGACCGGACGATGGACTGCGTCGGTTCCGAGTGCGGCGACAGCGAGTTCGATCGCAACGGTTATCCCGGCTGGATGCTCTTCGAATACCTCGCGGAAACCGACTCGGCGTACAACCCGAATGACCCGGCGAGCAAGGCCGTCAAGGTCAAGGCTGTGCTCGACACGGCCGTTGCCAACCCCGGCTGGACTGGGACGCAAGACCTCTCGAGCGTCGTCGCGCCGACCACGCTCGGAAACTTCTTCGAGAACTACACGACTGCGCGCCTGACCGGCAACTTCACCTCGACCGTCCTTGCCGGAGTGCTTCCAAAGACTCAGGCCTCGATCGTGGTCGGCTCCTCGAGCGGCGCCGTCTCGCCCGTGACGCTCGCCGTCAATCATCTCGCCGTTCGCTACGTCGACCTCGCGCACGGAGCCGACACCGATAGCGGCCCTTGTTACTCCGCCTCACTCGCCCTCAAGGTTGCGCTTCCGGCCGGAGTCGCTACCACGCCCTACTACTACGCGAACGTGAAGGGCTCGGTCGCCCAGGCTTTCACCGTCTCGGGCACGACCGCTTCGCTGACGGTTCCGTCGTGGAACACCTGCGGGGCCAGTCCGCATGCATATGTCTCGCTGCCGAACGAGTCGAATGACGTCGCCCCGTCCATCGCCCTCGACGGTCGCGAGTTCACCGTCTCGGGCACGGTCACCGTCGACAAGACCAAGCCGGCGGCGGCAAGCGAGGCCCCCCCGGGCGCCAAAGTCCCCGGTGCTGTCATCCAGGTTCCGACAACCGATCCGGCGCCCGCTCTCACGTTGCACGCGCCCGAACTCATTCGTGTCTCCACGAAGACAAGGCTCCTCCGCTTCATCGTCTTCTCGAGTGGCGACGGAACGCTGAAGGCGACGCTCGGCGCCACCTGGCTCGGCTCCGCAGGCCTGCACGCCGGCAACAACGACATTCGGTACGTCCTGCCGACGCAGCTCCTCAAGAGCCTCCGCAAGACGAACACGCCCGCCAACGTCCTCACGCTCACGAGCTACTCAGCGGGCGGCACGCAAGGCACAAGCGTTACGCGCCGCGTCGCGATGAAGCCTGTGCCGAAGCCGCCGAAGCCGAAAAAGCGACGCGCCTAGCCAGTAGGGTCGCCACGTGGCGGCCGACGGGATCTTCCTCGCAATCCCGGAGGAGCACCGCCCAGGCATCCGGCTGGCGGTCAAGGACCTCCTCGACACGGCAGGGCTGAGGACGACGTACGGCTCAGCGGTCTTCGCCGACTACGTCCCGGCGACGAGCGCGGAATCCGTGCGCCTCGCAGAGTCGGGCGGGTATGCGAATGTCGGCAAGACGAATCTGCACGAGTTCGCGTACGGCACCACATCCGAGAACCAGCACTTCGGCACAGTCCCGAACCCGCTCGCGCCAGGCCGCATCGCAGGTGGTTCCTCGGGCGGCTCGGCTGCGGCTCTTGCTGCGTCTCTTGCCGACGCGGCCCTCGGCACCGACTCCGGCGGCTCGATCCGCATTCCGGCCGCGTGTTGCGGCGTCGTGGGCTTCAAGCCGACGTACGAGCTCGTCTCAGCTGTCGGCTGCTTTCCGCTCGCGCCGAGCTTCGACCACGTCGGGCCGATGGCGCGAACGGTGGAGGAGTGTGTCGCGTTGCTCGAGGCGATCGCACCCGGCTTCACACCTGCGGAACTCGGCTCACTCGAAGAGATCGAGGTGGCGACGGCGTGGACAGACGAGGCCGACCCGCTCGTCGTGCAGCGCGTACGCGAGGCAGCCGGCCAATTCCCACGGAGCCGCTCAGTCGAATGGCCAAGGCCTGCGATCAGCGCCCTCTTCATGCGCGAAGTCGCTGATGTTCATCGCGACCTCTACGCGGAGAACGGTGAGCTCTACGGCGAGGAGACCGCGGTGAAGATCGAGCGCTGCCTCGCGGTATCGGATGCGGAAGCCAACCTGGCCGAGCAGGTGCGTGTGGAGTACCAGGAGAGGTGCCTGGAGCTCCTCGACGGCTTCGACCTGCTGCTCACGCCGACGCTGCAGTGTGTCGCCCCTCACACGGGCATCGGTGATCTTGCTCTACGGGAGCGCTTGATAGCGAACACGCTCCCGTTCAACACTCTTGGGTGGCCTGCCCTCGCCTTGCCTTGCGGGCCTGCGGAGGACGGCCTCCCTGCGTCGGTCCAGCTCGTGGGAAGACCCGGCGCCGATGCGCTTGTTCTGGCGGCCGGCAGCAGGCTGGCATCCCTCATTTGAGGGACAGCCGAACGGGGGAGGCTGCCGACAACCACATAGAACGATGCTGCGTGCTCCCCTACTTGCCGCCGTCTGTCTCGGCTTGCTCACACTTGCTCCCGCCGCGGAGGCGGCGAAGCCTGTCCGGGGTGCGGCCCCGAAGAATCTGCACGGCTTCCTGCTGCGTGCCGACGAGCCGGTCGACACCTCCTTCCCGCGCACACCATCCTTTGCGTGGAATCCCGTCCCCGGCGCGATTCGCTACCAGTTCCAGCTCGCGACCAGCTCGACCTTTCGGGAGAGCGGGCTGGTCTACTCGACGAGCGGGACCAGTCCGGTGGCCGCGCCCACCGTGATGCTGCCGTGGATCACGGGCAACCCGCACGCGCTGTTCGCACGCGTACGCGGCATTACGGCGTCCGCCACGACGCAGTGGAGCAAGCCGTTCGGCTTCGACATGTCGCCCGGCGCGGCGCCTAAACCGTTGGCGAGCGAGCCGGGACTGCTGCGTTGGTCCCCGATCGAGGGCGCCGACGGCTACCAGGTTTGGTTCGTCGACATCAACAACCCGACGCCGAAGATGGAAACCGTCTTCACCAATGTCCTGGACGAGCGCGAGTTCTACACCTTTCACCGCACGGCGAGCTGGACGAGCAGCGTGCGCTGGCGGATCCGCGCGCTCCGCACTGACCGCACCGACGACAACATGCAGACCCGCCAGAACGGCCTGCCTGCAGTCGGTTACGGCCCCTGGAGCCCCGTCTACAACTCCACGAACCCTCCGTACCTCGGCGGGAAGATCGAGCTCGGGCGGACCGTCTCCGACGTCGTCTCGGCCGGTGACGACGGCTCTCCCGCCCACCGCCTCATGCCCGCGTTCACCTTCACCGGCGACCAGGCCGCCGACGGCACGAGTGCCGAGCTCTTCCGCGTGTATGTCTTCACCGACCGGCAGTGCCTGAACCGGGTCTTCGCAAGCGCCGTGTTCGGGGGCCCCGCTTACGCGCCGCGTCCGTTCGGGCCGCTCTCGCTGCCGGCCCTCCCGACGTCGCTTCCGGCGGCACGGGCCTCGTACCTCAACGACGGATCCGAGCCCGACAGCTACACCTTCGACGGCCTCAAGGTTCAGACGACCGAGCTGATGTCGCCTGCCACGCCCACGACCGCGGTTCCGGCCGACTCGGACTCGAATTCGAGCTCGGCTGCCTCACCCGCCGCCGGGCCGCAACAGATCCAGATCGGCAGCGGGATTCTCGGCGCGCCGGTCGACCTTTGGGACACGGACTGGCCGGGCAGCGGCTACTACTGGACGGTCATTCCCGTCGAAGCCGTCTCGCCGGGGGCGCTCAAGACCAGCACGGCTGCGGTTGCCGCGATCGGCGGCACGACAGTGACCGTGGCCAGCGCCGTCGGCTTCTCGAGCGGCGACACCGTCGTGCTCGGCAACACGCTGAACCAGGAAACCGTCACCGTCGTCGCGGTCAGCGGCAACACGCTCTCGCTCGCGTCGGCACTGAAGTCGGCGCACGGCGCGGGCGAGCCGATCGTCCGGAGCGGCGGCAATCTCCGCTACCAGGATCTCGAGCTGGCGCAGGACGTCTGCGCCGCCGGCCGCGTAAAGCGCTTCGGTAAAAACAGCGAGCCGGCGCTCACTGCTGCCGGCGAGCTCTTCGCCTCGGGCCTGTCGCCGAAGGGGCTCCTCACCTCGGGGACGAACAGTCAGGCTTTCTACGGCTCGCCGCTCGTTGCCTGGACACCGGCACTCGGCGCCACGGTGTACGAGGTCCAATGGAGCAAGAAGCGCTATCCGTTCAAGCCGGAGCCGAACCCCCAGAACCAGAACGCGCTGGGCACGCTCGTCCTCGGGACGTCCACAGTCCTCCCGCTCAAGCCGGGCACGTGGTACTACCGCGTGCGCGGGTTCAACTACTCGCTGCCAACCGGGGCACAGCAGATGTCCTGGTCGGATCCCGCCAGGATCGTCGTCGCGAAACCGAAGTTCCGCGTCATCGGCGGCGGCAAATAACGGCACAGCAGTTAGTGGCTCTGAGCCACTAAGTCCGATTCGGCCGCTCTGGAAGCCGTGTCACGCGAGCGACTAGCGGCTTGTGGCTCTGAGCCACAAGCTCGGAACGGTCACTGGATCGACTTGAGAAACCGGCGACCGAGGCGCTCGACGGGACCCGGCAACAGTCTTCGTTGCTTCTTCACCACTGACGAGCCGAGCCAGAACGCCGTCTTGACCCCGAGGACGTACCGGTTCCGAGCCCGGTCGGAGAGCGAGTTTTGATCGACTTTGCGCGCGACGGTCGTCGAGCCCACGACGAACCTGGCGTCCTTGAAGCGGCTCGAGCGGTAGATCGCCTGCCCCACGACCTTGCGAGGGCCGGCGGTCCAGGTCGTGTCGTGAAAGGCGACCCAACCCCCGTCGACAACCTTGGGCACCCACTTCTCGAAGTCCTCGAGCACGAGGTCGTACTCGTGCGAGCCGTCGACGAAGAGCAACTCGATCGGTTCGTGGAAGTCGTGCGCGGCGGGTTGCGAGAAGGACGCGATCGGTTTGACGAGCTCGGTGATTCCTGCTCTCCCGACATTCGCCTTGAAATCCCCGAAGCGATGGTCGGTGTGTGGGTCGATGGCGTAGATGGGAACGGACGCTCCCGCCAGGGAGCCGCACCCGAGACAGATCGTCGACTTGCCCATCCAGGAGCCGATCTCGACGATCACACCCTCTCCCGTACACGCGCGCGCGAGATTGTAGAGCGCCTCGCCTTCCTCGTCCGTCAGCCAGCCGGGGACGTCCGCGATGAGCGGCTTTACGTGCACGGTGAAGGCGTTCATCTCGAGGCCGAGCGTACGGCTTCTTCGTAGATCCGGTCGCGCTCGAACTTGTCGAGCTCCTCGGAGAGCAGGTCGGAGGGGGGCGGCGGATCGCCCGGAGGGAAGGGCGCAGGGTTGCCGTCGATCTCGACGGCCTCGAGATGGTCAGCCGGCTCGTGCTCGAGCTCGACAGGCCGGTCGAGGCGGGAACGCAGCCAGCGCGCGAGCAGTTCCCCCTGTGCGGCGGTACCGGTGACGCGAATCTGCTCGACGTTCCCGATTCCAGGCCAGAGGGACGCAAGCTGCCTGCGCCAACGGCTCGTGCGCGCCCAGGCGATGTCCGAGACCACGACACGGTCGAAGATGCCGGCGAGCTGCGCGTACGAGCCCGGAAGCTCAGGCCATTCGGTGCTGTCGACGATCAGGCGATCGACGACATCAATCAGGGTTTCGAATGCGTCGGTACCGAACGACGGCACGCCGCGCCAGCGCAGGAACACTGGCAGATCCGGCAAGAAGAGCGGCTGCACTACGCTCGCCGGCACCGACGCGCGATTGCCCTTCAGACGGATCCTGATCGTTTCGGCACAGATCTGGCGGCCCTCGCCGGACGGGAAGACCTCGACGTCGACCTGGGCCTCGAGCCCGTCCTCTCGCTCGGGCTCGGGAACCAGCACGATCGTCCGGGAGGGATGCCGCTCTGCGAGCCCGGTGAGGACGTCTTCAGCCGCCTCCACCCACTCCGGCGGGACCCAAGCCGTGTGCGTCATCACACTGGTCCGCTGATAGGGAACGTCGGAGCCCGGCGCAACGCGAAGCGACGCTACTTCTCGCTCGATGTCCCTGATCGACGCTAGTGCCGCCGCCACGCCCGCCCGTCGCGTTCCATCAGCTCGTCCGCTGCGGTCGGCCCCCACGTTCCGGCCGAATAGTTGGGGAACGCGGGGCGGTCACGCGCCCAGGCCGCCACGATCGCGTCCACGAGGGCCCACTGCTCTTCCACCTCGTCGATGCGCGTGAACAGGGTCGCGTCGCCGAGCATCGCGTCAAGGATGAGGCGCTCGTACGCCTCCGGCAGGCCGGTCCGGAAGGCGCCCCCGTAGAGGAAGTCCATGTGGACGGTCCGGATCGTCATGCCCTGTCCAGGGACTTTGACGCCGATGGCGAGCGACACCCCCTCGTCGGGCTGAACGTGGACGATGAGGACGTTCGGCTTCAGCCGCTCGGCGGAGAGGTCCTCGAAGGGTGGGTGCGGCGCACGCTTGAACTGGATCGCGATCGTCGTCTCGCGGCGCGCAAGCCGCTTGCCGGTCCGGACGTAAAAAGGTGTGTCGGCCCAGCGCCAGTTGTCGACATACAACTTCGCCGCCACAAACGTCTCCGTCATCGAGTTCGGATCGACGTCCTGCTCCTCGCGGTAGCCCGGAACCTCCTCGCCCTCGATGTAACCGCGTCCGTACTGCCCGCGCACGACCGACTTCGGCCCCGGTGTGTGCATCGCCCGCAGCACCTTCACCTTCTCGTTGCGCACTGAGTCGGCCGTGAAGTCGATCGGCGGTTCCATCGCGGTGATCGCGACGAGCTGCAGCATGTGGTTCTGGAAGATGTCGCGGATCGCGCCCGCCTGCTCGTAGTACCCGGCGCGGCCCTCGATGCCCATCGTCTCCGCGACGGTGATCTGGACGTGGTCGACGAACTGCCTGTTCCAGATCGGCTCGAAGATCCCGTTCGCGAAGCGGAGCGCCAGCATGTTCTGCACGGTCACCTTGCCGAGGTAGTGATCGATGCGAAAGACCTCGCGCTCGTCGAAATACTTCTCGATCACCTTCTGTAGCTCACGCGCCGATGCGAGATCGTGGCCGAACGGCTTCTCGATGATCAGACGCACCCATCCCTGCGTAGTACGCCGCTTGCCGACGGCCTTGACGACCGTCTCGAAGACGCTCGGCGGCGTCGCCAGGTAGTAGACGCGGTTCCCTCCGGTCCCGCGCTCCTTGTCGAGCTCCGTGAGCGTTTCGGCAAGGCGGTCCTCGCCTGCCTCGTCGGCGAAGTCCATTGCGACGTACCGCATGCCGCTCGCAAGCGATTCCCAGACTTCGTCACGGAAGTCATCGCGGGAGTGCTCTTGTACGGCTTCCTTCATCCGCTCTCTGAACTCTTCGTCCGTCTCCTCCGAGCGCGAGACGCCGACGACTGCGAACTTCTCGGGCAGAAGCCTGCGATAAGCGAGCGAGTAGAGCGCCGGAAAGAGCTTGCGCTTCGTCAGGTCGCCCGAGGCGCCGAAGATGACGAGGATGCAGGGGTCGGCCGTGCGCCGTATCTCCAGCCCTTCGAGCAGTGGATTCTCTTGCGCGATCGCCACTGCTACCGCGGGTCCGGGCCGGCCTTCGCCCGTTCGACGGCCTTGACCGCGTGGCCGCCGAACTGGTTCCGTAGCGCCGCGGCGACCCTCGCTGAGAACTTGATCTCGTCACGCGACTGGAAGCGCGCAAACAGTGACGCCGCGATCACCGGGGCCGGCACGTTCTCATTGATCGCCTCGTTGATCGTCCACCGGCCCTCGCCCGAGTCCTCGACGTACGGGGCGATGTCCTCGAGCTTCGAGCCGTGTGCCTCGAACGCCGAATGCAGGAGCTCGAGCAGCCACGAGCGCACCACCGAGCCATTGCGCCAGATGCCCGAGATCTCGTACGCGTCGAGGTCGTACTCGGAGTGCTCCATGATTTCGAAGCCCTCGGCGTACGACTGCATCAGGCCGTACTCGATGCCGTTGTGCACCATCTTCACGAAGTGGCCGGCGCCGGACGGGCCGACGTGCGCATATCCCTTGTCGGGCGCAAGCGCATTGAAGATGGGCTCAAGCCGTTGCACCGGTTCGTCCTCGCCGCCGACCATCAGACAGAAGCCGACCTCGAGACCCCACACACCACCTGACACGCCCGCGTCTGCGAAATGGATACCGCGGTGCTTCGCCTCCACGTAGCGGCGCTTCGAGTCGCGGAAGTTCGAGTTGCCACCGTCGACGATCGTGTCGCCCTCGTCGGCGATCTCGAGCAGCTGGTGAAAGGTGTTCTCCGTGATCTCGCCGGCTGGGATCATCATCCAGAAGGCGCGCGGCGGCTGGAGCTGTTCCTTGAGCTGTTCGAGCGAGTCGGCCGTCCGCGTTTCGACGTTGGGGTCGTACGTGTGCAGGTCGTGCCCGTGTTCACGCAGGCGCTCTGTCATGCCCGAACCCATGCGGCCGAGCCCGATCATCCCCAATTGCACTAGCTGTCCTCCAGTCTGACCCGCACGATCGGGCGCCCGCGTTCTTGTAGCGAGCGGTAGTCGCCCTCGGCCTGCGCCCGGATCAGACGGCCGAAGCCGAAGTCCTCGCCGGGAATCGGGATCTCCTCACCGGTGTCGTCGACGACCTGCACGAAGAGCCCGGTCGGAGGCCCGCCCTTGTGGAGCTGTCCGGTCGAGTGCAGGTAGCGCGGTCCTAGCCCGTGCGTGACGACGCAGCCGGTCCCGTGCCCTCGCTCGATCAGAGGCTGCAGCTCACGCTCGCGCATCGGGTCGATGAAGGCCTGAACCGCGATGTAGTTCGGCGGCTCGGCGCGAGCCAGCAACTCGTCGAGCGAGCCGTCGGGCTCGAGCCTCGGATCCTCACCCGAGGCGAGCACCTCTTTCGTTTTGTCCTTCGCCGCCTGGACGTCCGGCTGATCGAAGGGATTGATCTGGAGGATGGCGCCCGCAACTGCGACGGCGAACTCCCAGCGGAAGAACTCGGCGCCGATCTCGTTCGCGTCCCCCAGTTCCACCTCTGCGGCCTGGCGGTCGGGGCCCGCCGAGCTCTCGCCCGGAGCCGGCACGAGACCTCTTCCCTGCTTGCCCGTCGACTCGGCGATCAACTGCTCGGCCCACAGCCCGAACCGCCCCTCCGTCTCGGTGATGCAGACCTTGTCGCGCCCTTCGCGCCAACGCTCGCCGAGCTGGAGGCCTAGCCGAAGACCAGGGTTGGCATCGCCACGGCACGCCTCGGCCATGCGCTCGGCTTTCGCGAGCAGCCGCTCGACGTCGATTCCCATCAGTGCCGCCGGCACGATCCC
>Ga0307305_10000993_pt1 | contig 10955 bp, 13 predicted proteins | sample ER_DNA_186_FD_194512 | JGI IMG/M metagenome (GOLD analysis project Ga0307305, IMG submission 194512) | Bulk soil microbial communities from the East River watershed near Crested Butte, Colorado, United States - ER_DNA_186 | ecosystem: Environmental > Terrestrial > Soil > Floodplain | place... | reverse complement strand
GTGATCGGATTGCGGAACGTTTCCAGTGGCGACTCATAATTTGGCGGGCGGTAACTGAGCTTGATGAGCGGCTTCTTGCCCGGCAGAGCTTCCATGGTGGCGACTGTGCCAAGGCCTTCCGGTACCCCCGGGGTTAGGCCGGCGCCGGCGGCTGCGGCAAGTCTGTGTCCGGACATCGCAAGCGCGGCGCCCGCGCCCGCCGTCTCAAGCAGGTGACGTCGTGTGATCATCGTTCCTCTCCCCAGAGGTTTTCGGGAAGCCTGCCGGTCATCCCAGCGACTTCAGATATTTTTGTTGGAATATGATCCGACGATTTGTTCGGGCGGTCAATTGTGATCGATGCGCCGATTCGAAAAATTGTCGCTGCACGCGTGCGCAATCTCACCAAATGGGATTTAGCACCGATATTGCGCCGCGCGAATGTCGCTCAGCGCCCTGCGCGTCGCGCTTCCTGTCGATTCGCCAGTGCTTTCCAGAGCACGCTGGCCGCAATAGCTGCGATTGAGTTCCGCTTGCGCGAACAGCACACCGACTTTGGGTTCACTGCCGGCGGAAAGCAGAGTCAACCGGTCAATCGCACACGCCAGTGGGCTTTGCTCGACGAACTCGGTGCCGCCCTGACAGAACCAGCCGAACAATTGCACGCGCGGATCGTGGTAGGCGCGCACGAAGCCGAGGCAACGGCGTGGTGTACCTATTGACGTGACGAAGAACACGATCTCGAGTGGCCCGAATTTGCTCCCGAGCGGTTTATGGAGTTGCCGCACCTCGGTCGGACCGCGCTGGAGAGCATCTCCGCTTGCGGGTCGGCGAAGCGCCCAATCTCGTTGCCGGGCCGGTAGGTTTCGACGCGTATGAAAGGCGAAGCACTGTCCTGTTCGCCCAAAGTGAGAATGTCCTTGCGGCCATTGCCTTCGGCATGGCGTCTGATCGCGTAGCCTGCTGGAACATCAGCGGCTTCCGGAATCGACAGCGCGAAGGCGGCAAGGCCGCTCGATATTGACCCATCCCGCTTGATGCATCGGTGTGATGGCATCCATTACTTTTGGCGATTGGGAAAAATGGGCGCATGCCATGGAAAGTGTCGCAACAGCACCTAGATTATGCGAGCAGACGCACAATGCTGGAAGGCAGCTGTTCACGCCACGAGCGCAGGGCCGGATGCATGCGAAGTCATCTGCAGTGTGCCGTTGTGTTAGACACTGTTCTCGCCTAGAAGCGCTGCAATCCGGTTGCCCTGAACGAGCCGCCGGTCGGAATCTAATCCGGAGCGTTAACAATGGGTTACAAGGTCGCCGTGGTGGGTGCTACCGGCAATGTCGGGCGGGAGATGCTCGACATTCTCGCCGAGCGCAATTTCCCCGCCAACGAAGTGGTTGCCGTCGCATCGCGTCGGAGCCAGGGGGTGGAGTGCTCGTTCGGCGACAAGACCTTGAAGGTAAAGGCGCTTGACCATTTCGATTTCTCCGACGTCGACATCTGTCTGATGTCGGCAGGCGGCGCGGTGTCGAAGGAATGGTCGCCGAAGATCGCCGCGCAGAGCGCGGTCGTCATCGACAATTCGTCGGCATGGCGTATGGATCCCGACGTGCCGCTGATCGTGCCGGAGGTGAATGCGGACGTCGTCGCCGGTTTCACCAAAAAGAATATCATTGCCAATCCGAACTGCTCGACCGCCCAGCTGGTGGTCGCGCTCAAGCCGCTGCACGACAAGGCGAAGATCAAGCGCGTCGTTGTGGCTACTTATCAATCCGTGTCGGGCGCCGGCAAGGACGCGATGGACGAATTGTTCTCGCAGAGCAAGGCTGTTTTTACGCTCGATGAAGTGGAGACAAAGAAGTTCCCCAAGCGGATCGCTTTCAACGTGATTCCGCATATCGATGTCTTTATGGAAGACGGGTACACCAAGGAAGAATGGAAAATGGTGGTCGAGACCAAGAAAATTCTTGATCCGAAGATCAAGCTCACCGCCACCTGCGTTCGTGTCCCGGTATTTGTCGGCCATTCGGAAGCAGTCAACATCGAGTTCGAGAACCCGATTACAGCCGACGAGGCGCGAGAGATCCTGCGCAACGCGCCGGGCTGCCTGGTCATCGACAAGCATGAGCCGGGCGGTTACGTGACGCCCTACGAGTGCGTCGGAGAGGACGCGACCTACATCAGCCGTATCCGTGAGGACGCGACGATCGACAACGGGTTGCAGATGTGGATTGTATCGGACAATCTGCGCAAAGGCGCGGCACTGAATGCGGTGCAGATCGCCGAGTGCCTGATCAATCGCAAGCTCATCCAGGCCAAGCGTCGGGCGGCCTAAGTCGCTCGGCAGGCTTTCAAGACGCGGCGCTTTCCTGCGTGCGAATGTGCTGCGCAAGCTCACGCAGATCGCGAGCATCTCATCATTGATCGAGCGGTCAACTAGTTTCCCGTAACCGGCGTCGGAAAAGCGCGCGCCCTCGTTCCGCGTCACCGAGAGGACGACATCGCGATTGCCGTGGATCACGAGTGCATCGCTTACCCTTTCGCTGAGCGTGGAACGTTTCGAAATGGCGAGCAGCCTCGCCGGCGATTGCCAGCAAGTCATCGTCGGTCAATCTATTGGAGCGGCTCAAAATCAGCCCTACCACATCGATGGATTCATCGCGCGCCAACCTGCGCACGGTCACCGGAGGCGCGTTGTCGACCGGAGCGAGACGATGGGCCAGTTCGGCTCTTGCCTTGCTCTCGATTTTCTCCGCGAGGCGGGAGATCACGCCGTCAAACAGGTCGACATGTTCGTCGGAATAGTTGTCGGCACCCGCGAGGAACAGATCAGTGATGCGGCGGGCGATTCCGCCTGCTTTTCGGCCGATCCCGTTACGAAGGTCCCTTCAATTTCCGCGATAAGCGATCGCTCTTCCATCACAACGTCAGCCGTCCTGGCGAATTGGATGGGCTATCTCTAGCGGCCGGTCATTACCATCGCGTTAGACGAAACCCGTGCATTCGCGGTAACGTGTTTTCGAAGTGGTCACAGATATCGCAACGGAATCCGACGAATCACGGTTAAGGCGCGGTAAGCGAGGCCAAAATCAGAAGCGGGGCTGCGCGAACATCCGTGAATAATCGTCTGCGGCGATCTGCACGAACTTCTCCGCCGCAGGATCGCGCACCGAAAGCTGGCCCGTCGCGACGCCGAAATACGCCCCGTGGACAAGGACCTGTCCACGTTCGATCAGAGTGCGCAGGCGCGGAAATGTCATCAGGTTGTCGATGCTGTTGACGACGTTTGCCTGCTCGAGTCGCGTCAGATATTCGTCGTGCGATAGCGTGCCGCGCGGTCCCAGTCTCTCTGCCGCCGGCGACATCAGTTTCATCCAGTTGCCGATGAAATCGCCGGGTGAGATCGGTTCCGCATCCTCGGCGAAGGCCTTCACCCCGCCGCATTGCGCGTGCCCGAGCACGACAATGTGCCTGACCTTAAGCGCGCCGACGCCGAATTCGAGGGCTGCCGATACGCCGTGGGCTCGTCCGTCCGGCGCGAAAGGTGGCACGATATTCGCCACGTGCGGACAACGAAAAGTTCGCCCGGTCTCGCGTCAAAAATGACTTCAGGGGAAACGCGGGAATCGCAGCAGCCGATGACCATGATCTGCGGAGATTGCCTGCTTTCGGCAAGGCCGAGATAGCGGTCCTGCTCGTGGCGAAGTCGACCAATGAGAAAGGCACGATAACCGTCGATCAATTGCTGCGGAAATGCCATGGGCCCCGTTCACTAACTTGCGACGCGCCTCACACAATCACGGCTGTAGCGACATTGGCAACCCGCCGAAGGTGAGAGTGGCACGCAAGTCATGCGGGCTATAGTCTTGCGCGATGGAGGCTTCCGAATGAACGTCCGTCCGCGCCGCAGCGTCCTCTATATGCCGGGCTCGAATATCCGCGCGCTCGAAAAGGCAAAGACACTGTCCGTCGACGGCGTGATTCTCGACCTCGAAGATTCGGTTGCGCCTGAGGCCAAGGAGGACGCACGCCAGAAGGTCACTGATGTCGTGAAATCCGGCGGCTTCGGCGGACGCGAAATTTTCATTCGCGTCAACAGTGTCGATACGCCTTGGCATGCCGACGACCTTGCAGCCGCGGCACACGCCGCACCCGATGCGATCCTGATTCCGAAAGTATCGAGCCCGGATACCCTGGAACTGATCGGTCGCAGGCTGCTCGACATGGGGACCGATCATAAAACGCGGGTATGGGCGATGATCGAGACGCCGCTCGCGATTTTCAACGTCCTGCGGATCGCAGCGGCCGCGAGCGATTCCGAGACACGGCTAGCCGGCCTCGTGATGGGCACCAACGATCTTGCTAAGGATACCCGCGCGCGCCTCGTGCCCGGCAGGACGCCAATGTTGTCCTGGCTGTCGACGTGTGTTGCGGCCGCGCGCATCTACGGAATCGACATTCTCGACGGTGTTTACAACGACATCGGAAATGCCGATGGCTTTACCAGTGAATGTGCCCAGGGTGTCGAACTCGGCTTCGATGGCAAGACACTCATCCATCCCAGCCAGATTGAACCGTGCAACAAGGTTTTCTCGCCCTCGCAGGCCGAAGTCGAACAGGCTCGCAAGATGATTGCGGCATTCGATTTGCCTGAGAACAAGGGCAAGGGCGTCGTATCGATCGACGGCCGGATGGTGGAGCGGTTACATGCCGACATGGCGCGGCGGACGGTGATGATTGCCGAAGCGATTGCGCAACATAACTAGCGAGTCGCCATGTGCTTTGCTGCAGAATAAGGAACGAATCATGCTCCGGCCACGCTGGCTGATCCCTTCCGCATTGTTGCTATTCACTTCACTGGCCTTTGCCGAAGATATCGCACCCGGCGGCACGCTGCGTGCAGCCTATCTTGCGAACAATCCAGCGCAGTCGGTGCGCGATCCCGTTAGCGGCGAAATTCGCGGCGCATCTGCCGATCTTGCGCGCGAACTGGCGCGACGACGCAACGTACCGATCGTGCTCATTCCGCTACCGAATCCCCCAACCGTAATCGAGGCCGTAGCCAAAGGCGATGCCGACATCGGGTTCGTGGCGTATGCTCCCGAAAGGGTCGGGACGAATTCTCGCAAACCTATATGTTGGTGCAGCAGTCGTTCATCGTGCCGGACAGTTCCCCCATCCGTGCCGTTGCCGATATCGATGCACCAGGACGACGCATTGCCGGTGGCAAGAACGATTCGATCACGCTTTATCTCGCGCGCAATTTGAAACAGGCGACTCTGGTCGAAACCGACAACACGCCGGCCGATGCGAAGCGTCGGCTTTTGGCGGGGGAGATCGACGCCTTCGGGGCCAATCGGCAGCGCCTCACCGATTTGCTGAAAGAAATGCCGCGCTACCGTCTCCTGCCGGACAGCCTATTCGGCGTAACGCAAACGATCATCGTTTCGAAGGGAAAACCGGAAGTACTCGAGGCCATTAACGGCTTCATTGACGATGTACGTGCATCCGGGTTTTTGCAGAACACCATCGCGAGAAGCGGAGTCGTCGGTCTTGAAATGGCGCCCGCTGGCGCCACGCTTCAGCGATAGTTACACCCGGCCCGTGCCGGGTTGATCGCTGCATCCGTAGTGCGGCGGTGGTGGCGCAGGCACTCAAAGAATGTCCTGATTCAACAATTTTCTGACTGGATCAGTGCGTCTACGCGGCGACAAAAACTGCGCAGGCGCAATAGTTTAGAACACTTTTAAAGAGCGTTTTTATTTTGACTCAGAACGACACACCGGTTAGCGAATACCGACCACAAGGTGTGCAATGATTGTCTGTTCCTGCAACGTATTGAGCGACCACGAGGTGCGAAGTGCCGCGACTTCAGCGGCGCGGCGGTCGACCAGTCATGTCTACGGCTGCCTCGGGTGCAGTGCCCAGTGCGGTCGTTGCGCTCGCACCATTCGCAAGATCATCGATGAAACCCTTAACGGCGCGAAAGTTGGCTGCCCGGTTGGTTGCGCCTGCGCGCTGCACGCAGCGGCAGACGCGCTTTAAGCGAACCCGATACCGTCAACACGTGGCAATGTGCCGCCAGTTCGGGCAGCGTATTTTTGAGTTTTTTGCTAGCGTTGCTGCGGGCGGCCTCATTTTCGCGCCCATGACAGGAGCCGGTTATGAAGGGTGACGCAAAGGTCGTCGAATTTCTTAACAAAGCACTTCGGCACGAATTGACCGCGGTCAACCAGTATTGGCTCCACTACCGGCTGCTCGACAACTGGGGCTACAAGGACCTGGCAAAGCAATGGCGTAAGGAATCGATCGAGGAGATGGAACACGCCGACAGGCTGGTTGAGCGCATCATCTTTCTCGACGGGTTCCCGAACATGCAGGTCCTCGACCCGCTGCACATCGGCCAGAATGTCAAAGAAGTGCTGGACTGCGATCTGGCGGCGGAGATGGCTGCGCGAGCCCTTTATCAGGAAGCGGCGACTCATTGTCACGCCGCTAAAGATTACGTCACGCGCGACCTGTTCGAAAAGCTGATGTCGGATGAAGAGCACCACATCGATTTCCTCGAGACCCAACTCGATCTTGTCGGCAAGCTCGGTCTTGAGCTGTACGCACAACACCACATCGGCGAGATGGGCGAGGAAGGCAAAGACTGATTTTCAGGATCTGGGCGCCGGCTGTTCTGCCGCTCAAGCCCAAGGTCGTGCGGACTTCGCCTTGTCTTCGTAGCTCTCGATTTTGGCCTGCTTTTGCTTTGTGAGGCCGATGTCGTCGAGGCCGTTTAGCATGCAGTGCTTGCGGTGCGCGTCGATCTCGAAATGAACGACGCCGCCATCCGGACCGCGGATCTCCTGCTTTTCAAGGTCGACCGTCAGCGTCGCGTTGGCGCCGCGATCGGCGTCATCGAACAGCTTTTCAAGATCTTCCGGGGATACGCGGATGGGCAACACGCCGTTCTTGAAGCAGTTGTTGTAGAAGATGTCGCCGAACGAGGTCGAGATCACGCAGCGGATGCCGAAATCCATTAGCGCCCAGGGCGCGTGCTCGCGCGACGAACCGCAGCCGAAATTGTCGCCGGCGACGAGAATCTTGGCCTTGCGATAGGCCGGCTTGTTGAGCACGAAATTCGGGTTCTCGCTCCCGTCGTCGTTGAACCGCATTTCCGAGAAGAGGCCCTTGCCAAGACCCGTACGCTTGATTGTCTTTAGGTATTGTTTGGGGATCACCATGTCGGTATCGACATTGATGATTTTCAGCGGCGCGGCGACGCCTTCGAGGGTCGTGAATTTTTCCATTGGTCGCTCCGGCCTCATGGTAATGCAGATTAGAACTGTTCTGTTTCATAAGGCGTCTGGTGTTCTGGTCAATAGCAGGTCGCGAGCTGGAGGTCTGATATGCGTATTTTGATGACTGCGACACTCGTGCTTCCTGGAGCCTTGACTGGGGCACGGCGGACAATGACGTGTCCTGGTGTTACAGGGACTTCGGGAGCCAACGGACGAATTGTTCCTTCAGGACGTCCCGAGGTAATTCAGGCGGTCGCACGCTCCTCACGTTTGAACCGGGATTCCCGCACGAGGGTGCACACCTGCACGCAATATTCGGAATAATAGACTTCGCGGGCCTTTTTCTGCGCGGCGCGATGTTCCGGGTGCATGCGCCAGGCGCGCATGCCCTCCTCGTGCTCGAACTCGACGACTGTCACCCGCTCGCCATCGTCGGCGAAAAAGCCTTTGTGTGAAATATAGCCGGGGATGGTGCGGGCGATTTCGATCATGCGGTCGACCAAAGCAACATACTCCTCGCGCACGTCGGGCATCAGGCGAGAACGAAAGACGGTAATGATCATGGTGAGTCTCCCCTGAATTGCATGTTGACGCAGCGACCGCCTGTCGACCAATTCCGTTTTTGAATAGTCGCCATCTGTTTTCGAGATCGCGATCTATCCCGCAGCTGCTTCGATCGCTTCGATGTCTTCATCCGACAGGCCGAAATGATGGCCGATCTCATGCACCAGCACATGGGTGACGATTTCGCCCAGCGTGTCCTCATGTTCGGCCCAATAGTCGAGAATTGGACGACGATAGAGCCAGATCATGTTGGGCATCAGTTCGGGCACGGTCTCTGACTGGAATGGTAGGCCGACACCCTGAAACAGCCCAAGGAGATCGAACTCACTTTCAGCGCGCATAGAATCGAGAACCTCCGAGGTAGGAAAATCCTCGACGTGGATGATGAGGCCATCACAGAGCTTTCGAAACCGTTCGGGAAGACGCGCATAGGCCTCTTCGGCCAACCCTTGAAAGTCGGCCAATGACGGCGCCGCCGAGCTTCGCCAATTGAATTGGCCTGTCATGACAATGTTGTAGGGCAGGTTGGTGCACCAACCAAGCGGTTGACGACGGGGGTGCGATGCGCAACCTTTGATCGTCGTAATGCGGGGTTCGGGTTGTCCAATGGCAAAGATAGCGACCGGTCTGGCTCTTGCCGGCCTGTTCTTCGTTCTGGTCAACGGAGGCGTACTGCCTGCACAGGCCGGCTCGCCGAACTGTGCCGACGGCTATTCAGCTTGCAGCAGCTCGCCGTTGCAGGAATTTGCGGCGCAGAAAAAGCGGCCTCGCGTCGTCATCTATGGCCGACGCAGCTATCCCGGGCCCAATGCCGTGCGGCAGTGCCGCTCCTGGTTGGCGACGGAGTACCGGGTCAGCGGCCCAGTCATCGTCCCGCAAATGTACTGCTGGTGGGAATAGCCCGCTCGAACTGACCGCTTTTACTTCCAGTCGCGCACGTCAACGAAATGCCCGGCGATCGCGGCTGCAGCAGCCATGGCCGGTGAAACAAGGTGAGTTCTTCCCTTGTAGCCCTGACGGCCTTCGAAATTTCGGTTCGACGTCGACGCGCAACGTTCTCCGGGAGCGAGCTTGTCCGGGTTCATGGCAAGGCACATCGAACAGCCGGGCTCGCGCCACTCGAAGCCTGCGGCCTTGAAAATCTTGTCGAGTCCCTCCGCTTCCGCCTGGATTTTCACCAGGCCCGAACCGGGCACGATCATTGCGTTGACGGTTGCATTGACCCGTTTGCCGTCAACGACGCGCGCGACTTCGCGCAGATCTTCAATGCGGGAATTGGTGCAGGAGCCTATGAATACGCGGTCGAGCTTGATGTCGCTGATTTTCTCGCCCCCTTTGAGTCCCATGTAGTCAAGCGAGCGTTCGGCGGCGGCGCGTTTCTTTTCGTCTTGAATTTCTGAGGGCACCGGCACTCTGCCGGAAATGGAAATCACCTGCTCGGGGCTGGTGCCCCAAGTGACGAGCGGCGGTAGCTTGGCCGCATCGAGTCTAATCTCGCGGTCGAAAGGCGCGTCATCGTCCGAGTGCAGTGTCTCCCAATAGCGCATGGCCTCGTCCCATGATTTGCCTTTGGGCGCTTTCGGCTTGTCCTTGAGATATGTGTACGCCTTCTCGTCCGGGGCGATGAACCCGGCCTTGGCGCCGCCTTCGACCGACATATTGCAGACGGTCATGCGACCTTCGATCGAGATCGAACGGATTGCCTCGCCGGCGTATTCCAGCGCATAGCCGGTGCCTCCGGCCGTGCCGATTTCACCGATGATCGCGAGAATGATGTCCTTGGCTGTGACGCCCGGCGGCAACTTGCCGTCGACAACCGCGCGCATGTTTTTCGATTTTTTCTGTATCAAGGTCTGCGTCGCCAGAACATGCTCGACCTCAGAAGTGCCGATGCCATAGGCGAGGGCGCCGAACGCGCCATGCGTTGCGGTATGGCTGTCGCCACACACGATCGTCGTACCGGGCAGGGTGAAACCTTGTTCGGGCCCGATGATGTGGACGATGCCTTGGCGGCTGTCGAACTCGTTGAAATATTCGATCCCGAAGTCCTTGGCATTTTTCGCAAGCGCGGCGATCTGCTCGGCACTCTCCGGGTCTGGATTGGGCTTCGTACGGTCGGTGGTCGGCACATTGTGGTCGACAACCGCGAGGGTCTTTTCCGGAGCGTGCACCTTGCGGCCCGCCGCGCGGAGGCCTTCGAAAGCCTGCGGCGAGGTGACTTCGTGCACCAGATGACGATCGATATAGAGGAGACAGGTCCCATCCGGTTGTTCGTCCACCAGATGATCGTCCCAGATCTTGTCGTAGAGCGTACGCGGTTTCATGTTTCGATGACTTTGCTCAAAGGAAAACGGGGCAGCTTGCAAGCGTCCGGCTTTGCCGGGCCGATCAAAGCCCCGCCTGCACCGCCGTCAGCCGGCCGAAAAATCGCCACGGCAACAGCGCGTGGTCGGCCAGAACAATCCGCTGAGCTCTGAAAACCATAGCCGCTATATAACCAATCGGTCCAGGTTCGACAACGAAGCGGCGACCAGGAAAAAAGGGGCCGCGAGGCGGCCCCTTGATGCATGTCTGCAGCTCGCTTGCGCTATTCCTGCGCGGCGGCCTCGACGGCTTCGGGTCCACTGACGCCCTGCGCCTCGGAAATGCGCGCCTTCTTGCCGCGCAGTCCGCGCAGATAATAGAGCTTGGCGCGTCGTACTTTGCCGCGGCGCACGACCTTGATTGAGTCGATCATCGGGGAGTAAAGCGGGAACACCCGCTCGACACCTTCTCCATAGGAGATTTTGCGGACGGTGAAGTTCTCGTTCAATCCGCCGCCCGAACGCCCGATGCAAACGCCCTCATAAGCCTGCACGCGGGTCTTGTCGCCCTCGATCACCTTGACGTTGACGAGGACGGTATCGCCCGGCTGAAAGTCCGGAATCTCCTTGCCCGCCGAGAGTTTCTCGACCTGCTCTTTTTCCAGCTGTTCAATGATGTTCATCGTGAATTCTCCGTCGGCAGCGCCAGCAACCGGCCCGCGGTCTTGATCTGGTCTGAATGGGTCGGCGAGCTTGTATTACAAAGCTTTCCGCTTGTCACCCTTTGGATTCGGGCCGGTTTTTTGGGGTTTTGCGGGCCTGA
>Ga0307305_10000987_pt1 | contig 10978 bp, 8 predicted proteins | sample ER_DNA_186_FD_194512 | JGI IMG/M metagenome (GOLD analysis project Ga0307305, IMG submission 194512) | Bulk soil microbial communities from the East River watershed near Crested Butte, Colorado, United States - ER_DNA_186 | ecosystem: Environmental > Terrestrial > Soil > Floodplain | place: USA... | reverse complement strand
AGCGACCGTCCGAACCGGGGACCAGGTCGAACACCTCGGCCTCGATTCCAGCCAGTTGCATCTGGGTAACGGCCGCCATCAGCTCCGCTCGATTGCGCGCGACGATCAGCTTCTTGCCGAACGTCTCCCAGAAGAGCGCACTCTCCAGCGGCTTCACCACCACCGGATAGAGGATGTCCTCGCGAGTGGCGGTCATCGGCGACGCCGGTCCATACGATCGGGGGACATCCACCCCGACTTCCCGGGCAAGACGATGGGTCTCCGCCTTGTCCACCACCCGGCGGACGATCTCCTGGTCCGGCACGGTGACCCGATACCAGCGCGACAGCAGCTCACGATGGTGAGCCAGTGCGGTCAGCGCATAGTCGTTGGCGGGAATGATCGCCCACCCGCGCCAGCGCTGAGCCTGCCGCTCGAGCAGCTCGAGCAGGCCGTCCGGGCGCTCCTGCAGATCCATGACCCGGTGAGCCTCATGGGCATAGCGGGAGTGCTGGGCGATGTCGTGCGATTTGGTCAGGATCACGGCCGTGCGCACACCCGCGCGGGCGAGACCTCGCAGCGCGCTCACCCCGTTGGCGTAGCCCCCGATGACGATCGCTCCGGGGGCGGTCATCGGAGCGGCTCCACCACCCGGAACTTGGCACGGGGACCCGTCGGAAGCCGGTCGACGAACTCCACATCGGCGTCGAGAAACGGGGCCACATCGAACCGAAGGGCGTTTCGCATCTGGTCGGCAATCGCCTCGCGGTTGGCGGCGCCCTCGAGAATGGCCCGCACCCTGACTCGGGCGGGATCCAGCTGGCTTACCTGGTAGCGCAGCAGGCCGCTGACTCGCTCCAGGGCGCAGGTGAGCGCATAGGGAGAGATTCGCTGGCCGCCACGAAGAACCAGGACATCAGCCGCCCGCCCGGTGACGACTCCAAGGAGCGGCGAGGAACGCCCGCAGGGACAGGTCCCCGACAAGAGAGCCCCGCGATCGCCGGTGAGATAGCGGAAGAGCGGCATGGCCCGGTTGACCAGCAGGGTGGCCACGAGATTGCCTTCCTCGCCCGCCGGCAGTGCCTGCCCCGAGTCGTCCAACACCTCCAGCCGCACCACGTCGTTGTTCACATGCATGCCACCCTGAGAGCACTCCCAGGCAATCTCCTTCGTCTCCGACGTGCCGTAGATGTCGTAGATAGGAGCCTGGAAGGCGCCTGCCAACAGCGCCCGCGCCGAGCCATCGAGGAGCTCTCCGCTGGTGAACACCGCCTTGACCGGCAGACGGGCGCCTCGGGCTTGAAGTGCCCGGGCCGCCTCGTGCAGCGCAGAGGGAAGACCGTAGATCGCGCTCGGCCGGAATGCTACCAGGGCCGCGGCCACCGCCGACGCAGGCTGCAGCACGCTTATCCGGCCGCAGCCGATGGCCTGCTCCAGTCTGGACGCGGACGTTTCGGGAGGGACCGCATCGAGTATGACTACGCGATCGGTCGGCCCGACGCCGCAGGCGCGGCGTGCCCGGAGCTTGACCGCATACTTGAGCGTGGCCCAGGCTCGGGGCTCGTAGTAAACCCGGAACGGCTCACCGGTGGACCCCGACGAGGCCGAGGAACGCCACTTGGGGTGGACCCGGCCGCCGGCCAGGGCTAGGGAACCGGCCTGCCGCAGCTCGAGCTTCGAGACCGGTGGCAGGGCCGCGAGCGCGCAATACGGATCGGCCTGCAGGATCGGATCCGACCACTCGATGCCTGCTGCCTGCAACCGGCGCTGGTAGAAGGCGTTGTTCCGAGCAGTGTAGGACAGCAGCCGGCCCAGGCGCCGGCGCGCCAAAGCGTCTAGCGAATCGGCGTTCAGATCGAGAGCAGCAAAGGTGCTGGCCGCATCCACGGCCAGCCAGAATGCAACGCCGCTCACGAGATGCCCGCAGTGGGCTGGGCGACCAGCGACCTGGCGGGGTGGCGGCGCTGTATGCCTTCGTAGATGGACATGTAGCGGCGAGTGACTTGCGCCCACTCCAGCGTCGCTTCCGCCTTCGCGCGGTTCCGAAGGGCCATCTCGGCGCGAAGCTCCGGATCGTCTGCCAGGTAGCGGATCGCTCCCGCCAGCGCATGGACATCTCCCGGAGGAACCAGGAGACCGTTGCTGCCATGCTCCACCAGATCGGGGATCCCGCCGGTTGCGCTGCCTACGATCGGGAGCCCCGACGCAAGCGCCTCGGCAAACACATTGCCGAACGCCTCGGCCGACGATGGGAGGGTGAACAGGTCCGCCTCCCGATAGCGTTCGGCCACCTTGGCTCGGGAGAGCGGCCCCAGAAATCGGACGTCCTGCGCCACACCTAGTTGGGTTGCCAAGTCGCGCAGCACTTGCTCGTCGGCCCCGCCACCCACGATCTCCAGCTCGAAGCTTCCCCGCTCCAGAAGCGCGAGGCCACGGATCAAGTCTCCCAGACCCTTCCGCTCGATCAGCCGGGCCACCGCCAGGCAACGGATTTTCTTGGATGCACGCCGAGTGTCCGGGTCAGCGGGATGGAACAGCGTCAGGTCTACGCCGTTGGGCACTACTCCATAGCGCAAGTCGGGCCAGGTACGCAGCGCCAGTTGCCCCAGGCTCTCACACACCGCCACTACACGATCTGCCCGGCGCCAGATCCAACGAGTCAGCGGGGCGAGCAGCCGATGGGCACGCTGCAGAGACGAATTATGCGGGTCGTAGCCCGGCACATCGGATCCACGGAGTGACACCACCACCGGTGTGTCGCCTAGCCCGAGGAAAGGAAGCAAAGCGCCGGTCGGAAGGGAGAAGAAGACGTGGACAGCATCGTATTTATAGGTACGAAGGAGCCGCCGGATCACGGGTAACGCGCCCACCAGATAGCTCGCGGCGTCCCCCATCCTTGCCTGGTGCACTCCGCAGCGCCGGCTCCTCACCCGGTATACCGTGAGGCTGCCCGGCTCGAGCGGCTCCGCGGGGCGGTCTGGAGTGCGGCGCTCCGCGTCCGGTCCCACGCCGGCAGTCACCACGTCCACCGCAACTCCGCGCTCCATCAGCCCGTGCGCCAGCGCCGCTGTTGCTACAGCCGCACCGCCGCCAAGCGGTGGATACTCGTAGTTCAGGACCAGGATCCGCATCGCGACTGCTCCGGTAGGAGGAGAGACGAGCCGTACCCTGCCCACCCGCTGTCGCAGTAGGGCTGCTTCAGTTGTGCGGGGGTGCAAAAGTATTCGGCACCAGTATTGGCAAGAGGTACGCCAACGGAGGACGGGGTAGCGTCGAGCCGGTGTGACGCATCCTAAAAAGTTGCTGTCGATCAGTTTGTGGCGGGCGATGAGGGCAGTGCGGAAAGCTGCATTCAGGCTGTTGCTGGCGACGACGCGCTGTGGCGCGCCGACTACAAGTCGACCACCTACATCTGAATCAAGTAGCTGAACTTGAGGAAGAAACCGTCCTCCGCCCGGCGAAGACTTGCCCTGCCCAGCTCGGTGGGGTCCCGGAGCGTGCTGCCGTAGCCGGCAAACAGCACGGTGCCCGGGTTCGGTTGGTAGGAGAAGAGAAAATCACCGCGGAACGATCGATGCCCGAACGCGGCCGCGCGGAGGTACCTGTTGGCATCCGGATCGAAGATCAGGATCGGCGCGCCGGTGCGGCTCTCGTCCCGCAAAGCATCCCGTCGCTCGGTGGTGTACTCGCCGACCAGTCGGACGAAGATCGGCCGGGACAGCTGATACTCCACCTTGAGCCGAGGACTGCGCCAGAGATCTACCGTGCTGCCGTCGGTCCGCCGACCGACCCACTGCAGCTGGTAGCGGCCGTTGACCCTGAGCTTGGGCGTGGGGCGCCAGTCGAGCGTGAGATCGAGCCAGGTGATCTTGGCGCTGGCCCACTCGAAGAAGTTCTCGTCGTGTCCCCAGAGGAAGAAAATGTTGCCGGAGAAGTGGGAGAATTCCGGGGTATCGAGCGTCACCAGATAGTCCAGGTTGGGAATGGTCGGCGTGCCGGTGAAGGGCACGGTGTCGATGGCACCGCCGGCGCCCGGGACCTCCAGCGCGTACCCCGTATACACCTCGGAGGGATAGCCGAACGACTCCACCAGCACCGATGCGCCTGCCTGCCAGCCGCCCTTGAGTCTGGTGTTGGTGTTGAAGTGAAGCTTCTGGTCCTGAATACCCTGCCCGTGCACGAAGCGGTGGTACTCCCAGGTTCCGTCCAGCTTCACCTCACCGGTGAAGGTCTCGAGCAGGCCGCCCGGTTTTCCGTACAGCGTGAGGCTGTGGCCGAGAGTGGAGTGCACGATCCCGGGACGGGATATGAAGCCGCTCTGGGCCCGGAAGTCCTCCGCCACCCCGGCGAAGGAGTACCGCGCCCCGAAGGTGCGGCCGTTCCGAGCAACCACGGTCGACCAGAGCGGTGCGGTCTCGGTGGTCCCATTTTGTCTGGTCCTGCTGCCCGCGAGCTGAAGCTGGGCGCTATACACTCCGCCGAACACGAGCCGTGAATCGGCGCCGAGCACCCGATTGTAGTTGTCCCCGTCGATCTTGTCGGTGTACACCACGCCAAGGCGGGACTGAGAGCCCACGTCACGCTGAATCCGGAGCAGGTTGTACACCGGATGGTCCAGCCCGCTGGCCGAGCCGGCCCGGTCGTCCACCGCGCTGAGCAGCGCCAGGTCGGTGCCGAAGGCTTTGCCGGTGAGCTTGGCCGCCGCAACCGGCTGGATAATCCGCCTGGTGTAGATGAGCGAGTTCGGGGTGCTGAACTGCTCGATTCCCTCGAGGAAGAAGGGCCGCTTTTCCGAGAAGAAGAGCTCGTTCCGTGGGTCGAAGACGAATTGCTGCGCATCGGACTCGACCTGGGAGAAATCGGGGTTGGCGGTGCCGTTCAGGGTCAGGTTGTTAGTGACGCCCCAGCGCATAGTGCCGCCGAGCTCCGGACCGCCGCCATCATATTCCCAGCCACTCGATCCAGGCGCGCCCGTGGTCCTCGAGGTGAGTGACGGGGTGAAGTCGAGCACCACGCCCCGGCGCAAGTCGCTGAGTCCCACCAGCCGGCCCGACTGGGCCAGGAACGACGCGCTGGCGCGCTTGGCCGGCGCCCAGGAATCCTCCCGGGCGGAGTGCTGGACCAGGCGCACCACATTGAGCCCCCAGATCTGCTCCCGCCTGCGCTGAAAGCGGATGCTCTTGAACGGGATCCGCACCTCGACTTCGTAGCCGTACTCGGTGAGCCGGCCCTTCGATTCGAACACAAAATCGGGGCTCAGATCCGCCGTCTCCCGCTTCACCACCGCGTTGTTGAAGCCGTTGCCGCTGGTGGAGCCGGTCTCGACCAGCGCTCCGTCGGACTGCACCCCGTACGGATTGACCGCGAACACGCTGGCCTGGCGGCCGTCATTGAACGTGCTGAGCAGGATCTGGATGTGGTCGTCGGCGGCGATGCGGTCGCGATCGGCGAGCGTGGCATGCACCGGGCCGTGAGCCTCGAACGCCCGAATGCCGAAGTGGATGGCTGTGGGGGAGTACCACACCAGCACCTGGGTGGAGTCGGCTGCAGGGACACCGTCGGTGGGGGAGAACTGGGAGAAGTCGGTGAGCATTGCGGCCGCACCCCAGGCCGCCTCATCGAGCTTTCCATCGACCGACGTCTCGACTTCCTGCCGCGGAATCCGCACGTCCAGCTCACCCAACCGGCCGTGATACACGCGCGGTGAGTCTATCGGATCGGAGTGGAGTAGCAGCAGAAGCTCGAGCAGCATGGCCTACTAGGGGTACGACAACTGCGGACCTCGGGTTTCGCGAGCCTCAGCGGGCAGCGGCGTGGGCCAGCCCGTCCGGTGCATCGGCCGCGACATAGGCCATTACCGCAAGCGCCGCCACACACCGGCCGACCTCGGCCGGGTCGAGCTTGTCGAGCATATCACCCTCGCTGTGGTGGAACCAGAAGTAGCGGGAACCCTCCACATCCAGTCCCATGCCGGGCACTCCGCGCTCGACCAGCGGGGCAATGTCGGCCTCAGGGGAATCCTTCTCCCGGCTCACCTTGTCCGCCCCAATCGGCTTCAGTAATTCAGCAATCTCCTGCGCCTTTGCAAAGGCCGCATCCAACCCGCTGAATCGGAACCCCTTCGGAGCAAAGACGCCGTTATCGGATTCGATGGCCAGGACGTGTTTGGTCAGCTGATCGGCGTGCGCGTCACGATACGCCAGCGACCCTTTCCCCCCGTTCTCCTCGTTGGTCCAGAGCACCACCCGCACCGTTCGACGGGGCCGGAGACCAAGCTGCTTCATGAGCCGCACTGCCTCCCAGGCCGCGACCGCGCCGCCGCCGTCGTCCATCGCGCCCTGCCCGACATCCCACGAATCGATGTGTCCGCCCAGCACCACCACCTCATCCGGGCGCTCCCGCCCGACGACCTCGGCCACCACATTCCGCGATGGGGCATCGGGTAGGGTACGGGCCGCCATCCGGAGCGTCACGACCACCGGCTGGCCCCGGTCCTGGAATCGCCGCAGCATCATGGCGTCCTCGACGCTGAGCGCCGCTGCCGGAATCGGCGTTACCGTCGAGTCGTAGTGCATCACCCCGGTGTGCGGGCTCCGAATGGAGTAGGCGGCCACCGACCGGATCAGGCTGGCCACGGCGCCAGCCCGGGCCGCGGCCGCGGCACCTTCCACCCGATACTTCACGGTCTCGCGGTAGGTGGTGAACGGCACGTCGAACAGCACGATCTTGCCCCGCGCCTCCGCTGCCCGTTCGTGGAGGTCGTCGAAGCTGGTCACCACCAGCACGGGCGCCGTTATCCCGCGCCTCGGTGTGGCGATGCTGCCTCCCAGCCCGAGCATGTGCAGCCGGGCGCGCCTCGGCTTGACCAGCTCGACCGATTCCTCGCCCCGCACCCAATGCGGCACCATCACCCGCTCTCCCTGAACGTTCTCCAGACCATCGCTCTTCATCTGCGCCAGGACCCAGTCGATCGCCGCCTCGAGGCTGGCGGAGCCGCTCAGGCGATGCCCAAAACCGTCCACCAGGTTGCCGAGGCGGGCGTAAGCCGCGCTGTCCCCGGTCGCCGCACGTATGAGACTGTCGGCGATGTCGCGGTACATCGCCTCGACCGATGCGCCCGCTGCCGCGGGCGAGCTGGTCTGAGCCAGGCCTGGCCTGGCGGTCAGCAACAGGATGGCAGTGCTCGTCCGCACGATCCGCAGAGATCTCATGATGCCGGCAGGTTGGAAGTGATAGCCTCGAGGCAGTGATGCTCCGCGACGATCGCGGTCAGCTCGGCGAGCTCGCTTTCAGACAGCACCGCGCGGGCCCGGTCCATGGCACCCACATTCGCCGACGCGCGCGCCACCGCTTCGACAAAAGCGAGCGCAGCCCGTTCACGCTCGGAAAAAAGACCACTGCTGGAATATGTCCTGAGCTCGTCCAGAAGTTGACTCGGAAGCCCGGCAATGCGCCAGTCGTGGCCGGTGCGGTCGATGCACCACCGGCATCCACTCAGCTGTGCGCCCAGCGCTCCGGCCAGCAGGGCGGTTCGGCCGTCCAGCGCGCCGCCGAAACCGGGCAACCGGCTGAGCGCCAGGTACCCGACTATGGCGTGCCGGCCAGGGGTCGGGCTCACCCCGGACCAGCCTAGATGCCGGGCCATCCATCCAACCAGCCTCATTGGCCGAGACGCTCCCGGAGCGATGCATAGAGTGCGTCGTAGAGGAAGGAGCTCCGCTCCAGCGTCTCGTGGTCATCAGCCGTGACTAGCGGGAACCCGCAAGAGATGGTACGCAGCCCCACCGCTTCCAGCATTGCGGTCCCCATGTTGAGATCTCGATTCACGCCGGCAAGTGAGATCCGGTCGAAGGTGCCCATAGGCGGGGCCGCCCGGGGGCGAATCACTCTCAACTCGTCGGGGAAGTCGGCCCAGTGAACAATCTGGGCTAGCTCGCGCAAAGCCCGATCGCATGGCCGGCATTCCTGAACCAGCGCCTCGAAGGAGCACCGTCCGGCCGAGTCTTTATGCGGGTATCTGGCCCCGGGCGCATCGAAGCCGAGGCCACCATCTTCGCGCTGAATGCGGGCAACGTCGCCTGGATCGACAAACCGGAACGACGCCGCCGGGTCGATGAACCGGCGAACCAACCAGCTCGTGGCGGCGCGATTGACTCGGATCTTCCAGCGAGTCACCCAGAGCATGGTGCTCCTCTTGTTGAGATTGAGTGGCGTGGTGCCGCGGGCAGGATGTCCCGACGAAACACTGCGTTCTTTCGTGCGGAGGCGGGACTCCTGGCCGCGGCATCCCGACACTCCCCCAGGTTGCCAAGTTGCTGACTGTGTGATACAGTTGGTATATGAATGATTCAACTGTGACTGTCAAGGGTAGCCGAAAGCACGCGTCCGCCAAATGGCTGCTGCTCATCCACCAGATCCCACCCAAGCCGGACTATTTCAGGGTCAAGGTCCGCCGCCGGCTTCAGCGGATGGGTGCCGTCGCCCTAAAGAATTCGGTGTACGTGCTGCCCTCGCGCGACGATACGCTCGAGGATTTCCGCTGGCTGCTGCGGGAGATCGTTGCCGAGGGAGGGGAGGCGACGCTCTGCGAGGCAGAGCTGGTTGAGGGGATCACCCGGGCGGAGCTGGAAGGGATGTTCGCCGCCGAGCGGGATGCCGAGTACGCGGCGCTGGTTACCGCAGCCCAGGGCCTGGCTAACCCCGGCGACGCTCCGGCGGCCGACGCCCGGACTGCCGGAATCGAGGCGGAGCTGGGGCGTCTGCGGCAGCGCATGGACGAGATCGACGCCCAGGACTTTTTTGGCGCGACCGGCCGTAAGGGGGCCGAGCGCGCGATCGCGACATTAGAAGCCCGGCTTCGAAGGCCGAGGGAAGCGGCCGGTGGCCCGGCGCAACGTGGAGGCAAAGAGATGCAGGGACACACCTGGGTCACGCGACGGGATGTGTACATCGACCGGATCGCGAGTGCATGGCTGATTCGTCGCTTCATCGACCCCAAGGCTCGCTTCAAGTTCACCGGGGCCAAGAGCTATAACCCGAGGAAGGGCGAGGTCCGTTTCGATATGTTCGAGGCGGAGTACACCCATGAGGGCGACCGCTGCACCTTCGAGACCCTGCTCGACCGAGCAGGGCTCAAGGACCGGGCGCTCCGCGCCATTGGCGAGATCGTCCACGACATCGACTGCAAGGACACGAAGTTCGGCCGGGAGGAAGCGCCCGGCATCGCCGCACTGGTTCGGGGCCTGGCCCGAGCCTACCCGGACGATGCCACCCGCCTCGAGCGGGGGGCCGCCGCGTTGGACGACCTGTACGCCTCACTGCGCTGACGTGCGCATTCGGCAATCCCGGTGCGTCTATATTCCAGTAGCCGCGAGGTGCGGACGGACTGGAACGTATCGGGAGAAACTCATGTTGAAGCGTACTCTGGGGCCGCTCCTGTTGGCCTCGTTGATAGCGACCAGCGCCGCGATGGCACAGGCGACTCCGGTGAAGGTCAAGGATCCGATTTCCAATGGACGGACCTTGAGCGCGTGGATCATAGACCTCAAGGCCCTGGCTCCGCAGAGTCGGAATGCCGCCGCCTATGAGATCGCCGGGATGGGACCGGAAGCGGTCCGGGCGGTGCCCGCCCTGATCGAGGCGCTCGACGATCCGAGCCCGGTGGTCCGCTACCCGGTCACCGTCGCGCTCGGCGAGATCGGGCCCGGGGCCAAGGCCGCGGTGCCCCGTCTGCAGCAGATGATCGATGAGGAGATCAACGACGAGATCGCGGCGGCAGCCCGGCGGGCCCTGCGGCACATCGATCCGGCTGCCGTGCCACCGCCCGCCGACTAGGCGCACTACCTAAGTCGGCCGCACCACGGCGGAGGCCGGCTCTCCCATAAGGCGTCTGATCGCCGGGACGAGCAGGCCAAGCAGACCCCCCGCCGTGAGACACAAGACCACGAAAATCAGGAAGAAGTCGGCCTGCCCTCCGAACACCCGGAAGATTTCGCCGCTTTCGATCCGCTGCACCATGCCCGCCAGGTAACCGCCGATCAGGTTGGCCACAAAGTTGGCGGTCAGCCAGATGCCCATCAGCATGGACGCGAGCCTGGCGGGCGCGGTCTGGCTCACAAACGAGATGCCCACCGGCAGGAAACAGAGCTCTCCCAGCGTGTAGATCAGGTAGAACGCTACCAGCACCCATGGACTCGCCAGTGAGCCGTGGTTGCCCTGCGCAGCCCCCGCCACCATCACGGTGTAGGCCAGGCCGAGCAGGATCAGCCCTAGTGCCATCTTGGCCGGAGTGCTGGGCGCCCGATCCCCCAACCGTTGCCAGAGGCCGGCAACGGCCGGCGCCAGCAGCAGAACGAAGAAGGGATTGATCGATTGGAACCAGGCGGCGGGGATCTCGCCGTTCGGGGCCAGCCACGCCAGCCACGCACCTGCTGCTCGGTCGGTACGGCGGGCGGCAAACACATTCAGCGATGAGCCAGCCTGCTCGTAGGCCAACCAGAAGACCACCACGAACACAGTAATGAGCCCAATCGCCATGATGCGCTGCCGTTCGGCCGGGGTCAGCGCTGTATGGAGACGGGGCCCTGCCGCCGCCGCGCCCCCTCGCGACGAGAGCCCGACACCCCGCAGCGATTCGCCCCTGGCCCAGAGGTAGAACAGCAGGCCCACCGCCATGCCGCTACCTGCCGCGCCGAACCCGTACGACCAGCCGTACCTGACCGCGAGCCAGGCGCACACCAGCGGGCCGAAGAACGCGCCCAGGTTGATACCCATGTAGTACAGGGTGAAGCCCGAGTCCCGGCGCGGGTCGCCCGGCGGGTAGAGCTGGCCTACCATCGTGTGCACGTTCGCCTTGAAAAACCCGGTCCCGACCGCAACGAGTGCCAGCCCGGCATAGAACGACAGACCGGTTCCGAGTGCGAGGGAGAAGTAACCGAGGGTGAGGATCACGCCGCCGACCAGCAGCGATCGGTTGGTACCGAGGAACCGGTCCGCGAGC
>Ga0307305_10000986_pt1 | contig 10979 bp, 11 predicted proteins | sample ER_DNA_186_FD_194512 | JGI IMG/M metagenome (GOLD analysis project Ga0307305, IMG submission 194512) | Bulk soil microbial communities from the East River watershed near Crested Butte, Colorado, United States - ER_DNA_186 | ecosystem: Environmental > Terrestrial > Soil > Floodplain | place... | reverse complement strand
GTGCAACGCTTGCGCGAGCCGGATGCCGGTCGTGGCGTCTCGCTCGAACCCGTCACGGTCGTCGATCTCTTTCACCATCGCGTTCGGGTCGAGGTCATGCGCCAGCAGTCCCGACCAGAGAACGCCGTCGTTCTCCATCGCGACCCGAAGCTCCGGCAGATCCATCTGCTCCGTGTCGATCAGGTGGGTGCGATCGCCGGTCATGATCGAGAGGTAATCGGAGTCTCCTTCAACGAGGTGCCGCATCGTCTCGATGATCGAGCCATAGGTTCCCGGGACGGTGGTCGCCAACTGCTTCGTGTTGAGCGCGAGGCACGCGTCGATCAAGCGCGTGGTCGCCCACACGTGGTGGGCGAACCCGTCTTCGAACAGTGCCCCGTTCACCCGTCCAAGCTAGCAAGCCCTGAGGCAGTGCTTCAGCCTCGGTACTCCCGGTCGCGTAGAGACACGCTCGAACCTGTCTGGGAACATCGCTACGGAGGGATCGATGCGGAGTGACCGGGAGGGTTGACGTGAGTGAATCGCTGGAAGCGCGTGAGGCGCGCCTGAGTGAGTGGGCCGACCGCAAGGGCTACACGCTCGAGAAGCACGGTGCGGGATCCCCTATCACCACGTACGACTACAGCCTCGTGGACAAGGAGACGTTCTCGATCGTGATCGACAGCCACGATGGACTGGACCGCGTCGAGGTCTTCCTGACCGACCTTCCTGAGGATCGATAACTCGCCGCGATCGAGTGTTCGCGATCGGCGACCGTACCCTGGCTCTGGGGCGGGTCTAGCGTTCCGAGCACGCGAACTGCGGGCGGATCAGTCCCTCTCCGTTCGCCCGCCCGGCCCGCCCTCCTCACACCGGTTGTCGGTCCAAGTCCTCAGCGCTTCTCCCAGACCGACACGTGCTTGTCGCTGTCGCTCGTGAAGGGCTCTCGCTTCCACCCGCCCCACCGCTCTCGCAACGTCATCCCGGCGAGCTGAGCCATCAGGTCGTACTCCGCAGGGAATGCGTACCGGAAGGGCATCGAGACGCGCTCAACCTTGTCGCCGACGAGTTCGAGGTGGTGGGAGATCAGGCCCTGGTTCGCGACGTCGTACTCGTCGATCCCCCAATAGCGCTCACTTCCGGAGAAGACGCGGAACCTCTCACCAGGTGGGAGCCGCCTCAGTGCCGGGACCGTGACCTCGACCACGAAGCACCCACGGGGCTCGAGATGCGCCGCCACGTTGCGGAAGCACGCGACCTGCGCCTCCTGCGTCGTCAGGTTCATGATCGTGTTGAAGACGACGTACGCGAGGGCGAACGAGCCGTCCACCTTCGTCGTGGCGAAGTCACCGATCGTCACCCCGATGTCGCCGCCGCCGGGCTTCGCGAGCAGCTTCGCGACCATCGCCTCCGAGAGGTCGATCCCGTGAACCTCGACGCCCCGCTGCGCGAGCGGGAGCGCGATCCGGCCGGTCCCGATCCCGAGCTCGAGCGCGCGTCCGCTCCCGGCGAGCTCGGCGAGGAAGTCGATGACCGAGACGAGGACGTCGGGATCGAACAGCTCGGAGACGTCGTCGTCGTACGTCGCGGCGACGCGCTCATCGAAGTAGCCGTCGTCGTGCACGGCCGGAATCTACCTCCCTACACTGAGCCGCGTGAGCGAGGAGCACCTGGGCATCCGCGAGGTGCTCCGCATCCCCGAGATCCGAGCGGCGATGCTCGGGACCTTCGTGATCATGCTCGGGTTCGGCATCCTGTCGCCGGTCCTGCCGAACTACGCCCGCAGCTTCGGGGTCGGCTACGACGCGGTCGGCTTGCTCATCTCGGCATTCTCGTTCGCGCGACTCGTCGCCGATCCGTTCGTCGGGCGCTTCATCGACCGGTACGGCGAACGCGCGATGTCCACGTGGGGAGCGGTGTGGGTCGGCCTCTCGTCGATCGCTGCCGGCCTCGCTCCGACGTTCCCGTTGCTCGTGATCTTCCGCGCGCTCGGCGGGGTCGGATCGTCGCTGTTCTTCGCTGCACTGCTGTCGTTCCTGCTCCGCTCGATCCCGACCGAACGCACCGGCCGCGTGATGGGCGTGTACTACGCGGCGTTCAACATCGGCTTCATCGCGGGTGGGCCGCTCGGCGGTCTGGTGGCCCGCTGGTTCGGGCTCGCGAGCCCGCTGTACGTCTACGCGGGAGCGTGTCTGGTCGCGGCCGTCATGTTCTGGAAGACCCTCCACGACCCTGAGCGACACGAGTCGGAGACGCGTCGCGGCGGGATCCGTCGCCTCCCCTGGAACCGGCCGTTCATCACGGTGCTGGTCGTGAACGGCGTCTACCTGTGGATCATCGGGGCCGTCTTCCAGACGCTGGTCCCGCTGTTCGGGACGAGCAGCTACATCGGCCTGAGCATCACGGGCGTCGGGTTCGCGCTCGGCGTCGCGACCGCCACTGAGCTCGTCGCGCTCTATCCCGCGGGGCGGGCGAGCGACCGACGTGGCCGTCGCGCGGTGCTGATCCCGGCGTTCGCCGGACTCGCGCTCACGACGGCCATCCTCGGTCAGGTGTCGACGCCGCTCGCGTTCATCGTCGTGCTCGGCGCCCTCGGCGTTGCGAGCGCCTATTCGGGCGTCCCTCCCGCGCCGATGCTCTCAGACGTCGCGCCTGAGGAGCTCAAGGGGACGGCGGTGGGCGTGTTCCGGTTCGTCGGCGACCTCGGGTTCGTCCTCGGTCCGTTGATCGCGGGTTGGTCCGCGGGCTCGTTCGGCTTCGGGACGGCATTCATCGTCACGGCTCTGCCGGCGTTGGTCGCGGTCGGGCTGGTCGTGTCGATCAAGGAGACGATGAAAAGCCGGGGACCCTAGGTTGCCGCGTTCCCTGCTCGCCCCTATCGTGAAGCGCACATGGCGACCTACGAGTACATCTGCCTCACGTGTGAGCATCCCTTCGAGGAGCGCCGACCGATGAGCTCCAGCTCGGTCGACACCGCGCTGGCATGTCCTTCCTGCGGGAGCGACCGGGTCCGCCGGCGGTTCTCGTTCTCCACGGCGACCGGTAGCTCGAGCAGCGAAAGCACAGGGCCGGTCGCCGGCGGCTGCTGCGGCGGCGGCTGCGGCTGCGGCAACTGACGATCTGGTTGACCCGGGAGCCCGGATCAGGCCAGAGCTGAAAGAGAGCCGCGACGGAGTAGTGCGTCGATCGACACCGCGGTTCCTTCCGCGTTCCGGTCGTCGGTGTCGATGACATGCCGCTCGAGGGGGCCGAGATCCGCGAAGCTCGACCATAGCTGCTCGATCACGGAGGGATCGCTCAGGCGACTGCGATGTCGCGTTCTCGACCGTTCGATGCAGACTTCAAGTGGCGGACGCAGGACTGCATACGAGACGGCAACACCCCTCGCGTGGAGGGTGTCGCGCAGCGGTTCGAAGAACCACCCAGGGATCACGATCCCGTCCAGGATCGTGAGATATCCGGCAACCGCGTAGCCCGCAGCGGCATCCCCGATGATCTCCATCACGATGTGGTTCTGCTCGTTGGACTCGGGCTTCCACGGCTCGATGTAGCCGGAGGTGATGACCTCGAAGAAGTAGTCGGACTCGAGGTGGACAGCTCGGTCATATCGTGACGCGAGCGGGCGAGCTACGGTCGTTTTCCCGGCGCCCGGCGGGCCGCTCAGGATGAGAACGGCGGGATGATCGGTCTCAGACACGCTCGGAGCCTCTCACGGCGAGAGTCGCGGGCCCGGTGGGTGCGCGTCCTTCCCATGTCCGTGCGGCGGAACAGCCGATCAGGGTAGGTCGACCCACGCGCCCGGTTCGAGGCGACGGATGTCGGCGTGCCTCTCCTCAGCTAGAGAGCCGAGGATCCCGTCCACGAGAGCTAAGCCCGTCTCGTTGAGGAACCCGTCATGCACGGAGTAGGCGCGGCGCGGCGAAAGCTCCGCCAGGTAATCGATGAACTCCGGAGCTTTCAGCCACGGCGCGCTGGTCGGGAGGAGGAGGGTCTCCACACTCGCCTCCGGGACGGTGTACGCGTCGCCCGGATGGAACGTGGTCCCGTCGATGAGGAACCCCACGTTGGCCACCCTTGGCCAGGCGGGGTTGATCACTGCATGGAGTTCACCGAACACGCCCACGTCGAAGCCGGCTGCACCGAACGCGTCGCCCCCGCCGACGGCGTGGACGTTCGCGCCCAGTCCCTCGAGTTGCCCTGCAAGCGCCGGGGTCGTCCAGATCTCGAGCTGCGGGGCTCGCTGAGCGGCGATCTTGAGGCGGTCCCGGTCGACGTGGTCGGGATGCTCATGGGTGATGAGCACCGCTTCTGCTCCGTCGAGCGCCTCGGGTTCAGTGAGTATCCCCGGGTCGATCACCAGGATCTCTCCGTCCTTCTCAAGACGGACGCACGCGTGCCCCATCTTCGTTAGCCGCATCGATCGATCCTTTCGCGCGGGGTCATCCGAACCAATCCTCGAGGGGTGGACTCGCTTCCAGGACAGACAGGTCGCCGGCCAGGATGCTTCGCGCCGCGTCCGCCATCGCGTTGACCGCGATCCACGTCAGGCCGCCGCCGACGCTGACCCGTTGCGCTCCCGCGTCGATGATCTCGTTCATCGACATCCCGCGGAGCGCGAGCACGTTGACGGGCTTCGACACCGCTCCGCACACCCGCCGGATCTCCTCACCGGTGCTGAGCCCGGGCGCGAAGAGGACATCGGCGCCGGCGGCCTCGAACGCCTGGAGGCGCGCGATCGTGTCGTCCAGATCCGAGTTGCCTCGGATGTGGTTCTCCGCCCGAGCCGTCAGCGTGAACGGGAAGTCAAGGCCGTGTGCGGTCTGGGCGGCCGCGGCGATCCGATCCGCGGCGTGGGCGAGCACGTAGATCCCCTGGCTCGGATCGTTGTCTTCGATCGACGCGCCGACGGCGCCGGCCGCCGCGACCCGCTCGATCGCGAGGACCACGCGGTCGGGTTCGCGACCATACCCGTGCTCGAGGTCGATGGAGACGGGCAGACCGATCGCTCGGTCCAGATCCTCGGCATGCTGGACGACCTGGTCGAGCGTGACGTCGCCGTCCAGGCGCCCCTGCGTGAACGCGAACCCGGAGCTGGTGCTGGCCACCGCCTTGAACCCGAGCGCCTCGAGGACCCTTGCCGAGCCGGCGTCCCACGGGTTCGGGATCAGGAACGGCTCCCCGGTGTGGAGCGCCCGGAAGGCTTCGCCCTTGCGTTGCGGGTCATGCATGGTCGACCTCGATCACGACCTTCCCGCGTTTGCCGGAAGCCATGACTCGATCGAAGGCGGCCCTCGCATCCTCCAGCGGGAACACCGAGTCGATGGCCGGACGGAGGATCCCGTCGTTCGCGAGCTTGGCGAGCTCGACGAGCTGTTCGCGATCCGGCTCGACCACGAAGTAGGTGACGTGCACGCGCTCGGCGATCTCCCGCGGCGGTTCTTCGGCGACGGCTACCAGCCGTCCACCTTCACGAAGCACATCGGCCGATCGCGCGAGCGCGTCGCCACCCACGGTGTCGAACACGAGGTCGACGGGCTCGATGCTTCCAACGAAGGGCGCTGTCGGGTCGAGCACCTGCTCGGCCCCGAAGCCCCGCGCGAGCTGAGTGGCGCCGGACGACGCTGTGCCGATCACATGCGCCCCTCGCCACGCGGCGAGCTGCGTCGCCAGGTGGCCCACGCCGCCCGCAGCGCCGAGGATGAGAACTCGCTCGCCGGGTTGCAGCTCTCCGTGCACGAAGAGGCCTTGCCATGCGGTCAGCCCGGCGAGAGGGAGCGCCGCGCTCTCGACGTGGCTTAGACCGACAGGCTTCGGAGCGAGGAACGCGGCCGGCACGACCGCGTGCTCGGCAGCGACGCCGTCGCGATCGAAGGGCGTCAGGGCGAACACGTCGTCGCCGATGGCGATGTCCCCGACGTTGCCGGCGACGTCTTCGACGACACCGGAGAGCTCGTACGAGAGGGTCGTCGGCAGGCGGTCGGTGGGCCACTCAATCTCGTCACGGGTGATGGCCGCCGCGTGCACGCGCACGAGGGCTTCGCCAGGGCCGGGTTGCGGAACCTCGATCTCGTCGACGGTCAGCGCGTCGATGCCACCCGGTGGACGCAAGCGAACGGCGCGCATCATCGGGACGAGCCGACTTCAGTGAACATCACACGAGCCAAATCCGGTCCGGGGCAGTTCGATCGGAGGTGCTTGTGCCTCGCACCCGACCAGGAGGATCGAAACGGCCATGGCGAACGTGATTTGCCGCGTGAGTTGCACCCGAGCAGTATGCAGGACCGATGGTCATCCATCTGTCGGGTCAAACGCGCATCTTGCCCGGCTGGGCCGGAGCTACGCTCGGCCGATGAGCGACGATCGAAGTCCGGACGGCTGGGTCCCCTCGCCGGGTCCGTGGGTGCCACCACCCGGCTCGAGACCGGGATGGGCTTGGACACCTCCTTTGTACGGCGCATCGCCTCGAACGAAGGTGATGCCTCTCTGGCTCAAGATCTGGTATCGAACTCCGTTCCTCGATCGTCGAGCCCACGTTTGGATGTGGCATCACGGATATTGGTGGGTGCCACCCGACGTTGACCGGCGTCACGATCCCAACTTCTGAGACTCGAGCCCTTGCACGTTTGCTCCGCGGATGTAGCTGGCCGGGCCCCGCGGGTTGCTGGACGAGGGAGCACGGTCTGCAGACACCCTCACAACATCTGACAGAGAACATCCGTAGAGGCTTTCTCTCCAGTCGCGATCAAGGCAGGCTTCGGGGCTTCGCATCGTCCTTCTCTGGCATCTACACGAATGCGAACGCGTTCCGCAACAGGGAACAGGCCGTCAATTCACGGTATGGAACATGTACTGCAAAATCCTTCAGATACTGTCGCAGAGTTTGCCGATACCTCCACGACCAGATCAAGGGCAGATTGGGCAGCTGGGCCTCCATGCGGGAGTGTCTACTCCAGCAACCCCGGGAGTCAGGATTCGAGTCTGGCCGGTTCTGAAGTCCAGCACATAGAGCCTCGTCGCGGCGCCGCCGTCTTCTTGCCGCACGAAGGCGATGTGGAGGCCGTCCGGTGACCACGAGGGTGCGAAGTCAGCAACGCATGGGAGCGCGCACCTAGTGAGCTGATTCGGGTCCGATCCATCGGAACTCATCATCCACAAACGGTCGCCGGCCGAGTAGGCGATCAGCCGCCCGTCAGGAGACCAGGCGGGGAACCCTTCAGAACTCGATCCGTCCGTGAGCTGCCGTTCACCGGAACCGTCGGGACGGATCGTGAAGATCGCGATCCGATCGATATTGCCAGGCTTCGGAACGGATTGGAACGCGATCCGCGCTCCGTCCGGAGACCATGCGGGCTTCTCGTAGTACCCGCGCGATCTGGCGATCACGATTCGGTTCGTCCCGTCCGCATCCATCGTCGCCAAGGCCTCGCCTTGCCCGTCGATGAATACAAGTTGTGAGCCATCGGGTGACCACGAGGGATAGGAAACCGCGAGGCCTGTCGTGAGCCTGGACAGTGCCTGCGTCTGAACGTCGAGGACGTACAGATCACCGTCCCCCGCATAGTCGTGCATGTGCTGTGCCGGCCCCATGACGAACGCCAACCGATCTCCATCCGGCGACCAGGCCGCTTCAGCCGCAGCGTCTCCTTGCGGGACGATGCCGAGGGACGTCACCGGCCCTCCCTCGGGCTGGATGAAGCTAAGATCCTCCGGAGCATTCGGATGATCGCCCGGCACCAACCCGAACACGATCGCGTTCGGAGGGATGGGGAGTGGACTCGAGGAAGAGATGGGGGGTGGAGCGCCCGACTTGGCTCTCATCACGAACCCGATCCCGGTTGCGGCGATCACGAAGGCGATCACGATCACGCCGACCCGTTTGGCAGGTGAAGGGGCGGGGTCGACAGCCGAGCGCGGTTCCCGATGCTGCGCCTCGGTCCACAGCTCGGGTGGCTCGAGGTGGTTGAAGACGTTGAATCGTTCGCGGATGTCAGGCATCGTCTTCCTCCAAGAGATGGTGCAAGTGTCTCCGTCCTTGGCTCAGGTGGACACGGACCGTCGCGGTCGTGACGCCGAGAACCTGCCCGATCGCGTCGTTCGGAAGGTCGGCGAAGTAATGCAGCACGACCGCGGCCCGCTGTTTCGGTGAAAGTCTTCTCAGCAGGGACACCATCGCGATCGCTTCCTCCGGGAGCTGGTATGAGGACTCCTCGATCTGGGTCGTCCGCCTTTTCCGGTCTTTGAGCTCCCCTGCCGCGACCCGGAACGCCACCTTCCAGATCCAACGCTCGGCGTCCCGTACAGCGGCTCCCCGGCGGAGCGCCTGAGCGAACGCCTCGGCAACCGCGTCGCTCGCTACTTCTGGATCCCCGCTATACGCGACCAGGGCGCGCCAGAGCCTCGCCGCGTGCTGTCGATAGACCTCCTCGACCAGCTCGTTGACGTCGCTCACCCGCACTGGCTCATCGTGGACCACCTGGAGGAAAGGGGGCGTGGATCCGCGGAACGTGTAATCGCCTGGAGCGAATCTTGCATGTTCCTCGGGCGATCCCGAGGCCGAGTGCAGGGCCGGCACGGTATCGGACATCGAAGTCATGAAAAGACCGTCACGGACCCGCGTCGCGAGGTGTTTCATCATCGCGTGATCGATCGAACGTCTGGCGAACGGACGAACATGGCGAGGCGAACGACCTTCGAGGCGTTCTTCGAGGCCGAGCATCGGCAACTCTTCCGCTCGTTCGTCCTGATCACAGGTGACCGTCAGGAGGCAGACGACGTGGCGCAGGAGGCGATGGTTCGGATCCTCGAACGCTGGGACCGCGTGGAACGCATGGAGGACCCGAGGGCCTACCTCTATAGGACGGCTTTGAATCTGAACAGGAATCGGCATCGCTGGACAGCTCGACGGCGGAGCCGGTCGACTGACTCGCGCGACGTGTTGCCCGACGCGGCAGATGCGGTAGCCACCCGCGTCGATGTCCGACGTGCTCTGGAAGGGCTGACTTCAGAGCAGCGCATCGCCGTCGTGCTCGTGGATTTCCTGGGTTTCGACTCCGAAGGAGCGGGGCGCGTACTCGATCTTAACGCGGACGCTGTTCGTGCTCGGGTCCATCGCGGCCGTTCGGCGCTCAGAGAAAGGCTGACCGAGGATGGATGAAAGAACCCATCACCTTCTCGAACGCGCAGTCGTCGACGTCGAGCCGCAACGAGGGCTGGACGATGTGAAGGGCAGAGCGCGTCAGCGTCACGCTCGGGGGCGCCTGCTGGCGGGAGTGACAGCCGCCATCGTGGCCATCGTTGGGGTGGGTGGGGTCATCGCGATCCTCAACGATGAGGCGCCGAGCCGCTACATCGGTGTCTCGCCGTCGCCGCCCGACAACTCCCAACAGGCAGCCGCTCTCCGAGTCAAGATCGAGAGGATCCGCCTGAAGTTGGAAGCCTTGAACGTACGCGTTGCCAGCGACCTCCACAGGCTCCTTGTCGCCAAACAGGATGGGGACCTCTCGGGGGCGCAACGCATCAGCGCACGGCTGCAGGTCGAACGTGCCGAAGTAGCCCAACTCGAAACCTTGATGCGACACCTCATGGATCGGCTGCACCGCCTTCTCGTCGCACCCTCAGGCTCCCCTTCCCCGATTCCGGTAGGCGCCGGAATCTCTGCCGGCGCGTCGTGGTCGCTCGTCGCGATCGAGGGCTCGCAGGGAGTGAGTGTCCTGGAGCTTCGACGAGCGGACACCGGGGAAGTCGTCGCGGCCGTGACGGGTGACGGAAGCGACGTGCCCGTTGTGAGCGGTTACGCATTCGGCGAAGGCGAGCCGACGGATGCCGTCGTGTTCGGGCTCGTGAGTCCGGAGACCACCAGTGTGACCCTCGATCCTGGGTCAGGTTTACCCAAGGAAGAAGGACCGACGGTCGCCGTCCTGGGAACATCGATGCGTGCCTTCGCCCTCACGGCGTATGTGCCGAACGGGATAGTGCGGGCGAAGGATTCCTCCGGACGTGCGATCGCCGACGAGCTTCTCGTCCTTCCAGGCGAGGAGCCCGTGGTGCAACTCGTGGAGCGGTTCCTATCCGCCCGCATCGAGGGCTCAGGGGCAGAGGCGTTCGTCGCTTCGAGCGCACTTCGGGAGTTCGGGCCGCGACTGGAGCTCCAACCCCTTTACGCGACGAGAGACGGACGTCCGTACACGGGCTTCACTGTCCTGTTCATCAGTGCAGGGGGCGACTCGTACTCCGTTGGGGTCCGTCTTACCGTCGATGGACGGCAACCTGTCGAGGAGACGCTGGGGGTCGGCCGCGCGGTGTCGCCGGATGGCGAGGAACGCCTCCTCGTCAACGGGGGTATCCCGGGACTCACAGGGCCGTAGGGTTGTAGGTGGAGGGCGCAGCAACGCTGGAACCCCTTTGGCTATGTCCCCACCACGTAGCGGAAACCCGACCAGCCGAAGGCCATCGCATCCGGCGTCACACTGATCGTCTTGGCGCCGAGTGAGGCGATGTAGCACCGAACCTCGTCCTCCGATTGCCCCCACATCTCCATGCGTGGGCCATGTCCGAGCCCCGTCACCTCTCGACGCACGCGCCGGTACGGGACGAGGACGAACGACGGCGTGATGGACTTGATGCGTCGCTTGAGTCGCGGCCAACCACCCTTCGGGACGGGAACGGGGAGCGGCGCACTGGGGAGTTGGAAGACGAAGATCCCTCCCGGTGCCAACACGCGAACGAGTTCGGCCAGGTTCCGTCGCTGGTCCCTCGGCTGCATGTGCTGGAGCGCGATGTTGGAGTAGATGAAGTCGAAACTCGCGTCGTCGAACCGTGAGAGATCCGCCCGGTCGTTCAGGTAGTAGTGGCACGTTCCCGTGTGACGGTTGTAGCGGTTCGCCGCTTCGATCATCGACGGAGCGATGTCGACGCCCCAAACGTCGTCGAACCGGGCGGCAAGGGCCTGGGTGAGCCGGCCGACTCCACAACCGAAGTCGAGGGCGCGACCGTGCTCGAAC
>Ga0307305_10000984_pt1 | contig 10987 bp, 9 predicted proteins | sample ER_DNA_186_FD_194512 | JGI IMG/M metagenome (GOLD analysis project Ga0307305, IMG submission 194512) | Bulk soil microbial communities from the East River watershed near Crested Butte, Colorado, United States - ER_DNA_186 | ecosystem: Environmental > Terrestrial > Soil > Floodplain | place: USA... | reverse complement strand
CGTCACCCCACTCGACGAACACGACTGCGTCGCCCTCACCCAGCTCGTCGTCCAGTCCGAGATCGATCACGTCCTGCACCCGCTCGAGCCGGTACACGTCGACGTGGATGAGGGTGAGGCGCGCCCGATACTCGCGAACCAGGGTGAACGTCGGCGAGACAACGTGCCCCTCGAACCCGAGCCCGAGCGCCACGCCTTGCACGAGCGTGGTCTTGCCGGCACCGAGCTCACCGGTGAGCGCCACCGCGTCGCCGGGTCGCAGGAGCCCGGCGAGCTCGCGGCCGATCCCGTTCGTATCTTGGGGCGTCGGGGCCCGGAGATCGATCAACATCAGAAGAGACCGAGCTGCTCCTCGACGGGAGCGGGCCGTTCGGCGAGGGCCGCCTTCATCAGCTGAAAGTCGGCTCGCAGCGCAGCCATCTGGTTCGAGGACTCGCCGCCGCCGTGCAGGATGGCCGCGGGATGGAACGTGGGGATGACCGTTCGACCCTTCCACGGGAACCGCTGCCCACGCACCCGGCTGATCGACACCTGCGGTCCGAGCACGAACCTCGTCGCCCAGTTCCCCAGCGTCACGATCAACGAAGGGTCGATGAGGTCGATCCGCTCCGTGAGCCAGGGTGTGCACGCTTCGACCTCATCGGGCAAGGGATCGCGGTTCCCCGGAGGCCTGCACAAAATGACGTTGTTGATGTACACGCGGTCGCGCGCGATCTCGACCTCGGCGAGCATCCGGTTGAGGAGCTGGCCTGCGGCCCCCACGAACGGTTCGCCCTGCTTGTCCTCGTGGAAGCCGGGCGCCTCGCCGATGAACATCAGGTCGGCGTTCGGATCTCCGACGCCGTACACGACCTGCGTACGACCCTGGGACAGACGGCACCGCACGCACGTCGAGGCCTCGACCGCCGCCTCCTGCAGCGTTCTCACGTCGCCTCCCCCACCGCCGGAACGCCTCCGAGGCTCTCCGCGCACCGGATCCCGCGCCGGATGGCCTGGGCGACCGCTCGGGCGGCCATCTCCTCGAGCTGCGCTTGCGATGCCTCGACCTCACCCGTCGCGAGCGAGAAGACCGTATCGCCGTCGTAGATGGTATGCGAAGGCTTGATGGCCCGCGTGAAGCCCTCGTGCGCGGCTTGCGCGAGGAGCTGCGCCCGCTCTTTCGAAAGGACCGCGTTCGTCGCCACGACCCCGAGCGTCGTGTTCGCGCCCGGCCATATCAGCGGCTCGGCGTCGGGATCGCCGCGGTTCTCTGCGATCGGCGTGCCGTCGTCCTCCACGATCGCCCCGAGGGCGTTCACCGCCACGAGTGCCGCGACGATCACCTCACCGTCCTCGACCGCCGCGTTGCCCATCCCACCCTTCCAGCCGAGATCCGGCCGCGGGTTCTTCGCGACCGTGGCTCCGGTGCCCGCGCCGACCGACCCCTCGGGCACGTCGCCGTCGTTCGCGGCGTCGCACGCCAAGTAACCGGCCGCCGCGTCGGGCCGCGCCTTCGGGTCCCCCACGGCGAGATCGAACAGCACCGCTGCCGGCACCATCGGGACGCGAGCTACCCCGACGTCGAAGCCGACGCCGCGCTCCTCGAGCCAGCGCTCCACGCCGTCGGCGGCGGCGAGGCCGAACGCGCTCCCGCCGGTCAGCAGCACCGCGTGCACTTCCTGTACCAGCGTCCCCGGACGCAGCGCGTCGGTCTCCCTCGTCCCGGGGGCGCCGCCGCGGACGTCGACCGACCCCACCGTGTTGGGAGGGCACAGGACGACCGAACAGCCGGTGAGACCGGCGAGGTCCGTGGAATGGCCCACGCGGATACCGCGCACCCTCGTGATCACGACGCCCGCCGCCCCCGACCGTTCGCCGGCTTGGTCGCCTTCGAGGGCGACCCGGGCGGTTGGGTGAATGTGCGGTCGGCGAACGCTCGGATCTTCGCGTTGAACTCGTCGTGGCGCTCGAGCATCGGCAGGTGCCCGGCCCCGGCGATGAGCTCCAGGTGGCCCTCGGGAAGCGCGGCGGCGAGTTGCACCGCTGCGGCCCGTGGTGTCACGCGGTCGTGCTCCCCGACGACAACGAGCGCCGGCACCCGGACGTGCTGAACGGCGTCGCGCAGATCCATATCGATGAGCCCGACGAGGCCCTCGACCCACACGTCGGAGGGCGCACGCGCAGCGAGCCCCACGATGTGATCGACGAGCGCGGGCGATGCATCCGGACCGAACTGCGTCATCCGCGTGAAGACGTGGCTCACGTCGGCACGGCTCGACACCATGTATCTGCGGATCCGGTTCACGCGTTGCGCGGCGTGGATCAGCGACCCGAGGCGCGGACGCATGAGCTGGGTGACCGAACCCATCGCGCCGAGGAGCAGGTCCGAGGTCGCCGTCGAGGCGAACACAGCTCCGGCGACTCGGTCGGCGAACAGATCGGGCCTCGCCTGAGCGGTCGCGAGGATCGACATCCCGCCCATGCTGTGCCCGATCAGCACCGCTCGTCCGTCCGGCGTCATGGCATCGATCACGGCCGCGAGGTCTGTACCGAACGCGGACGGCGAGAGGTCTCCTGACGCAGCGTGAGCGCTGCGCCCGTGCGAGCGGAAATCAAACAGCACGCAGCGGTACCGATCGGAGAGCTCCGTCCATTGGTAGTGCCACGTCGTCATGTCGAGGCTGAAGCCGTGCACGAACAGGAGGACGGGATGAGCCGGGTCGCCCGCCGCGCGCACGGCGAGCTCCGTCCCGTCGAACGACGTCACGCTCCCTAGGTCCTCCGGTGGCAGGGCCGCCAGGTCCGCGAGCGCATCGGGATCGATCCGGCGGTGGCGCGAAAGGACCGCTCGCCCGACCATGCCGCTCGCGACGGCGCCCGCCGCCAGGCCCGCGGTCACGATCGCGGTGCGACGACGACTCACCCGCGATGCTCCCTCGGCACCCGGCTCGAGATCGCACACACGATCTCGTAGCCGATCGTCCCCATGTGCCCGGCGAGCTCTTCCGCCGTGATGCGCTGCTCGCCCTGGGCTCCGATGAGGACGACGTCGTCCCCGAGAGCCGCGTCGTCGTCGCCGCAGTCCACGACGATCTGATCCATCGTGACGGTGCCCGCGACCCGTCGCCGGACACCACGGATGAGCACCTCCGCCCGGTTCGAGAGCAAGCGCGAGAACCCGTCCTCGTACCCCACCGGGATCGTGGCGACCGTCGTGTCGCGCTCGAGCGCGTAGGTCTGTCCGTACGAGATCCGCTCGCCGGCCGGCAAGCGCTTCACCATCGTGACCGCCGAGCGCCAGCTGAGCGCGGGCCGCAGGCCGGCGTCGAGCCCGGGCCCCGCCGCCAGCCCGTAGATCGCGACCCCGGGCCGCACGAGGTCGAGGTGCGACTCGGGGAAACGGATCGTCGCCGCACTGTTCGCGGCGTGCAGCAGGCCCGGCTCGATCCCCGCCGCTCGGACGGCCGCCGACGCGCGCAGCAGCCGGTCGAGCTGCTCCCTGGTCATGTGGTCGTCGGACTCGGCGGAGGCGAAGTGCGTCCACATGCCCCCGAGGATCAGGCCCGCGTCGACGATCCGACGCGCGAGCTCGGGCGCGGCCTCGGGCGGCCACAGCCCGACGCGATGCATCCCGGTATCCACCTTGAGGTGCACGGCCGTGTGGCGTCCGACGGCCGTCGCGGCTTCGGCGACAGAGGCCACGCCCGCCTCGGAGTACACCGTCGGCGTGAGCCCGGATGCGAGCGCGTCCTTGTCCGAACCGCGTGGGAACTCCGACAGCACCAGGATCGGGACATCGAACCCGGCGTCGCGGAGCTCCATGCCCTCCTCGACGAGCGCCACCCCCAGCCACGTCGCACCTGCGCCGAGTGCCGCCCTCGCCACTGGGACGGCGCCGTGTCCGTAGGCGTCGCCCTTCACGACGGCCATGACCTGCGAGCCCGGGGGCGTGAGCGTCCGCACGTTGTGGCGCACGGCGTCGAGGTCCACCTCGACCACGGTGGGGCGGAACCGGCTCACGCGGTGCGGACCTCGTTCACGGCCGCGGCGAGGTGCGCCAGCACGTCCCCGGCCGAGGTGCCCTCGCCGGCGTCGCGGGCCGCTCGCGAGCCCGCGAGCCCGTGCACGTATGCGCCGGCCATCGCGGAGTCCGCGGAGGTGAGCCCGCGAGCCCGGAGTCCGGCGATCGTTCCCGTGAGCACGTCGCCCGATCCCGCGGTAGCGAGGAACGACCCGCCGGTGGGGTTCACCGTGACGCGACCCTCGGGCGAGGCGACCAGCGTGCGCGAGCCTTTCAGCAGCAGCGTTCCGTTCGTCTCCGCCGCGAGCTTGCGAGCGTTGCCCACTCGGTCGGCGTCCACATCGCGGGCATCCATCCCCGAGAGCCGGGCGAACTCGCCCTCGTGCGGCGTGAGGACGACGTCGGCTCGGCGGTCGGCCAGATCGGCCGCCCGGCCCGCGAACGCGTTCAGACCATCGGCGTCCAGGACCATCGGCGTGGAGCACGAACGCACGAGCGTCCGGATCCATTTCGCGGTCCGCGCATCCGTCGTCATCCCGGGACCGACGGCTACGGCGTCGGCCGCGGAGACGACATCCCACAGACGGTCGCTGCCGTCGGCCACGGCCCCCTCGTCGGTCTCGGGCAATCCGACGAAGGTCGCCTCGCGGATCACCGACTGAACGATCGGCAGGATGCTCTCGGGGACCGCGACCGTGACGAGCCCCGCGCCGGCGCGGTAGGCCGCCTCCGCGGCGAGGCAGACGGCGCCCGTCATCAGCCGCGACCCGCCGATCACGACGACGACGCCCGATGCACGCTTGTGCGTGTCGGGTTCGCGACGGGGAAGCACGGCCGCAACATCGTCGCGCTCGACGAGCCACAGATCGGGCCGCAGGATCTCTTCAGGGAAACCGATGTCGGCGATCTCGATGACGCCGGCGCGCTCCACGCCCGGCAGCAGCACGATCCCGGCCTTCAACGCTCCGAACGTCACGGTCACGTCGGCCCACACCGCTTCGCCCTCGACGATCGCGGATTCTCCATTCACTCCGGAGGGGATATCCGCCGCGACGATCGGGGCGCCGGCCGCGTTCAGCTGACGGATCGCGAGCGCGGAACCGCCCTCCGGCCGGCCCCGGAAGCCCGTGCCGAAGATCGCGTCGATCGCGACGTCCGCCCGTCCGAGCTCCCGAGCCAGCCCCTCCTCGGAGAGCTCCCGGACGCGAACCCCCGTGCCCTCCAGACTGCGGGCGTTCCGCGCAGCCGGTTCCCGGAGCGAGCCGACGGGCTCGAGGAGCATCACCGTCGTGCGAAGCCCGCTGCGATCGAGGTGTCGGGCGGCGACCAGCCCGTCGCCGCCATTGTTCCCCTTCCCGCACACGACGACCGCGCGCTTGCCGTACCGGCCGGCGGCCATCGTCGACGCCACGCGGGCGAGCTCGAACCCCGCGCGCTCCATGAGGGTGCCCGCCGCAACGCCGCGCGCCTGGGTCTCGGTGTCGAGCGCGACGGCCTCGCTGGGGGTGAGCACGGCTTTCACCCGGTCACCGCCACCGCGAACGCCACGGCGTTCGTTCGTTCATGCGTGAACGTCACCAACACCGTCGAGATGCCGAGCATGTCGGCTCGGAGCTTCGCGTTGCCGGCCAGCGCGATCGACGGAGCCCCGCTCGGCGCCCGGCTCACCGAGATGTCCTGCCACCGTTTCCCCCGGTACCCGCCGAGCGCCTTGATCACCGCCTCCCGAGCCGCGAACCGCCCAGCGTACGACTCCGCAGGGCGAGCCTTCGAGTCGCAGTACGCGCGCTCCTCGGGCGTGAAGACCCGTTCGCGCATCGAGGGGTGCCGTTCGAGCGCCCGCTCCATCCGCGTGATCTCGCAGATGTCCACCCCGAGCCCGAGGATCTCCACGACCACAGGGTAGCCCAGACGCTTATCGGCCCCGCCGCCGGCTATGAGCGCCAAACGACGGAGGCGATATCCACCGGGTCCGTGACACCTTTCAGCGAGGCCGAGCGCGGATCGGATGTCGAGACGTCTTCGACGTCGGTCAGCGTCTCGGCCGTGGCGATGATCTCTCCGCCCTCTGCCAGCGCCGCCACTCGAGCCGCGACGTGCACACCCATGCCGCTGAAATTCTCGCCGTGCCGGTTCGCCTCGGCGGCGTGCAGGCCGATGCGAACCGAAGGAGCGAACCCGCTGCTCCGGCGGTGCTCGACCAGCGTCCGCTGGATCGCGATCGCGCACTCGATCCCCCGGCGTGCCGAGTCGAAGGCGATGAAGAAGCCATCTCCCGTCGAGTTGACGACCTCGCCGCCGCTCCTCGCGAACAGGGTGCGGAGCGCGTCGTCGTGCCACTGCAGGAGGTGCTCCCAGGATTCGTTGCCGAGGAGCTCTGCCAGGTTCGTCGATCCCACGATGTCCGTGAACATAAAGGTCTTCCGGATCTGCACGGGCGTGGCCCGCCGTTCCACCGCGGTCTGCAACGCCTTCTCCGCCTCCGCCGCGTCGAGCCGTGCGCCCAGACGGACGAACTCGTCGCGAGCGACGCCGAGTTCCAGATCGGCCGCCTCGTCGTCGCTCGAGCGGAGCGCGGAGGCGAGCAGGGCCCTGCACCGTGCGACCTCATAGGGCGCTGTGACGTCGCGCCAATGGCCGATCGCGGTCCGGATCTCCTGCGCCGCCCCGACGTAGTCGCCTTCGGCAAGGAGGACGCGCCCGAGCGATTCATGCGTGTGGGCGTGCATCGCGGGTGATTCATAGGTCTGGACGAGACCCTCGAGCTCTTCGGCGGCCCGCCGCGCGAGCACCGAGTCGCCGGCTGCGATCGCGATCTCGACCTGTGCGGGGAGCACCCGCACGCGCGCCCACCTATCCCACGTCAGTTGCTCGACGGCTGTGTTGATCGCGACGAGGGCCGCGCGGGGCTTGCCCTCGGCGAGGCGGATGAGCGCTATGGCCGGCTCGGGCGACCGACCGAGTGCGTGCGCCTGTCGGACGGCTTCCTCGGCGCCTACGAGATCCCCCATCCGCAGCCGGATCTCTCCGATCGCGTAGAAACCGTCGGCCAGGGGGCCACGCGTATCGAATCCGGCCAACTCGTCGGTCGCTCTGTGGAGCTCCTCCTCGGCGCGCTCCCAGGCGCCGCTCAGCGCCACGACCTCGGCGCGGTGCACCCGGCAGACACCGGGGAATCCGGAGACCGACTGGCGTTCGCACCACCGCTCCGTCGCCTCGGTCCACTCGTTGGCTCGCCGGTAGTCGGTGAGGTCGCGGCACGCGGAGATCATGGAGCAGTACGTGAACCCGGTGACGAATGCCGACAGCTCGCCGTTCACGGCCGCGATCGTGGCCTCCTCCATGAGCGCGAAACCCTCCGACGTCTCGCCGGTAGCGATCTTGAGTGAACCGAGGAGCGTCAGAGCCGACGCTTGGAGGTCTGCATCCCCGACCCGCGTGCCGATCTGAACGGCCTGCGCAGCCTGCTCCAACGCCGCGTCGATGTCTCCGGCCTCTTTCGCGCCGGAGCTCCGGCAGAGCGCGAGGTAGCCGTGTGGGTAGCTCTCAACCTCGTCGTGTAGGAGTCGTTCACCCCGGCGCATCCACGCTGACGCGATGGACAGCTTCCCTGAATATCCGTAGTGCATCGTGAGGTCGAGGGCCAGGTACGCCGCCCGGATCCGATCCCCGCCCGCGACGTATACCTTGAAGGCGCGCTCCTTCACGTCTCGAGCGAGATCGGCCCGTCCGGTGAACCACGCGGCCTCCGCCAGGGACTCGAGGTCGGCGCCCGAGAGCTCACCCTCCCGATCGGCGCGGGAAAAGAGCTCGAACCCCTCGTCCCACGCGTGCCGGTCGATGGCCGCATGAGCGGCGCGCGGGACGTCGGAGATGGTGGGTTCGATGGGCAGGACGGACTCCTCGTCGGAACGATTCTGTCACTTCACCAGAGTTGTTCGACCGAGACGCCTCAGGCAGCGAGCGACGAGCTTCGACGACCCTCGAGCAGGTCGAGGACAGCGAGCTCGAGCTTCGGCTGCGCGCCAGGGTTCAGGACGTCATCTGCTTCCAGATCGCCGAGATCGGCGACCGAGTCGGACATGAAGAGATCGATGATCCGCGGGTCGACGTAGGAGGCACGGGACACCGCAGGCGTGTTGCCGAGGAACTCAGCCACGCCCTTGATCGTGCTTTGCACGACGCGCGCGCGCGAGGTCGCGCTGTTCGGCTCGGCCGCTCCCGCGGCGAGGGTGACCGCCGCCAGCACCGTGGCGTGCCACGTGCGGAAATCCTTCGCCGAGAATTCCTCGCCCGCGAGGTCCTTCAGATAGTCGTTGATGTCGACGGAGCGCACGTCGCGCCAGCGGGCGCCGTCCTTCCACGCGAGCAGCTCTCCTCCTCCGCCGCTCCTGCGTTTCAACGTCCGCACGACGGTCGCGAGCTCGCGGTCGGAGACGGATTGCTTCCGGCGCTTGCCTCCCTTCGCGACGTAGTCGAACGACAGCGTGTCACCGCTGACGTGCACGTGCCGCTTGCGGAGCGTCGCTAGACCGAACGATCCGTTCTGGATCAGATAGCTCTCGCCCCCGACGCGAAACGATGCCCGATCGAGAAGCCGCACCGCACAGGCGAGGACCCGCTCGCGCGGCAGACCGCGGGCGGCGAGGTCGCGCTCGGTCCGTTCCCGGACGTCGGGAAGCCGGTGGGCGAACCGCACCATCCGCTCGAACTTCTCGAGGTCCCGCCGGATGCGCCACCGCTCGTGATACAGGTATTGCTTCCGCCCTGCCGCGTCGGTCCCCACGGCTTGCAGGTGTCCGTTCGCCTCGGGGCAGATCCACACCTCCGTCCACGCGGGCGGGATCGCAAGCGCGCGTAGCCGTTCGAGGGCATCCTCATCGCGCACCGGACTGCCCTGCTGATCCTGGTACTCGAAGCCTTTGCCGCGGCGGCGCCTCGACCATCCCGGTCCGTTGCAGTTCACTCGGCGCAGGCGAGTACCACTGGTGGTCTGTGTGGCCATGACGAGCCCTGATGTCCCCCTGGTGGTCTCTTGGCAAACGCCGCGTCGGGGCTATTCGACCGTCACGGACTTCGCGAGGTTGCGCGGTTGGTCGACGTCGCACCCTCGGAGCTTCGCGATGTGGTACGCGAGCAGCTGCAGCGGTGGGGTCACGACCACCGGCGCGAGCAGCTCCGGCGTGCGCGGCACGAAGAGCACGTGCTCCGCGTAGCGCTCGATCTCGGTGTCGCCTTCCGACGCGACGGCGATGACCGAAGCGCCTCGCGCCCGAACCTCCTGGATGTTCGAGAGCATCTTCGGATACACGTGGCACTCCGTCGCGACCGCCACGACGGGCACCCCCTGCTCGACGAGGGCGATCGGGCCGTGCTTCAGCTCACCGGCCGGGTAGCCCTCGGCGTGGATATACGAGATCTCCTTGAGCTTCAGCGCGCCCTCGAGCGCCGCGGGGTATCCGGTGTGGCGCCCGATGAAGAGCACGTCGTGTGCATCCGCGTATGCGCGAGCAAGCTCCTGGGTCTGCGCGTCGAGCGCGAGGGCGCCCTCGACCTGCTCCGGCAGCTCATGCATGCGATCGATGACCTCGGCGACCTCGGCCGGGTACATCGAGCCTCGGACCTGCGCGAGGTAGAGGGCGACAAGATGCAGCGCCACCATCTGCGTCGAGAACGTCTTCGTGGCCGCCACCCCGATCTCGGGGCCCGCATGCGTGTACAGGACGCCGGCGGCTTCGCGCGCGAGGGAGGAGCCGACCGTGTTGGTTACCGCGAGCACGTGCGAGCCTTGCCGAGCCGCGTGCCGAGCGGCCTCGAGCGTGTCGATCGTCTCGCCTGACTGGCTCACGGCCAGCGTGAGGGTGTCGGGCCCGAGCACCGGGTCCCGGTAGCGGAACTCCGACGCGATGTCGATCTCGACCGGCACGCGCGTCCAGTGCTCGATCGCGTACTTCGCGACGAGCCCCGAGTGGAACGCTGTCCCGCACGCCACCACGAACACCTTCGACACGTCCCGCAAGAGATCGGCGTCCATGTGCAGCTCGTCCAGGGCAAGCAGCCCTCGGGCGCTCATGCGGCCGACGAGCGTGTCACGGATCGCCGCCGGTTGCTCGTCGATCTCCTTGCGCATGAAGTCGTCGTAGCCGCCCTTCTGCGCCCGCGCGACGTCCCAGTCGACCGTGATCGGCTTCGGGTGGAGCTCGTGACCGTCGAAGTCGGTGAACGCGACCCCCTCGCGCCGGATCTCGACGACCGTCCCCTCGTCGACGGGGATCACACTCGTCGTTCGTCCGAGGATCGCCGGGATGTCGGACGCGAGGATCTGCTCCCCGTCGCCGAGGCCCACGACGAGCGGCGAGGACACCTTCACTCCGACGATCGCGTCGGGGTCATCCAGCGAGCACACGACGATCGCGTAGGCGCCCTCGAGCTGGCGTGCGGTCGCACGCACGCGGTCGGTGAGCCCGCCCTCCTGCTCCTCGATGAGGTGCGCGATGCACTCGGTGTCGGTGTCGGAAACGAGCGTGTGCCCACGCTTGTCGAGGAAGGTCCGGAGCTCGTGGAAGTTCTCGATGATGCCGTTGTGGATGACGGCGATCCGCCCGGAGCAATCCACGTGTGGATGCGCGTTGCGGTCGTTCGGCTCACCGTGGGTGGCCCACCGGGTGTGTCCGATGCCCACCGTCCCGGTCGGTGGTGCCGTCCGCTCTAGTGCGTGCTCGAGCTCGCCCAGCTTGCCGGCGCGTTTCATCACCGACAGACTTCGGTCGATCAACGCGACGCCGGCGGAGTCGTACCCCCGGTACTCGAGTCGGCGGAGCCCTTCGAGGATGATCGGGAGCGCCTCGTCGGGCCCGACGTAGCCCACGATGCCGCACATGAGCCACCGAGCCTACCAGCGGCATCCGGCCCGCAGAACCGACCGAAGGTTTAGGCCAGTGCGGCCCGGACGTGCTCGGCGAGCACGTCTGCGTGGTGCTTTGCCGC
>Ga0307305_10000983_pt1 | contig 10989 bp, 12 predicted proteins | sample ER_DNA_186_FD_194512 | JGI IMG/M metagenome (GOLD analysis project Ga0307305, IMG submission 194512) | Bulk soil microbial communities from the East River watershed near Crested Butte, Colorado, United States - ER_DNA_186 | ecosystem: Environmental > Terrestrial > Soil > Floodplain | place... | reverse complement strand
CCACTATATGGGTTTGAATCCGAATTCGAACGATCCAAAGGATCTTGAAAAAGCGGCCGAACTTCTGATGAAAATTCGAGCTTTGGTTCGCAAATTTCACTCATCTGAATATCTGAATGCGCTCGCAGGCGGCGAAATATGCCTTGTCGTTGGCTGGTCAGGCGACATCAAGCAGTCGCAAAAGCGCGCGGAAGAAGCCAAGAACGGCGTCGAAATCGGCTACGCAATTCCGAAAGAAGGCGCGCAGATGTTCTTTGACAACCTTTCCATTCCGAAAGATGCGAGCCACGTCGAGGAGGCACACGCTTTCATCGACTATTTGTTGCGGCCGGAAGTGGCGGCCAAGAACAGCAACCTGGTTGCCTATGCCAACGGCAATCTGGCGAGCCAAAAATTCATCGACAAGTCGGTGCTCGACGACAGAAGCGTCTATCCGGACGCTGCAACATTGGAGCGGCTCTATACCGTGAGTGCTCGTGATCAGAAGTCGCAGCGCTTCGTGAACCGGCTATGGACGAAGATCAAAACCGGCCGGTGAAGGCCGGCTAATCCTCTGGTCGCCAGCGCCGGTGCATCCATAGCCATTGCTCCGGACATTGACGAATCCATTGTTCAACCACAAAGGTGATGATCTGCATCGTGCCGGCGACATTGATTTTGCCGTCGGCATCGCGGGCCGGTCTTATTTCTTCGGTTAACTCAGCGCGGAATCGATGGTTGTCCAGCCGCACGATGCGCGTTCCGTGAATAGGGCAGTCGAAGTGACGCGCGAGGCGAGCCAGCAGGGGGTTCGCCAGCGTTTGTCTGCCAAAAAAGATGACCGGGACGCCGCGGCTGTAATACTGGTCGACCAGAATGCCGACATGGGCACCACGTCGGAGCGCCTCTGAAATCTTTAGCGGTGCGTCAAGATTGGTCGAGATCAACTCGCCCATATGGGCTGTACGGGTTTCGGTGAGCCACCGATCGATGCTGGCGATGTTTGGCCGGCGGTAGAGTACCGCGCTGTCGAGATTGTAGGTCGTGGCACAAATCGCGGGCAGTTCCCAATTCGCGAGATGTGCCGCGAAAATCAGTGCCGGCTTGCCATCGTCCAGCAGTTTGTGAAAGCGCTCGATATCGGGCTGGCCGAGGTCAATTCGTCCTCGCGCCGGGTTCTCCCGATCATAGCTCCACAATCGGTCAAGGTGCGCAAACTCCGCACCCATGCGGCCCAGATTGTCCCAACATCCGCGCAAGATTGCATTGATTTCGGGTTCGGACTTTTCCGGAAAAGCCGCGACAAGATTGGCGCGGCCGATCCGATTTTCCGGGAGTAGTGGACCAATATGGCGCATCATCCATCCGGCGAAATCCGCCATCTTGTCCGGATTGGTCAAACGCACGCCCTTCAGCACGCCGATCGCAAAGACGCCGACAAGCGCGTCGCTCGCACGCTTGATGCGGCGGCGCAGGCGACGGATCACGCGCCTCATCGCAATACGCTCTTAGTCAGATTGCGCATGATTTTTCCGACGGCGCCACTTTTTGGGATCGCGCGCTAGAAATTCACGATGACTTTGCCGAACACCTGTCGGCTTTCCAAGCGCGCAAGGCCACGCTCGAAATCTTCGAGCGCCACCTCGGTGTCGATGATCGGCGCCATACCCGCAGCGATCTTCGAAAGGCTATCGCGAATATTGCGCATGGATGCTCCAAACGAACCAAATATCTTGTACTGCTGTTGGAACAGCTGCATCAGATTTATTGTTGTGGTTGGACCGGCGGTCGAGCCGCACGTCACGAGCCTGCCGCCGCGCTTGAGGCAGAGCAGGGAGCCGTTAAAACCCTCGCCACCGACGTGTTCAAAAACCACGTCTACGCCTTTCTTTGCGGTGAGCTTGCGGGTGACGCCTTCGAAGCGTGCAGTCTTGTAGTTGATGACGTGATCCGCGCCGAGTGCTTTGGCTTTCTCCGCCTTGGTGTCGTCTCCGACCGTCGTGATAACGGTGCACCCGAGCGCCTTGGCCATCTTGATCGCGACCGAGCCAATGCCCGAACCGCCGGCATGCACCAGAATTGTTTCACCGGGTTTGAGTTTGGCATTGTCGAACAGCATGTGTTCGACGGTGCCGAAAGCTATCGGTGCACAGGCTGCGTCACGCAGAGAAACTCCAGCTGGCACTGGAATCACAAGTCGCGCGGGCAGGTTGATCAAGTCGCGCGCAAAACCGTCAATATGAAACCCCATAATGCCGCTGATGTTCTCGCACAGATTATCGCGGCCCTCACGGCAGGCCGCACATCGTCCGCAGGTCATCGCGCCGTACATCACGACCTTATCGCCAGGCGCGAAGCCAGCGACACCTTTGCCGACAGCGGGTATTTCACCGGAGGCTTCGGCGCCGACAACAAGCGGCAGCTGCCGTTTCGCAAAGGCCATGCCGCGGAAACCCCAAAGGTCTAGGTGATTAAGCGCAACCGCTTTGACCCGGATCTGTACCTCACCTTCGCCAGGTGGCGGTGGCGGCGGCACGTCGGAAAGCTCAAGCTTGCGATCGGCGATCAATCTTAACGCGCGCATGACGGACCGGCTTGAGCGGCAGTCAAGCCGGCTCTAGCCCCATAACCAGTGAAACATTTTGCCCGCCAAATCCAAATGAATTTGAAATGGCATGGCGCAGACTCACATCGCGCGCCTTGTTGGGCACGACGTCGAGCGGGATCGCCGGATCAGGAACGGTGTAGTTGATCGTTGGCGGAATGCGCTGGTGCTGCAGGGTGAGTAACGTAAACACGGCTTCAACCGCCCCCGCTGCGGAGAGCGTGTGACCTATCATGGATTTGTTGGACGAAATAGGCAGCGTCTTCATGCGGTCGCCGAATACGGTCGCGCAGCCTAAATATTCCATCTTGTCGTTTTCGGGAGTGCTGGTGCCGTGCGCGTTGACATAGTCGATGTCGTGCGGCGTAAGGCCTGCATCGCTGATGGCATTCGCAATGCAACCGATGATAGGCTTCCCGTCGGGACTCGAACGGGTGCGATGGAACGCATCGGTCATCTCTCCGCAGCCTTCGACCAGCCCGAGGATTTTTGCACCACGCGCTTTCGCGGCGTCGTAGCTTTCCAGCACCAGTGCTCCGGCACCCTCAGCCATTACGAAACCGTCGCGATTTTTTGAAAACGGTTTGGCCGCGGTATGGGGTGGGTCATTGCTGGTAGACAACGCTGAGAGCAAAGAAAAGCGGATAACGGACTCCTGGTTGATGGACCCGTCGGTGCCGATGCAAAGTGCGGCGTCGGTTTCGCCGCGGCGAATCGCTTCGACGCCGAGCTGGACCGCTGTTGCGCCTGAAGCGCACGCCGTGGAGAGCGATATTGGGGAGCCTTGCGTGCCGAATTTTTCAGCCAGATTGTCGGCGACCGAGCCCAACAAAAAACGGTGATGATAGGCCGGAAATCCCGCGCTTACGCGCAACATGTCCGCATAGGTGATCTTGTCGTTGGCTCCCGACTTGGCGCCAAACTCAAGCCGCTGTGGCCATTCCATTTCGATTGGTGGAACTGCTAGAAAGAGGGGCCCGGGAAATTGACCTGACCCCTTGATACCGGATTGTGTAACGGCTTCTTCGGCAGCGAGTTCAGCGAACGATTCCGTCAATGCGGCATTGCTGGATTGCGGAGGCAAATAGTCGATAGTCCCGGCGATACGTGTTTTCAGCCCATCGGTTGGGAAACGGGTGATCGTCTTGATGCCCGATTCGCCGCCCGTCAGCTTGGCCCAATTCTCGGCCTTGCCAGCGCCAAGCGAGGTCACGACGCCAAGACCCGTTACAACCACGAGCGGCCGGCCCATCTTGTCTCTGCCCGTTGCCATTTCTTGGCCTCCCTAACCAGCTCGTTCAACCAACGCGAGACCTTCGCCTCGCCAGTGTCCTACGCCCGTCACCACGACCTGGGTCAAATCCCCAGTGAATGGCCGCTCCAGACCCGTCTTATCGAACGGCGGAAAAAGACTACCATGTCGAAGCGCCACCGTGGCCAGCGCGATATTCATGGGAAATTGCGGTTCCAGCCCATGGCCGAAATATGAACCGGTTGCGCGTACGGCAAGGTCGCCATGCAACTCAAGAAACTGCCGCTCCTCAGCGGTCGCGGGGTGGACGCCGGTCGCGCCGGACAAAACGGCCCCGTGGCCGATTTTTGTCTTCGTTGTAAGCCGGTCCCACAAGGTCGAAAGCGTCTGCGTAATCGTTCCAGGCTTTCGGTCGGCTCGATCGGAGACAACGGCGCTCAGGCGACCCAGTGGTTTTGTGCCGCGCTTCTCGGCATGATCTCGCCCTTCTATCACCAGGAAAGCGCCAAGCGAGCCCAACGCAAAGCCGGCTTTTGTATCGCCGCGCTCCCATATCGGCGTATACCCGTTCTTGAGGGCGAGTTCAGCAAATTCATACAGCATAAGCAGGTCGGGGCGCTCGCCATTGTAGGAGCCGCCGACCAGCGCAATGTCACTTTGTCCGGCGCCGATGCGTGAGTGGGCAATGCGTACGGCGTCGATACCGGCCGATTCCTCGCCCATAAAGGTTCGCGATGATCCCGTCACGCCATGCACAATCGAAATATTGCCCGCTAGCAGGTTGGAAAGCTGTGCCAGAAACAGAGTCGGGCGCAGATCGCTCATCAATCGTTCATTCAAAAAAGCGGCCGGATTCGCGGCGCGTCCGATACCGCTGAGGATGTTCGAGTCCACAGTCAGATCGCGCTCACCACCTCCCGCTGCGACAATCATGTCCATCCGCGACAGAAGGTCTGTTTTGCCTTTCGCGCCAGCCGAATCGAGCGCCAGCCCCGCGGCATAGGTTCCGATCCGCTGCCAGTTTTCCATCTGGCGCTGATCACCTTTTTTCGGGATTTGCGTGTCGAAATTAATTGGTGCAAGCGGGTGTACAACGAAGGGCGCAAAGGCGGCAGTATCGGCTCGCGGATGCCCCTCCATCAGCTTTTGCCAATGCGCATCGGGACCTTCACCGAGACACGAAACGATTCCGATCCCGGTGATCCAGACTTCCCGGGCGCTCTCAGCCATCGGCCGGCACCTCAACCGGGAAGCCCACTCGGGAGGCGGCCTCGCGCATGCGGATTTTCATTTCATCATTTGGAAAATCGAGAACGCGAAGTGTCAACGTTGCGTCGCAAATCGGCTTGTCATCCAATTCAATGCTTGCCTTAGTGATCGCGTAGCCGGACCCCTCATGGTCGAGGCTCGCCTTCACAAACAATTTTTGGCCCGGTGTCACAAACATGCGGAATTTTGCGTCTTTGACCGCAGCAAGAAATGCCATGCGCTGGAAATGATGCGATGCGACGATCAGCCATCCCGAAGTCTGCGCCATAGCCTCAATGAGCAGCACCCCCGGCATCAGCGGAAAGCCTGGGAAGTGCCCCTCGAATATTGTGCTTGTGACGGGAACCGTCGCCTCAGTGCTGATTTTGCGATCAGCGATCTTGAGGTCGACGATGCGATCGATCAGCTGAAAGTACTCAAGACGCATGTGGCCCGCGCTTTATGCCCCCTTGGCAGCGACGAGTTCGTCGATGCGGGCGCTCAGGTTCTTGAGCACGAAATATTGGTCGGTGGTCGCCTTGCCGTCGTTGACTTCTTGGGTCCATTGCTCGAGGGGGAGCTTGATCCCGAAGGCCTTATCGATTGCGAACGCGATATCAAGGAAGTCGAGGCTGTCGATGCCGAGATCGTTGATAGCGTGGCTTTCCGGTTTGATGGAGTCGCGCGGGATATCGCAAGTTTCAGCGATAATATTGGCGATGGTGTCGAACGTTGAAGACATAGGTAACTCTCTGGTTGATTTGGAGTTCTGGCAAGCAGGCGGCAAACGCGCCTGAACGCGCGCAACAACCCCCAATCCGCACTCCGACCGGCTAGCGATTGGATGCCCGTATAGCGAAGCATAGGGACAAGTTCAATGGTGACGGCCACTTAGCGAAAAGTCCGGCCTCGGGCAGTTTTCAGAGGCTTGAGCGCCAGAAATCTCACCCTTCGGACCCTACCAGCGGTCCTTTGTGACTTCGACCGGCGTGCAACCGCGCCGTCCCGACAGCACACAGTCCTGATTTTTGCGCATCGTGGCCATGGTATCGGCCAGCCAAAGTGCGGCACCGATCAGACCGACAACAAATACAAATACCGTCGCATTCACGATCATGCGGTGGCGATAGTCGTCTTTGTCCTCACTGCGTTCGTATTTCGCGAGGCTCTCAACAGGCGAGGGATCCGTCGGCCGCGCACGAACCTTGTCGCGTCTGAAGCTGATGACGCGTGGTTCGTTTTCGGAGGAGCGGAGTTCCCTGTTGGGCATGAGAAAGCCTACCACGACGGCCTCGGCCGATCGACTGGCGCGGATCTGCGGCTCCGTCTAGTCTATATCAATGAGCGAATGTATCCGCCCGCGCCGAATTTGCGCGTTGCTTGCGGCCTATGTAGTTGCCTTGCAGGCGGTGCTGCTGCCCTTTTCTTTGGCAGTAGGCGCTCCATTCAATAATAGTCTTTGCGGTGCCACAACATCCGACAGTTCGCAGGGCTCTGGAAGCCCTGACGGGGCATACGTGTGCGCCGCCGGCTGTGGCGCTTCCTGTTGTGCGCAGGCGCTCGATCAGCCTCCGTATATCCTCGCTGTCGTGGCGAGAGAAGCTCGCCCATCTGCGGCTTGTTCGGCATTCGTGTGGCCGATTCACTCGGCATCCAGGGGCCCGCAGATCCCGCGCGCGCCACCGGTCTGATCAAACTGATCCGCTTCCCAATCGCCACCAATTCATGCGCCGCGCTGGAAAACATGCGCGCGTCAGTCATCAGGAGCAAATCACATGACTCGTATTACTTTCATGATCGCTATGCTGGCCGCTTTCTCGATCGTGTCGGCTCTGGCTGAAGATATCACCGTGGGCCGCTTGAAAATTTCCTCGCCTTGGGTGCGCGGAACGCCCAAAGGCGCGCCGGTCGGCGGAGGCTACATGATCATCAGCAATAGTGGTGACACTTCGGATCGGCTCATTGACGGTACGTCGGATGCATCCAGCCGGTTCGAGATCCACGAAATGAGTATGGATAACGGCGTGATGAAGATGCGGCCTGTCGCAGGGGGTATCGAAATCAAACCGGGTCAGACCATTGAGTTCAAGCCAGGCGGCTATCACGTGATGTTCGTCGGTCTCAAAAAGCCATTTGAAAGGGGGCAACACGTCAAGGCGACCCTACATTTTGAGAAGGCGGGCAATGTCGCTGTGGATTTCCCCGTCGAAGACATTGGTGCGCAGAATGCCGGTTCGGCCGTGCCCGGTGGCGCAGCGAAACAGCATGGACATTGATCGGAACTCTGATCGTCATCAGTTCCTCGGTGCGTGCCCGATTCGCAGTGGATGAGAGCAAGGCCTGATCGACGGCAGGAAACAATTTTGCTGCTTCCGCGTTTCTGACCGGGGGATACGAAGGAGGCTGAGATGAGAATTGTCGGACGATGCTGTTGGGCGCGATCCCGGCGTCTGCGCAAGTCGTCGTCCATGATCGAGGCGACGTTGTGGTTCACAGGCACGCGGACCGTGGACATCACTACGGTTGGTACAAACACCGTGCAGAATGCCGCACGGTGCGCGTGCGTACGACTTTGCCGAACGGTAACGTGATCATTAAGACCTGCCGCAGCTGCTGATTGGCCGGTTTTTTGTGAATCTGTTCTCAAGGGGAGTCCCGGCGCGCGTTCGCGCCGGGACTGAAGCTATGGCCCAGTGCTATTTTGGCTCCGTAAACGCCAATTTTTCATTTTCCGGCGGTAGCATCCGGAACACGTTAAGGGTCATTGAGATCAACGCGTAATATCCGAGTATCCCGACCAGCTCGACCGTTGCTTTGTCACCAAGTAATGACTGCACTCGTTTGTAGGTGCGGTCGCTTATACGTCTGGTCTTGTATAGTTCGCTGATGAAATCGTAGATCGCGCGTTCATCCTTTTGTGCCGATTTTGGCGGCCGTCCGGCGCGCAAGCTTTCAATTGTCTGGCGCTTGACGCCACTCTTCTCGGCCAGCGGGGCATGTGCGAACCATTCGTACTGGGCCCGCCATAGCCGGGCTGTGCACAGGATCGCGAATTCAGACAATCGCGGCGGTAGGGCGGTCTTGTAGCGGCAATGGCCCCCGAGGGCCTGCGCGAAATGACCGAATTCCGGCGCGTGCATCCAGACGGCGAAGGGGCCGCGTGGCGTGATGGATGCTCCGCGCGGGCCCGACCGGATAGCGTCCACCAAGGCGCTTTGGGCGTCCGTCATGCGTGATTCGTCAATCAGTGCGAGGCGCGGCGCCGGACGCTTTGCAACCATATGCATGTCCTTGAAGATTTGTGGGAAGCGGAGCGGTTTTAAAGGCGAGTATATCCGAAGTCAGCCTCGGCGCGTGTGTAGCGCAATTCTGGCGACTATTCGATGACCGCTGTTACCTTCATCAGGCCGCGGTCCATCATGCGCAAGGCCTTTGCTGCCGCCAGCGAGAGATCAAGCACGCGGCCTTTGGTGAAGGGGCCGCGGTCATTGACCACGACAACCACGCTGCGTTGGGATCCGGGATCGGTCACGCGCAGCCGAGTGCCAAACGGCAGGCTGCGGTGAGCGGCGGTGAGTTTCGTCGGATCGTAACGGTCTCCGCGTGCAGTCCGCCCGGAGTAATTGGTGCTGTAGTAGGCGGCCACCCCTGAAAATTGGCGTAAACTCTCGGCAAATGCATCGCCTGGCATAAGAATCAGTCCGGCGATCATAAGTTTGCAAAAGAACATAGTACGCCTCTCGTCCACCCGGGCGAGTATTCCGGTAATGGCGATCATCTGTCGAAAAAATGTCAATCCACATCGGCGAACGAATGTCACCGAATTATGGTTCCAGCAAATGATTCACAAATTATGAAGCTCACCGCGACGGCCTTTTGTTGGGGTGCGTGGAAATGTGCATGCGACGATTGTCATTGCGGGACCCAGTGGCTTTTCGTCCCTCGATGTGGTGGAGCGTTAGTTCGGCGCGAGCGCGGCAGTCGTCGTGCAGGGCTTGAAGCTCTTCGTCGCTAAGGTCCTCGATTGCCGCAAATTTGTTCTCGGCGCCCTTCATCGCGAGTACAAGCTCGGAGAGTTTGAGCTGGATAGCCAGGGTATCCCGGTTCTGCGTGTTCTGAATCAGAAACACCATCAGAAAGGTGACAATGGTCGTGCCCGTATTGATCACGAGCTGCCAAGTGTCGCTGAAGCTAAAGAACGGACCTGAAACGACCCAGACGATAATGACGGCGACCGCCAGCAAAAATGCTGCGGGATTGCCCGTCCATACAGACGTTGCGTGGGCAAACTGGGAAAATCGCTGGCTCAACGGCAGATGGGTTGTTGTCGTCCGTTGGCCGCCGTTTTCACTTTTAGTGTCCATGATAAGCCCGTACGTCAATGGCAACGCATCGGCATGTTCCCGTGTTCCATGCGCAAGCGGGCGGCGGCCTATCTGAACTTTGGCAATTGCTGGTTGATGCGGCCGATATTAAGCCATGGATCCTTTCGCTGGCGTGACAACCGCTGCATGAGATTCTGAACAGTGTATTGGTTGGCACTCTTCAGACTTTTCAGTTCGGACCAGTCGATTGGAACGGATACGGGCGCGCCGGGGCGGGCGCGCGTGGAGTAGGGTGCGACAGCCGTGGCCTCGCGACTATTGCGTAGATAGTCGACGAAGATGCGTTTGTTGCGCTTGGCTTTTGTAGCTGTTGAGACGTACCGATCGGGCTGATCCGCTTCCATAGCTTCGGCGACAGCCTTAGCGAATGCTTTGGCCCGCTCCCAGGGTGTAGGTGCAATCGGCAACACGACGTGCAGCCCCTTGCCGCCGGAAGTTTTCAAAAAGCTCTTCAGCTTGATGCTTTTGAGCCTTTCACGAACATCCCGAGCAGCTGCGACGACGTCTTTCCAGCCGGTGCCCGGCCCCGGATCGAGATCGAATACAAGTCGGTCAGCGCTCTCGCGATGATCGATGGTTGTCCCGCGGGTGTGAATCTCAAGCACGCCTCCCTGTACCAATGCGATCACGCCATCGATATCGTCGACAGAAATAATCTCGTCGCCTTTTTCTGGGACAAGATGAAGATGGTCGACCGGGATGCCGGCACGCGCATGTTTTTGAAAAAAGCATTGACCCGATGCGCCTTCCGGGCAACGCACCAAGGCAATCGGCCGACTGACCAGGTGTGGCCGCATCCATTTCCATATCTGTACATAAAAGTCGGCAAGATCGCGTTTGGTGATGCCGACATCCTCCCAGTAAATCCGGTCAGGATGCGTGAGACGTACGCCCGCAACGCTGACATCGTTTTTTCTCACGGGTGCGCTACGCCGTACGCCGGCTGTCCGGCTTGTGGCGGCCATAGCTTTTTCGCGCACTACGTCCCTCGGGGATTTGTCTTCGCGGACGCCCTGAAACGATGCCTGCCGAACGCGGTCGCCATGTGTCCAACCGCGGAAGTCGACTTCGACCACCATTTTGGGCTGAACCCACATCGGTTTTCGCGCGCCTCGCTCCTCCGTCGGAATCTCGTCAAACGGCGTTTTGGCAGTCTCGATAGCTTTCAGCTTGCGATAAAGGGAGCGCGCCAGTTCGTGGCTGAAACCGGTGCCAGTGCGTCCTGCGTATTTGAGTTTGTCGCCGTCATAGACACCAAGTACCAGCGCACCGACAGCGTGTATGTCCGCCGTCGACGGAACAACGCCCGCAACGACGAACTCTTGTCGGTCGGAGCATTTCGTCTTTATCCAGTCATGGGAGCGGCCGGAGCCGTATGGTGCGTCGGCAAGTTTCGACACAATCCCTTCCAGATGTAATTTGCACGCGTGTTGAAGCAATGTCGGCCCCCGTCCGGTTAGCGACTCGCTGAGACGTAGAGGGCCGTCGCTTGACTGGCTGTTAAGCAATTTCGCCAACGC
>Ga0307305_10000980_pt1 | contig 11013 bp, 10 predicted proteins | sample ER_DNA_186_FD_194512 | JGI IMG/M metagenome (GOLD analysis project Ga0307305, IMG submission 194512) | Bulk soil microbial communities from the East River watershed near Crested Butte, Colorado, United States - ER_DNA_186 | ecosystem: Environmental > Terrestrial > Soil > Floodplain | place... | reverse complement strand
GGCGGTCTCACGAATAAATTTCGCCATTGTTTCAGCGAAACGGGCGGGGTCAGATGAGCTCGTGAATCCATGTCGATTGGCAATGTCGCAGACTACCACGCTCGCTTCGTACGCTTGCGCCTGGCCATCGAACGCCCCGTTGCTGACACGATGAAATTCTTTTTTCGAGAGGCGATTCGCGAAGAGTGTCCACACTAAATACGAGCGGTCTCTGTGCAAAAAAGCGGTCCAGCCCTCCGCGGCGGCCACCGCTAGTGCGACCGCAAAAATGCAGGGAACGGGCTGGAAAAAAATCCGGTAAAGGGAGCAAACCCACGAAAGGACAAGCAACTCGATCAGTAAAAAACCGAACAACGGGTAGCTTCGCAGCCGCGGCAGGTTCCTCAGGCTGAGCCAGGCGACACCGACAGCTGTCACCAGGACAAAAACGTACTGCCATTTTTCGCTCACGACTCTGGTCGCGCGGGCATAATCGGAAACGAGCTGCGCAACAGCAGTCTCAAAGCCTGCTATCGCCTTGGTTGCGTGCAACGCACTCACAACGACGGCGACGACAACTCCAATTACCAGCGTTGTAATCAACGAGCGCTTCATGCTTGTATTCGCTCGTTGTCGATTCCGTCGTACTTATTTCGCCTCTCCCCTTGGGCAAGGGGAGAGGAGCAAGGTGAGGGGTTCGATCTTCGCATGCGCACTACTCGCTGGGACCAACCCTCACCCTCCCCCTCTCCCTGACTAAGGGAGAGGCGACCCTTGTGAGCGCAAGCGCACCGACCGCCGGAACTCCAAACTGACAGTTCGCTAACGCGAGTTCGCTTCATGAACACTCAGGCTTTTTGCGCAGCTGCACCTGGGTAATAGGATTGCACCACCAGTTCACTTAAGAATTGGTCGGGCGCATCGACGGCTTCGGCATTGATCACAAACCTTGTCTGACCGGTGTTCTTTTTGATCAGGTTTAATCCGAACTGATAATCCTTAAACAGGTGGGCACAAAGATCGCTCATGGTCATCCGCTCAGTTTGCGCGCGCTCGACAAGGCGCCGCACCGCAGCTTCGTCAAAAACAATTTCCAACCCATGCTGACTGCTGAATTTCGTCGCAAACTGACGTGCGCCGGTTTCGAGCATTTGTGCCTCCAGCTTGTGTCCCTCCGCCATCAGCCGGTCGAGCACACGCCGTGGCTCGCGCACGAGCGCGGCGGTCACGCGTAACTGGCTCAGGCCTGATCCTGCCAGGTAATATTTGTAATCGCGGAACAATTTTTCGAAGACCGTCAGCAATCCACGTGCACCGGTCTTTTCGTTGGCGGCCGCTTCAGCCAGCAAACGCAGCGCTTCGTCCTCGAAACTGATTTCAATGCCGTAGGCGCGGAAGGCGCGCTCGTATTGCCGGAGCAAACTCCCCTCGGAATACTTCATGATGTTGAAAAGGTCATCGGCATCCAGGTCTTCACACACCACGCGCACTGGCAGTCGGCCGATGAATTCCGGCTCGAATCCATATTCGATGAAATCCTGAGTCGTCACGTGCCCGAACAATTCATTGTCCATCACCTGAATCGGTTCAGCGCTGAATCCGATCTGACCGTGCCGAACACGGCGTGCCACTTGTTCTTTTAACTTCTCAAATGCGCCGCTGACCACGAAGAGAATGTGCAGCGTATTGATCGTTTCCCGTTTCGCCTTGCCGCGCCGTTGAAATTCGAATGCCGCCTGTAATTGCGCCTGTAAATCGTTCATGCTGCGCACCGGAACTTCTGTTTCCTCCATTAACTTCAGCAGCGTGGTCTGCACACCGCGTCCGCTGACGTCCCGGCCGATTAAATTTCCGGCCGCAGCGATCTTGTCGATCTCATCGATGTAAATGATCCCGAATTGCGCCAGGTTCACGTCCCCATTGGCCTTGTGCACGAGCTCACGCACCAAATCTTCCACATCGCCGCCGACGTAACCCGTCTCGCTAAACTTCGTGGCGTCCGCTTTTACAAACGGCACTTTGATCAGGTCGGCGATGTGTTTGATGAGATAAGTTTTGCCGACGCCAGTCGGCCCCACCAAAATCACGTTTTGCTTGAGGTATTCGATCTCCTGCGCACGCGTGGCATCTTCTTTCTCAAGACGGCGGAGATAATTGGCATGGTTGTAATGATCGCAAACTGCAATCGCCAGCACTTTCTTCGCTTCATCTTGCTTGATCACGAAGCGGTCGAGATGTGCTTTAATGTCCCGTGGCAGAAGGTTGAATTCGAATTCCTTGTGATCGATCTCCTCCGGCTTTGCTTCCTCTTCTGCTGCCGCGGGTTCCGGCTCGGCAAAAGTCGCCACTGAGACCCGGTCGCCGAAGTTCTGTTTCATGAACTCCGTGATCTTGGCTTTCAATTCTTCGGGCGAAGGAAACTGCGGTGGTGGGTTCTGCTCCATATCGCGATCGCGAAAACGTCGCGTCAAAAATCAATTATGGCAATGATTCGTCTAAAATCTGACTCTCAGGGCCGCGATTCGTTCATCCTGCATCTTGCGCCTTCGGCGATTGATTTGCCATCGGCCCGCCGCGGCGGGCCGATCCGCCTTTCGCAAGAAGCAAGGGTGAAACGCGTTGTCCTCAACGCGTTGCCTGAGGACCCTGGCCGATATCGGAAAAGAGCTGTGGAATCTGTTCTTTGTATTCAGGCTTAGCTTTTGCGGCCGCATCGGCCAGCTGCCGAGCCGCTTCGGTTTGTCCAGTTTCACTCGCAAAGACAGCACAACGCCATTGTCGATCCGCGGCGTCGCGCGCTACTGGATCGATGAACGATCTGGAAACCATTAACAACGTTTGTGGCGAAAGTTTCTCCCAGGTGATCCATGCGATGCCATACGGAAGTTTCATCGTGACGCCTTCATCCGTGGCGCTCACTATGCCCATATATTGCGCGCCGCTGATGTCTGTGAGTGTACCCGAAAAATGCGCACGATTAAGATCGTCGATCAGAGTGTTCTTCCAATCGGACATGAGTCGTGCTCTCTTTTCTGCGACTTCTTCAGCAGGCTTGTAGTATGCCCCGATCAGTTTCACATTCCTGATCCCCTCAGCCGCCTGAGCAAAGTGATAAAGGGCGACCTCCTCTCTATAATTGGCAAGTGCTTTATTCCACGGACCGCGATCCAACCAGCCTTTGCTGCGTGCGATAACGAACAAAATCGCAGCGGCCAATACAGCCGGTAAAGCCACCCGAATGAAAAATGGCAGGCGGCGATGCCAGCGTAAAACCCCGTTTAGCGATTCAAAGCTGCGCCGAGTAAAGCGAGACAAGGCTGAAGGCCAGCGTCGACGGCGCGTCTCACCGCCATTGGTTGCATCGTCCAATTCCAGCTCACGCCATGCTCGCTCAAGTTCTGCCACCAGATCGTCATAGGAGGAAAAACGCTCTCCCGGATCCGCTGCGATCATTCGCTGTAAAACCTCTGCAGTCGCTGCAGAAACACCTGGCGCGGTCGCCTGCAAATCGAGTGGCCGTTGCTTTAATTCTAGCAACGCAGTCGAAGAATTTGTGCTGGCTTCGATTGGCGGTTTGCCCGCAATTGCGTGAAACAATGTTGCGCCCAAACTGTAAATGTCGCTGCGGAAGTCCTCGGGGTCGTTGCTCAGTCGTTCCGGTGCGACATATTCCGGGGTTCCCCAAACGACACCCCCAATCCCCCAACGTTGGGTTGCGCTGCTGGCAAGACCGAAGTCCCCGATTTTTGCTGCGTGTTCGTCGACAAACAAAATATTAGCCGGCTTCACATCGCGGTGAATCAGCCCTCGCCGGTGCGCAGCGCGCAGTCCCTTTGCAACCTGAATGCCAATCTCAAGTGCTCTTTTTTCCGGTAAGCGAGGTTGCAGCGCCATGAGGTCGTCGAGACTTCCTTGATCGACCAACTCCATTACCACATAGAACTGACCGTGATCTGTTCCCGAATCGAATACCTGTATCACGTAGGGATGATTCACGGCGGCAGCAATGCGCGCCTCTTCTTGCAGTCGAGTTTTATGATCCTCTTCGCCGCCGAGATCTCTGCGCAACAGCTTCAGCGCCACGAACCGATCCAATTGCATGTCGCGTGCTTTATAAACGGTGCCCATCCCGCCAACACCAAGCGTTTCGACCACGAGGAAATGATCGAACGTTCTTTCCACGCGTATTTTCTTGCCACACGTTGGACAGGCGATCCGCGCCAATGGCTCAGCCTCTGTCGTATCGACAGTCGTCCCGCAGCCGGGGCATGTTTGGGCGGTGCGCTCACTCGCCATTGGGCAGCAACTGTAACATTCAGCGCCCTGGGAGCAATGAAATGAGACGCGAGCTCAGAACTCGTTTGGTTGTAGAGGCGTTTGTGCCAAACGCCGATGAATTGCTTCCGGTGCTCGCCGCGGCGAGCACCGCTACAACTGTTTCTCTCGATTCATGTGACAAAGCACGGCGGAGCGTTCGACGCGGGGATCGCGCGGTTTAATGTTTCGCCATGCGAGCCTGAAAGCTCGCGGAACGCGGTCATCTATCTATGAGGCAACTTTCAGTCGACAATTCGCCTTCGATTGAGCTTGTCGTATCAGCGAACGAAGCAAAGCTTCGACTCGACCAATTTCTGGCGAAGCGACTTCCAGAATTCTCCCGGTCACGACTTCAGCAGTTGATCCGCGACGGGTTCGTTCGAGTCAACAACTCAACCAGCCGGCCACGCCAAATTGTTCGGGGCGGCGATAAGATCGAGCTCACGGAGCCGCCGCTGGAAAAGATCGAGACGCTGCCAGAGGCGATCCCGCTTGAGATACTCTTCGAAGACGACGACCTCATCGTCATCAATAAGCCGCCGGGGCTTGTCATTCATCCTGGTGCTGGTCATCGCGAACACACTCTGGTCAACGCGCTCCTCAACCACTGCACGACGTTGTCGGGAATCGGCGGGAAAGAGCGTCCCGGCATCGTTCATCGTCTCGACAAAGAGACGAGTGGTTGTCTCGTCGTCGCCAAGAATGATGCCACCCATCGGGATCTATCCAAGCAGTTCGCCACACGTACGGTTGAAAAGATTTATCTTGCGCTGGTTGCAGGAAAATTGCGTAAGCCAGCCGGTATAATAGAAGGAAAAATCGGACGACATCCGGTCCACCGAAAACGAATGAGCGCGACTACTCTCCGTGGACGGGCGGCCAAAACCGAGTATCGCGTCGTTCGCGCAAGCGATCAGGCAAGCTTGATCGAATGCCGGCTACACAGCGGACGGACTCATCAGATTCGCGTGCATCTTCATCATCTCGGTCACCCAGTGCTCGGCGATAAAGTCTATGCGCCGCGCCTCGCAAAGGATTTTCCGCGACAAATGTTGCATGCATGGAAGCTTGGATTTCGTCATCCTCGCACTGAGGAATGGAAAAGCTTTGAAGCGCCGTTGCCTGACGATTTCGCGGCCGCGATAAAACTGACAATCGAATCTCAACAAGTATGAAACAGCGAAAACTTGGACGCGGTGGTCCGATTGTCTCGGCGATCGGTCTTGGTTGCATGGGAATGTCGGATTTTTATGGCGGACGCGATGATGAGGAGTCCATCGCGACGATTCATCGTGCGCTGGATTTCGGGATCACGTTCTTCGATACGGCCGATATGTACGGGCCGCACACAAACGAGCAATTACTCAGCCGCGCCTTACGTGGACATCGTGAACACGTCGTCATTGCGACAAAATTTGGGATCGTGCGTGATCCCGCCCGGCCGGACTACCGTGGGATCAGCGGAAAGCCAGATTACGTCCACAGAGCCTGCGAAGAAAGTTTGCGCAGACTGGGCGTTGATGTGATCGACCTTTATTATCAGCATCGTGTCGATCCAGACACGCCGATCGAAGAGACCGTTGCCGCAATGGCAGAGCTCATACGCAAAGGCAAGGTGCGATTTCTCGGGTTGTCCGAAGCAGGCGCCGAGACGATCCGCCGCGCGCATGCTGTTCATCCGATCACGGCATTACAATCGGAATACTCACTTTGGACACGCGAGCCCGAAAAGGAGGTTCTTGGCGTATGCCGCGAACTCGGTATTGGTTTGGTGCCATACAGTCCGCTGGGCCGCGGATTTTTGACCGGGCAAATCAAGCGCTTCGAAGATCTGCCGGAAGACGATTACCGGCGAACCTCGCCCCGATTCCAGGGAGAAAATTTCCAGCGCAATCTTGCACTTGTGAAGCGAATCGAAGAAATCGCTCGCGAGAAAAAATGCACCCCAGCGCAATTAGCTCTTGCCTGGGTACTCGCGCAGGGAGACGACATCGTACCCATTCCCGGAACCAAACGTCGCAAATATTTGCAGGAAAACGTCGGCGCGCTTGATGTTGCTCTTACCAACAAAGATCTGGCGCGTATCAATGAAGTCGCTCCTCACGAGGCCGTCGCTGGTGCACGTTATCCCGATTGGGCTATGAAAATGGTAAATCGGTAAGAGGGATTACGAGACCGCACACAACTGACTACTTGACCAATGCGCGAGACCAGTTCATCTGCACGACTGGCTGTGGCACGTGATCGTGTTATCGCGTATGAAACCTTCGTTGATAGATCTCGATCATCGTAGCCACCGCACCGATCGCGCCGTAGATTAGAGAAAGAGCCGATTGTGGATCGACTTCCTCCCATCTATCAGCCTCTCGTCTCAGATCGCGCAGCAGGGTCACGCTCTTCCCTTCGCTTGGGTAGCACTCCTGTAACATGGCGGTCCACTTTTGCTTCACATCATCGGGTAGATCACGCTTTCGCGAAATCGTATCCCCAATCTGTATCAGTCGAGTAATGATTTTGTCGCGTAGGGTTTCCTGATTGTCCACCTCGCTCGTCTCGTCGACGTCGCACGATGGATCGTCATCCGGAGGCAAGTTCAAACCATGTAGCGCCGCAAGCGCCTTGCCACGTAGACCATCCTCGATCCTGCGATTCGCGTCCGAAATCCAGCGATCCTGTTTTTCGTCCCAGGCTTTGTCGTCTGCTCGCCTCTGAATATCGTCCATCGGTTTGCGCCTCTTCTACTCCCGGGGCTCTTGCTGAACCATCTCTTTCATCATAGCGCGATTTCCCTACAAATGGCAGGGAATTCCGGATCACGCAGCGCTGTCCACATTCCTTCGCGCTTCGCTCTCTGCTCTTTGCTTTACCTCGCTCGCTGCGGCACCATCGCGCTTGCCAGCATCGTCTGGACGATTTCGCCGCACTGGTTTGTGGTCACGTTGCGCAACCGAATGATGCCGTAACCCGGCTTGGAGCGCGAAGGCCTTAGTTCGAGAATCTCCGTTTCAACAGTGAGCACATCACCAGGTCGAACCGCGTTAGGCCACCGCAATTCGTCAACACCAAGCCCGATGGCGCCCTCGGCGAAGTTTAACGTTTGCACAAACAGCCGCATCGTCATGGCAGCCGTGTGCCAGCCACTCGCGATCAATCCTTTGAAAAGTGTTCGCTCTGCAGCTTTCCGGCTCAGATGAAACATCTGCGGATCGAACTTGTGGGCGAACTCAATGACCTGCTTCTCCGTGACGTGTAGCGGCTCGGATTTGAACCGGTCACCCACTTTCATATCATCGAAGTAATGTTCTTTCATTTGGTCTGTTTCGTTCACCTACGATGGCAAGCCCAATTGATGCGCCATCCCGCGGGATTGAGCAATGCCTAATGTGTGTGGTGGCTGCAGATCACTACTGACCACGAAGTATTAACGACTGCGTAGTAATCCGAGCTCTCGTTATTTCGCATCGACACCGCGAGACAGCTCCGTGGCTAGACCGCTGCGCTGCGCAGTTATGAGATTGGTTCTAGACTCACTGCGAGCGAGGTAAAAGTGGACTGTGGCAAAGACACTAACTGGCTCTTGTTCGGTTCAGTTCAGCTCCAGAGATTCAGACAGTAAAACATGCATTAACAATCAACATCAAAGAGGAGACAAAATGAAAAAAGTAATTGTTATGCTCGGCTGCTTGCTACTTGCTCCGTTGGCATTCGCGCAGCCGAGCTCGACGAATAAGAAACAAACAACCACAGAACCAGTCACAGTAACCGGGGCGGTCATCAAAATGACGACCGAGGAAGGAGCGGCTGCCAGTTATCAGCCTATCAAAACGCTCGTCATTCGAGAAGACAACTCGAAAAGCGCGGCGCGCTATGTCCTCAACGGACGCGGCCGTGTTTTGGACAAAGCCGGCCAAGCCGTCCAAACTGCGATCAAACCCGGCGCACGCGTGCGTGTTTATTACGCAAACACCAGCGATCTGCGTATGATCGATCACGTGGTCGTTGTCGACTGAGTCTGCGCGGAGCTTCGGACAACACTAATAGAAGCCAGAAGCCGCAGGGTCCTAAGCCCTGCGGCGCTTTTTTTATAAGTGTCGCGCCGTGACATCCAGTTTCGTTCAAATTTTCGTGAGCTAGAGGATCGCTCGTTAGCTTAAGCGCCGCTCGCCGCGATGGCCAGAGACATCCGGATGCCGAAATAAATCCGATCCATTTGTGTCTCAAGTAGGAGAGGCCCAACGATAAGAACCTAGTCGTCGCACCTCCTGTTTGATTAATTGAAGGAGAAATAATGAATGGAGAGTTTCTGTTATTCGGTCGGGGTGAGATTGAGAACAGCTTCGTGCAATTTGTCGATCGCAAGGTTCGCGAACAACGCAGGGACGAGCGGCGACTTGCCGAGCAGCGCACCACAAAGCATCGATTCCAGGCAAGAAAGTCGTGCATCGCCGACGCACGTAATTATCGCGTTGCTCGACGATTGTCGGTTCTAGGCGTCGCGCAATTCGTTGGCAGAACACTCAATTCCATTGAAACGGCGCGAGAGGCGTTGCGAGCGCGCCTCAACACACCGAACAAGCGGTTAGACTTTTCGCCGGACGCGTAAAGCGGAGCGCGGGAAGCGCGCTCTATCTCTTATTTGCCTGGTTTCCCAGCAATATCACTTGTCGCCGCGGGAGTTTTGATTCGGCGGGAACTGAAATACCGTGCCGCTTCCAAAATCTCCCCCAAACGACGTCGTGCAGTACAAATTGCCGGCTTTATCAATCGCCAGATCCGTGTCGGCGTATTCGCCGTCATCGTCACCGGCGAAGCTATAGATCACGTTAGTAGCGCCGAAAGCTTTCGTGGCCAATCCAACCCCAGGACAAATCAGCGCCAGGAATAGCGACGACCAATCCAGATAGAACAAAGCAGCTCATCGAATTGATCCCAAATAGGCTTGTCCTTTTCATATTTTGAATTCTTTCTTTTGCTTGGGCGGTTTTGAGTGGCTAGGATTCGGATTGTAATGGAAGGCGGTTTCTATCGAAACACCGTCCAACTTGAGGTATTTCATTACTCTCAGTCTGTACATTGTTTCTTATCACATTGTCTCTCAGGGTTAGCTACGTGCCCGCTTTGTCCAGTAACAGCGCAATAACAGGGCCAGCGCCACGAGCAACATGAACAGAAACACGACGGCCAGCCAGCAGCATATCGTGCACAAGTCTCTAGTCGGAGTGCGACCATCTTCGGGTTCCCTAGGCTTATCACCGGGCTCGCCCACCGCCGCTGATACGCGCTGTTCGCGCATGAAGCGAGGACTTTCGACCTTTTCGTCGCGCTGATGTGCATCGCTGCCGAGGTGCCATTTGTCGATGTCGACGCTGACTTGGAACCCATAGGCACCCTTGAGTGCTGTATTCTTATAGACACCGGTGAAAATGCCGTCCCCAGGAATGTCATCGCCGTGGTTAGGCGCGTCGCGACCATTATCAAAAAGATCCAACGTATCGGTGCTGCCGTCTGGTCTGCTTACTCGTGCCGTTAGTTTCGCGCCGGGCTGGGTGATCGGGCCACCTCTACTTTTCGGGAACGCGAATACATACATTTCCTCGCCCGGCTTTCTGGTGGGCCACCGCGTCGACACCACTAGATTGTTGATACGGTTGAGCACGTAAGCGCGGGCGACGAAGCGGCTGTCTGGGCCGATGGGATCAATCCGCATCTTCCATTCGCCCACGATTGGTTTACTAATCCGTGCGTAAAGCCCCTGCGGTATTGGCCCCATTTGGTGAGTGGCGCCAGCGGGATCGATGAGCGTTGCTCTTGCTCCAGCGGCCGGATTTTCCCAAAGCAGACTGAAGCTGACCGACTCTGAAAACTCATCGACGTAGAACGTAGCCGGCGCCTCGCGCATCTTGCTCAAGTTTCCTTCGACCGACGAAACACCCTGATGGCCGGTCATGCGTTCTTGAAAATCGACGAAGTTCTGCGCCATGCGTGAGGGATCAGCCGAATCGGAATAGAATCCGTTGGTGCCGGCTGCGATCTCAGAACATTGCGATTGCAACCCCAGATCGCCACCGGTGCAGGTGATGAAAACGGGAATGCCAGAAGCGAGTAGATCGTTGATCTTGGCCTGCAAATCGGCTGCTGCGTTGCTGTCCGGGGCGGGCTCATTGTTAAGGCCATCGGTCATGAGCACGATATAGGTATTCGCTGTCACTCCGCCGGCGGTGACGATCATGTCTTTGGCCTTTTGCAGGCCGGCGCCAATATTGGTGCGTGTGCTGGGCGTAAGACCGGCGACCGCGTTGGACCAAGTGGAGCGGTTAGCGCCCAACGCCGCGATGGCCACACTAGCGCGGCCGCTCGCGGTTTCCGCGTCCGTTGCGAACGATTGCAATCCGAGTTGCGTGCCGCTCTGCGCACTAGCGATGAAATCTCCGGCCGCCACTTTGAGGCGCTCTATCCGCGACGGTGATTCGAGACTCATGCTGCCGGATTCGTCCAGTACCAACACCGCGCGCACGTCATTGTGACTGACAATGAAATTACTCGGATTTAGCACAACGCCTTTAGTGCCAGGATCAGGCGCTCCGGGCGGCTTCAGAAAGGTGGTCGGCCAGGACCACACCACCTGATCCCAACAGGAACGGTTGCTACGGCATACGGACTGCTCCGTGACGTTTGTTGGATCGTGGTTGCCGCCGGACAGGTCCGTCAGATTCGCAG
>Ga0307305_10000976_pt1 | contig 11038 bp, 9 predicted proteins | sample ER_DNA_186_FD_194512 | JGI IMG/M metagenome (GOLD analysis project Ga0307305, IMG submission 194512) | Bulk soil microbial communities from the East River watershed near Crested Butte, Colorado, United States - ER_DNA_186 | ecosystem: Environmental > Terrestrial > Soil > Floodplain | place: USA... | reverse complement strand
TGCTTGGCTCTTCGTTCGTGGCGACGAGCGCGCCGAAAAGATTCGCTGGAATGCGGCGACCGCGTCCGCTGATGCAGGGCGTAGCCCATGCGATCGTCTCGCCTAAAACGTTTTGCCGGCTAAAAACAGATGCGAAGCGCGCGGGCAAGGTGAGCGGCAATTTTACCGGCATGCTTAGATCGGCCGGTCCGTTCAATTTCTTCCACGACAGCCAGATCTTCGCCTTCATTAACCGCAAAATCCTCGGAGCAAAGTAGAAGAACGCAGCGATGCCAACGAGGAAGAGAAACAACGCGAGCAGGGGGTTGAAATGAACCAAAGCGAGCCCGCCAAGCACCGCGGCATCTTCGCCAAGACTCAGCCCGATGTTCGAAAATGGTTCTGGCGATGTGTTGCTGGCGAGACGCGTAGCTGCTTTTGCCGTATGAGCGACCAAGCTCGTCCCACCAGCGAGCAATGCGACGATCACGGTGAACGCGGGACTTGGATGCCCGAGCACCTGAATGGCAAGCAGCGCGCCGCCAATCGGACGAATGACCGTATGAACGGCGTCCCAAGCGGAGTCGATCCACGGAATTTTGTCCGCGAAAAATTCGAGGAAATAAAGAATGCCCGCGATCATTACAATCACCGGATTTCCGAGTACTTCGAGCGATTGGTAGGCCGGAGCGAGCGTGATCCAATGGAAATGAATGGCGAGGCCGGTGGCGAAAACCGTCAGGTAAAGATTAATGCCGGCGAGGCAAGCGAGGCCGAAGGCGACACCGAGAAGGTCGAGCTTTTCCACGATGAAATTATGAGGCAGCGTTAAAGGAGCGCAAGCTTTCGGCGTCTGCGATTGATTCCGACACAAGCGGGGCGCTTATGCTACACTCGGCGTCATGCTCGATATCCGTTTGATCCGGGAGAAACCGGACTTGGTTCGTGAGCGGCTTGCGACGCGGGGTGGCAATGATGGGGCGAAAATAGACGAAGTACTTCGCGTCGATGGCGAACGCCGAAAACTCGAGACCGCTTTGCAGCACTTGAACGCGGAGCGCAGACGCTTGAGCAAAGAGATCGGTGCAAAACGCGCCGCTAGCGGTGCAACGGCCGAACTCGAAGCCCGTGTCCGAGAAATAGGCGACGAAATTGTCGATCTTAACAAACGAACGTCTGTTGCCGAGGAGGAGCAAAACAATCTGCTTTTGGAAATTGCGAATTTGCCGCATGAGAGTGTTCCAATCGGCAAAGATCCAAGCGCCAACCGCGTGGTTCGCAGTTGGGGCGAAAAGCCGCGATTAACCGACCCTGCCGATCATGTCGCCCTCGGCGCAAGGCTAAAGCTCTTCGATCTGGAGCGGGCCGCAAAGTTGAGCGGCAGCGGTTTCATCTGCTTCACGGACGCAGGCGCGAGGCTGGAACGCGCGTTAATCAATTTCATGATCGAATTGCACGTACGCGAGCATGGTTACATCGAGATCAGCCCACCATTCATAGTGCGACGCGATTGCATGATTGGCACGTCGCAGTTGCCGAAACTGGAGGCTGACATGTACGGGCTGGAAGAGAACCAGCTTTTCCTTGCGCCGACTGCCGAAGTACCACTGACAAATCTTCATCGCGACGAAATTTTGAGCAGTGTCGATCTTCCGAAGAAATTTGTTGCCTGCACGCCATGTTTCCGGCGTGAGGCCGGCGCAGCAGGGCGCGAAACACGCGGGATCATCCGGGTGCATCAGTTCGACAAAGTGGAGCTGGTTAAAATCACGACGCCGGAAAGATCGTACGATGAATTGAAATCGCTTACAGCTGATGCCGAACGTGTCCTGCAACTACTCGGTTTGCATTATCGCGTCGTTGAGCTCTGCACCGGCGATTTGGGTTTCGGATCAGCCAAAACCTACGACATCGAAGTGTGGTCACCGGGCCAGAACGCATATCTCGAAGTTTCGAGCTGCTCGAATTTTGAGGACTTCCAAGCCCGCCGGATGCACCTTCGATATAAAGACTCTCAGGGAAAGAACCGGTTCTGCCACACGTTGAATGGTTCGGGATTGGCGTTGCCCAGATTATTCGCCGCGCTGATCGAGACCGGGCAGCAGACAGACCGCTCCATCCGGATTCCCGAAAAATTGCAGCCGTATTTTGGCGGAGCGGAGATTCGTTAGTAGCCGCGGAACCACCCGCAGGGCGGCAGCTACAGCAGATCGAGCTGCGATCGCTCCTGCTCGGATAAAATTTTCTCGGTTTCTGAGGGCAGGAGGAGTTCGTAGCCGAGACGCTGCGCGAGACGCTGCGCCGTTTCCGGGGCAAAACCCTCGAAGTGATTGCTCACGAAAGTCCAGACGCTGCGTACGTCGGACAGATGCCGCTCAACTTTTAGCGACCAGCTTTCGAGGGCAGCTTCTCGTTTCCACAGTAGTTTTTCGTAACGATGCAAGTGTCCTCCAGCGACATCGTATTTGGTTGCATAATCGCCGAGTAAACGCAGATAAAGAAAATCGGTGGTCCGAGGTAGAAATTCGAAAGGGGCAAGATTCCGCTCGTTAATTGGCGTGATATCGGCCCAGACCCAGCACACACGATATTTTTCCAGGAGACGGATGAATTGCGGGCGATGCCAGCCGGGATGACGAAATTCAATCGCGAAACGAAAATCGCGTGGCAACTGTTCGAGAAACTTGCGAAGCGCCGGCTTCCCGTCTTTTGGTGCGAACGATGGCGGAAGCTGGATCAGAATGACCTGGAGCTTTGGCGCAAGCGGCTCGATCGCGCGAAGGAACGAATTTAACTCAGCGCCGCATTCGCGGAGGCGGCATGCATGCGTGATCTCGCGGGGGAGTTTACAAGCGAAACGAAAACCGGCGGGGGTCATCTCGACCCAGCGGCGAACGGTGTTTTCCGCGGGAGCGCCATAAAAAGTTGAGTCCACTTCAACAGCCGGAAAGTAGCGGGCATAAAATTCGAGCCATTGAGAGTCCGGCAAATCCGGCGGATAGAAAGCGCCACGCCAGTCTTCAAAACTCCAAGCGCATGCACCGATGCGTATTTTTTGCTGATCGGTCAGATTCAAATGAAATCAGAAGATTAATCGATTTTGCGTGCTCGGAAAGATGTCGATCTAAAGAGATGTCGATCAATACTGCTTTGAGGCGCTGGGAAGTACGACTGCTTAACTTGACGGAATGGATAACTTAATTACCCTGCCACACCCCATGTATTTCCGAATTCGCACCCTTGTTGTCTTCATCGTTGCCGTCCTCGCCTTGCCCAACGCCGGCATGGCTTCCGTGATCTTTCAACCAGGTAAAAAGGCCAAGTACGTTGCACCTGGCGACGAGGAGATAAGCGGTAATGCAGCGGAGCTGTTTCAGATTGGACAGACCGCGGAAAAAGAAGGCAACACGAAACGTGCGATCAAAGCTTACAAGAGCCTCGTCAAACGCCACCCCAAGGATGCCCTTGCGGCTGGCGCGCTCTTTCGCGCTGCGGAGCTACAAGAGCAACGTCACGACTATCTCCGAGCCGCTGAGTCGTTTCGCCAGTTGGTGGGAAAATACCCTAGCAGTCCGCACTTCGATGAAGCAATCGAGGCGCAATTTCGCATCGGTGAAATTTATCTAGCGGGCAAAAAGTTGAGACTCCTTGGCATCCCGATTGCGTCCTCGCTCGAACGCGCCGTGACCATTTTCGCGTCTGTCGTTCGGACAGCACCGTACGGAAAGTACACAGCGCGCGCGCAATTTGATATTGGCCTCGTACGGGAGAAGCAGGGTGCGAACGATGCGGCCATTGAAGCGTACCAGGCTGTGGTGGACAAGTTTCCGAACGAACCGATCGCGGTAGATGCGCAATACCAGATCGGTTACATCTGGTTCCACGCCTCGCGAACGGGGACAAAAGACATGGCAGCCGCTAGCAACGCCAAAACTGCATTCCAGGATTTCCTTTTTCACTACCCAAACAGCGAGAAAGCAGCGCAAGCGCGTGTTGATCTCGACCTGCTTGAGCAAAAGCAAACATCCAGTTCCTTCGAAGTAGCGAGATTTTACGACAAGCAGAAATATTATCGCGCCGCGGTCATCTACTATAACGAGGTGATTCGTCAGAAGCCAGGATCAACTGAAAGCGATCGGGCTAAGAAACGGATCGATGAGTTGCGCACAAAAGTCGGCGAAGCGGCGCTTCAGCCTGCATTTACCACGGCAGAGGCGGGGAAGAAAAAAGGGAACGCGCATGAAGCACGGACGGTCAAAAGCGGATCAGGGGCGAAGCCTGGCCCGGCAAATAACGAAGCGCCATTGCCCGCGCCAGAGACGGATGTTTCGCTACCGCCGCCGGCTTCCCTTGCACCGGACACCACAACTGCGCCTGAACCATTGCCGGCCCCACCGGGCGCGAGCACAAGCTCCGGCGCTTCTCCCGCTCCTGAAGCATCGGCTTCTCCCGAAGCGTCCGCGTCACCGGCGCCGTGAAAGCTATATTTACGGCAGCGCTCGCCTGCTTTAGTTTAACTGGCTGCCTTGGCTATCACATCGGGCCGGTAAAGCCATACTACCTCCGCGACGTTCACACAATTGCGGTTCCGACCTTCAAAAACCGCACGCTCCTCCCTCACATTGAAGTGTTGGTCACGGATACAGTGATCAAGCAGTTGCAACAAGATGGAACGTTTCAGATTGCAAGGGGCGAAGATGCCGACGCTACATTGACGGCTCAAATTACGCGCATCGACCGGGCCCCAGCGCGTTCGGTGCGCGGGAATGTGCTCGCCACGACTGAATTCAACCTGACTATGAGTGTGACGTACAGCGTCATCGGACGGGACGGAACGCAGCTTGTGGGATCGGCAGAGACTAGTGGAACCACCAGCTTTTTCGTTAGCTCGGACGTGACCACAGACGAACGGCAAGCACTGCCACTCGCCACGGAAGATCTTGCCACGCGATTAGTGACCCAACTGAGCGAGGGTTGGTGATGCTTGATGAAAGGCGAAGAACAGCTTTGGTCGATCCTCAATGACAAACTTGATACCCTCCGAGCCAGCAACCGCCTGCCTGAAGCAATTCGCGTTGCTGAAACAGCTCTCGAGGTTGCCAAGCGTGCCTTTCCTGATGCGGGGAGCCGGTTAGCGACCAGCTTCGAAAAATTAGGACAGCTTCTTGATCAAAAGGGCGATCGCGCCTCGGCCAAGGTATATCTGGTCAAAGCCCATGCGATCCTGGAAAAAGTAAAAACACCGGACCAGCGTGCTATCTACCGTTCCGCCCGCCGCCTTGCATTCTTATGCGATAATCTCGGTCACTCTGAGGAAGCGATCGGTTTCTACGAGAAAGCGATTGCAGCTGGCATCCAGCTCGAAGACCTCCCTTACTCAGATCTCGGCACAATGTTAAACAATGTTGCGCTTATTTTCCGCAAGTCAGGACGGCAAAAAGCAGCAGAGCCGTACTATTTGCATGCTCTGCAAATTTACGAAAAGCAACTCGGGCCCGATCATGCTGATGTCGCGTCTGTGCTGAATAATCTGGCTGTGTTTTACACGAACGAGCGCCGTTACACCGAGGCGGAGAAAATGCATCTTCGCGCATTGGGCATTCGCGAGAAGGTGTTCCCGCCCACCCACCCGGATATCGCGCAATCTAAATGCAACCTTGCTGTGGTCTATCATTCGCGTGGCGATCACGCGAAGGCGGCTGAGCTCTATCGCGCTTCGCTCAAGAGTTGGGAAGCGAGCGACAAACCCTCCAAAGATTACGAGATTGTCGCCTCGAATTACGCCGATCTTTTACGTTCTCTTGGTCACGCACGCAAAGCACATCAAGTGGAAGTTCGTGCACGTAAGAAACGCTTGGGTTAACTCAATCGACCATCGGTCGCTTCGTCCTTATCACAAAGTCGACATCTTTGGTTTGACCTTGCGGCTCGCTGGCGCATGCGCATTGTTGGGGGCGCCCGCTGTCTTTTGCTCGCGTGGCGGAATTGGCAGACGCGTACGGCTCAGGACCGTATGGGGCGACCCGTGGAGGTTCGAGTCCTCTCGCGAGCAGTAGCCCCGTTCTCCCGCGCCCGACGTTGGCTAAATACCTTCTTTCACCAAAACGCGAACAGATTAGGCAACGAAGACGATACGCCAGGTCGGAGTGACTGATTCATTTTTTGGCCGCAGCTTTCCTTCTTGCCGCCCAGCGGGCTTTCATCAATTGGGAAAGCCTCCTTCGCCCGGCAGGTGTGATTCCACCTTTTCTCTTGGGTAGGGTTGTTGTTGTTTTCCTACCCGCCTTTTGCTTTGCCCAACGTGCTCTAGCGGCTGCAGCAAGTTTGGCTCGAGTCGCGGCCGACATCCGTCGACGACCTCCGCGGGTTGAAGAGCTTGGAGAGGACGCTCCGAGAATTGAGGAAAGGCGGTTTTCCAAGGCATCGATTTGTCGACGAATCGAGATGGCTTCGATTAAAGCTTTAGTAGATGTATCCATGTGTGGTGACATAGCCGGAGTTAGCTGAGATAGCAAACATCTTTTACTACAAAGTCAGACTTTAACGCGCGCGTGCCACGTAGCTGAAGAGTTGGACCTGGAATCAAATCTTTCGTAAAACGAGCTAGATGGATGGATAACGCGAAAAAGGGCGACCGATCTGGAGATTGCGATTCCACGCTGGATGTTCAACTTTGAGAGGTTGAATAAATCCAGTATCACGACACAGCCCGAGCGGGTCCGGCGAATGTTCGCATCCATCGCGCGACGCTACGACCTAGCCAATCATACGCTGAGTTGCGGCGCGGATTTTTACTGGCGAAGTCGCGCTGCCCAAATCATCGCAAGTTGGAAGCCAAAAAACATTGTCGATCTTGCCACTGGGACAGGAGATCTCGTGCTCGCAATCCAGAAGAAATTGCCGAATGCAGAAATCGTCGCCGTTGATTTTCTGGCTGAAATGTTGGAGCTGGCGAAACGAAAGGGGGTGCGGCAAACCATCATGGCCGATGCGATGAGACTGCCCTTTGCCGATTCTTCTTTCGATTGCGTGACGGTTGCCTTCGGTTTGCGCAACATGGAAGATTGGGGCGGAGCATTACGCGAAATGGCGCGTGTCCTCAGGGCAGCCAGCCACTTGCTCATTCTTGAATTTTCTCTGCCTCGATTGTCGATCTTTCGCGCGGTTTACCGTTTCTATCTGCATCGATGTCTGCCGTTTCTCGGTTCCTTTGTTACGAGACAAAAGAACGCCTACGATTACCTCGGCGAGTCGATCGAAGAATTTCCCAGCGGCGCGGCCATGCTTCGATTGATCGAAGCAAACGGCTTCCGCAATGGTAATGTCGAACCGCTCAGCGGCGGCATTGTCACGATCTATACGGCGGAGAAAAGGTAGGGCGGTTGAATTGCTCGCTCCCGCCAGTTCTGAACCGCCTTGGGGCCAGTCCGCGAGGATGCGCTATATCGAGGCAACTGAGGGCAATCACCACCCTACCTTGGAGTCGGCGACTGGTGAAGCGCTCGCGCTCACTGAGGGAATCGGTGATGTGTTCGCGCCTGCTGCTGGCGCAGGAGGGCTCCCGGGCGCGATCGCGAGGGGCAATCGGAGCACATTAAGATCGGAATCGTTGATGACAAAGGTGCCTTCGCGCTCATCCACACGCGCAAACCATGTGCCGTCGCCGGCCATGCTGCCAACGAACAGCCTATGCGGGCTCTTATCGTCGGGCGAAGTCGTGAACGAGATCGCGAGCTGCGGTTTATCGAAGCCATGCTGCGGGATGATCGGACCAACCCAACGCACAGCACGTAAGTTCGATAACGTATTGAGCAGCGACCGCAGATTGGTTTGATTAATCGGGCCGCCTCCCGCTACCCAATTCCATTCCCCTTTTGCGTCCCGCGCAAGTGTCGCCTCATATTTCGCAGCCACGCTTAACCGATGAATTTGTTCCGGCTTAGACTTAAAGATCGACAATTCCTGCCATTGCAAAGGATCGACGGAAATTTGATCGAGTAATGTGCGTCGGACCGCCACGACAAATGGTTCATCGGCGAGGCGCGCGTAAACCTTATCGCCCTCCACTTTTCCAAAGGCGATCGCTGCAAAGGCCTGCTCGCCAGCTCGAGTCTCGGCGGTGTTCTCAGAAGCGAATGAACTGAGCGTCAACTGCAATTGTGGTTTATCGAGGCCGTATTTCGGCAAATTGGAAGCGATGTCTTCAACAAATCTTGTCACTTGCTCATTCTGCAGCGTGTCAATGAAGCGGCGGACTTCGCCTGAATTTGCCGGCGTGTTCTTGCCACTAGCGATTGTCCAATCGTCACCTTTACGTGCGAGAACGGTCTTATCTTTGCCTGGCGCGTCGATCGTGATTCGATCCAGAATATTAGTGTCGATCCGAACCAAATGGTGGTCGCGCAGATCGTCTGGTTTGGTGTTGAGAAGCTCTTCGACTCTCTTCGGCAGCGTGTAAACGAACCCACGCGGGGCGAACCGCACATAAACTTGATCTTTTCCTTTTTGCGATACGGCGCCGATCTGCAGCATCTGACCCTTGTCCTCTTGGCCAAATACCTTGATCGATCCGCCGATCTCAACCTTCTGGTCTTTCTTCTCTTCCTGACCAAATAGCGTGATCGATCCACGTGGCTCCGCCAAGCCATAGGCCTGCAGGTCGCCGCGATCATCGGCCACAAATTGTTGAATCCGCGCCGATGCGACTTGCGCAATCAAGTCGCGCACCTTCTGTTCATCGGCGCGCGCGCGGAGTGGCTTCATGATATCCCAATGATCGCTTTTCTTCTGCAGCTCCATTTCACCAGCGGGTGTTTTTAATATGAGACGCGACACCTGCGCGGTGCTTAGATCCGTCAATTTCCTGTCGCGAAATTCCTCCGGCTTTTTGTCGATGTCCTTCTTGATGGATTGTCCGGAAAGAAACGTCTCTTTCGAGTCTTCCAAGCGCACATACATTTTGCCTTCGAGCGCTGCGTCTTTCCCGAACAGAATTTCCGGAGGTCGATCCTGACCGATTAACTTGAGCCTCAGCTTCGGTTTGTTCAGGCCATATTCATTGAGTTTGCTCTTGTCCGCATCGATTTCTTTGGCCGAAATGGTCGCATCCTTCTGCCAACTCTCCAAATCCGAGAACAGATTTTCGATCAAAGAACTGTCGACCTGATCTTTGATCGGCGTCTCGAGGCGCCATTTATTGTTGCGTCGTCGTATCTCGATCTTTTCGTCGCCATTTTGAATGGTGACGCCATCAATTTTGGTTCGATCGAACTTGACGACGTTCTGCGCCTGGCGCTTCGCTTCTTCCGTGCTCGGCTGTTTAATCTCAAAGAATCTGAAGTAGGCAAAAATGGCAACGGCAATCGCAGCTAAGATAAGCGTAGTCCTCCAATTCATAAATCGAATCGAAGAATCAAATGCGCCGCGTCCACCAGACCGCCGTGCCCAGCGCCGCAAAAACCAGGGGCATCAGGACGAGAACGATCCAACGCAGATTGCGTAACGCGTCTTCGTTGAGACTGAAAGTGAGGGGTTTGGGAATTTTTGGCGCGATGCCGATAAGCTGCTCTCGACTCAGCAGCCAATTCACGCTGCCAGATATAAAATCGAGGGCCTGCTGATCTTGTGTGACGGCGTTGTCTTGAACGAATGTCGCGTTGCTCACCACGACCAACCGCGACGAATTCACCTGCACACGGTGGTCCGCGCTACCGCCTTTTTCGATAGAAGCGCCGATCGTGGGTGAAGCGCCAGTCTTCTTGGCATCGGTCTGAAATTTCGCCTGATCGTCCGTATTGTAATCGGTTTCCGCAAAATAGCCTTTCTCTGCCTGGATCAGCGGCTCGATCCGGATATTGGCAGCGCGCACGCGGGCGGCCTCAAGCGTAAGCGAAGATGTGCCACCGAAAAAGAGGGCGTGCACATTAGCCAGTCGTTTTGTGATTGGACTACCTCCGAGAAAATGCGCTTGCACATCCCGTGTAAGGGCCATCTCCTGGATTCCGGTGCGTAGGAAAACCATCAGTCGATCGTCGTTCACTTTCACGCCCAGCTCGTTAAGAAATGCGTCTAGCTTTGATGTTTTGGGTCCCGGATCGAGAAGAAGCAGTATCCGTCCCTGTTTGTCCCAAAAATCGCGCAACAGTTTCATTTCGCGATCGGAGAAATCGTATTGCGGGCCAATAATCATGATCGTCTTCAATTCGGCGGGAACTGCGTCAACGTCGAAAAGATTTAACTCCTGGAACTTGATGTTTTCGTTCTCAATGAACGTCTTCAGCACTGAGATGGTGCTGTTTTCGGAAAGCGGCGGCTCCTTGTGGCCGAGCACATAACCGAGAGTGTTTTTCTTGCCCTCTACCAGATCCATCATCGCACTCGTAATCGCCTGTTCGCCTTTGAAGGCGGTGACGCGCGGACCTTCGCCGAAGGCCATTCCGCTCTGATCGACCTCCGCCATCTCGGACGCTTTCACGGTTTTGTTGCGTCCTTCGTAATCAATTACCAGGAGACTCTCGTCGCTTACGACCTTGTACTTGTCGAATATCTCCTTCGCGTGGGAAAGATTGCGTTCCGGATCGATGTATTCGATATCGATCTTCCCTTTCGCCGCATACTGATATTCCGTCAGCAAATTTTGCACGTCGGCGGTGATCGGCGTGCTCGAGGAAAAGAAAACGATGATCCGCATCTTGCTTTTGATTGTGCGGAGGAAACGCTTCGTCTTGTCCGAAAGCGCATATTTTTGATCGCGCGAGAAATCCCAGCGCTGGTAATGTTTGAAGGCGATGGAATTCACCATCGCGGCGAGAAACAAGATGAGAATGATTTGGGCCAGAACGTTGAAACCGATCTGAACCCGACGGATTTTTCTCGGACGCCTTTGCCGTATTGTCTCGTCAGCCATTCGTCACAGCCTCCATTTGCGGGATTGGAATGCCTGATGCGTGAGCGCCAGCATCACGATGGTCATGGTCACGTAAAAAACGATCGGCCGCGTATCGATGACGCCGCGTGAGAACGTTCCCATATGCTCGATGGCGGAGAAGTAGCCGAGCAA